>WOYI011346207.1_pt1 | contig 10770 bp, 13 predicted proteins | sample 6423411 | NCBI WGS metagenome assembly WOYI01 (sample SAMN13441803, study PRJNA592873) | oil field metagenome | biome: oil field; feature: oil-well bore; material: oil-contaminated soil; isolation source: oil-contaminated soil from oil-well borehole | place: Germany: Wietze | collected 2016-10-18 ... | reverse complement strand
AATATTTTTTCTTTTTTATCTGTTTCTGTATCATCATCTAAAAAAGAAATCACATGATCCTTAAAAAAGTTCCTGTAAAATTCTTTTTCTTTTTCGTTGGCTTTATATGTCACTAAAATATTTCTCATTTGTGGTAATTTTGAAGAAGACTCATTAATTAATTGTTAAGTTTCGCATTTTGGGCAACCTTAGTGAGGAATAAAATATACAGGTGATTTTGTCATGCTTTTTGCAACGGCTTCTGAATTGAGCCCGGGACGGGTGTTTCCTACTATTATTCCAATTTTCAACATAGTCCGTTCTCCTTTTATTTTTTAAGTTTTACCTAATTTGAGCGGTTTGGACGAAGTAAAAAATTGCATCCTAAATCTGTTTATAAACATTATATATTGAAATATGTTCACGATTAAATTTAACCCAACTTGTTAAAAATACCAACCAAAAACAAAAATAAATGCACAAATTTTGGTTATTTTATATTGTAACCACCTGATAGTCAATTGCATTATTTTTTGAAAAACGTTTGTATTTCCCAATACATTTATTTTATTCTATCCTCCTTTTGTATATTTGCCGTATGTTTATAAAACCCTTAGTAAAAACACACAAAAAGAGGTGGTAACAACACTAAAAAACAAAAAAGGCAAAATCATCTAGTGAAAAAATATTTAGGTGAAACAGGTGTATCGAACGAGATAGGTTAAAAGCTGATTCTTCATGGACAGAAGGGAAAGATTGTTATTGCAGATATGCATAAGGATCTGTCTATCGAAACACGATCTTTACCCATTCCGGCTGCTGAGAATTGTAATTGTGAAATTCTACCAAATAAATATGGATTATATTTTAAAGGATTGAAAGCAGCTTCTAAATTTAATGAAGATGTAAGAAACTATCTTGATGCATTAGAAATTGCAGGAGTGATTTCCACTTCTTTATTAGTGGGGGATTATCTCATAATAATGAAAGTTATTTCGCAAACTACTTCATAAAACGGATTATTCTTTTGGATATTTATCTGAAAGGACATGTTTGGAAATAAAAAACCGCTCTTCAATTAAAGAACGGTCTTATAATTAAGGAAGAAATTTATTATCCTCTTAATGCTTCAGCACCACCCACAATTTCCAGGATCTCGCCTGTAATAGCAGCCTGGCGGGCTTTGTTGTATTCCAAGGTAAGATCGCCGATAAGTGTGGTTGCATTATCAGTTGCCTGGTGCATGGCTGTCATTCGGGCGCCGTGTTCGGCTGCATTCGAATCGAGTAAAGCCTTGTAGAACTGAATTTTCAACGAACGCGGGATCAGCTCTTTAATAATGTTTTCTTTTGAAGGTTCGTAGATAAAATTGAAGTTGGTGTTGCTGTCATTGTCTTCTTCCATTTTAACCGGAAGGAACTGCTCGGTAGATTGCACTTGAACAGCTGCGTTTTTAAACTGGTTGTAAACCAGTTCAACACGGTCGTATGTTTTATCTTCAAAGGCTTTCATGGCCGCTTCGGCAACCTTTGAAACGTTCTCGAACGATAATTCTTCGAACAGACTATTTTCGTTGGCAACCACTTTAAATCCGCGGTGTTTCAACTGGCGTTCGCCTTGTTTCCCAATGCACATAAAATCGAGCTTCCCCAATTTTTGTTGTTGCGCGTAGGTTGTAGCAGCAAGTTCGATTGCTTTTTTGCTAACATTGGCATTAAAACCGCCACACAAACCACGGTTCGATGAAACCAGAATCACCAAAACCTTTTCCGGTTCACGGGCTTGCGTATATACCGAACCTTCGACGTTTTCGAGGCTGGCACTTAACGAGGTCAGAATCTGGTGCAGCTTTTCGGCATACGGCCTAATCTGCATGATGGCGTCCTGGGCCTTTTTCAGCTTGGCCGCCGAAACCATTTTCATGGCGCTCGTTACCTGCCGGGTGGTTTTTACCGACGCGATCCTTGTTCGTATTTCTTTTAATCCAGCCATGTTTTAATCGTTGAATGATTGAGTAGGTGAAGGACTGAATTCAATCCCTCAATCCTTCAGTCCTTATTTCTTGAATTTTTCTGCCGTTTCTGCAGCTACTTTACGAATAGTTTCCTCTATTTCTGCAGTAAGATTACCAGCTTTCAGTTGATCCAAGATTGAGCGATGCGACATTTCCATTGTTTCGAGGAAGTCCAGTTCAAATTGTTTCACTTTATCGATGGGCACCTGGCGCAACAGTTCTTTTGTCCCGCAATAAATAATGGCAACCTGGTGTTCGATTTTCATTGGCGAGTACTGACCCTGTTTCAGGATTTCCACGTTTTTACGACCTTTATCCAGAACACGCATGGTGGCGGCATCGAGATCGGAGCCAAATTTCGAAAAGGCTTCGAGTTCGCGGAACTGGGCCTGGTCGAGTTTTAATGTACCCGCAATTCTTTTCATCGATTTGATCTGTGCATTACCACCCACACGCGAAACCGAAATACCTACGTTGATAGCCGGGCGAATACCCGAGTTAAATAAGTTCGACTCAAGGAAAATCTGTCCATCGGTAATAGAAATTACGTTGGTTGGAATGTAAGCAGAAACGTCGCCGGCCTGAGTTTCAATAATTGGAAGCGCAGTGAGCGAACCGCCACCTTTAACCTTGTCTTTTAAACAATCAGGCAGGTCGTTCATATTCTTCGCAATTTCATCAGAATCAATGATTTTGGCTGCACGTTCGAGCAAGCGTGAGTGTAGATAGAAAACATCACCCGGATAAGCTTCGCGGCCCGGAGGACGGCGGAGCAGCAGCGACACTTCGCGGTACGAGACAGCCTGTTTGGAAAGGTCGTCGTAAATGATCAGGGCATCGCGACCGGTATCGCGGAAATATTCGCCGATAGCAGCCCCTGCATACGGGGCATAAAACTGTAAAGCAGCCGGATCAGAAGCAGTAGCTGTAACAATCACGGTGTATTCCATGGCGCCGGCTTTTTCGAGTGTAGCCGCGATGTTGGCAACAGTCGAACCTTTTTGTCCGATAGCTACATAGATACAATATACAGGTTTCCCTTTTTCAAATCCTTCGCGTTGGTTAATGATCGTATCAATGGCTACTGCTGTTTTACCCGTCTGGCGGTCGCCAATGATCAACTCACGCTGGCCGCGTCCGATCGGGATCATGGCATCGATGGCTTTCAAACCTGTTTGCAAGGGTTGTTTTACCGGCTGACGGAAAATTACACCCGGTGCCTTGCGTTCGAGTGGCATCTCGAACAACTCACCCTGAATGGCCCCTTTGCCGTCGATGGCATCACCAATGGTATTGATAACACGGCCAAGCAAGGGTTCACCAACATGGATGGAAGCGATACGGCGCAGACGTTTTACGGTGTCGCCTTCCCTGATCAATTCTGTAGGCCCTAAAAGCACTGCGCCAACGTTGTCTTCTTCCAGGTTAAGCACAATTCCTTTTACACCACTATCAAACTCAATCATTTCATTGGCTTCCACATTCGAGAGTCCGTAAATACGGGCAATACCATCGCCAACTTGCAAAACAGTGCCGACTTCTTCGAGCTCGGCAACCGACTTAAATCCTTCTAATTGTTGCTTTAGAATTTCAGATACTTCAGCAGGTTTTATATTCGCCATGTTCTATCTTTTTCTTTTTTGAATTCGTTTATAATTCGGTTTCTAAAAGGCTCTGTTTAATTTTCTTCAACTGTGTGGCTACGCTCGCATCGTACTGTTTGTCGTCGATGCGAAGAACAAGCCCACCCAAAATATCGGGGTTTACCTGTGTTGAAAGTTCAATACTGGCATTTAATTCTTTGGCCAGCAACTGTTCCACTTTCTTCTGTGTTGCAGCATTTATTTCAGCTGCTGTGGTAAGCATTGCCGATTTGATATTCTGGTTTTTCCGTGTGAGGTCAAGGAAATTCCTGCAAATTCCGGGAATATGAACTTCGCGTTTATTTTGAATGATTAGCAATAAGAATTTCAGGGTTAACTCTTCAACATTGCCTGAAAAAATCTTGCTAATGAGGCTCGCTTTTTTTGATGTTTTTACAACCGGGCTTTCTAACAAAAGGATAAAATCGTTGGAAGTTTTACAAACTTCGAGCACCATTGCGATGTCGGCTTTAAGTTTGTCGAGCTTCTTTTTTTCTTTTGCGGTTAAAAAGAAAGCTTTGGCATATCGTACGGTAATTGCGCTTTGATCCATCTTTTTAGTTCAGCTTGATATCATCGATTAATCCGTCTACCATTTTTTCCTGTTCGCCTTTGCCAGCCAGCTGTTTCTTGATCACTTTTTCGGCAATCATGATCGAAAGTTCAGCCACTTGCTTTTTGATGTCGTTGATGGCGGAGTTTTTCTCAGCCTGGATTTGCAAGCGTGCCTGGTCGATACTTTTTTGTGTTTCGAGCCCGGCTTTTTCTTTGGCCTCGGCAATAATTTTTTCCTTCAGCTCTTTCGCTTCCTTTAAGATGGCATCTTTTTCGCGGCGTGCCTCGATGATAATTTTTTCATTGTCGGCCTTTAGCCCGGCAACTTCTTTCTTGGCTTCTTCTGCCGAGTTTAATGCAGTGGCAATTGATTCTTCACGCTCTTTTAGGGCATTCAGGATTGGTTTCCACGCAAACTTTTTCAGAATAAAAAGTACAACTCCAAAAATGATAAGCATCCAGATAATCGTACCCGGATTCGGCATTACTAGTCCCATAATTCCAAATTTTTAGCAGGCAACCGCATCCCGGGCAATCCCCGGGATGGCTGCCAATTTTTTTTGCTTAAACGAAAATAACGAGTGCACAAATGATCACTGCAAAGAAGGCTACCCCTTCGATCAAAGCTGCAGAAACGATCATGTTTGAGCGGATATCGCCACTGGCTTCGGGCTGACGGGCAATAGCTTCCATGGCGCTGGCACCGATTTTACCGATACCCATACCTGCGCCAATGGCAGCTAATCCGGCTCCCAAAGCAGCACCCATTTTACCGACAGCTGCGCCGGCGACCGCTTGAAGCAATACAGTTAAAATTGCTGATAACATAGCATTTAATTTTAATAATTATTAATGGTGTTCTGAAGTCGCCATTCCGAAATAGAGCGCCGACAACAGAGTAAAAACATACGCTTGTATAAACGATACCAATACATCGAGTAGTAAAATAAATACTGAGAATGCAATGGATACCGGGCTTGCCGCCAATCCAACAGCTGGACTAAACAGGCTGGCAAAAATAAAGATCAAACTCACAAACACGGTCACAATCATGTGTCCGGCCAGCATGTTGGCAAAAAGTCGGACCATTAAAACGAATGGTTTTGTTAACATACCGGAAAACTCAACAACCTGCATTAATGGGAAAAGTGGGAACTTAAGCCAAACAGGCACATCTGGCCAGTAAATTTCTTTCCAGTAATGTTTGTTTCCATTGATTGTTGTTATAAAAAAAGTAAACAATGCCAGTACCATCGTCACACTGATATTTCCTGTAACGTTTGCTCCAAATGGCACGATTGGGATCAGGCCCATGAAGTTATTAATCAGTATAAAAAAGAATATCGTGAGCAGGAATGGCATGAACTTTTCGTATTTGTGTTCGCCAATGGCAGGTTTTGCTACTTCGTCGCGAATAAAAAGAATTACCGGTTCGAATAAATTTTGTATACCGGTAGGTGCTTTTCCTTTGTTTCGTTTGGCTGCGCCTGCAACCGAAAATACCAGCCACAATAAAATAACTACAGAAACCAGGGCCCCGGCAACGGCTTTGGTCAGCGAAAGATCAATGGGTTTACCAAGTTCGTGGCCTTGTTCGTCCAGCTCAACTATTTTGCCTTTAAATTCTTCGCTCTCTGAAATGCGAAATCCTTTGTAAGCATCATGCCCGTGATTGAATTTCGAGGACATAAAAACATGAAATGCCTGTCCATCGTGTAATTCAGGATGTTTGCTGTAAACGATAACCGGAAGCGGGATACTGATGTGGGTTTCACCCCAGGAAGTGATGTGCCAGTCGTAAGCATCTGAAACGTGTTCAATTACAAACTCACCGGCATTAAATTCTTCCGGCTCGTGTGATTCAGAACCGTGGCTTTCGACCGCCTCTGCGTGTTCTTCTTCTTTACCGTGTTGTGCCTGCAACGGGCCGAAACTCAGCAACGATAATACAAGAACTATAAAGACTCTTTTGGTAAGCTTAAGCATGGTTTACACAGTTATCATCTGTAATTATTGGTCTTTTCACAAATAATAACGAAATAAAACGGGTTTTATCGGTTCGTTAAATTTTTTGTGATTTTCAAACGTTCACAAATTTAAGAGATTTTTTTTTCCGAGTAGGGAAAAAACGCATTTTCGATTCAGAATTAATAATGTTTTACATTGGGTTTCAATAAGCAACTAACGAGATCATTTCTTTTACGAACGCGATATTTTAGACAATTCGCGTACTTCGAAGAACGTAAAGAGGAGGTAAAGCAGGAAAAGGCACACCACAAAAGGCAGGGCATTTTCTTTGTCGAGGGCAATGTAAAGCACCGCTACCACCGAATAAACGATTAGCTTTACAAAGGTGATAATCATGTTGCTACGAGTGAATTTACCAAAGTCTTTTTTCGAAAGACTCACCTGGTAGGCGTGTATTATTAACGTGAATAAAAAGAAAAATACCAGCAACCATGGTAGTACCGGAAGGTAATACTGAGGTAGCCACAATGAAAAAACCAGCCATCCCGCCAAGGCGGTGATAAGCGTTAGTCCTGTTAATTTTGCGATAAAACTTTTCATTTATACTTTTAAACACGTCATGCTCTACCGATAGTTATCGGGATAGTTTCAGCAACTTTTTGATAAGATCCCGAATCGAGTTCGGGATGACGTTCAATAATTTATTTCTTCTTTAATAACCTCCTCGTTGAGTAAACCAAAGCTCCAATAACGCCCAAAACCATCAGTCCTAACGTAAAACCTTTGAACTGATTTCCCATCCACTCGTCGATTTTGTACCCTAAAAAAGTAAAGCCACCGATGATAGCCATCATTTCGAAACCAAGGCTGGAATAGCGAATAAAGTTATCGAACTTTTTTTTGTTATTATTTGGTAGTTTCGGGTCCATCCGTTGTTTTGGCAATTCCCATACTACAGGTTCCGGTAAAAACAGCTCCTGGTTCAACCGATAGTTTTCCGGCGATAATATCACCTTCTATTTTGGCTGAAGTTTTCATGTTCAGCAGTTCTTTGGCGTTTACCTTACCTTTTATAAATCCGGCTACTTCGATGTTGGCAGCTTGCACCTGTCCTTCGATTTTTCCGTTGGTGCCCACTACCAGTTTTCCTTTTGTTGCCAAATTTCCAACCATTTCACCATCAATTCGGATATCGCCATTCGATACAATGTCACCTTTTATTTTTGTTCCTTCTCCCAGGATATTAATCTGTTGCGAAGCATCTTCTCCGTACGAGCGTGTAATTTGTTTTGCCATGTGAATTGTATTTTTTTTGAAAATTCAGCTTGCCATAAAACCGGCGCTTGAAGATACAAAAAATACATCCTGAAGCAAACAAACTCTGCATTGCTTCTACAATTTTCTTTTCAATCGAATAAAATAAAACGGAAATTAAAGATGGGTATGATGCCGCAGTTTTACTTCGGATCGTAAGCCCATTTCAGGTAAGTACTGCCCCAGGTAAAACCCGCACCAAATGCCGCAAGAATAACGTTGTCGCCTTTTTTCAACTGTTTTTCGTAATCGAATAAACAAAGTGGAATGGTAGCAGCAGTCGTGTTTCCGTATTTCTGAATATTGATCATTACCTGATCTTTGCTGATTTCCATTCGGCGGGCAGTTGCTTCAATAATTCGCATATTGGCCTGATGAGGCACCAACCAAGCAACATCCTCTGAAGTAAGATTGTTTCGCTCCATTATTTCGGCAGCAACGTTGGCCATGCTCGAAACAGCAGCCTTAAAAACAGCTTGTCCTTCCTGGTATAAATAATGTTCCTTGTTTTGTACGGTCTCTTCACTGGCTGGTTTAAGCGAACCGCCTGCTTTAATGTGCAGGTGATGACGTCCCAATCCATCCACACGATTAATATAATCCATCACTCCAAGGTCTTCGAAGTTGGGTTCAACCATCACAGCGGCAGCGCCGTCGCCAAACAGCACGCAGGTGTTGCGATCGGTGTAATCGATAATCGACGACATTTTTTCTGCGGCTACAATCACCACTTTTTTGTAACGTCCCGATTCGATGAATTGTGTAGCAGTTGAAAGAGCAAATATAAATCCTGAACAGGCTGCGTTGATGTCGAAACTCCAGGCATTGTGTATCTTACATTTGTATGCAATAATGTTGGCGGTTGCTGGCAAAATCATATCCGGAGTTATGGTGGCGCAAATCAGCATGTCCACTTCACCGGGTTTTGTCCCGGTTTTTTTTAGCAGATCCTGAACAGCCCAGGTTCCCATGTCACTGGTGGCTTTTCCTTCTTCCTTCAGAATTCTCCTCTCTTTTATACCGATGCGTTGCATGATCCACTCATCAGTAGTATCCACCATTTTACTCAATTCTTCGTTATTCAGTCGGTATTCGGGAAGATAGGCGCCAATGCCTGTAATTGCAGCTCTAACTTTTGACATTTTTAAATCGAATCTAATTCTTGTTTTTCTGTTTTCTAAAAAACCGGGTTTGAAGATAGGGGCAATCTAAAATCGGAACAAAGAAAATGCACCCTATGTGTGTTTTATTGCAGAATTTTTCAAATTTGGCGACGAACAATCCATAACAATGTTCGAAAAGTCTGCTTATTCCTGTTTGGATGGTACAAATAAAAAATTCCATCCCTGAAAAACAAGGATGGAATTTTTACTTCAGTATTTACCTTTTCCTCCGGCTTATACGAAATTAAACAGCAATTTCTTTAATAATTACTTGTTTTCCGCGGTAATAACCACATTCAGGACAAACGGTGTGGTATTTTACAGTTGTTCCACAGTTTGAACAAGTAGCAAGAGTTGGCGCCACAGCTTTGTAGTGTGTGCGTCTCTTGTCTCTTCTCGTTTTCGAAATTCTATGCTTTGGATGTGCCATTTTTATATGTTTTTAATTGTTATTCTTTAAATTTTTTAATGCTGCCCACCGCGGATCGATTTCATCTTCTTCTTTCTCTTCCGTATCGGTGTACCTGTACTTATCTAATTCTGCCATCATTTCCGAATCACAGCTGTTTTCTCCCTTTTTATTTGGGTGAACATGTTTTAACGGAATGCTGAGCATGGTAAATTCATAAATCACTTGTGCCAGGTTGAGGACATGTTCATCAGGGAGAACCCAAATCACATTATCGCCTTCATCAAACTCGCTTTCCAATCCGAATTTAACAAACATTTCGGTATCGAGTTCAATATCCTGTTTGTATGGTTCCAGGCAACGGTCGCAGGTTAGTTCTACCCAACCGTCGAATTCGAATTTCAGTTTTAAAAAAGCGCTTCGTTTTTCAAGCTGAACTTTTACCCGAACCTCGCCTGCTTCAACCAGGCTTTCATCAAAGTGTTCAAAGAACTTGTTTTCAATATCAAATTCGTAATCGTGCAGGCCTTCCTTAAGGCCTTTAAATTCAATGTCGTATTTGCTTTTCCAGCTCACGATTCTAAAAAGTGGATGCAAAAGTATAAATTTTTTATTAACAGCTGAAAAATTCGGGTAAATATTTCAGTTTTATCCCGATTCAAAACAATTAATTCAGAGCTGTTTGCAATTAATGCGTGGTTTCGTAAACGCGTTTGTCTTTGTTCGAATCTTTTGCGGCCTGTTCAATCTGAATGGCATTTACGGGCACAGGCTTGATCGCAAACTCGGGCAGGTTAAACGAAAACAGGAAGGACTGGTGAAAATCGGGATCTTCCTGCGGAAGTAAAAATGGCTGGTCCGGAGTTCCGGTTTCATCCATGTGCGCGATGTAAGCGTTCATGTATAATCCATCCATCCTGCGGCTGCTAAAAACCACCCAATGCCCGTTCGACGACCACGAATGATAACTTTCCACCTTATCACTGTTCAGCACATCCAGCCGGGTAACAGACGAATCCTGAACGTTGTAAATAAACAAATCGGCTTCTTCGTTGTAAGCCGGGAAATTTCCATAGTTTGAAAAGGTGAGCAAAATATGTTTTCCGTCGGGCGATATACGCGGTATGGTAAGGCTTTTCCCGGTTTGTGACGGACTGATCAGGGTATCCACTTTTTCACCCAGAGTGGCTGTTTTGGGGTCGAAATCAATACGGCACAAACTGTATTGAATGTTTCGCAATTCGCGTGGCATGGGAGCAGCCGGTGCGCTGATAAAATAAAGACTTTTCCCGTCGGGCGAAAAGCAGGGAAAAGCTTCAAAGGCACGCTCGTTATAAATAAGCGGCGAAGTAAAATATTCCTGTTTGTCGATGTCGTAAATAACCATATCCGATGCCATGTCAAAAGCATGAGCGCGTTCAGTACCTTTTGCCGGAAACACCTGGCGGACTTTGTTAATTGAAAAAGCGATGTATTTTGTTGACGGATGCCAGTATGGAAAAGAGACACTTTTAAAAGGAGTTTCTTTTTTTGAAATCAGTTTTTCGACTTTTTGGTTGCGGATAAGCATGGTTCCCGAGTTGTTTTCGCGGATATGAAAAACCATGTTGTCGGGATTGTTGGCCGCCATTGTATGACAGTTCATACACGAATGTGGCATAATGGTGTTATCGAGAATGGTTTCCTGTTTGAATGAGGTAAGTTGGCGCTGGTATAGCCCCATTT
>WOYI010543288.1_pt1 | contig 10773 bp, 5 predicted proteins | sample 6423411 | NCBI WGS metagenome assembly WOYI01 (sample SAMN13441803, study PRJNA592873) | oil field metagenome | biome: oil field; feature: oil-well bore; material: oil-contaminated soil; isolation source: oil-contaminated soil from oil-well borehole | place: Germany: Wietze | collected 2016-10-18 ... | reverse complement strand
CGCCGGCATGCCGCTGCCGCCTCTGGACCGCCCGGTCCGCCGCCCCCTCGTGATGCTGGAATCGCCCCGCGAGGCGGCCGGGCGGGCGCGCGTCTACCGCCGCGGCACGCGGCAGAAGCCGCGCGAGCGCTGGCTGCGCGCGGTGGCGCTGATCGGCAGCCTGCTGCTGCACTTCGTCGTGCTGGTCGGCGTCGTGCTCGCCCCCGCCTACGTGCCGCCCCCGCCGCCGGAGCGCCCCGGTGACGCGCTGCAGGTGCGCTTCATCGAGAAGAAGAAAGAGGAGCCGCCGCCCCCGCCGCCGGTGCGCGGCACGCCGCCGAACGAGCGCGGTCCAGTACACCGCGCTCGTGCCGCGCGCGCGGCCGTGCGCATGGTGCGGACCGACGCGGCCCCAGCGGAGCTTCCCGCCGTGCCCGCCGCCGAACCGATCCCGCTGCCCGCGTTGCAGCCGCCGGTGATCGACGTGGCCAGGCGCACCCGCGTGCCGGCGCCGCAGAAAGCCGTGGCCGCGCCGCCCCCGCCGTGGAGCCTGCCCACGCCCGCACCCACGCCGGATCTCGCCCCGGTACCGCTGGCCGACGAACCGCCGACCATCACGCTGGACACGCCGCCTGTCGCCAAGCCCGTGCCGCCGGCGTTCCAGCCCGAGCCGCCGCGCAAGCCGCAGCGCGAAGGCAACCGCCCGATCCCGCCACCGGCCTCGCTGGCGGTGCCCGAGCTGCCGGCCCAGGCGACGCCGACGCTCGCGCCGCCGACGGTGGCGCTGGATGCACGCGTGCCGCCCGCCGTGGCGCCGGTCAGCGTGGTGCTGGCGCGTCCGCAGGTGGCGAGGGCGGCCGCGCCGTCGGTCCCCGAGCTGCAGCCGGCGCCCTTGCCCGCGCAGGCCGCACCCCAGGTCGACCTGCGGCCACAGATCAGCGCGCCCGCGTCAATCGTCGTCGCCACCGAGCGGCCGCAGGTGCAGGCGCCCGCCGTGGCCGCCGCCGAGCCGCAGCTGGAAGCCGGGCCGGTCGAGCCGCTGGCGCCGAGCCTGATCGAGCAGCCGCGCGCACCGGCGCCCGCCGTGCCGCCGCCGGAGCTGCCCGCGCCGCCCGTGGCGGCGATCGCGGTGACGCGTCCGGCGATCGCGCCCGCCGCCGCGGCGACCAAGCCCGCCGCGCCGACGCCGACGCCGACGCCGACGCCGACGGCCAGCGCGGCGCCGGCCACTGAAAAAAGCGCAGCGAAGCAGGCGCCCGCCAGCGCGCCGGATGCCGCCGAAACGCGGGCCGCCGATCAGGCCGGCGCCGTCGCGGGCGAGCGCGACGTCAGCACCGCGCCCGACGCCACGCCGCAGGGCAGCGACACCACCACGCCCGGCTCGCCCACCGGCAAGGAACCGTCCGCGCCGGTGTTCGGCCAGCACGGCAACCTCGCCGTGCCCACAGCGGGGCAGGGCGCCGGCAAGGAGCATGAGCATGCCGGCAGCACCACGGGCAACGCAGCCACTGGCGCCCGCCGCGGCCGGCCCGGCGACTACATCCAGCTCAAGCCGCACGGCGACGAGCAGATCATGGAGCACCGCGCGCCCAACCTCGGCTACAAGCCCACCCGCTTCGAGCAGGACTGGGCGCCCGAAGGCGAGAGCTCGATCGACACCGCGCTGCGCCACGCGGTGGAAAAGACCACGATGAAGCACACCTTCCACCTGCCGCGCGGCGTGCGCATCGAATGCGTGGCGATGCCGCTGTTTCCGGTGGCGCTGTTCGGCTGCCACAACCCCGATCCCCTGGCCAAGGCGGTGGAGCCGGAGCTCTACCAGCGGCTCAACCTGCCGTCGGCCCCGCTCGCGCCTGCCCCGCCCGCGCCGGCGGCCAGCGTGGCGAAGCCGCTTGCGCCGATCGTGCTGGACAACGCCGTGCAATGCGCCAACGCCCGCGTCGCCGGCGGCCCGCTGCCGCCGGGCTGCGCCAGCGCCGGCAATGCGCCGCCGAAACCGCTGCTGCCGGCGCGGGCGTCCAGCGCATGGGTGCCGGCGAGCGACCAGTTCCAGCCCGTGCACTGATCGGCCGCTGCGGCCGGGTGGTACGGAGCGACGGTACGCGAAGGGAAGCGACGACGTGTCGCCGTGCTCGCCACTACAGCAGGCGCAGCAGTTCCTTCATCAGCGGCAGCCGGCGCACGCGCACCGCCGTGGCGCGGAACACCGCGTTGGCCAGTGCCGGCGCGGCCGTGGGCATGGCGAGGAAGCTGGCGCCGGTCGGCGGGCGGTCGTGGTCGGCGACCGTGATCACGTCGACCGTGTGCGGCAGCTGCGCCATCGTGGCCAGCGGATAGGCGTTCCAGTCGTGCTGCCGCACCTGGCCGTCCTTCACCGTGATGGCCATGTTGAGCGCCTGCGAGAGCGCATCCAGCGTGGCGCCGGCGAGCTGGCCCTGCAGCCCGGTGGGGTTGATCACGCGGCCCACGTCGGCCACGCAGACGACGCGCTCGATGGTCAGCTGCTCGCCCTGCATGGATGCTTCGACGGCGTGCGCCACATAGGCGCCGTCCAGGTACCAACTGGCGATGCCCAGGCCGTTGACGGAGTGCAGCCAGTCGCCCCAGCCGATGCGCTCGGCGGCGAGCTTGAGCACGTTGGCGAGGCGGCCGGTGTCCAGCGCGCCGCCGGTGGGCAGCGACAGCTGGCGCGCGTCGCCGAGCAGGCGCAGGCGGGTGTCCAGCGGGTTCTCGCGCATCACGTGCGCGATCTCGTCGATGAAGCTTTCCACCGCGAACGCGTTGGCGACGTCGGGCATGCCGCGCATCGGTCCGCGCGGCGTGCTCGCCTGCAGCGCATACCAGTCGCTGCGGAAGTTCGGCACCAGCCCGGCCGGCAGCTGGCCGGCGCTGGCCTCGGACATCCACAGCCGGTCGTCCGGCACGCCGCGACCGAGCAGCGCCGGCGCACTGGCCATGCGCTGGTTCCATGCGAGCAGCTTGCGCTTGCGATCGATGATCGCCTGCAGCGTGTGCACGCTGCCGGAGCGGTAGAAGTCGTGCGTGAGGTCGTCCTCGCGCGTCCACAGCAGGCGCACGGGCCGGTCCAGCATCCTGGCCAGCATCACCGCCTCGGCGACGAAGTCGTGATCGAGCCGGCGGCCGTAGCCGCCGCCGACGCGCGGTACGCGGATGTCGATCTGCGCGGCGGACAGGCCGGTGAGGCGCTGCACCACGGTCCAGGCGTCCTGCGGCGCCTGGGTGGGGATCACCAGCTCGGCGCGGTCCTTCGTCACCCGCGCCAGGCAGTTCATCGGCTCGGCCGTGGCGTGCGCCAGCCATGGCTGCACGTAGGTGGCCGCGATGCGGCGGGCGGCCTTCTTGCCGGCCGCGACGACGTCGCCATCGTCGCGCACGCGTCGGGTCGGCGCCGCATCGTCATTAGCCAGCAGCGCGAGCGCCTGCTGTTCGAGCGCGGCGGTGGATTCGCTGCCGGCGGCGCCCGCTTTCCACGTCGCCTCGAGTGCGGCGCGGCCCTGCAGGGCTGCCCAGGTGGTTTCGGCCACCACCGCCACCGAGGCGGTGCGCGGGGTGGTGCCCACGGGTTGGCCCGGCTCCGGCGCCAGCTGCAGCACTTTCAGCACGCCCTTCACGGCGAGCGCCTTGGCGGTGTCGATGCGGTCGAGGCTGCCGTCGGGCCACGGGCAGTGCGCCAGCACCGCGACCACGGCATCGCCGGGCTGGTGGTCGATGGCGAAGCGCGCGGCGCCGGTGACCAGGGCCAGCGCGTCGGCATCACCGGCGGGCTGGCCGATCAGCGTGTAGCGGTCCGGCGTCTTCAGTGGCACCGGCGCCTTGGGCGGATCGATCCGCCCGGCGGCCTGGGCGAGGCTGCCGTAGTCCAGGCGGCGGCCATCGCGGCTGATCACGCGCCCGGCCTCGCAGCGCAGCTGGTCGGCCGGCACGCCGAGCTGGCGCGCGGCGGCCTGGGCGAGCAGCCAGCGGGCCAGCGCGCCGGCCTGGCGCAGGTCGTTCCACGCCGCCGGCACCGAGCGGCCGGTACCGCCGAGCTGGTGGCCGTAGACGAAGCGCGGCTTGCCGTCGACGTCCTCGGTGGCCGGCCCCAGTCCGATCACCTTGACGGTGGACCAATCGGCATCGAGTTCGTCGGCGATGATGCGCGCCAGCGCGGTGGCTGCGCCGGTGCCGGTTTCCGGATCGCGCGCGCCGATCAGCACGCTGCCGTCCGGATCGATGCGCACGTAGGCACCCAGCCCGTACAGCGTGTCGCCCAGCCAGCCGGCGGGTACCGGCGCATCGGCGGCATCGACCAGCGGAATGCCCACCACCAGCGCGCCGGCCGTGCCGGCCAGCACCTGCAGGAAACGTCGGCGCGAGAGTTCGACGCGCCCGTTCATGCCTGGGCTCCCATGGCCGCGCCCGCGCGCTGGATCGCCCGGCGCACGCGGCTCTGGCAGCCGCAGCGGCACAGGTTGGGGAGGGTGTCGATGTCGGCATCGCCCGGTTGGGGATGGCGGCGCAGCAGGTCGACGCCGGCGATCAGCCAGCCGGCGGTGCAGTAGCCGCAGCCGATCGCGTCCTCGTCGATGAAGGCCTGCTGCAGTGGGTGCAGGCGCCCGTCGGGGCCGGCCAGGCCTTCCACCGTGGTCACCTGGCGGCTGGCCAGCTTGCTCATCGGCACGGTGATGGCGGACGTCGCCTTGCCGTCGATGAGCACCAGATCGGCGCCGCCCAGGCCTTTGGCGTCGGCGTACTTGGTGCCGGTGAGCTGCAGCACGTCGCGCAGGTACCACAGCAGCGGCATGTCCAGATCGCCGGTGTGGCGGTAGCCCTCGCCATTGATCCGGAGCGCGATGCCGGCGCGGATTTTCTCCGGGACGATGTTGTTTTCCGGAACGTCCAGATGATCCTGGCCCTGCACCTGCGCCATCAAAACACTCCCGTCAGCGAACGCGGCATTTTCGCATCACGCCGTGGTTTCAGGTTCGCGCGGCGCTGAACAGCCGGCGCCACACGACGTACACCGGCACGCCGGCCAGCATGATCAGCACGCCGATGCCGGCGTTGAGGGGGTTGCTGCGCATGGTTTCGACCACCACCCCGCCGATCACGCCGATGAACACCAGCGGCAGCAGCGGATAGCCCGGCACGCGGAAGCTGGCGGTGCCGCCGTCGTGGCGGCGGTACCAGAACAGCGTGGCCACGCCGATCGCGCAGGCCAGCCAGTCGGCGAAGGTGGCGTAGTCCAGCAGCTGGCCATAACTGCCCGACAGCACCAGCACGATCGACCACCCCGCCAGCAGCACCAGCGCCAGGTTCGGCGTGCGGTGCACCGGGTGCAGCCGCGCCACCGAGCGGAAGAACAGGCCGTCCTCGCCCATCACCTGCAGCACGCGCGCGCCGGCCACCACGGTGATGTTGCAGAAGCCCAGCGTGGAGATGGCGATGCCCAGTGCGATCACCTTGGCGCCAGCGGTGCCGAACACCCGCTGCATCACGTCCGCCGCCGGCGCGGTGCTGGCGGCCAGGCCGTCGTGGCCGAGCGCGGCGAGGTAGGCCACGTTGGCCAGCGCATAGGCCAGGATCACGCCGAGCATGCCCAGGAACAGCGCGCGCGGCAGCGTGCGCTGCGGCTGGTCGACTTCGCCGGCGAGGTTGTTGAGGTAGGTGAAGCCGGAATAGGCGAACAGCACCGGCAGCGCCGCGCCCATGAAGCCGACCCCGCGGCGCGCCTCGTCCACGCCGACTATTGCATGAGCGCCTTGTCCCGCCCCGGCGAGGTACAGCCCGCAGCCGGCCAGCGCGGCCACCGCGGCCAGCTTCAGAAGCGCAAAGGCGTTCTGGATGGTGGCGCCCAGGCGGATGCCGAACAGGTTGATGCACGCCACGAAGGCCAGTGCGGCCGCCGCCAGCGGCGTGGCTGCGCGCGGCGGCAGCTCGAACAGTGCCGAGGCGTAGCTGGCGAAGATGGTGGCCACCGCCGCGGTGGAGCCGGAGTAGATCACCAGCAGCATGGTCCAGCCGAACAGGAAGCCGGCCAGCGGCCCGAACGCCTCGCGCAGGTAGACGTAGATGCCGCCCGCGCTGGGTCGGCGCGCGCCCAGCTCCGCGTAGCACAGCGCGCCGATCAGGGTGAGCACGCCGGCGCCCACCCACATTGCCAGCAGCGCCAGCCCCGATTCGGTGCGCTGCGCGGCGATGCCGGGATTGAGGAAGATGCCGCCGCCGATGATCCCGCCGATCACGATCAGCGCCGCGTCCAGGGGGCGCAGGGCGCGGATGTAGCGGGCAGTGCGCGCGGAATCGCTCATGCTCGGGCTCGTGTCTTGGAACGCGCGAGCATGGCGTGCCGGGGCGTGGTGCGGCAAGCCCCGCGGCTGGCAGGAAAAAAGCCGGCCGCGATGCACGCGCGGCCGGCCGGTGGATCACGGGCCTGCGCCCGTCATGCCTGCGGGTCAGAAGCGGAAGCGGCTGCGCAGGAACAGGTCGAGGTTCTCCACGTCCAGCGTGCCGATGCCGGCGCCCGGCGTGTAGTGCGGTGCGCCCTGGTAAAACCAGTTGTCGCCGGCATTGACGCTGTTGAACGGCGAGTAGCGGCCGTAGCCGAACACGTTCTGCAGGAAGTACATCTGCGGATTCCACAGCCCGATGCGGTGCCCCGCGCTCTGCCGGAGCAGGGCGGTGATGCCGTTGAGCTGCGGCGCCACGAAGCTGGTACCGCCCGACCCCGAGGTCACCCCGCCATCGGTGGTGGACACCACCAGATAGCCGGTTTCCGGGTCGGCATTGAGCGAGATGTCCGGCAGGTTGCGGCCGGGGAAGTGGTTGGGCAGCTTCAGCAGCGTGGTCGGTCCGGCGCCGGGGTCGTTGTAGTCCAGCGACTGATGCTTCTCCGTGGCCCGCACGCCGCGGGTCAGCAACTGGTACGCCGGCCGGCGCCAGTAACTGCTCACGCCACCACCGCCGCCGACCGAGAACAGGTCGATCGCTCCCGGCCCGTAATAGGTGTCGAAGTAGGTCTGCAGGTAGCTCCAGCCCCACACGCTCTCCTGCGTGATGGACGCCACCGGGTTGCTGCCGAAGGCGAAGCTGAAGGGCGTGGTGGTGCCTCCGGCCGCGGTGATGTACGGATCCGATGCCGGCGAGTCCACTGTCAGCGGCGCGCTGAACTCTCCCGGCCCGGTGCCGTAGCCGAGGCCACGCACGGTGTCGTAGGCGCCCGAATCGCCGCTCGCCGCGAACACCGACTGCCCCTGCGCCGCGGCCTCCATGAAGATCTGGTGGAACGCGCGCAGGCTGCCCACGTCGGTGGTGTCGTTCACTTTTGCGCCGTCCACGTTGAGCGCGGCGAAGTGGTAGATCTCCGGCAGGCCCCAACTGGTGGAGATGCTGTCGGCGCGGTTGTCCGACACCGCCTGCGCAAACGCATCGAGGAAGCTGGCCGTGCTGTTGGGCGCGTCGTACACCAGTACGTCGGCGAACGGCGCCAGGCCGCCGGCCTGTTCGACGTCCAGTGCGGTTTCGCCGCTGCCGCCATTGATGCCGCCGCCGCCGTCGACATGGATCTGCTCGATGCGGTGCGGCTTGGTCGCCAGGCCGATGCCGCTCCAGTAGGCCTGCGCATCGGCGGGGTCGAAGTCGGCCAGCGTGACGATGGCCACGGTGGAGCCGGCACCGCGGATGCCGCGCTGGTAGAGCGGATTGATGTTGTAGAAATTGGCCACGTCACCCACGGTGTATTCGCCCGGCTGGCCGGTGGCAGTGGGATTGCTCGCCGCGGCGGTGTTGCGCAGGGCGCCCATCACGTTCAGGCCGCTCAGTCGCGACATGGTCTGCGGCAGGCGCGGCGTGGTGACGCGATGGGAGAGATAGGTCGATTCGTTGTCGAGGCCGAGCGTCGCCACCACCGAGTCGGCCAGTTCGGCGGGCATCGCCAGCGCGGCGGCCGGGCGATGGAACACCTTGCCAGTGGCCAGCGAGCGATAGTTGTGGATCGGCGCGCGAAACGCGCTGCTGAACTGGCCGAGGCTGCCGCTCACGCGCACCGTGACGTGGTTGGCGAGTACCTCGCTGCGCAGGCCCTGGGCAGCGAGGTAGCGCTGCACACGCGCGATCTGGGCATCGGTGGCGCCGTAGCGGCGGGCGAACTCGGCGGTGTCGAGGAACTTCTGGAAATTCGGGCTGCCGGGCGTCACGGTCTGCTGGATGAATCGTTCCAGCCGCGCTTCGTCGCGCAGCCGGAGCATCAGGGTGACGTTGACGGGCTGGCTGGGCGGGGCGATGCCCATGTCCAGTCGTTGCGGTGCATCGGCGGCCTGGGAGCCGAGCGCGGCGCCGGCGAGCAGGAGTGCGAGCGCGGTGGCCAGGGTGGTGCGGCGGAACGTGGCGAGCATGTGTGGTTCTCCTTGGAGTGAGGTGAGGCTGGAGATCGCTCGACGGGCGATGCGCAGCAGCGCCCGTTGCCCTCCAGCCCAGCTGTCGAGCGCGTCATCGCGTGGATGACCCCGGTTATCCCTGCACGCCGCCACCGCCCCCTGTCGAAGGTAGCGCCGCCCGCCGAGCTTGCGCCCAAAGCAGTCCGCAGGAAAGTGACTCCGGCGACGCCGCGTCAGGAGCCTGTCGGACTTTGGCCGGCCGGCCTGCAAATCCGCCTCGACCAGCAAAGTCCGACAGGCGCCTAGAGTGCGAGCTCGCCGCGGATGCTCAGCGCGCACGAGCCGCCGATGGTGATGGCGCCGGTGGCCTCGTCGCGTGCCACGTCGACCCGGCCATCGCGGCCCACCTCGCGGCCCTGGCTGGCGCGGTAGCGCGGGCCGTAGCGGGTGTCGCCGCGGGCCGCGAGGAACGCCATGATCGCGGCATTCGCGCTGCCGGTGACCGGATCTTCCGCAATGCCGTCGGCCGGGCAGAACGCGCGTACCGCCATCGCCGCGGTGCCATCGGTCTCGGCGCCGAACACGCTCACGCCCACCGCGGCGTTGTGCTCGCACAGCGTGGCCATCGCCGCCAGGTCAGGTGCCAGCGTGCGCACGACGGCGGCGCTGTGCAGGTCGCAGACCAGCCAGTGCGGCCCGTTGTCCACCCGCGCCGTGCCCGCTTCGTCCAGCGGCGCGGGCAGCGCGGCGGCGAGCCTTTGGCGCAGCGCGGCGTCCAGCGCCGTGATGCGCGCCGGCGGCGCCTGCACGTGGATCACCCGCGCGGCGCCGTCGCCCTCCACCCGCACCGGCAGCAGGCCGGCAGCGCATTCCTGCACCAGCGCGCGCCTGCCCGCATCGACCAGCCCGGCCTCGATCGCCGCGCAGGCGCTCCCCACACTGGGATGACCGGCAAATGGCAGCTCCTGGCGCGGGGTGAAGATACGCACGCGGTAGTCGGCTTGCGGCGTGGTCGGCGGCAGCAGGAAGGTGGTCTCGGAGAGGTTGGTCCAGCGGGCGAAGGCCTGCATGGTCGCGCCGTCGATTCCTTCGGCATCGATGACCACGGCCAGCGGATTGCCGCGCATGGGGCGGTCGGCGAAGACGTCCAGTTGCATGAATCGGCGCAGGGTCATGGCGATGTCCGGCAGGCGGGATCCGGCACCATGCCAGCGTGATGCCGTGGCGGCAATCCGGGCGGCGTAGGTGGATATGCCGCTGCTGCGCGGGCGGGCGAGCCGCGCGCAGCAGCGGCGTGCGGTTTGGCCGGATCCGGCGGCTGGGGCAAAATAACCGGCTGGCGCCGCCGGGATCCCCCCGACGGGCCCCGCCCCGAGCCGCCCATGACCACCATCGAGCAAGATGACCTGATCCAGTCCGTTGCCGACGCGCTGCAGTACATCAGCTACTACCACCCGGTCGACTACATCGAGCGCCTCGCCGCCGCCTACGAGCGCGAGGAGTCGCCCGCGGCCAAGGACGCGATGGCGCAGATCCTGATCAACTCGCGCATGGCCGCCGAAGGCCATCGCCCGCTGTGCCAGGACACCGGCATCGTCACGGTCTTCCTCAAGGTGGGCATGGACGTGCGCTGGGACGGCTTCACCGGCTCGCTGGAAGACGCCGTCAACGAGGGCGTGCGCCGCGCCTACAACGATCCGGACAACAAACTGCGCGCCTCGGTGCTGGCCGACCCCGCCGGCAAGCGCATCAACACGAAGGACAACACGCCCGGCGTGGTCAACGTGAAGATCGTGCCCGGCAACACGGTGGACGTGATCGTCGCCGCGAAGGGCGGCGGCTCGGAAGCTAAGTCGAAGTTCGCGATGCTCAATCCGTCCGATTCCATCGTCGACTGGGTGCTCAAGACCGTGCCGACCATGGGCGCCGGCTGGTGCCCGCCGGGCATGCTGGGTATCGGCATCGGTGGCACCGCCGAGAAGGCGATGCTGCTGGCGAAGGAATCGCTGATGGAGCACATCGACATCCAGGAGCTGATCGCGCGCGGCCCGAGCAGCCGCATCGAGGAGCTGCGCATCGAGCTGTACGAGAAGGTCAACGCGCTCGGCATCGGCGCGCAGGGCCTCGGCGGCCTCACCACCGTGCTCGACGTGAAGATCAAGGACTACCCGACCCACGCGGCGAACCTGCCGGTGGCGCTGATCCCCAACTGCGCCGCCACTCGCCATGCCCACTTCACCCTCGACGGCTCGGGCCCGGTGGCGCTCGATCCGCCCTCGCTGGAGCACTGGCCCAAGCTCACCTACAACCCGACCCACGCGCGTCGGGTGAACCTGGACACCATCACCGCGGATGACGTCGCCAGCTTCAAGCCGGGCGAAGTGCTGCTGCTCAACGGCAAGCTGCTGACCGGCCGCGA
>WOYI010177008.1_pt1 | contig 10774 bp, 8 predicted proteins | sample 6423411 | NCBI WGS metagenome assembly WOYI01 (sample SAMN13441803, study PRJNA592873) | oil field metagenome | biome: oil field; feature: oil-well bore; material: oil-contaminated soil; isolation source: oil-contaminated soil from oil-well borehole | place: Germany: Wietze | collected 2016-10-18 ... | reverse complement strand
AGCATTCAATCCTCCAGGGACAAGCCTCTCCCCTTTAGGGGAGGGGTAGTTGACATGGAAAATAATCTATTTATGGCTTTTACGGAGCAATTGCTAAAAGCTATAAGCCTGGAGAAGAGGAATCAATTGCAATGAGCATGAGAGATAGCGCCTCAGCTTTTAGAAAGAGAATGGAAGAGTATTCATTGAGGCGATTTGATCATGCCGACCGGCGCAGTCGCGGAGCTCTTCGACTCCTGGCCGCCACATTCAGCCGCATGTCTGAGATGGAAAGCTGGGATGCAGCAGCAGCTATAGCCTACTATTCCCTCTTCTCCCTCTTTCCTATGCTAATATTGCTGGTGATTTTAGGGACCTTGTTTCTTGAATCCGAAGAAAACTACCATCAGCTGATGAATTTTATAAGCGGGATTCTTCCCCCGGCAGAGAGCCTGGCAAGAGAGAACATTCAGGTGATCCTGGATCTGGGGAATAAGCTGAATATGCATCTGCCCCTCAAGGATCTATTGCAGGAAAATCTCAATCAGATCCTTCACTTGAGGCTGCCGGTGGGGATTGCGGCGGGGGCAGGTCTTTTGTGGTCGGCGACAGGAGTGTTTGTGATTCTGTCCAAGAGCATTGATCGCGCATGGAGCAACTCCGAAGGGCGAAACCCTCTGGAATGGCGTTTAGTAGGCATTGCCATGGTCGGGAGCCTCCTTATCGGCCTGATCATCCTATCCATGGTGGTAGTCTCCCTGTTCGGACTACTGGACTACGGCCTGGGTCTGTTGCTGGGCGAAGGAATTGCTTATCATATGCCATTGGAGTCAAAGCTCTTGTACAGACTGTTTCCCGATGCTGTGATCTTCATCGCCTTCACCATCCTCTACTGGTGGGCTCCAAAGGTGGATGTAAGATGGTCTGACGCCGCTTTTGGGGCATTTGTGGCCGCTTTATGCTGGGAGCTCTCCAAGATGGGCTTTGCCTGGTATCTGGAGAGCGGCCTTTCCAATCATATGCTGGTCTACGGCTCACTGGGCACCGTAGTCATCCTGATGCTGTGGATCTACTTGAGCGGTTTGATCTGCCTCTTTGGAGCGCACCTTGTCGCCCAGATGGTGGGACGGAGGCAGGCGGCGGCAGCGCTGAGAGAGAGCTATATAAATAAAGATTCAAAGGCTGATGGAGCATAAAGGTGCCCCGTCAAAAAATTATATATTTTAGAATAGCTATTTCTTGGATTCATAATAGGGCCGCTCCTTTACGGATTTCTTCTAGCAGCATTCCGGACCAGAGTCCATATGCTGAAGGAGGAGGGGGCAATAGATGAAAAGGAGCTAGGCAACTGGCTGGGCGAATCCTGGTCATCCCAAAGTTCATATCGTTGCAGCTCTAATTGAGAATCAGAGATGGAGAATGATCTGTCATGTCTATGGAGCCATAGAAATTGGCTCTTCGCCATAACATTGCTTCTCATACTTCTCTCCTCTTACTTCCTCTGGCCGCTGCAGGACGGCATTGTCTTGGGAATAGTCTTCACTTATCTGGGCCGTCCGGTGAGAGATCTGTTTGGAAAGAGAAGACAGATTGGCTCTCTGGCGGCCATTATCTGCATCATCGCCCCATTATCCATTATATTCGCTGCCGGGGTCTTTGAGGCAGTATCTCAGCTCAGATGGCTGCAGAGCCATCGGGCGCAGATCGTAGCTGCCGGCCAGGAGTTCATATCCAGCATTTATATTCCGCAATTCATCTTCGATGAGCTTTCCAGAGGCATGGACAATCTGATGGGAATAGGACTATCGATGCTCACCAGCCTGCCGGTATTCGATCTGGGAACGACGCTGACCCTCGGGCTTCTGAATCTTTTAATAGCCTTTTGTGTATGCTACTACCTGCTGGTGGATGGCGATAGGCTCCTTAGGGCAACGATAGATTTCTTGAGGCAGAAGAAGGGGGATTTTGAGCTTCGATGCCTGGGCAGAATTGACAGCATCTTAAGCGGCATCTATACGGGCAGCATCTCCACCGCCATGGTCTATGCGATCGCCTCCGTTCCCATATTCTATCTCTTCGACATTCCCAGGCCCCTGGCCATGGCCAGCATAATACTCCTGGCAGGGGTGGTGCCGTTTCTAACCTGGCTTATCTTCTTCTTGACCGCCATATCCAGATATATTGAGATGGGGCCGATGGAAGCGATCGTCTTCTTCATTGCTGCCTCAATCCTGGTATTAGCAGTAGAGCTGGTCGTCCGGCCCTATATCGTCTATGCCAGATCGTCGATCCACCCCATGCTGGTTCTGCTCGCATTTCTGGGCGGAGGGCTTGTGGGCGGCGTCTTTGGATTCTTTCTCGCTCCTGCAATGCTGGGAACGATCTCTGGCATCTATCAGATGATAAAATCAGAACTGACAGGGATTAAGAGAGGGCATCAGGTGGAGAAAGTGGATGTTTTTGCGGCCATTCAAAATAATTAATAAAACTCTAAGAATGTAATAAATTCAGTGCATTAATAATTTTTGTGCCAAAGATATTTTCATCTATATATTTTGGTCTCGTTAATGAACGAATACCGAAAAGTATATATTCGTTGATCGCAGTATAGCGTATTGGCAAAAGTCAGAATTCTTTTTCCCTCCTACATCGCAGACTTTTGCCTCCCTCCTTATTGCCCTTTCACTGCTGATCGACTGCCCGATCATCCATTATTTTTTGGTCGCAAAAACACCAAGACGGCAATCCATATATGCCTTGCCGTTTTCAACATGGCCTGGATGTTGAGCGACTTGCGCCTCTCCATTGTGGCAGAGCTGATAAAGGATCACGTCGCCTTAGACGGGATCGATGGATATTGCCAGGAGACAGGAGTGCAAAGCAACGATTTTATCCCCATCGAGCCGGCTGACTTCCAGGGGAGGATACTGGCCATAGACGGCTCCAATGTCTCCGTCTGCGGCTGGTCTGTGGCAAGCATCAATCTAATCCGTTCGGGCTATGTGGTCTATCAGGGAAGAGACTGGAAGAGGACGGTCATTACCTTTAATGATATCTTCTTTGCCGATCCGGCAATTTCAGCCGACCAGTTCGAGCCCCATTTGAGGCGCCTGGGCCAAAATCAGATCCGCCTCGCGGAAGAGGATTTAGATAGGCTCTCCACTTACTTCCGCGAGCTTCAGGAGTACGTATCCATAGACGACGCCATCACCGAGGCAAATCCCGGCGACATAATCCTCTATGATGGGAGCTTCGATGTCTTCGAGCCCCTGCGAGCAGCTCTCTCTCGTGTCTTCGGGCGAGCGGAGGAGAAAGGGGTCGCCCTCCTGGCGGTGGCCAAGTCCAGCTCGCTCTATTGGGGCGAGGGCATATCGCTTCCTTTCATGCACCATACAAACCAGGCAGGAAGCATGATCCTGCCCAACTCTCCCTGGTATTTGAACCTGAAGGACAAGAAAGTGAACCGGGGACCGGGAAAATGGGGTGGGGAGAGCTACATCGTCAGATTCACCGGTCAGAGCGATCATGCCTTCCGGGTGGATGTCCCCGCATACCTGGCCGGCAGGATTGAGCAAACACTGGCCGGGATATCATACAATTCAACCTCGGCGGAGTGCCCGGGCTACCCTCATGCCCTCTTTAGGGCTCACCGGGACATAAAAATCGCAGAGAACGAGGGGATATCTTTGAGGATGAAGCTGAGAGATATGCTCTGCAGAGAGGGTTTGAGCCCCTCCCAGATAACAATGCTCATGCAGGACTATCATGATATCCTGGAGATGCACCAGAGAATCTAGGTTGTATGGGCTGCAATAGATGAGACAATAAAAAAGCTAAAAGAAGGAGAAATATAGTGACGCCGAAGCTAGATATCGATCATACCAGAGGGGAGAGAGCAGAGCAAGATTCAGATCGATTGGTGATAGAGGACGAGAGGACCACCTACCGCATTCTCTCCAAGAGCGTCAGAGAGTACCATTTCATCGTACCCTACGACTCATACCAGGATCGGGTGGAGGTAGGTCAGATATTCTCCATTCGGGATCGCGACCTCACCTTTCTGGCGCGGATTCTGAACATCGAGCACAGCTCCAACTATGACGGCCACTGGGATACCACCATGAGGGGCACCCAGTTTTATGACGACGACCAGATATTCAACCGGGTAATTGCTGAGCCACTGGGCTGTGTGTCAGACGGTGCTTTCAGAAAGGCCAGAACCCTGCCCACCAAGTTCTCGCCGGTGGAAAGGGCTGAGAAAGAGGAGTTCGGCTTTCTCAAAGCGGTCATGGGAGACATAGAGGTTGGCTACCTGAGAAACGGCTCGGTGCTGGTCGAAGAGATACCAGTTTGCCTGCACAGCGATGCTATGGACCATCATATGGGGGTCTTCGCCACCACCGGCATGGGCAAATCCAATTTTATGAAGGTCTTTGCCGCCTCATGCATGCGGCTGGCTGCTCGGGGCGAGTCGAAGTTCGGCCTATTGATCGTTGATCCTCATGGAGAGTATCTGAAGGGAAAGAGGCAGTCATCTGGATTGGTCAAGGGGCTTCTTCACCTGAAGAGATATAGAGAGGGCCTCGCCTGCTTTTCTACAGACAGGGAGAACTCATCTGATCCAGGGGTAGAGGAGCTGGCCATATCTGAGAGCGATGTCCGACCCGAGGATATTGCTCTGCTCTATGAGTGGTCGCCGCCCCAGAGAGAGGCCCTGGAGGCTATCTCCAGGACACTGGACTCAGATAACTGGCTGGAAGAGATCCAGAGTTCAGAAGGCCTGGCCAAGATGGTGCAGCAGAGCTTCCATGAATCGACCATAAATGTCTTGATCCGAAGGATAAAAAACGAGTTGTATAGGAATAAGTATATAAAGAAGAGGTCAAGCCTCGGCAATATCCTTGCTCATCTGCAAAAAGGAGAAGTTGTTCTCGTGGATATACCGAGGATGAGCGACCGCTCGGAGCTATTTTTGCTCTCCATTATATCCCGCTACATACTCGAGGATTACAAGAAAGACCTCCCCGAAGGAAAAGCGGAGGAGAGAAAGAACTGCCTTATCACCATCGAGGAGGCACAAAGGGTCTTGGGCGCAGGAAGCAATATCTCTCGCTTCGAGAGCATTGCCCGGGAGGGCAGAAAGTTCGGGGTGGGTCTATGCGCCATCACTCAGCAGCCGAAGCTGATAGACAGGCAGCTCCTCTCTCAGTTCAATACACTGGTGGTGATGGGCCTGGGAGACAGAAGCGATCGCCAGCAATTGGAGGAGTCGGCCAAGCAGGATCTATCCTCTATGGACATAGAGATCCAGACCCTGGAGAAGGGCGAGGCTGTGGTCTCCACATTGAGCATCCCCTTCCCCGTGCCTGCCAGGATCCACCGCTTTGAGGATTACCTGCGCCGTTTGAACCAGGAGGAGAAAGACGAAGGCCTCATAAAGAGAGGAGGCTTTAAGCCCTTCCTGGAATGATAAGGAGCAAGACCCATGAAGATAATCCACCTCGCCGATTCTCATCTGGGATTCTCCAGCTACAGCCGCCTGGATGAGTACGGCCAGAACAGGATAGAAGAGATGGTCTACTCCGGATTTGAAAAGGCGATCGAGCAGATCATCAAGGCTAATCCAGATGCTGTGGTTCATGCAGGAGATGTCTTCCACCATGTCCGGCCCAAGATCAAGCCCCTGTTCATCTTCCAGAGGGGGCTGCAGCAGCTGGTGGAGGCAGCAATTCCGGTGATCATAATCAGCGGCAACCACGACGCTCCCAAGAGCTTCAACCAGACCAGCCCCTTCCGGCTCTTCGAGGGTTTAAGGGATGTGCATATCGCCCAGCGCTACAGGTATGAGCGCTTCGAGGTGGGCGACCACTGTTTTCATTGCATTCCCTTCTGCCTGGAGCCGCAGGACTACCTGACGGAATTCGGGGAAATCAAGCGCTCAGGAAGGGATGTCCTGGTGATGCACGGCATGGTCGAGTCTCTGAAAAACCAGAAGATGAGGAGCGTGGGGGAGCACGAACTGAATGACAGCCTCCTGAAAAGCGACTTCGACTATATCGCCCTAGGTCACTACCACGGCCAGGCTCAGGTTGCTGCCAACGCCTATTACAGCGGCTCAGTGGAGTACTTCAACTTCGGAGAGGCCCGAGATGTGAAGGGCATGCTCCTCGTCGACCTGGAGACTGGAAAAGCATCCAATGTACTGGTAAAGCCCAATTACATGATAGACCACCCGCCAATAGACTGCAACGGCATGCGATCCGATGAGATAGCAGAGATCATCATGGACCTGTGCCATGAGGACGAGATTCTAGATCGAATGGTTCGGATAAATTTAAAGAACGTCAACCGGGTGGCCTACAGGAGCATAGATCAGGGAAGGCTCAACCGCCTGGGAGGGGCAGCGATCTACTTCAAGATCCGGCCGGATTTTTGCGATGAAGAGGTTCGAATAGAGCGGCCGGTGGACAGGAGGATGCTTCATGTGGATTTTGCCGGGTTCATGGAGGAGAGGCGTTCGGCGAATCTGATACCGGAGACTATCAAGGACGAGGTGGTAGTCTACGGAACAGAGATCATGAAAAAGGCGGTATTAGCCAGACAAAAAGAGACAACAGATGCACCTTAACAAGCTTTTCATGCATAACTTCAAGAAATTCCGCCGGGCGGAGGTGGAGTTCCAGGATGGGCTCACCGGCATCGTGGGGGGCAACGGCGCTGGCAAGAGCACCATTGTGGAGGCCATAGCCTGGTCTTTATACGGAAGCCGGGCTTCGAGCATAAAGAGGGACTTCATACGCAACTCCCGGGCAGGGGAGGCGGAGACGGTAGAGGTCAAGCTATCCCTTTCTTTGGGGAAGAGGGAGCTGGACATCTACCGCTCCATGAAAGGGAAGAATATGTCACCGGAGGCCTTTCTATTCCTGGATGGGCAGAGGATTGCCGCCGGCACAAAGGAGGTCGACCAGAGGCTGGAGGATATCCTGAAGATCAGCTATCAGGATTTCATGAAGACCTTCTACGCCCGGCAAAAGGACCTGGACAACCTCCTCAAAGAGGGGGGGATGGGCAAAAGGGAGTATCTGCTCAAGCTCCTGGGATTGGAGGACATAAAGGAGAGCGCCCTGGAGCAGATCAAATCAGATCGGTCTAGCCTTGAAGACCAGAGGAGCCGGCTGGCCGGAGCCTTGGGGGAGATCGGAGAGGTAGAGGACCGGCTGGTGGAGGCATCACGGGAGATATCCTTTGCCAGAAAGGGGCTGGAGGAGGGGGAAAGATGTGAAGCCCAACTGCTGGGTGAGAAGGAGTTGCGACTCCTGGAGCTGGATGCTCTCAACCAGAAGATGAACTCTTATGGCATTCTGGCAGAAAGGGCTTCCCGGCTGCAGGAGGAGTATGGGAGCCTCCAGATCCTCATAGCCAGAGATGAAGGGCGCCTGAAGGAAATCGAGGCATCAAAGAGGAGATTGGCTGAGATCGGCCCGGCTCTGGATAGGCTGACCGGAGTCCTGTCAAGGCTCGAGCTGCTTGAGCCCAGGAGGAACCTGTACGAGGAGATCTCCAGGAAAATAGCAGTGGCAAAGTCTCGGCTGGAGGGAGATAGAGCTGCTCTGGGGAATGATGAGAATAGGCTCGTGCAGCTTGAAGGGGATAGGGCCAGGCTCGATGAGCTTCTGCCCCAGGAAGAGGAATACAAAGAGGTCCAAATGCTCCTGGCCAGGCTGGAAGAGCTGCGGGAGAAGTATGCCAAAATCAGCCTGAGCCAGAAGGAGGATGCTATCAGGCTGGAAGGGGCAAGGTCAAACCTGGTCCGAGCGGACAGATCTATAGAGGATCTGCAAAGAGCGTCTGCCAGGTACGAAGAGCTTCGGCCGGCAATAGAAGAAGAGAAGAGGCTGAAAGTTGAGCAGAAGAAGCTTTCCGGAGAGAAAGAGAGGCAACGAGAGCTTGACCTTCTGGAGAGCCAGAAAAAGGCCCTGGCGGGCAGGATAGCAGCCCTGCGGGAGGCGGCAGCAAAAATCCAGGAGAATCTTCTGGGCCTGGGAGACCTGGAAGGAAGAGAGGGGGAGCTGCGCCGGCAGGACAGGGACCTTGATTCTCTCGGATCCGAGCTGAACAACGCCTTGGCCGACCTCAGGGGGAGCCTGAAGGTTCAGGAGATTGCGTTTCTGGAAAATGAGAGGGCACTTAAAAAGGTCAGTACTCTGGGAAGGGAGGGGCTCTGTCCCACCTGCGAGAGGCCAATAGAAGGTCAGAGGGATCTGCTCCTGAGAAAGTACCAGTTCGCCCTGGCCCAGGCGAAAGAGGAGAGGGAGAAGCTGAAGGGAATGGCTGCCTCCCTTACTGAGAAGATCGAGGGGGTGGCAAGCTCTCGCAGCCGGCTGGCCGGAGCCTTCGAGGATCTGAATGCCAAAAAGAGCCTGCGCTCTGCTCTGCAGGCAGATATGAGAAATGCCGATTTGCAGATCAGAGAGGCCACTGAAGAGATGGAAGGGATCATGGCTATGATCGGATCTTTTGGTCCTGTCTCCTTTGACGCCAAAAGGCTCCAGGATGTCGAAGCCGCTCTGGCAAAGCTCGCGCCAATGGCGGAGGAGTGCCAGGGCCTGGCAGTGCGAAAAGAGGAGCTGCCCCGGAGGGTACTGGAACGGGAAGCGATAAAAGAAGAGATAGAGAACCTGGCAAAAAGAGGGCAGCATCTGGCGGAGCAGATCAGAGAGCTGGGCTACTCAGAGTCTCAATATATCGAGGCCAAAAGATTGTGGGAGAGCTGCAAGTTCCCGCACGAGCAGTTTATCACCCTTCTGGAGAGGACAAAGGAGATCCCGGCTCTGAAGGAGAAGATTGCTCTTCAGAGGAGGGAGATGGAAAAAGCCGCGCAGGCCCTCGATGAGCTGGAGAGATCTGTCAAGGATCTGGCCTTTGATCCGGAAGAGTACAGCTCTTTATTGGCAGAGAGAAAGAGGCTGGCCCAGGCGGAGGAAGAAGCCAATAAAATAAGAATCCGGCTGGCTCTTGAGCCCGAGGTCAAAGAAAAGCTGGCCGAGTCTCAAGCTGCCCTGGAAGCCAGGCAATTGGATATCGCCCGGATAAGGGCTGAGATGGAGTCATTGGCCTACAGCCAGAAGATCCATGAGTTGGCAAAGCTTGCCCTGGCCGAGGCGGAGAGGAATCTGGCGGCATCGCAAAAGGACCTGTCCGACAAAAGGATTCGCCTTGGCGTCCTGGAAGCGGAACTGGCAAGGCTGAAAGAAGAGGAGAAGAGAAAGAAGGAGCACCAAAAGAGGCTGGAAGAGACCTCGAGGAGGCTGGAGGTGGTGGAGATGACCCGAGGCCTTGTCAACGATTTTATGGATCAGGTTCTGATCCGGGTGAAAAACGATATCGCCAAAGCGGCCAGCGAAATCCTGGAGGAGGTCTCAGGCAAGTACAGCCTGCTGAAGATCGACGACGACTTCAACATTCAGGTGGAGGACGGCGGCAATTACTACCCCATCTCCCGCTACTCCGGCGGGGAGATCGATATGATCGCCGTATCGGTGCGGGTGGCCATAAGCGAGTACTTGATGCGCTTCGGCCCGGATGGTGAGAGCTACTCCTTCCTGATCCTGGACGAGGTCTTCGGCAGCCAGGATATCGAGCACCGGGAGAAGATGATCCAGATGTTAAGAAGCTTAGAAGAGCGTTTTCCCCAGATAATCGCCATCAGCCACATCAGCGACGTGCAGGGGCAGTTCGACAATACATTGCTGGTGGTGGAGGACGAGCTGGGCAACAGTCGGGTGGAGGCGATTTGATTTGATCTATCAACTCACCATCCAGCCGAAAGCACAGCGGTTCCTTAAGAAGCTAAAAAAGAAAAATCCGGATGCAGCGTCAGAAGTAGTAATGGATATATTTGAGCTAAAAAATGATCCCAAGACATCGCGCCCAAATTGCGATATCGCGAAAGTCAGAGGCCGCATTAATGAGTATCGGTTAAGAACGGGAAAGGCTAGGGCAGAATACACTGTGATTGATAACGAGATAAACGTTACAAAAATATTTATAAAAAAGCGTAAATCTGACTATCGATGAGGATATATATCATAGATGTGAGTTTATAAAAGATGGCTTCGTCAGTTGAAATCATAAAGAACAAAAGTTCCCGAAAGCTTGATGCCTTCATAGACTCCTTGACCGACAAAGAGATTGATGAGTTGAACGCCGATGAAGGCGGTGATGAAGAGCCTATGCCTTTTGAGGAGTTTTGCAGGAAAGCAGGCATTAAACTTCAAAAATAATTAAGATAGCCCTAGAGCCTCAGCCTTCATCTTTCGGGCCTTTAGATTGGCTGTCTGAGGGCGATCTTATCCATTTCAAAATCGCATTACTTCATCTCCGTAGCAGCGCGGAGACCCCGTCCTTAAGGGCGGGGAAGAGCGCATGCTTGTCACCTCTTAAGTTTTGTCCGCAAAGTATATAGATTCCAATCACCTACATATATGATGTGCTTAGGACTATTACATTTAAGCTTAGGTTGACTAACCAGGATTGCATGACTCTCCTCGATACGATGAGAGCTTACACCATTGCGTTCTCCATCTCCGCAAAATGGGGTGTTGAGAATCAATCCTGTAATAAGGTAGATAATCACAATGCAACCTACAAGCTTACTCGTCAAAGCATTCCCGATCTTCCTTCCTCTCTGGTACAGGGTGCGAGAGATTGTGCTTGCGAAGCTCTGAAAGCAGCCAAATGCGGGTGGCGTATGTGATTCATTGAAATGGAACCCTGTAGGTCATCAGTTCCTCCA
>WOYI011031269.1_pt1 | contig 10780 bp, 8 predicted proteins | sample 6423411 | NCBI WGS metagenome assembly WOYI01 (sample SAMN13441803, study PRJNA592873) | oil field metagenome | biome: oil field; feature: oil-well bore; material: oil-contaminated soil; isolation source: oil-contaminated soil from oil-well borehole | place: Germany: Wietze | collected 2016-10-18 ... | reverse complement strand
CCTGGATCCGCATCCGCGGGCCCAGGACGACACGGGCAACCGCGACCGCGGCCAGGAACTCGTCGAACTCGGCATCGGCCACGCCCCGCATCGCGGTGTCGGGCTTGGCCCGGAAATTCTGGACGATCACTTCCTGGATGTGTCCGAATTGCTCCTGCACCTTGGCGAGCTCGATCAGCGAATCCGCGCGTTCGGTCCGGTTCTCCCCGATCCCGACCAGGATGCCGGTGGTGAACGGCACCGCGTGCACACCGGCGTCCGTGAGTACCTGCAACCGGACCTCGGGATCTTTGTCCGGGCTCCCGTAGTGCGCCTGCCCCCTGTCGGTGAACAGGCGGCGGGCGGTGGTCTCGAGCATCATGCCCATCGACGGGGCGACGGGCTTGAGCCGCGCGATCTCGTCGGCGCTCATCACGCCCGGATTGAGGTGCGGCAGCAGACCGGTCTCCTCGAGAACCCTGATCGAAGCGGCTCGAACGTACTCGAGGGTGGAGTCGAATCCGCGTTCGGACAGCCACGTCTTGGCTTCGGGCCAGCGCTCTTCGGGCCGATCACCGAGAGTGAACAGTGCTTCCTTGCAACCCAACTCGGCACCGCGGCGGGCGATGTCCACGACTTCGTCCAGTTCCAGGAACATACCGAGGCCAGCCCGGACGAGTTTGCCGGGAACGGTGACGAAGGTGCAGTAGTGGCATCGGTCGCGGCACAGTCTGGTGAGTGGGATGAACACTTTGCGGGAGTAGCTGATCTGTCTGCCACGCCCTTCGGCTTCCAGGCCGGCGTCACGGATTCCGGCGGCTGCGGCACACAATTGAGCGAGGTCGTTCCCCTGCACACCCAACAGGACCGTGGCGTCGGCGAGGCCGATGTCCACTCCGTCTCGGACACGATCCAGTGCGCGTCGGATGTCCATCGGGTTCGGTGGCGGCTCGGTGGAGCTGTGGTGGCCTCCGGGCATCGGCGGATCAGGAAGAAGCGTCGCCGCAGATCGCGACGGTTGTGAACGCGTCGGACCGGAGTGCGCTGGGTTCTCGGAGGTCACCATCAGATAATGCTCCAGGGTCGGCCGTTCATTCCCCGGACCCCGTTCCGCCCGTCGCCGAGCCGTCGTCAGGCGTCGGCAGCAGGCCGGCGTACCCGGCGAATGCGGGAGCCGCGACGCCCAAGCCCAGCAGGAGAAACGCCCGCCAATCCTGAGGGACGACCACGTCAGCGCCCGGCCCGCCGGCTGCCGCGACGAAGAACGCGATGGCGAACGCGATCAGGGCACCGTACTTGGCGGAGCCGGCGGTGAGAGTGGCACTGCACCAGAGCAGCACGTAGTTCGCCATCGCGGCCACCAGCGCGCTGATCGGAAAGGCGACGCTGCCGATGGTGAGCTGGAGGAACGCGACGGCCAAGATGCCGACCAGAAAACCATCGAGCCACAGGAACCCGAGCAGCGCACCGGAGACGAAGCGAGACCGAGCTCGACCAGGTCGACTGCTTGTCATCCGACCATCCATCACAGGCCGCCGAAGAGGTCGGTTTCGCGCCCGGCAGAGTCGAGCCGGCCCCGTTCCCCGGCCACCAGGATGAAGTGTTCTTCACCAAGAATCGGCTGGATGATGTTGTTGGACAATGCGTATTCGGTACCAGACTCCGACACCGTCACCTGGGTGGCGTGAGCGGCGAGGGCGGCGACCTTGCGGTCGTAGACCTCTCTGATGTCGATCGCGGTGCTGATCTCGGCGTCCGGGTGACTCGGCAACTCCCCCGGGGTCGGCATGCGCCAGCCCGGCGGAACCCGCGTCTGCGCGCTCGCGAGCCCGTCCGACAGCGCCGATTCCTCGGTGACGGTCCAGTAGTGCTTGGACACCACCCAGGGTTCGTCGGCGCGGGCTGCAACGTCGATCGCGGCCGCGCAGATCGCATGGACCGCGATGTGGTCGGGATGTCCGTAACCTCCCACCGGGTCATAGCTGACCAGGACCTGCGGGCGGGTGTCGGCGATGACCTGGGCCAGCACCGCCGCAGGAGCGTCGACCCCGGCGCCGATGAATGCGCGGGGGTGGCCGTTGGACGGTGCGCCGGCCATCCCCGAATCGCGCCACCGGCCGGCACCGCCGAGAAAGGTGGGCAGCACGGGTGCAGCCGCATCGGGACTGAGCGCCGTCAGCGCCGCGCCGAGTTCACCGATCCGGTAGCCGCCGAGTTGATCGGCGCCACCGTCGGCCGCGAGGCCACTCCACCGCGCGCCGATCACTTCGCCCTCTTCGCCGAGGGTGCACGTGACCACCGTGACCTCGGCGCCGGCGGCGAGATACTTCGCGATGGTGCCGCCGGTGGCGATGGTCTCGTCGTCCGGATGTGCGTGCACCAGCAGCAAACGATTCATCAGTTGGTTCTCTTCGCTCTCAGTTGCCGGCCTGCTGCCAGCCCGCGGACCCACCGAAGATACCGGTCTGCACCGGACCGGTGACCGCGGCTCCGGTCACCAACGGTGAGACCGCGGTTGTCAGCACGTCCTTGTAGATCGGCAGGTACATCGACCGATCATCGAGGAGTCGTTGTGCGGCGCGCAGGTCTTCGGTGGGATCGTCGGCCGAGATCGCCCGGGTCGAGAGCACCTGCAGCTCCGGATCACACAGACCCGAGACATTGCTGGTGTAGCGGGGCTCGCTGCGCTCGGCGTCTGGGGTGGTCGAGGACGGACTCGACGACGGCGACACCTCGGTGGCCGACGGGTCGGCGGTGACCGACGGGGTCGGTGTGAGCGAGGTGCTCGGCGTCGTGGTGTCCTCGGTGCTCAGACATTCGGTGTTCGATGCCAACGTGGCGGCCGGTGATTCTCCGGCCCGGCTCCAGCCGACGACGAGGTCGACCCGCCGTCCGGTGAGCGCCGAGCTGTACAGCTCGGCGGTCGAGAGCGTGACCGTCCGCGCACGGATACCGGTCCGCAGCAACTGGTCGACGATGTTGGCCGCGGCGGCTCCGGTCCGGGGATCGCCCGTCACCGAGGCCACTCGCAGGACGAGCGCGTCGCCGTCCGCTTTCTCGACCTCCTGGACGCCCGCGGGCAGCGGCGGAACGCTGCTCTCGGAGGTCTGACCCGGTTCCCACGATGCCGGCGGCGGAGTGGTCGTGGTGGTGGCGACCCCGGGCGTGCTCGGCGCCGGTGTCGGGGCGGGCTCGACGGGACCGCGCCGATACCCGGCCGAGATCAGCCACTCTTCGATCTGAGCCGGCGACACCTCCGGCCGCGGCACCGGATAGTAACCGGGATCGGACGGCGCGTACACCGAGTTCGCGGCGGGCAGGACCTCGGTGTCGTCGGCCCCGGCGAACGTGACGAGCCGGGTGTCGATGGACGCCAGAACGGCCCGGCGGGTGTCGATGTTCGACATGGATTCACTGCGGGTGTTGACGGTCACGCCGAGCGTTCTGGATTGCGGAACGCTTCCGGTCTGCATGCCACCGATACTGCCGAGGTTGGCACCGAGGGCCGGCCCACCGCTCACCGCAGCCACCCGGGTATCACCCGACCGCATCGAATCCGAGAGCTGACTGGTGGTCCCGGCACGCCGCAGGGTCATCCGGTCGAGCACCGCCGGCTTGAGCCAGAACCGGTCGTTACGGATCAACCGGACCTCGTCGCGGCTGTGGTCGATCCCGCTGATCGTGAAGGGACCACCCGACGCCGGGTAGCCGCTGTCCATGCCCGACTGGAAACCACCGGGCGCACCTTTGAGCACATGGGACGGCAGCAGGTCGTTGAACAGCTCCCGCCACGCCGGGTACGGCGCAGCGAAGGTGGCCGTCACCTCTTTTCCGCCGGCGCCGCTGCGGACGTCGTTGATCAATCGGTAGCCCGCCGGGACCGCCACGTTCGGTTGCCGCGTCATCTGCTGCCAGAGATAGATGAAATCCTCGGCGGTGAGCGGCAAACCGTCCGACCACTGGGCATCCCCGTGGATGCGATAGGTGACGGTGAACGGGTCGGTGCTGGTGACGTCGGCGCTGGTCAACAGCGCGTTGTCCATCAGCCAGACCACCCGGCCACCGTCGTCGACCGGCCGGAACGAACTCGGCAACGTCATCGCCGCCACCGCGGTGGTCACCGCGGACTGGTCGGCGGCCAGGTGCGGGTTGAACCCGATCCCGATCGAGTCGGTGGCCACATACAGCACCTCACCCGACGGCTCGGCCGGTTCAGGTGGCACCGAGTTCGTCTGCTGCACGGGCGGCGATGGATCGGCGACGCACGCGGTGACGAACATCAGGCACGACAGCGTCAACGCGAAGGTCCACCGCTTGCCCAATTGCCTTCTTCCCCTTTTGTCTGCCGAATCGCCACCCGCAGGACGTCGCGTCCTTTCTACCCGACTGCCGCGGGGGTCAGCTCACGCTCTGGTTGCGGGCCTTGGTGCGCGACCGCTCGCGGGCGCGGGTGTTGGAGTCCAGGTTGACCTTGCGCACGCGGACCACCTCAGGCGTGACCTCGACGCACTCGTCGTCGGTACAGAACTCCATCGCGGCTTCGAGTTCGAGCTTGATGGGCTTGGCGAGGGTCTCCATCACGTCGGCGGAGGACTGACGCATGTTGGTCAGCTTCTTCTCCTTGGTGACGTTGATGTCGAGGTCCTCCATCCGCGGATTGATACCGACGACCATGCCCTCGTAGGTGTCGGCACCGGGCTCGACGAAGAAGGTTCCACGATCGGCGAGCTGGATCATCGCAAACGGGGTCACCGATCCGGTCCGGTCCGAGACGAGCGAGCCGGTGTGGCGGGCGCGGATCTCGCCGGCCCACGGTCCGTAACCGTCGAACACGGCGTTGGCGATGCCGGTTCCGCGGGTCTCGGTCAGGAAGTCGGTCCGGAAGCCGATCAGGCCACGCGACGGCACGATGAACTCCATGCGGACCCAGCCGCTGCCGTGGTTGGCCATGTCGCCCATCCGGCCCTTACGGGCGGCGAGCAACTGGGTGACCGCGCCGAGATATTCCTCGGGGACGTCGATGGTGAGGTGCTCGAACGGCTCGTGCAGCTTGCCGTCGACCTGCTTGGTGACCACCTGGGGCTTGCCGACGGTCAGCTCAAAGCCCTCGCGGCGCATCTGCTCGACCAGGATGGCCAGCGCCAGCTCACCACGGCCCTGCACCTCCCAGGCGTCCGGACGGCCGATGTCGAGCACACGCAGCGAGACGTTACCGACCAGTTCCGAATCGAGACGGTCCTTGACCATGCGCGAGGTGAGCTTGTGGCCCTTGACGCTGCCGGCCAGCGGCGAGGTGTTGGTGCCGATGGTCATCGAGATCGCGGGCTCGTCGACCGTGATCCGCGGGAGCGCGACCGGATGGTCGACGTCGGTGAGGGTGTCACCGATCATGATCTCCGGCATACCGGCGACGGCAACGATGTCGCCGGCGACGGCGATCTCCGCGGGCGTACGTGCGACGCCGACGGTGACCAGCAGTTCGGTGATCTTGGCGCGCTGGACGACTGGCTCGCCGTCGACCTCACGCAACCAGGCCACGGTCTGGCCCTTCTTCAGGGTGCCGGCGTACAGGCGGACCAGCGCGAGGCGGCCGAGGAACGCCGAGGCGTCGAGGTTGGTGACGTGGGCCTGCAGCGGCGCATCAAGGTCACCCTTGGGCGCAGGCACGTAGGACAGCAGGACGTCGAACAGGTCGTCGAGGTTCTCGCCGTCGGGGACATGCCCGTTCTCGGGTGCCTTCGTGCTGGCGATTCCGGCGCGGCCCGAGGCGTAGAGGACCGGCAGGTCGAGGGCCAGTTCGGCGGCTTCGGCGGCTTCGTCGTCGACATCGGAGGCAAGATCGAGGAGTAGATCGTGGGTTTCCTCGACGACCTCGGCGATACGGGCGTCGGGACGGTCGGTCTTGTTGACGACTAGGATCACGGGCAGCGACGCGGCGAGGGCCTTGCGCAGTACGAAGCGGGTCTGCGGAAGCGGTCCCTCGGAGGCGTCGACGAGGAGGACGACACCGTCGACCATCGACAGACCGCGCTCGACCTCACCACCGAAGTCGGCGTGGCCGGGGGTGTCGATGACGTTGATGACGACCTCGGTGCCGTCGGGCTGTCGGCGGTGCACCGCGGTGTTCTTCGCGAGGATGGTGATGCCCTTCTCGCGTTCGAGGTCACCGGAATCCATCACACGATCGACGAGTTCGGCGCGTTCCTCGAAAACGCCCGATTGCCGCAGCATCGCATCAACCAGGGTGGTTTTCCCGTGGTCGACGTGCGCAACGATCGCGACGTTGCGGAAATTGGGGGCAGAAGTCACTGAAGTTCTCCGGACGTGAAGTGGGCATGTCAAAACCATCGAGCAAGTTGCTCAGACCCTGTCCAGGGTAACTTGTCCAGCCATGAGAGCCCCGTCACAGCGGGAGATGAGGCTCCGATCGGGCGATGCCAGCCTCGTTTGCACCTGGAGGATCACGAAGAGGCAGGTCCGTGGGCAAGAGGAAGGCGTCCAAGGTCTGTGGCCTCAAGCCGAAGAAGAAGTGCTGCCGGAGCTCGACGCGGTGCATTCGATGTCCGGTGGTGACTCCTGGTGTCTTACGGCCAGGGTGGCAGAGAGGGTGCAGCAAGCGGGTTTGCCTGCAACTGGTGGGTTTGTGCGGTTCAGAGCAGCAGCGCCACCAGATCATCGAGCCACACCGCGTCAGCGGGGACCAGTTCGTCGGCCATCTGCCGCAGTTCGGTGGCGCTCACCCAGCGCACGGCGATGTGTTCGGTGGGTTTCGGCTCGCCGCGGAGCAGCATCGCCGTCAGCGCGACGAGAACCAGATCGGGCCGCAACGGCACAGTGGCCCCCACCTGTTGCCCGGCGACCACGTCCATACCGAGTTCTTCGGCCAGTTCCCGCTCCAGCGCCCAGGCCCGGGTCTCGCCCGCCTCGACCTTCCCGCCCGGCAATTCCCACAAACCCGCGACCTCCGCCGGGTAGCTGCGCTGGGCCAGCAGCAATCGTCCGTCGACGATCACCGCACCCGCCACCACCTCACGCATCAGCTGCCCCGCCGATCACTGCGATCCTGTTGGGGTCCAGCGTGATTCCCAGCTCGTCTCCCACCCGGACCGGCACGTCGCTCACCGCGTCGAGGTCCAGGCCCGCAACAGTCAGCCGAACCCTGGTGCCGTCGGGCAACGACGCCGCGTTCATCGCTGTCCCCACCGGTCGATCACGATCGACCGGCCCGGCGATGACGGCCTCCGGGCGAAGCCCCATCCTGACCGGTCCGTCTGGAAGAGCGACCGGCACCGATCCCAGCGCGCTCGACAGCACTCCCCCGGCAACCATCCCGTCGCAGATCGTGGTACAGCCGACGAAACGGGCCACGCTATCGGTTCGTGGTGCTCGCCAGAGCCTTTCGGGCACATCGTCTTGAATGATGCGACCTCCCTCCATCACCGCGATCCGATCGGCCATCATCGCCGCCTCGGTGTGGTCGTGCGTCACGACGATCGTCGGCGTCGTGGTCGCGGCGATCACCTCGGTGATCTGCAGCGCCAACCGCTCGCGCAGTTGCCGATCGAGGGCCGAGAGCGGTTCGTCGAGGAGCAGCAGTCGTGGTCGCGGTGCCAGTGCCCGCGCGAGCGCGACCCGCTGTTGCTGGCCACCAGACAATTCGGCGACCTTGCGCGGGCCGAAGCCCGGTAGATTGACCAGAACGAGCATCTCCTCAACACGCGAGGCGATCTCACGTTTGGGCCAACGGCGCACGCGTAGGCCGTATCCCACGTTGCCGGCGACTGTACGACCCGGCAGCAACTGACCGTCCTGGAACACCACCCCGAAGTCGCGGCGATGGGTTGGAACCGGAGCGAGATCGACGCCGTCGAAGGTGATCACCCCACCGGACAGCGGTTCGAGACCGGCTATCGCGCGGATGAGCGTCGACTTGCCACATCCGGATGGACCGAGCAGAGCCGTGACCGACGCGCCGGACGTGCCGATCGCGAGGTCGAGGTCGGTGAGGACCATTTCTGATCGGTAACCGACTGTCACAGAGGTCAATTCAAGCATCTCAGAACTCCCCGCCCTCGTCTTTGCGGACCACTTCGATCAGCGCCACGACCGCGGCGGTGACCACGAGCATCATCACCGAACACGCCATGGCGGTCGCGAAGTTACCCGAACCCGGTTTGGCCAGCGACGACCCGATCAACACCGGTACCGTCGTCGTGTCGGGCCGGGCGACAAAGCTGGTGGCGCCGAACTCTCCGATGGCGATCACAAACGCGAAACCGGCTGCGGCGCACAGGGCACGCTTGATGACCGGCAGATCGACCGACCACCAGACCCGCAGCGGCGCGGCGCCGAGGGTCGCAGTGGCCTGCCGGAGCCGATCGTCGACCAGGCCCATCGCCGGAACCAGGATCCGGATCACCAGGGGGCAGGCGATCAGTGCCTGCACCGCGGGAACGATCGCCGGTGACGTACTGACCTCGCGCGGCATGCTGGTCAACACCACCAGGTAGCCGAGTCCCACGGTCACCGCGCTGACACCGAGCGGAAGCATTGCCACCACGGTCGCAGCGCCGGCGAGGACGCCACGGGCCCGGGAGAGTGCGACCGCACCCAGCAGCCCGAGAACCATGGCGACGACCATCGCCCAGGTGGCGCTGATCAGCGAGTACTGCATGCTCTGCCAAGGGGTTTCACCGTTGACCGTCTCGAACAGCGACCGGTACCCCACCAGGTTCCAGCCGGCGCCGACCGTCGGGCGCACCGAGCGCCAGATCAAGACCGCGGGCGGAGCGAGCAGGACCACCAGCGCCACCCCGACCACACCGCCGATCGGCATCCACTGCCGACCCACTGGCCGGCGTCGCCGGCGCGGTGCTCCGACCCCCCCGGCCCGCCGGCCGAGCAACGCACTGAGCGCCACCACCACCGCGACGACCAGGATCTGCACCATCGACAACGCCACCGCTGCGGGCAGCTTGAAGAAGCCGATGGCCTGCCGGTAGATCTCCGTCTCCAGGGTGTTGAAGCGGCCGCCCCCCAGGATCAGCACCACACCAAAGCTCGTGGCACAGAATAGGAAAACCACCGTCGCCGCCGATGCGATAGCCGGCGAGAGCGCCGGCAGCGTGACGGTCCGGAAGACGCGCCACCGATCGGCGCCGAGCGTGCGTGCGGCCTGCTCGGCCCGAGGATCGAGCTGCGACCACACCGACCCGACCGTGCGGACCACCACTGCGACGTTGAAGAACATGTGCGCCAACAGGATCGCCCACAGCGATGCCCCGATACCGAGGAACCCGAGCGGCCCACGGTCACCGAGCAGCGCCGAAAAGGCCACGCCCACAACCACGGTCGGCAGGACAAACGGAATGGTGACGATCACCCGGAGGGCCAGGGCGCCGGGTAGCTCGTAGGTGGCCAGTACCCAGGCGATGGGGAGACCGAGCACCAGGGTGAGCGCGGTCGAGGCGGTCGCCTGCACGATCGTGAACCACAGCAGGTGCCCGGCATTCGCACCGCTGAGCAGTTCGAGCAGATTCGACGACGAACCGTCACCGAAAGCCCGCTCGGCCAGTGCCACCAGCGGCCAGGCGAACATCACCGCCACGAACAGCAACGGCAACACCCCCAGCAGGGCGACCCGGCGACTCCCCGACCGCCGGCCTGCCGACACCTCGGTCAGCGGCCCATCACCGTGCGCCACTGCTGTTGCCAGGCCTCGCGGTTCTTCGCGATCACGTCGAAGGGCATCGTCGCCGCGAACGGGGGCTGTGGGGCGTATTGCGCCCACTCGGCGGGCAGCGGGGTACCGGTCCGGATCGGATAGACGTACATCGACTCGGGCAACGCGGCCTGCACCGGTTCGCTGATGAGGAAGTCGACGACCTTTTGTGCGCCCTCGACGTTCTCCGCGCCCCGCAGCACACCGGCGTACTCGATCTGCTCGAAGCAGGTGTTCAGCAGCGCCTTCGTGGTCGGCAAATAGGCGGGCGACGACGCGTAGGACACGACGATGGGCTTGGGTCCCTTGCCCTCGCCGGCGGTGAACTCCTGGTTGTAGGCCTCGGTCCAGCCGGGTGCGACCGCGACGTCGTTGTCCTTGAGTCGCTGCCAATAGCCTTCCCACCCGCCGGCGGTCGAGCTCGGATAGGCGGCGATGGTGGCGAGCAGGAACGCCATGCCCGGCGAGGACGTCGCCGGGTCCAAGACGACGGTCAATCCCTTGTACCGGGCGTCCGCGAGGTCGGCGAAGTTCTGCGGTGGGGTCTGGCCGCGCTGGGCGAACCAGTCGCTGTCGACGTTGACGCACACATCGCCGCGATCGACGGCGGTGAGCCGGTTCGGGTCGGGAAGGGCGACTTCGTTCGGCCCGAGGTCGTTGTCCTGACTCGTGTACGGCTCGAGTGCATCGGCATCGAGCACGCGGGAGGCGAAGGTGTTGTCGATGCCGTAGACGACGTCGCCGCGCGGCGAGCCCGCGGTGAGGGCGATCGATGACGCCAGCTGTCCGGCGTCGGACTCTTTGATGACCTTGATCGTCAAGCCGGTCTGGTCCTTGAACGAGGTCAACAGCTCGTCGGGAAGCGCAAAGGAGTCATGGGTCAGCAGCACCACCTCGTCGTCCGAGCCCGAATCGCCGCAGGCGCTCAGGGCAGTCGCGGCGACCGCGATCACGATTGCTGCGAGTTCGATTCTTCGGCGCATGATGCCTCCAGATGGCGTGATTCGGTCTCTGTGATCTAACCAGGACGAGCGGAGCAACCAGTGTCCAAATGTGACATAACAATTGCATCACCAGCAC
>WOYI010492698.1_pt1 | contig 10783 bp, 7 predicted proteins | sample 6423411 | NCBI WGS metagenome assembly WOYI01 (sample SAMN13441803, study PRJNA592873) | oil field metagenome | biome: oil field; feature: oil-well bore; material: oil-contaminated soil; isolation source: oil-contaminated soil from oil-well borehole | place: Germany: Wietze | collected 2016-10-18 ... | reverse complement strand
ATGCGATTTGACGTCTTCAGTCTCTTCCCGGAAGTCTTTCAACCCTATCTTGATATCAGCATCCTCAAACGCGCGATCCAAAACAACCTGATCGAAGTTCACACCCATAACATCCGCGACTGGGCGACCGACAAGCACCACACCACCGACGATACTCCCTATGGCGGCGGCGGCGGAATGGTCATGAAACCCGAACCCATTTTCGCGGCGGTTGAGGATGTGCTCGGCGCTCCCCCAAACTGCCCGGTGATCCTGCTCTGCCCGCAAGGCAAGCGCTTCGACCAGCAAATGGCACGCGAGCTTGCCGCCTACGACCGCCTGGCACTGATCTGCGGGCGTTACGAAGCATTCGACGAACGCATCCGTGAGCACCTCGCCACCCACGTCATCTCCATCGGCGATTTTGTGCTCACCGGCGGCGAACTGCCCGCCCTGATCCTGATGGATGCCGTCGGTCGGCTGGTGCCCGGCGTGCTCGGGGACGAGGATGCGACCCAGGATGATTCTTTCTCATCAGACGGCTTGCTCGAATATCCCCAATGGACAAAACCAGCAGAATTTCGCGGGTGGGTCGTCCCGGAAGTGATGCAAAATGGCAACCTGGGTGAGCAGCTCAAGTGGAAAAGAGAGCAATCGCTGCTCAGGACGCTGATGTGGCGCCCGGATTTGTTGGAGAAAGTTGAGTTGAGTGAGAAAGACCGCAGGTTTTTGAAAAAATATCTTGAAGAAACGACGCATGATAATGATGCTGAAGTAAACGAGTAACAATGCTCCGCCCAGTCCCCCTGCTCTCACAATAGTGGAGGGGAGAGTGAGCGACCACCCAGTGTTACTCGATAAAGTAAACCAAGTAGAAACACTTAATAAATGGAGGAAATTATGATCGAGGAACAGAAGTTTAATTACGGTAAGCTTTTCTTAATTGGTTTTGGCTTTTTTGGTGTCAGCGTGTTGTGGAGCCTTTACAATACCTATGTTCCCATCCTGCTGGAAAGGAAGTTCTTGCTGGACTCAGCCCAGATTGGCTTCTTTATGTCCCTGGATAACATCGCAGCACTCTTCATTCAGCCGCCAGTCGGCGCGTGGTCTGACCGCCTGCGCACCAAACTCGGTAGACGTTTGCCTTTCATTTTGGTAGGCGCGCCGGTTGCCGCAATCGCTTTCGGTCTGGTTCCACTCGCGGCTTCCCTGCCAATCTTCGTAGCCTGCACCATCACGACCATCCTTGCGATGGCTTTCTGGCGCACGCCGGTGGTTGCATTGATGCCTGATGTCACCCCTTCAAGGTTGCGATCACAGGCTAACGGTATCATCAACTTCATGGGCGGGCTGGGTCTCGTGTTGGGGACCTCCGTCGGTTCAATGCTCGTCGCAAGGGGCGAGGCATATCCATTTTGGTTCGGGTCTTTACTGGTTTTGGTGGCAGCCGCACTGGTGCTCATTTTTGTGCGGGAACCCAAGGTGTACGAAGACAATCCAAATATTGAAAAACCGAATCTTTGGCAGAGCCTGAAAGAGCTATTCTCCAGCAAGCAAGCCGACGCAATCCGGATTTTTCTGGCTATCTTTTTCTGGTTCATTGCCTATAACGCCATCGAAGCTTTCCTTTCACTTTATGGTGTCAACCATCTCGGTTTGGATGAATCCGGTGCTGGCCAACTGATTACCAGTGTCGGCTTCTCATTCTTGCTCTTCTCCATCCCAGCAGGATTTATCGGCGCGAAACTGGGGAGAAAAAGAACCATCGGGATTGGGTTGTTGATCATGATTATTGTGCTTATAAGCGTTTATTTCCTTCCCAAAGAGACCCTCCTCCAGATGCATGGCAAGCTGCCTATCCTGGGGAACATCATGACCCTGACACTTTTCCTGCTCGCGGCTGGCATCGGCTGGGCATGCATCAATATCAACTCTTTGCCAGTGGTCGTTGATCTTACCGATGCGATTCACATCGGCACCTTTACTGGCCTCTATTACCTCTTTTCCACCCTGGCTGCGATTGCCGGGCCGAACATCAACGGATGGATTGTCAAGCTGACAGGCAACAATTACTCCTCGATCTTCATCATCGGACCGATCTTCATGCTTGCCGCCCTGATCTCGATCCTGGGGATGAAATCTGGCGAAGCAAAATCGGAACCGATCATTAAGTAAAAACTGGTAAAAAAAGACCGCAAATCCCACTTGCGGTCTTTGGTCTGCTGACTTATACTTAATTTGCTTTTACATACCGGTAATCCCCGGTAACAAATCGTTAATCTATAGAAGGAGATTAGGAAAAATATGACAAAAAAGTTGTTCGCCATCTTGTCCGTTTTAATCGTCGGCAGCATGCTACTCGGCGCCTGCACGACAGCCACCCCAACCGAGCCCCCCGTCGCATCTGAGGAGCCGGCCGCTAAGATCAAGGTTTGCCAGATCACCGATACCGGTGGCATCGATGACAAATCCTTCAATGCTACTGCGTGGAAGGGTATCACCGACGCCCGGGATCAGCTTGGTATTGAAGCCAAATACCTCGAGTCCAAAGAAGTTGCTGATTACGAGAAGAACCTCAATGCCTTCATTGAGGAAAAATGTGATCTGATCATCACCGTCGGCTTCCTCATCGGCGATGCCACCAAGGCTGCCGCTGAAGCCAATCCCGATATCAAGTTCTCCATCGTTGACTACAATTACGACCCCGCCATTGCCAATGTGACTGGCCAGATCTTCAACACCGATGAAGCCGCCTTCCTGGCTGGCTACCTCGCTGCTGGCGTCACCAAGACCGGCACTGTCGGCACCTTCGGCGGACTGCCCATCCCCACTGTGACCATCTTCATGGATGGTTTCTATAAGGGTGTGACCAAGTACAACGAAGTCAAGGGCACTGATGTAAAGGTCCTCGGTTGGGACCCCGCTACTCAGACAGGTTTATTCAGTAACTCCTTCGACGATCAGCAAAAAGGCAATGAACTTGCCAAGTCCCTCATGGACGAAGGCGCTGACATCATCATGCCCGTCGCTGGACCCGTTGGGTTGGGTGCTGCTGCCGCCATCAAGGAACGCGGTAATGCTTATCTGATTGGCGTGGACTCTGACTGGGCTCTCACCAGCCCCGAATATGCCGACATCACCCTGACCTCCGTCATGAAACTGATGGATGCCACCACCATGCAGGTCATCCAGTCTGTGATTGACGGTACCTTCGTCGGTGGTGATGTGGTTGGTACACTTGCCAACAACGGCGTTGCTCTCGCCCCATTCCACGAACTCGAAAGCCTTGTTCCTGCTGAACTCGCAGCTGAAATTGAACAACTCAAAGCTGACATCATAGCTGGAACGATCACACTCAAGTAAGTTGTTCGTATACAAATAAGGCTGGAAAATTTCCAGCCTTATTTTGTTTAAGCTTGTGGTAAGATTGACAAAATCACTGAGAATGGAACGGTATCAACTATGACCCCAATTCTTGAGTTAAAAGGGATTACCAAGCAGTTTCCAGGGGTTTTGGCCAATGACCATATCAATCTCTCCCTCAATAAAGGTGAAATTTTAGCCTTACTGGGGGAAAATGGTGCTGGCAAATCAACCCTGATGAACATTCTCTACGGACTTTACCAGCCGGATGAAGGGGAGATCCTGGTAAACGGCGAGAAGGTGACATGCAATTCCCCCACTGACGCGATCAACCATGGCATCGGCATGGTGCATCAGCACTTCATGCTGATCCCAGTTTTCACGGTGACTGAGAACGTGATGCTGGGCAATGAGGCTGTGAAGCAAGCCGGTTTTTTGGATCGTAAAAAAGCAGCTGATCGCATTCTGGAAATCTCGAATCACTATAACCTCGAGGTGAATCCGGATGACTATATTCGGGATTTGCCTGTGGGAGTTCAACAGCGGGTTGAGATCATCAAGCTGCTCTATCGTGAGGCGGATATACTCATTTTTGACGAGCCGACCGCTGTTCTGACACCCCAGGAAGCTGATGAATTATTCAAGATCATGCGTTCACTGGTGGCACAGGGGAAGTCGATCATTTTTATCACGCACAAGCTGCGCGAAGTAATGGAAATCGCGGATCGCGTCGTGGTAATCCGGCGTGGCGCGGTAGTAGGTGAAACAACTCCCGCTCAAGCTGACAGACAATCTTTGGCAGCCATGATGGTCGGCCGTGCGGTGGACCTCGAGGTGAACAGGACGGAGTGTAAACCAGGAGAGTTGGTTTGTTCCGTCGAGAACATGATGGTGGTTGACAAGTTCAACAATGTTGTCGTTGATGATATCTCGCTTGAGGTTTACTCCGGAGAGATCGTCGGGGTCGCCGGGGTGCAGGGCAACGGTCAAACAGAACTGGTAAACGCGATTACGGGTCTGCAAAAAACTTTATCAGGCAAAATCACGCTTCTTGGTCAGGATGTGACCAAGGGTTCTCCGAGACAAATTACGGAATTAGGCACTGCGCACGTACCTGAGGACCGCCAGGCGGATGGTCTGGTGCTGCCATTCCCGGTGGCAGAGAATTTGGTGCTGTGCACTTACTACAAAGAGCCATACGCCAAGGGTGTGATTTTGCAGTATCCCGTGATCCTGGAGAACGCCGAAAAACTGATTGAGGACTTTGACATCCGTACACCGAGTGCCTTTACGCCGGTAGGGTCTCTTTCTGGCGGGAACCAGCAGAAAGTAATCATTGCGAGAGAACTATCGCGTCCGATCAAGTTTTTGGTCGCTTCACAGCCGACGCGCGGCTTGGACGTGGGCTCGATTGAATACATCCACAAGCGCATCATGCAGAAACGCGATGAGGGCTGTGGTGTTTTATTGGTTTCACCTGAGCTGGATGAAATCATGGAGCTGTCCGATCGGGTGGCGGTGATGTACAGGGGCAAAATTATTGCAATTGTACCGAACAAGGGCATTACGAAAGAGTACATCGGTTTGCTGATGGCAGGGGTCGTGCCAGAAGAACCGATTCAGTTCGATGAGTCTACGGTTGTGGAAGCGACCTTTTAGATTGTCCGGATGGCTATAACATGAGCGAACAAAAGAAAGATTTAGGGCAAGAGATCCTCAAAGAAATAAACCAGGATCAGCCAACTGCGGAACATGTCAGAAAGCCTTTCCTGGGTAAGGCCGCCATTCCGCTTTTGGCAATTGTGACCGGCTTGATCATCGGAGCTTTGATGATCGCGGTAACGAGTCAGTCGGTTTACGCGGCGTTTGGCGAGTCAGTCGGAAACGGTTTCGCGACTGCTTTTTCTGAAATTGGCACAGCTTATAAAGCGCTTTTCACCGGCGCAATTGGCGACCCGGTCCGCATGATCAATGCGGTGAAACTGGGTGATGCCAAAGAAATCCGGCAGGCATTCAATCCTTTCCTCGAGAGCCTGGTGCAATCGACTCCGTATATTTTTGCGGGTCTGGCAGTAGCTCTGGGCTTCAAATCGGGTCTATTTAATATTGGTGTGGAAGGTCAGCTCTTCATTGGAGCTGCCTGTGCAACCTTTGTAGGCTACTCGATTACCGGTTTACCTGCATGGATCCATATGCCGCTGGCGTTTCTGGCAGGCGCGCTCGGCGGTGCGCTGTGGGGGTTTGTGCCTGGCTTTTTGAAGGCCAAAACCGGCGGGCACGAGGTAATCAATACCATTATGATGAACTGGATTGCTTTCCGCCTGACGGAATGGCTGCTTTCAGGTCCGATGACCCGCCCCGGTTCGGGCGGCATGCCAATCAGCCCGGTAATCCAGAAAACAGCGGAGATCCCGCAATTTTTCCAGGCGCCAATCCGCTTCCACCTGGGATTTTTCATCGCGCTGGCGGTGGCTTATCTGATCTGGTGGCTGCTATTCAAAACGACCTGGGGTTTGAACCTGCGTATCGTTGGCACCAACCCGCGTGCAGCACGTTATGCCGGGCTGAGTACATCGAAATCGATTATCCTGGCTATGTCCCTTTCAGGAGCACTGGCTGGTATGGCAGGCGCCGTGCAGGTATTGGCAGTTAACCGCAGTATGGCACTCGGTCTTTCATCAGGATACGGTTTTGACAGTATCGCGCTGGCTTTGATTGGTAACAGCCACCCTGTGGGAGTTGTCCTCGCCTCAATTCTGTTTGGCACCCTTCGCAACGGAGCGACGCGTATGATGGTGGTTTCTTCCATCCCGATTGATATTGTGGATGTTATTCAGGCAATTATCCTGATGTTTGTAGCTGCTCCGGCAATCATTCGCTCCATCTACCATCTACGCAAGCCAAAACAAGAAGAACAGCAGATATTCCTGAGTGGTTGGGGAGGTCAATCATGACGACAAGTTCCCGCGTTATCGAACACAAACGTATAGAAGAGATTTCTTCCACCAGGAAGACCGTAATCGGGATTATGGAAATCCTGATTGGGTTGCTGATCTTTTTTGTTTTCGCCGCAAACACAACCGCGGAAACTCTCACTAAATTTGTGATGACACCTGGCGGAATCGACCAGGGTTTGATGGCGGACTGGATCTTGCCCTCGAAAACCACGCTGATAATCCTTGCGGCATTACCGTTGGTCATAGGAGTTTTCCAGTTGATCAGGGGTTTCAAAAAGTGGACCAACCTGATGATTGGGATCTGCGCACTGTTCCTGATCTTTGCGTTCCTGGTTTGGCAGGCGGCCGGCAAGCAGCTCAACCTCGCCGGGATGCTTTCCAGCGCGGTCCTGCTGGCGGTACCGATCACATTGGGCGCGTTTTCCGGTATCCTTGCCGAACGTTCCGGTATCATCAACATTTCGATTGAAGGCATGATGCTGATGGCTTCCATGGTTGCAGCGATCGTCGGAAGTGTTACAAAAAGTCCATGGCTCGGGCTGTTGGGGGGCATTCTGTCCTCGATCGTATTAGCCCTGATCCTGGGTGTGTTATCGATCAAATACAAGGTTAACCAAGTCATTTCCGGTACCGTGATCAACATCTTCGCAACTGGGTTGACAGCTTTTATCTCGCAAAAATTCCTGCAGCACATCGAGGGGCTCAATAACCCCCAGATGTTCACACGTGTTCCACTGCCAGGACTTGCGAATATTCCGCTGATTGGTCCGATCCTGTTCAACCAGAATATCTTTGTTTACCTGATGTTTGTCATCTTGATCGTGCTGCAACTGGCGCTGTTTCAAACACGCTGGGGACTGCGCCTGCGCAGTGTGGGTGAGCATCCTAAAGCAGCAGATACTCTGGGCATCAACGTTATTCGAACCCGCTATATGGGCGTGATCTTGAGCGGTTTGGTGGCTGGCATTGCTGGTGCATTCTTTACCCTCGGCTCGGTTGGAAGGTTCGACGAAGGAATGACAGCCGGTAAAGGCTTCATCGGCCTGGCAGCCATGATCTTTGGCAACTGGATGCCCATTGGCGCGATTGGAGCTGGTATGCTGTTTGGTTTTGCTGACGCGATTGGCTCCAAGCTCTCCCTGCTCGGCAGTGCCATCCCACCGCAATTCATGGCAATGGCGCCTTATCTCATCACCATGATCGTTCTGGCTGGCTTTATCGGCAGGGGGCAAGCCCCAGCTGCTGAAGGCGAGCCCTACGAAAAAGAGTGACCTCGCTTTATCAAACGCCCCATCTCATGGACGGGGCGTTTTTTTCTTTAACCTGAGCCACTTGATGGACCAACACAGCCAGGCAAGTCCAATTTGGCTCTCGTTCCACCTTGAAATTAGTTGGTCACAGGTTCCTTACGTGATGCTGAATTACAGGTAAAAGCCTCTATCCGTTTTCGCCGGGAACTAAATCATCCACTCGCCATCTTGCAGCAGAACAACTTCTGTTCCATCCGCTTTGATGCCGGTTACAGTCACGTCCTTGCTGCCAACCATGAAGTCCACATGGATGACCGAATCATTCATACCCAACTTGCGATTTTCTTCCTCGCTGCGTTCCGTTGCGCCTTCAAGGTTTTCGCTATAAGCTGCCCCCAGGGCGAAATGGCAGGAAGCGTTCTCGTCGAAAAGTGTGCTTTTGAAGAGGACACCGGTATTGCTGATGGGGGAATTATCCGCCACCAATGCGATTTCGCCCAGATGCTTTGCGCCTTCGTCCGTTTTGAGCAGATCATCCAATATCTGTTTGCCAACCGCAGCGTCGTAATCCACCACTGCGCCGTCTTTGAAGGTGAAATGAAAATCATCCACGAGTTGTCCGCGTACGGACAGCGGCATGGTGGCGCGCAGAGTGCCATCCACCCGGTCGGCATCGGGCATGCTGAAGACCTCTTCGGTCGGGATATTGGGGAAGAAGCGATCGCCAGCTTCACTGAAGCCGCAGCCGCCTTCCCAGATGTGATTCTTCACCAGTCCGACCATCAGATCAGTGCCCGGACCCTTGTAGTGCACCCGGTCAAAGCGTGCTTCATTGAGGAATTTGCGATGGGCTTTGAGCCTGCTATCATGCTCTTCCCAGGCAGCGATAGGATCTTCCTGGTCAATCCGGGTGGCAAGGAAAATGTTTTCCCACAGTTTTTGCATTGCTTCTTCTTCTGGCATCCCAGGGAAGGCCGCTTCAGCCCAGGCTGGGCAAGCAACAGCAACAATACACCACTTCACCTTGTTTTGCATGGTGTATTTCATGGTGCGTTTGCTTGCCATACCGGCAACCTTCTGCCACTGAGCAATCCGTGCTGGATCCGCGGGTTTGAGCAAGTCAGGATTAGGCGCAATGATGCTGAGAACATGGTGGTTGTCCAGGAAAAGTTTTTCGGTAAAATCCACCAGGTACTCCGGATAGGTTTCAAAGCTTTCCGCGGGGGCTTCCAGGAAGCGGTCGAGAGTGATTACGTCGTCATTGAACATCAACTGGATGTCGCCAACACCTGCCTGATAAGCTTTTTTAGCGACCAGGCGTGCCAGTGGCAAGGAGTGTTCGCTGAGGCGAATGGCGAGGTTATCACCAGCGTGCAGATTGAGCCCGATCCGAACGATCAGGTCAGCATATTTTTCCAGATTCTTGTTTAAGTCCATAGTTTTTTGTTCCTCCGATAGATATTGTATTATCAAAGGCCAAACGATGGGAGATTCTGACAATATTCGAAAAACAAACCACGAAAAACAAACCAAATAATTGACGCCTGTCGAGAGGATATGGTATTATAGGTAGTAAATACGCCGAATGATTATTCGTCTGTCACCGTTGATTTAAGTAAGGAGAATAAGAAGATTAGTAGTAAACAAGATTATCGTATTAATGAACGCATCCGCAGCGACAAAGTTCGCCTGGTGGACGAAAACGGAGAGAACGTCGGGATTGTCCCCATTGAGACCGCTCTCCGCCGTGCCAACGAAGCTGGTTTAGACCTGGTTGAAATCGCTCCCAATGCGGACCCACCAGTAGTCAAAATCATCAACTTCAGCAAGTTCCTTTACGACAAAGAGAAAAAGGAACGCGAAGCCCGCAAAGCTCAGACCAAAATCGAGATCAAAGAGATCCGCCTGCGCCCCAAGACCAGTGATCATCACCAGGGTTTCAAGGTGCGGGATGCCCGCCGCTGGCTGGAGGACGGCATTAAAGTGCGCGTCACCATCCGCTTCAGAGGGCGCGAGATCACCTACCCCGAATTGGCGCTGGAAGATTTGCGTGAAATTGCCGAGGAGCTGAAGGATGTTGGTGAGATTGAACAACCGCCCAACATGGAAGGCCGCACGATGTTCATGATGCTGACACCAAAAAAGAGTTAATTCGACACCAGTTGAGGCGTGCCAAGTCAAAAAATAATGTCACCGAAACAAAGTACTCGACAAACCTACGTAAAATAGATACTGTACGAATATCGATTAGCTACCGCAGCGTGCCCGGCCAGCGTAGACCAGAGTTCGTCAGGTCGGCTGATTTGCAGAGCCCGCCGCACAAATGATACGGATTCAGGATTTTGACTCATAACCTGAAGGTCAGAAGTTTGAATCCAATCCCCGCTACTAAAGTCAAACCAGAGTCCGTCGTCTTTAAAAGGGTGCTGCGCGAGGATCTGGTTTTTTATTACTCCGGCAAAATGCGGTATGAACCGCAGTTCGCCAGGCTTGTCAAATGTAATAATGATGCTATGGGCAGGGTTATCGTGTACACTATTTAACCTGACTACTTAAATCGATTTATTGATAGAGGAGGCCATAATGGAAGACCACACACAACATTCTTCAAAACATGAAGATTCAGAATCAAAACCATCGATACCACAGGCTGAAGATGCCACTCGCGGCAGTGGAGAAAGCCATGGACAGTATGCGGGAGAAGCGCCCATGATTGAAACAACTAACAAGACCATGCATCTGCAAGACGAAGATCATGCTACTCCAAAGGGAATGGAATTGACGAGTAAACACGAAAATCATTACTTCAGGTTGCTGATTATGGCAGCTCTTTCATTTGTATCTATGTACATCCTAATGTATGCCATGGTCAACACATTTAGCAATGTGTTAAACAACTTGAACGAGGTCTTTATGGCCGGGCTCATGACAGTTCCCATGGTCGTGATCGAGTTGATTGTGATGGGGAACATGTACCCAGACAAGCGGCGTAATTTTGCCATAATTGCGACCAGCATCGTGGTCGGTTTGCTCCTTTTTATGTTTATTCGGCAGCAGACCGGCATCGACGATAAACAATTCTTAAGATCGATGATCCCGCATCACGCGGGAGCTATTCTGATGTGCCAGCAAGGGACAATCACTGACCCAGAAATTCAACAGCTTTGTGAAACGATCATCTCCGGCCAACAGCAAGAAATCGACCAAATGCGAGGGATATTAGAACGCATAGAG
>WOYI010436887.1_pt1 | contig 10783 bp, 6 predicted proteins | sample 6423411 | NCBI WGS metagenome assembly WOYI01 (sample SAMN13441803, study PRJNA592873) | oil field metagenome | biome: oil field; feature: oil-well bore; material: oil-contaminated soil; isolation source: oil-contaminated soil from oil-well borehole | place: Germany: Wietze | collected 2016-10-18 ... | reverse complement strand
CACCTGCCGGCCGGTCAGTTTGGTGCCAATCTCGCGGGAGAGCATCTGTGCCGAGGAGCCGGTCACGAAGATCTTCACATCCTCGGTGTCGCTGCGACCGCGCACCCATCCCTCCCAACCTGGGATGTTCTGGATTTCATCAAGAAAGAGATACCCCTTCCCTTCCGGACAAACCCGTTCTCGCCAAGTGCGATAGATCTGCTCCAGAAGCTCCACCGACGCCTCTGCGGAAAAGAGAGGCTCCTCCAGATTGACCCTCAACAACTGCTGCGGCCTGGTTCCCCGGCCGAGCAGAGCATCCATGACTTGCGCGAGCAGCGTCGACTTGCCACAGCGCCGCACCCCTTTCAGGACGACAATCTCCTTGGTGTCGACCTGAGACAGGCAGCGCGGCAGCAGATCCCGGCCGATACTTGTTTCGACAAGTCCAGTCGTCCAGAAGCGATTGTAGCTGGCTAATATTTCGAGCAGACGGGCAGTTTCCATATCTTCAACCGATTAATAAGTGATTTTTCCAGAGGTTATCACCTATACGCAGGTTAGTCAAGATGGCACAAATAAAAGAGGAGAACCAAATGCCGAATATCTCTAGCGAATTCGATACCCCATGGCCCGGTATCCGCGCCGGCGTTTGTCCCACATGCGGTTGAGCTGGGACTGATCGGTTTCGGCGTAATCGTAGATGCGCACATCCTGCTTGTCGGCGTGTTCGCGGTGCAGGCGTCCGGCGTATTGCTGCAAGGTCCCTCTCCTTGTAGGAGCGCGTTTACGCGCGGTCGGCCCTGCACCCCGGGGCAAACTTCATCGCGACTGATGCCGGTTCCTACAATGCTTGCGGTACTATTGGCCAGCTCGCAGGACCCACGACAAACCGCGCCGCGTCATCGATCAGTTCCGTCGCCAGGACGGCGGGAACCTCGGCCGCCTGGGCCAAGCTGTGGGCTCGCATCAGCAGGCCGACCTCCTGCTGATCGAGGATCCCCTGCGGTAGCGCTTCCGCAAAGGCCCAGACCCCGACCTCCGCTGGGCTCAAGGCGACGTGTTTTCCGCCGCGCTCGGCCGCGGTACAAAGCAGGGCAGCCAAGGCCATCTCCAGCGCGCTGCGATTCAACCGCTGATCGAGCAGCACCCGCGCCGCCGCGAGCTTCTCCCGCGCCTGCCGCTGCAGGAGCGACCCGGGCGGGGTCTCGGTTTCACTCGCTGCGTCGTAATAACAGCGCGCCTCGGCCAGCGGCGAGCCGCCGCCCAGCCGCTGTAGCCCTTTCAGTCCCAGCCGATCGATCAGCGCCACCGGCACCCGGGCCGAAAGCTCTTCGGCAACCCGGTCGGCATCGGCGTCGACCCGGTCGAGCACCGCCACCAGCCCCCCTCCGGAGCCGAAAACACGCTCGATACGTGCTCCGAAAGCCTGCTGCAGGGCTTCGATGGTCTGGCTGATGAGCTGTTCCATGCCTTCCCCCGCCTGGGGAGTTGCAGGCTCGCCGATCGCGGGCTCCGGCTTGGCGGGCGCATCGATCGCGGCGCCCTCTTCCTCGGCAGCCGCTGGCGGCCCGGCCAGATTTTCCACCAAGGTTTCCAGTAACTTTTTCGAAACACCGACCACGTCCTCGCTGGCATCTTCACCGATGACGTTGTCAAACAGATCTTGCTTGTTCCGCACCAGGGCAAAGACCTGCTCTTCATAAGAATCGGCCGCCACCATGGTAACAATCTGCACTGTCCGGGTCTGGCCGAGTCGATGGATGCGGGCGTTGCGCTGTTCGAGGACAGCGGGGTTCCAAGGCACGTCGAGATTGATCAGCACCGCGCCGCTCTGCAGGTTGAGCCCGACGCCGCCAGCATCGGTGGAGATAAAGACCTGAATCGAATCATCATCGCGGAAGCGGTCCATCAGTTCACCGCGCTTCGCGGTCGGCACTCCGCCATGGAGGCGCACGCAGCCCAACCCTATCTGGCGCAACCGCACCTCCACCATTTTGGTCATCTGTTCCCACTGGGAAAAGACCACCGCCTTCAGGCCTGACTGCAGGCAGAGTTCCTCTAGAATATCGACAAGTTCATCAAGTTTCGGCGACCCTTGAGTTTCCTTGTCGACCAGTCCGGCGGCGTTGCAGGCCATGCGCGCCTGCTGCAAGGATGCGAGTAACCGGTTCTGCTCGCTCGGGGTCAGCGGCCGTCTGCGGGCAATCGCCGCGAGGCTGCCGGCCGCACTCATGCCCGCGTCATGCAGCTCGCGTTGCTTGGCGGTCAGTGCCACATCCAGACGCTGGACGATCCGGTCGGGCAGCTGATCCTTGACCAGGCGCCGATCGCGGCGCAGCATCACCGGCTTCAGCCGCTGCCTCAATTGGGAGAGATTGCGATAACCAAGCACCTTGCCGCGTTCGTCGGTGACGTGAAAATCGACCAGGTAGCGCCATAGCGGCCCCAACACCCGGGGGTTGACCACCTGCATCAGGCTGTAAAGATCTTCCAGCCGGTTTTCCAACGGCGTCCCGGAGAGGACAAAGACATAACGGCTGGGAATCAGCTTGACGGCTGCGGCAATTTTGGTGCGCCAGTTCTTGATCCGCTGCGCCTCATCCATGATGATCAGATCTGGACAGATTTTTTCCTTCAGCAGGGTCAGATCGCGCAGCACCAGTTCGTAGTTGATGATGAAAAAGGTCGCCTCGCGTCGATACTGGGCACCACGCTCAGGGGCCGGACCCTGGATGATCTGACTCTCCAGGTCGGTGAAGCGCTCGATCTCCCTGGCCCATTGCTGTTTGAGTGAGGCCGGGCAGATGATCAAAATTTTGCGGACCCCTTCCCGCTCCCGGAGCCAGCTTGCCGCAGCGATTGCCTGCAGGGTTTTTCCCAGGCCCATATCATCGGCCAGCAACGCCCGGCCGGTACCGGCCAGAAAGGCGGCGCCTTCGACCTGATAGGGATAGAGCCTGGCTTTAAGTCGCGTGAGGCGACCGCCGCCAGCCAGAATCTCGGCCCGAATCCGTTCAGTCCGTAGTCGATGTGCGGCATCTGTGCCCAGTTGACGGACATAGTCGCCGGCATCCTCGCCGATATCCAGATCAGTGCGCCCTTCAACCAATTCGGCCAGACGAAAAAAATCGTCCGGCAAACGTCCGGTGAAACGTCCGTCAGCGGCAAAATAACCGGCCAGGATTCCTTGCAGATCAGCCGCCATGTCGTTACGGCGATGCAGACACACTTGCGGGGCCTCGTCAACATCCCAGGCCAGAAAGACATAGGAGATCGGCGCCGGCTGGTCTTTGATGGTCCTGAAATCGCGGCGTTTGCCGATTTTGTGAAGAACAGCTTCAATATGTTTGCAAGTTCCGAGTTGATTAATCAGGAAGTCCGGACAGTTGCAAACATTGGTCCGGCGTTGCAGACTACGGATGGATACCCGGTACTGACGCGGAAAGTGAGTCGTCGAGGAAATCGACTCGGCCTGCCAGGCTCCGAACCATGGTTCACCACTCAAGTGCTCGACTATCACCTCCGAGCGACCTCGTTTGACACGATCCTTGATGGCGGTTTCCGTTGCGGAGAAGAGTTGCCCGCTGGATCCTGTCTGATCAGCATAGGCAAACAAAACCGCCGCCTGGTGACAACAGAGCGTCTCCGGAGTGTCGCTGCAATCGCAATCAAGCCGCAGCATCCCGTCGGCAGCGGCGGTGATCTCCACCGCACAGGGGGAATCCAGCTCTGCGTCCTCGACCAGGCCCCAGAGTCGCTCCAGATTCTGGTCGATCTCCATCACCCGCTGCTCTTTAAAATAGCGCAGACCGTCGCTCACCACCTGTTTTGAGGCAACGGCTTCCAGCCCTTCTCGATCGAAGAGAAAGGGGTCATCATGATTCGTTGTGACTGTTATTGACATCGTCCATCCTTTTTTCTCGAACAAATTGCAAGTTTCGGCATCAGCTGATGCCGGTCAGCGCCTCAACCACCCGGTTAAATCCGATCCTTTCCTGCTCCAACCGCACCCGCTCGCCCAGGCGGTTTCGGCGCAGGTCATCATACAAAACGGCCTCCTCTCGGGTCAAACGCAACAGCTCACGCGTTTCCGCTTGCGCTTCATGACCCCAGAACTCGCGATGGGAGAGCAGCGTCTGCCGGTCCATCAGCAAGGACGTCGTTTGCGGAAAGAAACCGCGCAATTGATTGAGGATGGCGAAGCCGTGGGTGTCGATGTCCCCCCAGTAATGAATCTCATGCTTTCGCAACCAATCGGCAGTGGAAAGGTTCTCAAAACCATAACCGGCTCCGAAAATTGCCACCGCAGCCGCAACCCGGGGAAAGGCGAGAAAGTTGATCTCATTTTCGGTGATGAACACCTTTTCCACCGGCAGGTTCAGCTGAGCAAAGATCTGCTGCGTTACGGTGATATCCTGGTCCGTTCCGGCTGAAAGCAGAGCAAGTTTCGGATCAAGGATTCGAAACCGGACGCGTAGAGGTTTCTCCAAAAAGCCATAGCGGCGAGAGAACCCAACGCCGCCGGTGGCTGTGGTATCAATTGCTGCCGGCGGCAGCACCAAATCGAATAGCTCCCCCAGCACGCCACGCTGCCCTTCAATGAATTTACTGTGTACCCCCGGCAGGTCGATCTGACGCAGATAGATCGCGGGGCGGGGATGCTGACACAACCAGGCGACAATCTCCAAGAGTCGCGGCCAGTCTTCGGCCAATTCCAAGGCCCGCAGCGGCCGCTTCTTCAGCCAAATGTTCAATTCAGGCTGCTTGTCCCTGGTCAGTTCAACCAGCGCAGCAAACTGGTCCGCTGCCCGGCGCTTGCCAATAAATCCGAGAGCGTCATCCAGTGTGTCGACCCAGATTGCCGTCGGGATTTCATTGTTTCCAAGAACGCGGTGGTTGACACTGCGCCATTCAATTCGATAGGAACCTGCCGCAGCGGACAATTGAGCAATCCAATCCCGCACCTCGGGGAACCGTTCGCTCAACTCCCGGGAGTCAGGGCCTTTGAGGGGCAGACGCCGCGGGAAGAGCGATTCTCCGCCAGCCATGGAGGCGAGCAGCAAGCCGCGATCCCAGAGCTTTTGCACCTGAGTTCTGAGCTCGGCCGGGCTCGTCCACGTCATCCCTGCAGCCTCTGTTTCTCGGCTCGATATTCTTCAATGCTCAGATTGCGCAGGACCGAGTTGCGGCCATCTTCATTGTGAACAAAGCCGACTCCGGCGACAAAAGGCTCGATGATATGGATTTTCTGCAACGGCGTGACGATCAGCAGTTGCAGATTGAGCTGCGCGAACAGCTGTAAACCGTATTGGGCCGATTCATCGGAACCGCGCCCGAAAGCCTCATCAATGACCACGAAACGGAAGGAACGGGAGCGCACCGCTCCCCATTCCAGACCGAATTGATACGCCAGGCTGGCGGCGAGGACGGTGTAGGCGAGCTTTTCCTTCTGTCCGCCCGATTTCCCGCCGGAATCGGCATAATGTTCATGCTCGGTATTGTCTTCTCGCCAGCGCTCGCTGGCGGCAAACACGAACCAGTTGCGCACATCGGTCACCTTGGCCGTCCAGCGCCGATCGAGGTCAGAATATTCATCCCGGCCCCGGAACCGCTCGATGATTCGCTTCACCTGGAGGAATTTTGCCTCCGAATATTGCGCGTCCTCCGAGCCGGTAAGCGCTCCTTCGGTACAGGTCCGCAGCTCGGTCTGGAAATCACGGATGTCGGCGTCGAGATTACTCTGTGCTTCGAGACTGATATAGCGGCCCGGGTTGTAGTCAATCTGGGTGAGCGATTCGTTGATCCGGGCGATGCGCTCCTTGATGGTTTCCCGTTCGCGTGCCAGCTGGGATTGAAAATTCGCCACCTCACGGATGGTGTTCTCGTTCAGGAGTTCCTTGAACCGTCCTTCGAATCGGGGCAGGTCATCGGCCTGCAGTTGATCCAGCATTGACCTGTATTCGGGGGCGGCAGCCAGGTTGGCATCGACCTCTCCTGTCTCCAGCGTCCACATCCCTTTATATTCGGTCATGGCCTTGATGATCTTTTCGGACAACCGGCTGAGTTTCCGGTCCTCGGCATCGATTCTCGCCTGAAGCCAGTCACGCATGTCGCGCTCACGATTGTCGCAGGATTCGACTGTCAGCATCTGACCGCCAAGCGCCTCCTCGCGCATCGCTTCGAGCAGGTCAAATCTCTGGACAATATCTTCTGTGGTTTCCGCTAAAAGAGCTTGCGCTTGTTGCTGCAGCTCTTGCGCGGCGCTGATTTTTTGCTCGGTTTTCGAGCGCTTATCCTTCCGTTCATCAAGTTGCCCTTCCGTTTCTTTCAACTCATCTTCGAGCGCGGCCAATTGCGCCGTCAGGGTCCCCAGCAGATCGGAGGTCGCTTCAAGCTCACGCTTCTCGGCTGCAAGCCTTTCGATGACAACCGCCACGGGTTTCCAGTCGAGATCACGAAAGTCGGTATATTCCCCCAGCTTCGAAAGGACCGAGAGGCGCTCCTTGAGGGCGGACTGTTCCTTCTGCAGCGTGCCGATGCGACCGGCAAGGTCGGCAAGGTGCGTTTCCTGTCGCTTGGCGTCCTTTTCCAGGGCCGCGATTTTTTCGGCGTTGCTCCAGCCAAGGACATAACGCCGCCGATCATCTATTCGATGCCGGTCATCCTTTTCATGCCGCTCCCCGGGTGCCTTGATCTGTCCGACCTTGGTAATGGCCCGGGTCTCGCGGCGGAACTGTTCCTGGTTCTCGCAGCAGGCGAGATCAAAGCGGTGGGCCACCTCCCGTTCGATCCAGTCGTAAAAGGGCGAATCGGGCTTGATTTGCAGCTTGCGCACCAGGGAGTCGGGATGGAGCGAAGGCAACTCGCCGCGCACCCCTTCCCGCACCCGGAAATAAACCAGCCGACCGCGCAGGTGAGTTTGGTCAACCCACTGCGCCACCTTGGCGTAATGCCGATCCGGAACCAGCAGAGACAAGCCGAAGCCGTGGAGCAGCCGTTCGATGGCACCTTCCCAGTCACGCTCGTCCTCGCGCACCTGCAGCAATTCACCGGCAAACGGCATCTCCTCTTCGGCCAGATTCAGCGCCTGACAGAGGGTACGTCGCATGGCAATCTGTGCCTCAAAGATATTGCTGACCCGGGCTTTCAACCCCGTAATTTCAGTTTTCAACTGATCGTATTCAGCCCGTCCCTGGGCGAAGAAGACGCCTGCCTCATTGAGATCGTTCTGTGCACGGACTTCGGCTTCTTCTGTCGTTTCGCGCCACTTGACGGTTTCAGACCGTTGCCGCAGAAATTCTTCCCCGGTCGCGGCGGGGTGTTGCCCCAGGGCGCGTACCAGCTCCTCATAGCGGGAGGCTTTCTGCTGCCGGCGCTCCAGTTCATCCTGTTTCTGGAGGATTTCCTGACCGATGCTTTCGATACGGTCACCACCATTTTCCGCGATGGTGCGGCGCAGTTCACGCTCCTGCCCCTGCTGGGATCGACGCTGCTCTTCCAGCCGCAGGGTGGCGACTCGGTGCCGGGTCAACTCTTCATTCAGCGAAGCAAGACGTTTCTCGAGCAGATCGAGCTTCAGGGTGGCGAACCAGGGGCGCAGGGTATCGCGGCAAGCGCGCAGGGTATCCGCCGTTTGTGCCAACTCCCGATGCCGGGCACAATCGGCCACCAGAGGCTCCAGCATTTCGACTTGACGTTTGGCCTTGAGAACCGCCTCGTGCGCCCGACTGAGATCCTCGAAGTGCCCGATCAGGGCGGTGATACGCGGCGCAACATCAAAGGGCTCCAGCATGTGGCTGCGCACGAAGTCGGTCAGGTTTCCGACCGACTTGAGCGACACGGTCTGATGGAACAGATCCAACGCCTGTTCGTTATCGATGCCGAAACGACGGCGGAACCACGAACCATAGGGTGGAAAGCTGTCGAACAACTCAACCCCACTTGACCGCAGCTGTTTGCGCAGGCCGACCATCTCGCTGCCGAATCCGGAAAAATCGGCCGCAATCGAGAGATCGCGTTCACAGGCCGCATACAGGCGAGCCGGTTGCGCCCCTGCTTCCTTTATCCAGAAAACCTGCGCCAGGGTGACGGTCTTGTTGTAGCCTGCGTTGTGGAAAACACCGAGGATGACCGAATAACTGTTGAAATCGCGCAGTGCGACCGGCTTGGCGCTACCCAGGGTGTCCTGTCGCTCCGACTTGTAAAACCCCAGCACATAGGACTTGAGGGAACGTTCGCGGCTGTCGGCCCCGGCCGCCTTGTTGTAGGCAACGCGATGACTCGGCACCAGCAGGGTGGTAACGGCGTCGACCAGGGTCGATTTGCCCGAACCGATATCCCCGGTGAGAAGGCTGTTTTTCCCGCCCAGCCGCAGCGTCCAGACCCGCCCGTCAAAGGTTCCCCAGTTAAAGACCTCGAGCCGTTGCAGGCGGAAACCGGCCAGCCGGTCATCGCCGATAAATTCCAGCTCCAATGTTTCAGCCATCCGTCCCCTCCGGCGGTTGTGCACTTTGCTGTCGATATTCCGCCAGCCGTTCGTCAAGGTCGGCGAGCCACTGCGCATCGACAAACGCCTTGATAATGCGCCGCACTTCAATCATCTGCCCCTGCCCGCGCAAGCGACGGATAAAACCCAACTCGGCAATCTTGTTCAAGGTGGTATCGATCTGGTCAATGAGTTTCACCTCGTTGCTCCCCGCCGGCAGGAAAATCCGGATCAACTCCACCACCTCATCCCGGGAAAGGATCAGGCGCGTGTCGCCGCCTCCAGCGTCGAACTCCGCCAGTTTCTTCCGCAAGAGCGCGAGCAGCAAACTGACCGGATAGGAGAGCTGCCGCCGGGCAACCAGGCGTGGGATGGCAGCTTGACCGTCCTCATCGTCATCCTGCCGGGAACGCAAAAAAGCATAGCCTTCCGCCTCGTCGAGCATCAACTCCAGACCGAGAACGGCGACGTAATCACGAACGCTCCCTTGCAGGTTCAGCAGCGAGCCCCACAATCCCGGATTGTCCTGTTGATAGAGCACGCCCTTGAGCAGCGGCACCACCACGGGCGAGAGTTCGTGGCTCGGCTTGGCCGAATGGCCGGGATTGCTATCGGCAACATTCATCATCAATTCCTCAACAAAATAATGCGCGGCAAGGTCGCCTGGCGCATGACGCCGGTCTCCATCCGCCAGCTCACCTGTTCCTGCACCTCATCGTCCACGGCCGTTTTGGGCCATTCTCCGGCCAGCTGCAGATAGGCAACCAGCTCGGCCAAACCGTTACGCAACGGATGGCGAGTCACCACCTCGCCAAGGCTGACCTGGCTGCGACCCTGGAGTTCCTGGCGGATATTCCGGGTCAACTCGGCCCGGTCAACCACCACCTGGGCGTAGAGAGCCGCCGTATCCACCTCGGCATCCCCTTCGTCCAACGCCATCTCGGCAATGAGGGGCTTGAGCGGCGGCCGATAGAGAGGTCGCTCCAGGGGCAGTTCGACCGTTGCGGAGGTCTCGGCCAAAGGCATGAAATCCGCCGATGGAAACTTTTCGCGCAACGCCAGCGCATGGTTTTCGACGCTGTGCAGGATGTCCATGATGCGGCGATTCTCCAGCCAGGCCTGATCGTCGAGAAACCGCCGCAGCTGCTCGGAAAGCTTGGCGACCGTTCGCTGGGTGTGTTCACCCGCTTCCAGCCAGTCGTAATGCACGCGCTGCAGACGGGTTTCGGGATGCATGGACTGGATCGGCGGCAGGGACAAAACCAGTCCCAGCAGGCGGGTCAACTCTTCCTGCCGGGACTGGGACATCAGAAAATCCCAGAAGGCACGAAAGCTCTTCCCCTGGTCGGAATCGGCAATGGCATCGCGCTCGCCCATGATCTCTTCGAGCAGCGCCCCCTTGGCTCCCTCCCAGAGGGCAATGCGTTCGCGCACCCGTCGGTCAAGCGTGCGAAAATTGTGCTCCACCTCGCGAAAGTCGGTCAGCAGCTCCCGCGCCAGCTGTAAAAACTGCTGAAAGCGATCCTTGAGGCCGGTGTCGTCCAGAAGCGGAATATCGCCGGTAAGAATGCGGGCGATCTCCGCGTCGATATCGTCGCGGCGTTTTTGCAGCTCGGCGATTCGCACTTGCGGATCGGTCTGGCTCCCTTCACTCATCTGCCGCAGCAGCTCGAACAGGGTCAGCAGGCGGGATTCCGTACCGACAAAGGCGCGTTCGGTCAGCCCCTCCAGCCAGGCCAGGGCCTTTTCCGTCGCGGGAGTCAGGTCAAAGTGCGGTTCGTCGGTCCCGGGCGGATAGAATTTCCGCAGCCATCCCTTGTCGTTTTCGGCCCAGTCGTTGAGATAGCTTTGCGCGGTTCCGGGAAAGGCCTCAGCCCCCAACTGCTCACGCAGGGCAAAGAGCTCGTCTTCCAACGCCTCGACCAGGTCTGCCTGAGACAGATTGCGGACATTGGGCACGATGAACACCCGATGCAGAAAACCGGCCACCAGCGGTGCATGCTGGGCGCGCAACAGCCGCCAGGCCGGGTGGTTCTGGCGGAGCAACTCTAATGTGGCGTAGTCGAGTGCCATATTTCTCCCCCCGGGGTTATCCATCGCCATGCCGCGCCAGCCACAGGCGCCCCTTGTCGGTCAGGCGGTATTTCTGCAAGCGGCTGTTGGGCTTATCCGGGATGGTCATCTCGATCAGGCCGTCGGCCAGGGCCGGTTTGAGGTAGCGCTCGCGGAAGGATTTGCGGTCCGAAAGCTCCAAGGCGGATTGCAGCGTCTCGCGGCCCATCGCGCCCCGGATCGCCGCCAGCAGCTCGCCAACTT
>WOYI010027336.1_pt1 | contig 10785 bp, 9 predicted proteins | sample 6423411 | NCBI WGS metagenome assembly WOYI01 (sample SAMN13441803, study PRJNA592873) | oil field metagenome | biome: oil field; feature: oil-well bore; material: oil-contaminated soil; isolation source: oil-contaminated soil from oil-well borehole | place: Germany: Wietze | collected 2016-10-18 ... | reverse complement strand
AGTATTCTAATCACTGCCAATAGTGTAGTATTCTGAGCCTCTAAAAGAGTTGCTACAGCATTTGTAAGTATATACTGGAGTCTTGGGCCCCAAGAATCACCAAACTGCTTCTTAAACACCTCTACCACTCCATCGGCTATTAAATCCCTCTGAGATTTATCTCTCAACTCCAACATATTAAAACCAACAGGATTCTCAATATCAGTAGGATCAAAATATACTACATCATCTATACGCTCTGGAGGTATGAAATCTAAAAGCTCTTCAACTGCCTCACCATGAGGATCTACAAAACAAGCACCCTCTCCTCTTAAAATATCGGCAATAAACATGTTCTTAAATACAGTTGATTTACCAACACCAGTTTTACCAAGGAGATAGAAATGCCTCCTTCTATCCTCAGGCTTTATACCAAAATTAATCTTATGCTCTCTATAATCTGTTTCGGCAAACACAGATACACCGTAATCATTCTCTACAGGTAAATTCATAGGTGGCTCTAATTTCTTTGACCTACTCCAAGCAATATTGGGTGTTTCTACAGATATGTTAGGAAGATGAAATACAGATGCTAATTCTTCAATATTCATAATATCTACAGTCTCTTCAGGCAATTTCCTCTTAACAAAATCCGTATATATCTCTTTAGCATCTCTTTCCTCTGCAGAGTATGAAAAACTATTTAGATGTGCAGTAGTAAACTGCTTAAAACTAGCAACTGAATCTCTCAATATCTGTTCAGACCTAATCTGATTTTCAGCCTTAGTTACTACTCTTACTACAAACTCAAATCCTACTTTTAGCATCTTGTTCTCAATCTGAGAAAGCTCTTCCTCCTGACCAGGTGCTAATCTAACAATTTCCTTTTTAGTACCAGAGTCTTCACTACTACTAGAAAAAGATTTACCGATAGCTAAGAAGACTTTAGCTAAATTCTTAAAGAAATTACTATCTAAATCCTTACCCTCTCTAATTGCAGTAATATATTTTTTTGACTCCTCTTGCCAGAAATTAGCAACTGGCCTTATCAATACCTGAATCCAAGCACTCTCTCCAGGTTTTAAATCTGATACCGCACCTGTAATAGCGGCTAAAGGATCTACTTCAAAATCTCTAAAGGTCTTAATTGGGAAGATGTAGTCTTTTACAAACTCTATCTCACCTGTAGTTATATATGACCCGTTAGAACTTTTATGTAAGGTATAGTCCTTAACATATTTAATGTCTGCATTTGGATACTGAGCATATATCTGACCCTCTACAAACTTTGCTAAGTGCTTTGGAGATATAACGTAGAACCTTATCCCTCGCTCTCCTGTAGACACTATTTCAAATCCTACTACATCCTCACATCGTTTGTTTTCACCTAACAAACCATGCAAAGACGCGAACATCTGTTCTGCTGCTAATGGAGTCTTATCATTCTCCCTTGGAACAAGCACCTGCATAACTAGAGGGTTTCGGATTTCCTCAGAAATCTCCTCTTCTTGATCTTTACTTAGTTTACTACTGACGACAAAAGTAAAGGTAATAAAACCAAGAGAAAATATTAAAAGTGTAAAGATAGCTATGACCATAATATGTATATTCTACAAAATATTTTACTTAAATAAAAACTAATTCGATATATCCTCACCTAAAACTAAAACAATATCACCTGTTGTCACAAACGGAGGTCTTTCATTTCTTACCTTCACATTATTACCTACCACATCTCGAATTAGTGTCAATGAATTCTGATAACTTCCTGGCTCTGGAACATATATAACAGTCTCTTCATACAAATGAGGAGCATTATCATATCTGAGTATTCTAGCCCCTGTATGTCTCACTATTCTCGCATACTTACTAGCTAGCCCTGTAATATTACTACCATTATACACCTCTACATTAACTCTCTCCCTTTCTACCTCTCTACTTACTAAATTACTAATGTATTTGGAGAGTTCTTTATCAAAATTAGCAGTGTTAAATTGTCTTCTTACCCTATCAGAGGAGAGTGTCACTTCCTCAACACAACACTCAACAATATTCATCTGCTCAGATTTAAAGGAAGAAAGGGACTGATTGATAAAATTAACCTCTTTGATTAGATTTAGGATAGGGAGATTAGAATACACATTATCTCTAAGATTATGACTAAATTGGAGATTAAACAGTATGCTCCATACCGAAAGTTCTGAGAGGAATTCATCCGTATTATTACCGCTATCAACTATCCAAACATAGTTATCATACTTAAGACCTAGTAAGTTGCTCATATATTCAATTGTATAATTTCTACCGTAATTGTAATCTAGAAACTCCCCTACTGCCCTCATAGAAGATATGGGGTAGCTATCTACTTCATCTTCTGTAACATATATATCTGTGGGTATAGGGATTCTAAGTATATTTTCTTGGCTATTACTATATGTAATAGACTCCATATATACAATCTTTTCCTCCTGTTCGAAAACAAACAGTGTGTTAACCATTGAAGAATCAGTAGAAAGGTTCTCTTTAGGTATCTGTGTTGAATCCACTTTAAAGCTTAGAAGGAGAACAACTCTATAGATTAGAAAACCTACTACTAAAAAGATTAATATATATGGCAGATACTTTTTAACAGGTATATTAACCTTCTTACTATTTTTATTCCTTTTTCTTCTTCGGGCAGTCATTACTTCAATCTATATTTACAAATGATATCTTCTCTTCTGTTACTGGATGTTTAAATGAAAGATAGATAGATTCTAACATAATCTCATCTGAGTTATTTCCTCTTGTATTAGGATTATATAGTGTATCTCCTTTGATATAGTAACCGTAATATTTTAAAGTTGCTCTAATCTGATGCATACGCCCTGTTACAATTCTAATTAGCAATTTGTCATCTTTCAGAGGAAGAATATAGCTTTTAGCTGGTTTAGAACCCCCAAATTCATACAACTTAAAAACCATTTTATACCTATCTCTCTTATCCCTCCCTACAAATCCTTTTGCCTCAAACCAATTATCATAATTTATATCGCCTTCCTCTATTTGCTCAATGGCTTTGTCTATTTCCTTAGGTTCTATTAAAGAGAGCTCTGAAGATTTAAATTTCTCTACATCTGCCATATATATTTTCTCTACTTCTCTTTCAGCAAATTGTTTTTTAAGTTTCTCCTGTACCACCTTATTTTTAGCCACAACCATCAATCCAGACACACCCTTATCTAATCTATGAACTATCCCTGCCCTATCCATACTGTTATCAAATTCCCCCTTAGATTGTAGATAGTATTTGAGATAGTTAGCTAATGTTCCATCCCTATTCCCTACTCCTGGATGTACAACTAAACCTTTAGGTTTAAAGAGTACAATTAGGTCGTTATCTTCAAAAAGGATATTTAAATCTCCTTTCTCTGGCATTATCTCTTCACTAAAATCTTTACTCTCAAAGAATTCATCCCAATACCCTCTATTAATCTCTAAGATATCCCCTACTTTCAACCTATATGATGGATTGGCTTCAGTACCGTTTACATCTACTCCCTGAGCAATATCATCCTTTATCATACTTCTAGTGACCTGTTTAAAGCCCATATCTTTGAGCTTGAGCTCAACAAATTTGTCTACTCTCTCACCTTGATCTGTGGAATCTACTGTAACCTTCATTTTTTAATCCTAATTGGTTGGTTAATTTCTATATCTACTGCCCGTACACTTGATACTTTCTCAATTTCTACATTCGGCTTGTTAATCTCGATAAAGGTGTAGATATCCATAACTGCTGTCCAAAGAAGCAAGAGAATTACAGAAACCAACTCAAATGTTGATACTGAGTCAGACAGATATTCGTATGAAATATATACAGTTGAGAGTGTAACTATTAAAACTCCGATATATATCAAAAATTTTCTTCTTTTAACACCATTCTTTATTACCGAAAGTAAAATTTTTGATATACCCCAGAATATTAAAGGTAAGAATACTAGTAGTAGTCCACGGATAATCCAAGCGTTGTAGCTCTCTATCACACCTAGATAGATAAATGATAGACCAAGCATCGAGGTCATAGAAAAATATATTGGAAAAAAGAGTTGATACCATTTCCATTTCCTTGAGAAAAGCACTAAAAGTGTTAGTATTAGAATAAAGCTAACCATAGCTACAAATATTGTTAGACCACCATCCCAGATTCTAAATAGTCTCCAAGGTAGCAATCTAAACATATATATAGTATTTCCATATCTCTCATATGGAAGAAAATACCATGCGTATCTACCATACTCTGACCAGTTTATACTTAAGAAAGAAACCCTACCCATTAATAATCCAAGAACTATAGAGATAATAAAGGTATCAAAAATGGAGGACCTATCTTTTCTTGTTTCTGTACAACCTCTCCAATATACAAAGAGCCCTGCTATAGATAGAAACAGATATACCCATAAAGGATGTAAATTTACCAAAAAAATACGTATTGCATCTAATATGTTACTCATATTGATACATTATACACTTAATTCTTCTTCATTTTAGTTTTTTCTTTATTGCTATCTTCCTTTTTCTCCTTAACATCTTTGTTTTCAGAATCGTCTTTTTTCTCTTTCATTTTCATTTTCTTATCTTTCATCTCCACATTTTCTTCTTCATCTTCCTCTTTCGTTTTTGGCAATATCTCATCTATCTTCTCTCCCAACAGTTTATACCCTTTAATGATAGATTCCCCCACTCTGTTAAGAAAATTCTCTTCTGTCTTATACTTACTTTTCTTTGATTTGACAGTCTCATGAGCCTCTTCTTTCGTTTCTTCTATCTGTTTTTGCATCTCTTCCTTACTAACTTCTTTTTCTTTCTTTATATTCTTCTGCATCTTGTTGCCACAATTTGTACAATATTTGTACTCCATATCAATGTATACCCCACAGTTTGAACACTTTCTTTTTAATCTCTTTTTACAGTTAGGACAAAAGATAAAGCCAGGATATAGCTGTGTACCACATCTAGGACAATCTCCAAGGTCTTTAGCCTCAAATTTAAGGTATCTTCGCTCTAAATCTCCCCAATATATCTCATCTATGGTTTCGGAAGGTCTAACTATTAGATAGATAATCCAGCCTAAAACTGGTATTAACCCTATTAATACATAGAAAAGTCTCATCCATTTATTAGTTGTTCTTTCATCTGAATCTACCCATATCCAGCTGGTAACTACTAACCAAAAGATTATAGAAATTAACATAAAGGCAGTACCAAGCATATTGTAGTTAGCATTTGCAATACCATCTACAAGGTTAAGTATAAATTCTTCGAAGCCCATATTATTTGATGATTAATTATTATAAGTGGTCGAGGAGGGAGTTGAACCCTCATGCTATTGCTAGCACGGGATTTTGAGTCCCGCGTGTCTGCCAGTTCCACCACTCGACCGTGGGCTATTATACAAAAAAGTTGATATCATGGGAATAGTTAATTAAGATTCTTCTTAATTTTTCTCTTTATATAAATTCCTAAAACTGGCAATTTCTTTAACAAAAGCTAACTCCACTATACCCGTAGGTCCATTTCTGTGCTTGGAAATAAATAGTTCCCCTACTCCCTTTCTCTCTGTATCAGGATTCCATGTTTCTTCTCTATCAATAAACATAACTACATCAGCATCCTGTTCAATAGAGCCTGATTCTCTTAAGTCTGATAGCTGTGGTCTTCTATTCTGCCTCTGCTCTATAGCCCTAGATAGCTGTGAAAGAGCCACAACAGGTATCTCAAGCTCTTTGGCTAAATTCTTAAGACCTTGAGATATCTCAGAAACCTCCAATGTTCTACTCTCTCTACTATTACCATGCATAAGTTGGAGGTAGTCTAGGAAGATAATATCTAAACCTCTTTCCATAGATAATCTACGAGCTTTAGTACGAACTTGATTAATATGCTGACCAGCTTGATCATCGATATAGATATTAGCATCAGCCATCACACCCATGGTATTAGAGAGTTTAAGAACCTCTTCATCTGTAACCTGATTTGTTCTAATTTTCCAGAAAGGTACACCTGATTGCATACCGAGTAACCTATCCATAATCTGCACTTTAGACATTTCTAAAGAGAAAAATGCTACATTTTTCTTCTCATGTATAGCAGCATGTCTCATCATATCCAAGGCTAGAGCTGTTTTACCAACTGATGGTCTTGCAGCAAGAATAATTAGATCTGATTTCTGATAACCTCCCAGTAGTGAATCTAAATCTTTAAAACCAGTAGAAATTCCTCGTAATTCATCACTGTCTTGAGCTTTAGCAGCTCTTTCATAAGCATCTTTAAGAAGCTCTTTAATATGCACGAAGTTAGCTTTTATACCCTCTTGAGCAATATCGTAAAGAAGCTTCTCTGATTTATCAACTACCTCATGTAGTGGTTGCTGCTCATTGTAAGACATCTCTACCATCTTAGTAGCACAAGAGATTAAACCTCTTCTAGTTGCTCCTTCCTTAACAATATTTCCATACTCCTCAGCATGAGCTGCAGTTGGTACAGAGCTAGCTAAATCAGCAAGATATGCCCTACCCCCTATCTTTTTAAGAACCTTTTTCTTTTTAAGTCTATCTGAGATAGTTACAACGTCTATGGGTAACCCATTCTCAAAAAGGTAGAGAATATTATCATATATCAAAGCATGTCTTTCATCGTAGAAATGGTGTGGCCTTAACCAACCAGACACCTTTATTATTGCATCCTTATCAAGCAACATAGAGCCAAGCAGTGATCTCTCGGCATCTGTATTTTGTGGTGGGATTCTTTCCATATGCTATTTTACATCTAAAGGAAAATAACCTCCATAGGAGCCTCATCCTTCTCCTTTTTACCTGGTTTAACAGTAATATAACTCTCATCAGTTACATTTGAAAAACCGAAGTGTTTGATAAAGTCTTCTCTAGTTTTTAAATCTTTACCAATTGATAAGCCCTCTTCTTTAAACCCACATGGTAGTAATATCTTTGGATCAACTGCAGAGAAAACTTTCTCTAAAGTATCGTAGTCTAAGAATTGGTCTCCGTTACCAATTGGGGCAATTAGTACATCTACATCACCTACATCATCTACATCTTTAGGGTTAAAATCTTTACCATCTAAACCCATATACATAATTCTGAGGTTTAATTCGTCAATCAGATAGAAATTAGTCCGAATATTTCTTCTAATCATCAAACCCCCTATCTCAAACTCTCCAGGGCTACTTATCTCTATTACCTTCTTTTTCTTATCTGGCACAACCTTCTTTGTAATTCCTTCACTCTTTAATATATTCTTCTTAAGCATAAGGACAGGATCTGAAAAGAGTACTACATCAGCACTTACTTTAGTGAAACTTAGTCCCGTTTTCTTAAGCTCTTGGGGGTCTGTAATTACAGTCACATTATCACCAGAGATAATAAATGATGTCCAATTATGCTTCTTTATTCTCATATCTACCGTTGTTGAATTAGTTTAATGCGTACATATTGTATATTTTTTTACAGGATAGAGCAAATGAATGGGGTTGAACCTAGGTCAGACCTTGTACAATTGTCTACTGTTCTGATATAATCCTAACCGTTATGAAGAAAGGAATACATCCAAAATACAATCAAGTAAAGGTAGTATGCTCTTGTGGCAATGAATTTGTTACAGGTTCTACTCTTGATGCTGACACAATTAATGTTGAGCTATGCTCAAAATGTCACCCATTCTATACTGGTGAGCAGAAGATTGTAGATACAGATAACCTAGTTAAGAAGTTTGAGGAGAGAGTTGAGAAAGCTAAAAAGATGAGCAGCTTTAAGGACAAGAAAGCTAAAATGGCTGAAAGAAAAGCTAAGAAAAAACAGATAGATGCCAAACAGGAACAGACACTCACTCTTAAAGATATGTTAGCTAACGCTGATATCTCCAAGTAACTATTTCACAAAAAAACTTTAAACTGATATCATCCTATGATGAATATTGAGAATTATACAAAGAAATATGAAGATAATCCTGAATTAGAAAAACAGCACGAATTAGAAAAGAGAATGGCTAATGCTCACCAAACTGGTGAGGATATGTCTAAGCTAAGTGAAGAGCTTTCCTACTACTCTACTGTGGCTACTAAGGTTACCCAAATACAAAAAGCCATTTCAGAGTATGAAGAAGCTAAGGAGCTTCTTAATGATGATGAAATGAAAGACCTAGCTCAGACAGAATTAAAGAAGAATGAGCAAATCATTACAGAATTGGATGAAGAGATAACAGCATTAAAGATTGATAGAGAATTCGCCGATGAAGATGATATGAAATCTGCAGTACTAGAAATACGTGCTGGTGCTGGTGGAGATGAGGCAGCACTCTTTGCAGCCGATCTATTTAGAATGTACAAAAACTATTCTCTATCAAAAGGTTGGAACATATCAATTATTGATTACAATCTTACTGAAGGTGGTGGATATAAGGAGGTTATAGCACAAATTAATGGTAAAGGAGTATACAAAGAGTTAAAGTATGAAAGTGGCGTTCATAGAGTACAAAGAGTACCTGTTACTGAGTCTTCAGGAAGGATTCATACCTCTACAGCATCAGTAGCAATACTACCTGAAGCTAAAAATGTTGACATTGAGATAAAGCCAGAGGATTTAGAAATAGAAGTTATGAGAGCATCAGGTGCTGGTGGACAGTGTGTAAACAAAACTGACTCAGCTGTTAGAATCACCCACTTACCTACTGGGATTACCGTAAGCTGTCAGGAGACTAAACACCAAGCTCAAAATAAAGAGAAAGCTATGCAGTTACTTAGAGCACGACTATACGAAAAGAAAAAGGCTGAACAGGCAGAGAAACGTTCCGACCTTAGATCTTCTCAGATTGGCACAGCTATGAGAGCAGAGAAGATAAGGACATACAATTTCCCTCAAAATAGAGTTACAGACCATAGGATTAAAGAATCTTGGCATAACTTAGAAGATATATTAAACGGTGATATTAAGGAATTACTTGAGGAAACTAGGAAATTAATTCAAATTAAAACACTTAAGGAGAGCAATTAATGAATAATCTTTCACAACTATTTGAGATACAGAAAGCTCTTAAGGATGCAAACTATCCTGATTATAAGAGAGTTTCTAAAGAGATAATTGAATTTGTTGAGAATGAGAAAGACTTAAAGAAAGTCCTTGATAATATTAAGAAGGATAAACCATGGGAATATATTTGTGGACATGCAGAGTTCTATACTATCACCTTTAAGGTTAACCAGAATGTCCTTATACCAAGAGTAGAAACAGAAAAATTGGTTGGTTTAGCTATACAAGAGTATAAAGATAAAGAATTTGATACTGTAGTAGATATAGGTACTGGTAGTGGTTGTATTATCATAGCTTTAGTTAAGAGCTTAAAATTACCAACCATATATCAGGAAGAGATAAAAGATACTGAGTTTTATGCTACAGATAAGAGTAGTAATGCCCTCAAAGTAGCGAGAAAGAATATTAAGGAGCACAAACTTGATGAAATTATTAAAGCTCGTAAGATGGATATAATTAATAAGCTGAAGCTTGAAGATAAGAACGTACTACTATTAGCAAATCTCCCATATATACCTAAAGAGGAATATAAAGAATTGGACAATAGTGTTAAGAAATATGAGCCTAAAGGAGCTCTTGAGGGTGGTTTAAGTGGTAATAAGTATTACAAACGATTACTGTCTCAAATCAAAGAGAAAGGTATGAAGAGTTTTACTCTTATACTTGAAACGGAAGAGAGCATTATTGATGAAACTAAAGATATCTTTGAGGAGTTTAACCCTAAAGTAATCAAGGATATCTATGAGAAAGATAGATTTCTACTAATGAGAGGTTAATCTAGCTCTACCAAAGTAACATTGACGGTTCTTACTTCCCCATCGTTCCACAGCTTTATTTCAACTTCATCCCCTACTTCGTATTCGGATATCATGTTTGCTAAAGAGTTTTCTACTTTCTCTCCACCAAATTCTGTAATAATATCCCCTCTCTCTATTCCAGCTTCTTGTGCAGGTCCATAAGGATCTGTTCTTACTATTAAAGCACCTGCTACAACATTGTCATAATATCTTGCTTGATACTCTGAAATCATTTGGTAAGAAACTCCTAAGTAGGGTTTAATAAACTTACCGTAAGTCCTATACTCCTCTATCCTGTCTTTAACAATATTAATAGGCAGAGCAAATGATATATTATCTGCACCTGAAGTTGTTGCAAAATTAATACCTATTACCTCTCCTGAGGTATTTAGTAATGGGCCTCCAGAGTTTCCAGGATTAACAGCAGCATCTGTTTGAATTACATTTTCATAGGTTTTTGCACTACTTCCAAACCATCCTGTTGAAGCAGTAACATCTCTATTTAATCCACTTACTACACCAGTTGTTACACTACCTGCATATGTGCCTAGAGGTGTACCTATTGCAATTACAGTTTGTCCCACTACTAAGGCCTCAGAGTCTCCTAAAGGTAATGGCGTTAAACCTTTTGCATCTACCTTTAGTACAGCTATATCATTACTGTCATCTCTAGCTATATCAATCACATCATATTTATCACCCTCTAAAGTAATGACAGTATAATCAACATCTAAATCTGATACTACATGCTGATTAGTTACAATAATTCCATTACTATCTACAATAAAACCTGTACCGATATTACTACTTTGGTCAACTACTCCCTGCTCTGGTACAAAAGACATCTCTGTAATAGCTATACTAACTACAGCCGCCTGACTTTTTTGTACAACATCAATTATTGCACTCTCCTCCTGAGTTACTAC
>WOYI011184393.1_pt2 | contig 10794 bp, 9 predicted proteins | sample 6423411 | NCBI WGS metagenome assembly WOYI01 (sample SAMN13441803, study PRJNA592873) | oil field metagenome | biome: oil field; feature: oil-well bore; material: oil-contaminated soil; isolation source: oil-contaminated soil from oil-well borehole | place: Germany: Wietze | collected 2016-10-18 ... | reverse complement strand
GCTCCTCGCGATAACAAATGAGTCAGATTTCTTATCACTATGACTTTGCGATTGCCCTGCAAGCCTTGTTACTGTCAAGATCATCGCATCTGACTTTTTGACCCCTGGGCTTCACCCTATCCGCCTAACTTCCCGTACCGCCATAATCCGCAATGGTATACTTTCATCCATGTCACTGATCACCGCACAGAACCTCGCCAAATCCTTTGGCCCTAACGACATTTTCGAAGGGATTTCCCTCTCGATCCCGCGCGGGGCGCGCATCGCGATCGTCGGCCCGAACGGTGTGGGCAAGACCACGCTGCTGCGGATCCTGGTCGGCGAGGACTACGCCAACCGCGGCACGGTGCATCAGGCGAAGGACCTGACCATAGGCTACCTGCCCCAGGAAGCGACCCTGACCGATGACGGCACGCTCTGGGAGGCCTGCCTGCCCGCCTTTGCCGACCTGATCGCGATGCAGGCCGACCTGGAGCAGATGATGACGGCCATGTCCGACCCCGAACAGGCGGACGAGGTTGTGGCGCGCTACGGGAGCCTGGAGCAGACCTTCGAGCAGCTCGGCGGCTACACCTACGAAGTGCAGATCAAACAGACCCTCAGCGGGCTGGGTTTTGACGAACAGGATTACAACCGGCCCGTTAAACAGCTTTCCGGCGGGCAGCGCACCCGCGCCCTGCTGGCGAAACTGCTGCTGGAAAGCCCCGACCTGCTGATGCTGGACGAGCCGACCAACCACCTGGATATCCAGGCCGTGGAATGGCTGGAGGCCTTTCTCAAAGATTGGGATGGCGCGCTGGTGGTGGTCTCACACGACCGTTACTTCCTCGACCAGGCTGCCAGGACGATCTGGGAGATGACTCCCGCGCTGGAGGTTTATCGCGGGAACTATTCGGCCTACCTGGCCCAGCGGGAAGAACGCTATGCCCGCCGGCTGGCGGAATATGAAGCCCAGACGGCCTTCATTGAAAAGGAACAGGAATACATCCGGCGCAATATCGCCGGGCAAAACACCAGCCAGGCCAAAGGCCGCCAGCGGCGGCTGGAGCGTTTGCTGGAAGATGCGCGCCTGGCGCCGCCGCCCACTGAACCCCGCCGGATGCACATCAACCTGAACACCAAGAGCCGTTCCGGCGACCTGGTGCTGCGGACGCACAACCTCCAGGTGGGCTACCACGATGAAGGCCGGCCGCTGTTTGACTGCCCGGACCTGGTGCTGCTGCGCCAGGAATGCGCCGCCATCATCGGCCCCAACGGCGCGGGCAAGACCACGTTCCTCAAGACCATCCTCGAACAGATCCCGCCCTATGCCGGCACGGTGCAGCTTGGCGCGAGTCTGGAGATCGGTTATTTTGCCCAGGCGCATGAGGGGCTGAACCCCGAGCGATCACTGATGCAGGAGATCGGCAGTGTGGCGCCCAACCTGCTGCCGGCGGAGGTACGCAGCTATCTCGCCAAGTTCCTCTTCACGGGCGACGACGTCTTCCGCAAGGTGAGTACCCTCTCGGGTGGAGAGCGGGGCCGGCTGGCGCTGGCCAAGCTCTCGCTGACGGATGCGAACCTGCTGTTATTGGACGAGCCGACCAATCACCTGGACCTGCCAACGCAGGAAGTGCTGGAATCCGTGCTCTCGGCCTTCCCCGGGACGATCCTGCTGGTCTCGCACGACCGCTACCTGATCGACTCGCTGGCGAGCCAGATCTGGGAGGTGGAGCCGCTCGGGCAGAAGCTGCAGGTCTTTAAAGGCTCTTATACGGAATTTAAAGCCTGGCAGGTGAAATTGCAGGAGCAGGCGGCAACTGAGGCCACCGAAAAAGAACGGGGGCCGGCGGCCCCCCAACCCGTGAAAGATGCCGTTCACACTGCACCGCGCCAGACGCTTTCGAAATACCAGCGCAAGCAGATCCGGGCTAGGTTGGCGGCGATTGAGCGCGAGATCCAAAGCCTGGAAGGCCGGCAGGAGACCCTCTCCGCAGCGCTGGCCGCGCCGCCCGCGGACCAGGACGAGGTCCTGCGCCTGGGGCAGGCGTATGTCGCCCTGCAGGAGCAGGTGGAAGCGCTGATGGCCGAATGGGCACAGTTGGAAGAACAACTGGGGGAGTAGTGGTTTTTTGGCATCAGTACGATGAGAAAAGAGAAGAAGAAAAGATAAAGACGATTGTCATTACGACGGAGCCGAAGGTGGAAAACGAAGTACCCGCAGCGAAGCGGAGAGGTAAGCCATCTCAAAAGCAAGCGTTCAAGCAGATCGATCCTACCCAGACAAACGCTTTAGATTATCTACTTCTGAGGTACGCCACATCGGTGCTTTTAGCCCCTCCTCGCGATGGCAAAGTTTTAAGTTACTGCACACTCTCAGCCCCGGACGCGGATTCAAAAAAAATAAATTACAGACAAAGTGCAGCTGTTTCAGCCCCTCTCAGCGGGAGGGACAAGCAGATAGCCCTTCCGAGCGGCCTCAAAATAGGGTAATGGGTAAATGGATAACCAAATTAAAAAAGGAAAAATCAAATGAAGAACAAATGGATCCTCTTTTGGGTCGGTTTGGCCCTGCTGGGCGCCTGCCAGCCTCAAACCCTGACCCCCGTCCCAGCCCCCGAAACGACCCAACCCCAGGCAGCCACGCCCGCCGCAGAAGCAGGCACCGCGACAACGGCCGCACCCGAAACCACCGCCCCCGCGGAAACGGCCACTGAGCCGCCCGCCTTCGAGCCCGTGGTCGCTCTGCAGGAACTCGCCAGCGGCCTGGCCGCCCCGGTGGCGCTCACCGCGCCGGATGACGGCAGCGGGCGGCTGTTCGTCGCCGACCAGGTTGGCCTGGTCCATATCATTGACGCCAACGACACCCTGCTCGAAAACCCCTTCCTCGACTTACGCACCAAAATGGTGGGTCTGGACGACAATTATGACGAGCGCGGGCTGTTGGGCCTGGCGTTCCACCCGGATTACGCCAGCAACGGGCGTTTCTTCGTCTATTACAGTGCGCCCCTCCGCAGCGGCGCGCCCGCCGGGTGGAACCACACCAGCGTCATTTCTGAATTCAGTGTCTCGGCGGAAGACCCCAACCGGGCCGACCCCAATTCAGAGCAGATCATCCTGCAGGTTGACCAGCCCCAGTCCAACCACAATTCCGGCGCGATCACCTTCGGCCCGGATGGGTATCTCTATATCCCCCTGGGCGATGGCGGCGGCGGAGGTGATCATAACGCCGGCCATGCCGAAGACTGGTACCCGGTCAACGGGGGCGGCAACGGCCAGGACCTGGAAGCCAACCCCCTGGGCAGCATCCTGCGGATCGACATCGACCAGGGCAACCCCTACAGCGTCCCGGCCGACAACCCGGGCCTGAGCGACGCCTTCCCCGAGACCTGGGCCTACGGTTTCCGCAACCCCTACCGGATCGCCTTTGATCCCGGGGGCGATCACGAGCTCTTCGTCGGCGACGCGGGTCAGGACCTTTGGGAAGAGGTCTCGATCGTGAGCGCGGGCGGCAACTACGGCTGGAACGTCAAAGAGGGGGCCCACTGCTTCAGCACGGCTGACCCCGAAACACCCGATGCGGTCGCCTCCTGCCCGGATGCGGACCCGCAGGGCGTGCCCCTGATCGATCCCATTATAGAGTTCCCCAATTCCGACAACCCCGCCGGCGGCCTGGGCGCCACCGTGATCGGCGGTGTGGTCTACCGAGGCACGGCGCTCCCGGCCTGGGACGGGATGTATATCTTCGGCCAATGGAGCCTTGGGTACAATCTTCCCAATGGCGGCTTGTTCGTGGCCTCCCGCCCGGCGGATGATGCCGGCGGATTGTGGCCTTTCCAGGACGTCACCATCACCAACCACGATGGCGGCGCACTGAACGCCTTCCTGCTGGGCTTCGGCCAGGACACCGCCGGCGAAGTCTATGTCCTCACTTCCCAGCGATCCGGCCCCAGCGGGGCGACCGGTCAGGTGTTCCGGATCGTGCCCTGATAGGGCAAGGCTTTCTCCCGCGCCCTCAACGAAGCTCTTAAAATCAAAAGGGTTGTACTGAAGGTTGAGTGCAGCCCATTTCTCCATCAGGACATTTAGGTTTCGCTTTTCAGGCATCAGCTCATCCTGCGAAAATACAGACTCCCGGGATTTTGAAAATCCCGGGAGTCTTTGAGTTCATTCTGGCTGCCTGACTGAATCGGCTAATGGAGCCCTTCTGACACGGCATCCAGGTTAGCATGGTTTTGTTGGGTTTATTTCAGCAGATGCGCTTCCAGCTCCAGGTCAATCGCGCCCAATGCCTTTGACACCGGACAGTTGGCCTTGGCGTCGGAGGCAAACCTGGCGAACTCTTCCATTTCAATGCCGGGGACTCTGGCTTTGGTTACCAGTTTGCTGCTCTTGATCACAAAGCCGTCATCCGTCTTATCCATGCTGATGGTTGCCGTGGTATGGATCTCCTCGACCTCGTAACCGGCCCCGCTCAGGCCCGCGCTCAGCGCCATGGAAAAACAGCCGGCGTGCGCCGCGGCGATCAGCTCTTCCGGGTTGGTGCCGAGGCCCTCTTCAAAGCGGGACGAAAACGAATAGGGCCCTGAAAAAGCGCCGCTGCCCAGCGCTACATCGCCCTTGCCATCTTGAAGGTCGCCTTTCCAGACGGCCGATGATGATCGGTTGATCATTGCTCACTCCTTACCCTAAATTTGAATTGGCTTTTTCATTAATAATGATACCCGAGCAGCATAAGAACCGTATTAGCGGGGCCCTGCCGCTACTCCGCCCATTCGAAGGCCGGCGCTGTGAGCCCCTCATCGCCCTCTTCAAAGACATAATAAGGCAGCCAGACGAGGCCGAACACCTCAATGAAAATATTCTTCTTATAAGGCGCAATCGGGATCTCCGTCACGTCATCCAGAGCGTCATCCCAGCGATCGCTGACGTCCTGCAGTTCTTCGGCCAGGTCTTTTTCCAGCGCATCCATTTCAGCCTCGACGGCCGCAATATCCTGCTCGCTGGCCTCCAGGTCGGATTTGGCCTTGCCGGTCATGCGGCGTTTGGTCAGGGAGGTACTGATGCTCCGCCGGCGGCCGCCGATCAGCCCGATCACGTTCTCGATGCCCTTGCCGACTTCTTCCATCCGGCGGTGGTTCAGTTCCTGTTTATCCTCCTCATACTCAAGCGTTTCCTTCTTGAGCCTGGCTTCCAGCTTGTCCAGCTTCTGTTCGTATTTCTCGCGGACCTCGTCCACTTCGGCTTCCTTGCGTTCCGCCGCAGCGTCCATTACTTTTTCAGCAAAGTCTTCTTCTGAGACATCCGGCCCAACGGCCACTTCCAGATCCTCGTGCGCGCGGACGGTCATCGTCTGGGTACGGTAGATCCACTCAGTGAAATCGGCTTCGAGGCCGCTGACGAATTTGGCGTCCTCGATGGCCAAATTATCCAGCGAATCGAACTGCGCGCCGGCCGGTGGGGTTTGGGAGAGCACATCCAGGTCAACGGGCGTTGTGACGTACTGCTCCCAACGCACCAGACCGCGGCGTTTCATTTCATCGATCCTGACGGTGAGGATTTGCTCGCAGCTGAGGTTATATTTCCGCGCCAGGAAGGCTACCCGGGCCTGCCCGACCAGCGCCGGCCGGTAAAGGGTCTGCGCCTGGGGCGGCTCGCCGGATGGCGCCTCGCCCATTACCCGCAAAGCCTCCGCCGGACCGCGTTGGATCGGGAAATAAAATTCGGGGATCGCACCGGGGACGGCTGGAGGCACATCCTGCCCAAGGCTCACCTCACCCTGAGCGGTTTGCGGAACGGCTGCCGTTCCGCCGCCGGCCGCCCCAACGAGGGCGTTCAGGGCCGGGATCTGCGCGCGGGTCAGCGGGCCGGGGAGGTAGTTCATCGCCCAGCGGGTGTGGAAGACCTGCGGTTCATCCTCATGGACGTTATGCAGCAGGAAAACGCGCTTATCGATCAGCGAGATCATCCGGTCAAAGGCCTGCCGGTCCAGACCCGGCGCGGCGCCTTCCAGCCCGTCCAGCAGCCGGGCCTTGTCCTGGTCGGTTTGCAGCTTCCCGATCATCCAGGTGCCGGCGTTGGAGAGCGCCTTATAGTCCAGGTCCACCGGGTTCTGCGTGGCCACCACCAGGCCCACGCCGAAGGCCCGGGCCTGCTTCAACATCCGCAGGATGATGTTCTTGCTGGGCGGGTTGGCGACCGGCGGCAGGTAACCGGCGATCTCATCGAAATAGATCAGCGCGCGCAGCCCGCTGGAGCCCTTTTGCGTCCGCATCCAGGATTCGATGGCGGTATAGAGCAGCGTGATAAAGAACATCCGCTCCTCATCAGTCAGATGTGCGAGGTAAAACACGCTGTGCCGCGGTTTGCCGCCATCGGCATAGAGCAGCTGCCTGATCTCAAGCGGCTGGCCCTCCATCCAGGTCTGGAAAGCCGGCGCGGCCAGGAAGTTATTCAGCAGCATCGCCAGCTCAAAGCGGTCTTTTTCCGGGTAGAACTGCTCCAGGGGGAACACGCCCAGTTTCTCAAAGGGCGGCGACTGCACATGCGAGATAAGCCCGGCCATGTCCAGGTCTTTGCCTGCCTGCCAGGCGCGCTCGAAGATGTTCGAAAGCAGGATATGTTCGCGGGCGCGCACGGGATCAATATTCGTAAGGCCCACCAGGCCCAGGATGGCCGTGACCGTGCTGGCGATCTTCTCGCGCAGGAGTTCCTTATTCCCTTCCCAGGGGATGGGCGGCGCGGAAAGGGAAGCCAAAATGCTGACCGGGATGCCCGCGTCCGAACCGGGGGTATAGACCGCGAATTCAGCCGAATCGCGCAAGGCTTCCAGGTCCGGCTTCCCCAGGCCGTAGGAACTCAGGCCGTTCTTCCAAAGCGAGGCGGCTTTTTCAGCGGCGGCCTCCACGGTCACCCCATCACGGCGGGCGGCGTCGGGGTCCATCCAGGGCTGGAAATCGGAGGGCAGCAGGTCCGGGAAATGCAGCAACAAGTTCGTCAGGTCACCCTTGGGGTCCACCACGATGGCCGGGATGCCCTGCAGGGCGGCCTCCTCCAGCATGAGCACACCAAGGCCGGTCTTGCCGGAGCCGGTCATGCCGGTGATCACGGCGTGGGTCGTCAGGTCAGCGGGGTCATAGTGGATGACCTCATCGCCTATCTGGCGGGATTGCAGGTCATAGTTTTTCCCGAGGAAGAATTTGTTGGATTTTCCGGGCATGCGCGCCTCCTGAAATGGTTTGTTTGCCCTTAGTATACAACATGAGGGCTACGAAAGTCAGGCGTGTGGCCCGGTTTTCCCAACCTATCCGGATTGGAATAGCTCCCCGCCGGGATGCCGACCGGACGGCGCACGTCCTGATCCTGCACACCCACTGCAAATCCGTTGATATGAGCCTTCCCCAAAGTCGGGGCGGTCAGACCGGTCAGCATGGGCACGGTGGTGCCCTCCCCGCGCCGCGGGGGTCGAGGGAACCAAAGACCCCCCTTACCGGGCCGAAAGGGCCAGGTCCTTTACCGCGGTGATATCCGCGCTTTTTTCTGGTAACTGTTTTGGTTGGTGAATCGGCTTCGATCACTTTTCATTTTCCGGGTTTGCAGGCCCGGTTTCCCCCTTTATGGGACGGGTCAGTCAAAAGACAGCCAATAAGCCGCCGCGCCAAAGGCCACGGCGACGTTCAACGAGGCCTTTTCGCCGGCCATCGGCAGCGCCACGACATCATCGCAGCGTTCGAGCAGCCCGGGGTCCACCCCGGCGCGTTCGTTGCCGATCACCAGTACCCAGGGGCGGCCATCCGGCGGCTCGGCTTGGAAACGATAGATGGGTGTGGCCCAGGGCAGCCGTTCCAGCGCGATCAGGCGGGCGCCTTTGGCACGCAGGGCATCCGCCAGGGCTAATGCGTTGAGGTGCTGTGACCAGGGGACGCTTTGTTCCGCGCCCAAAGCGGTCTTCGCCATGGCAGGCGCATCGTCCGGCGTGGGCGTGAACCCGCAGAGGTAGAGCTGCTGCACCCCCGCGCCGTCCGCCGTGCGGAAGATTGCACCGACGTTATGCGCGCTGCGGATATTATCCAGCAAAGCCGAAAGGCGGCGCACCGGCTGCGCCGGGTCGCTAATTGCACCCGCGCGCAGGGCGGGAACACCCTTTTCCAGCAGCGCGCCGCAGCGCGGGCAATACCGCCCGCTGTACTGGTCTGCGTCCAGCGGGATCCGCAAGCCGCAGTCCGGCGATGTGCACTGATGGAATTCAAACCGACTCAACGCGCTGCTCCAGAGATAAACCGATGAAAGAACCCAACCTTCTTATTTTAACCCGGAGTTCGTCCAAGTAATAGAACAGACAAGGGATGAGAAATAGAAAAATCTTCTCCTCAAGTCACAAAGCGATGAAACCTCTGAGCGACAAGCAGGGGGCAAAAGGAGGCCTTCTTAAAGAGAGTGCTGATAACGGATAATCATCTTGGGTCCTGCAAGGCAATTATTTCGGTTGCAGCCCTTCTTATACGCAACTCAGACATTTAACGTTTAACCGCTGATTTGGGAGCAGTGTCTGCTGGATTTCCCCGCTTCCCATAATAATACTGCCTATTTAAGTGCCAAACGCCTGGGTGAGGGGGGCACCCAGACGTTCGACTATGGTAATATAGCATAAATTGCTGATCTTGACAAGGGGGGTAATATCAGCAATTTATTAGAATGAGGACACATGGACCATGACTTAATGGGGTAAACGTCCCCGGGCAATACGGGACATCAACGCCTGCGTGGAGAAATCCCGCTCCTGCATGTCCACCAGGTAGCCCGGCGCCCAGAAATCGTCCTGGCCGCCGCGCAGGTTTGGATATACGCGGAAAATGCGCTGGGAGGTCTTACGCCGGACGATCTGCAGCATCTCACGGATCAACACCTCCGGGAAGTCGGCCAGAGTCCAGCGCAGGTAATCGGGCCGGACCGCAAGGCCGTCCAGCTGCCAACCGTAAGTCCGGCAGATCTCGGGCAGCCAGCCGCGCAGCTGCTGCGCCAGCCCGCCCACCAGGAAGTGGTGGGGGGCGCGCGGGGCCAGGTAGAGCGTCACGTCACAGACCGTTTCCGGGACGTTCGGCCGGGAGGGCGCAACAAGGAAAGGCTGGGTCTCCTCAGCCACGGCCTGCGCCGGCAGCCCCGCCTGGCGTAGGGATGCTGGGCCCTGGTCCTCAGCAGCAGGACCGGCATTCAAGTCATAATCGTCCTGAAAAATGCTCACCAGGTCTTCTTCCGAATGCGGCATCTCCACCAGCGGCTGCCAGGAAGGTTCCCCTGCGCCGTCACCGGCGCGGCGTTCCGCCTCGGGCGCAATATGCTCCCAGGACCCCTTATCAGATGATGGTTTATATCCCTGTTCCGATGCCACACGGCCTCCCGCCACGTGAGTGTCTCCTGCAATTTTAATCCATTTATCACGACCGATATCCCGGTTTGCGAAGTTCACTAATTCTCAAACCCGGAATATCACCGTCCGGATTAACCCAACAAATTGCAAGGACTGTTCCAAAAGGCAGCCATCAAAATTTAGCGTCAGGGATAAGGGAGAAGTAAAGAAGCAAAACCTTGCAAATTTTTAGCCCCGCTGCAAGCGGACGAAGTACTCTGCTTCTCAGAATAAATCCCCGGGCACCGGAGTGCCCGGGGATGCACCTCATCAACGTGTCAAAATCCGTATTACTGACAAACCGCCCGGGCTATTCTTTCGGCGGCAGTTCGGTAGACCGCGGCTCAACGGGGCGGCGGTCCATCGCACGGACCAGGAGGACGATCACGATCACGCCTAAAAGGATCAGCAATCCGATCCCAAAAGGGTGCCTCAAATTGCCGTCACCCTGGGCGGGCGCATCCGTCTATGTGCTTAAAAAGGGCAAAGACGGGCGGGTCCCCTGCTATCGTGACCTGGCGATGATGCTGTCGCCGGGCATGATCCCGACAGAATTCATGCTGACAACGATGGGCAAGGCCGTGCCGCCAGCGAATTCCTCCTGGGCGGATTGTGGCATCCGCCTGCACAAGGCGATCAACCTGGGGATGGCCGTGGCCCTGCCCGAGGGCAGCACCTTCACCCGGACCAGCCACGGCACGAAAGCGGCATCCTCGGCACCGGTATGATCCAGAAGCGGGTCGTTGTGATCAACGACGCGATCGCCATCCGGCCAATGGTCTGCCTCAGCTACATCTTCGATCATCACATCCTCGACGGCGCCTCCGCCGATTCGTTCCCGGCGGCCGTCGTCCAGGCCCGGGAAAACTGGCCGGTAGTCTGATCGGAAATGAGAATTCACAGTTCACATTCGGTATAATGGAATCATCGAATGTGACGTTTAAGTGTGATTTTGCATCGGAATTTAAAATTTACAGAAAGTGAGTCCCTCTTATGAAAGAATATGATGTTGTCGTGATCGGTGCCGGCCCGGGCGGTTATGTGGCCGCCATCCGCAGCGCCCAGCTTGGATTGAAAACCGCCATCGTGGAAAAACGCTTCCTGGGTGGTGTTTGTTTGAACATCGGCTGCATCCCCTCCAAAGCGCTGCTCAGGAACGCGGACGTGGCGCATACCCTGCGGGAGCGGGGGAAGGAATTCGGGTTCAGCTTCGACAACCTCGAACTGGACTACAGCGTGGCCTACGACCGCAGCCGTAAGGTCTCCCAGCGTCTGGTGCGCGGCGTGACCTTCCTGATGAAGAAGAACAAGATCGATGTGCACATGGGCGGGGCCAGACTGACCGCCAAAGACACCGTGGAAGTCACACCCGAAAAGGGTGCATCACCCGAAAAGGGTGCATCACCCGA
>WOYI010384976.1_pt1 | contig 10809 bp, 6 predicted proteins | sample 6423411 | NCBI WGS metagenome assembly WOYI01 (sample SAMN13441803, study PRJNA592873) | oil field metagenome | biome: oil field; feature: oil-well bore; material: oil-contaminated soil; isolation source: oil-contaminated soil from oil-well borehole | place: Germany: Wietze | collected 2016-10-18 ... | reverse complement strand
ACGCCGCAGTGACTGATCAGATTGCTAAATCTTTACCGGATGATCCCCAGGTGCAATTTCAATACAGTCTTGGGATCCTGGCAGACCAAGCTTCCGACGCTTATCCTTCCGCCAGCGAACTCACAAAAACTCAGAGCGCAAACCCATTGGCGCATGCGCTGGCAGCTTATGCCAGCCTGAAAGAGCGCAAAACATCACTGGCACACTTCGAAGACGCTTTGAAACTTTGGGATGACGAACCGGATTGGCATGCTCAGGCAGGCATTCACTTACAAGGCCTCAAGCGTTTTGCAGAAGCTGCCGCTCATCTTGAGAAAGCCATCCAATTAGATCCTGAAAATGCTGATTACTGGCAGATTTTGGGTAATATAAAGGTCGATGAACGAGATTTTGATGGTGCCAAGGAATACTTCAATAAAGCCGTCCAACGCTTTCCTGATAATGCCAAGGCTCTCGAAAACCTGGCTTTGATTAATCAGCACATGGGACAATACGACGCTGCTGCAGCCAGTCTGCAAAAAGCAGCCATCCTTGAACCAAAAACCAGCCGCTATCGTGAGAAGCTCACTCAACTCTATTTTGAGGTGGGAGATTATCAGGCAGCTATCGACGAAGCCAATCGCATACTTGTGGACGAGGAAGACAACCCATCTGCGCTGCTGGTCAAAGTAAAAATCTACGTCAAGCGCAAAATCTTTGAGGAAGCTCAGCATTTGATTATCCGGGCTCGTTCGCTTGTCACTGACAAAGTGCCCTTTGAACTGGCCGCCTGCGAAATTGAAGCCATAACCAACAAGAAGAATGCCCTGATCTCTTCCGAAAAGCTGCTGCGGGAATACCCTGATGACCCACGGGTAATTAAAAATCACGCTCAATTCCAGATCGAAGCTGGATACACGAACCAGGCTGTAGAAACGCTCCAAAAGGCCTTACATCTCGCCCCACAAGACCCTGAAGCGATGCTGTTGCTTGGAAAAGCATACGCTGTACTTAAAAATGCTCCTAATGCTATTAAATACTTCTTAGAAACATTAGCAATCGAACCTGGCATGAATGATGCTCTTATAGGCTTAGGCCAGATTTACCAGGACGAGAGAGATCTCGATAAAGCTATTGCTTATTATGAAAAAGCCCTGGCAATTTCAGATGCCAACCCAAAGCCTTACCACCTGGCAGCCTCGGTTTATCGGGAGAAGAAGGATTACAGCAAAGCGGAGCTTATTCTCAAAGAAGCCATCCAAAAGTTCCCATCTGATCTCAACCTGAAAGGCCAATTGGCAGCCGTAATGGCCATAAATCTGGTAAGCAATATGCAAGAGAGCAATAGACACAAATGAGTGCATCAGCTTCTTATAATAAGGGAATCCCAACGGTTCGCAGGGAAAAAATCTTAACCCTGCTTCAAACTGCCTTGCGCAAGAGAGAGCTTTCGTTTGCTCGGCAAGCTTGCTTGCTCTGGCTTGCAAATTACCCAGGCGATCTTCTGGTAAATTTTGTTTATGCTTCAATATTGGCTGAACTGGGTGATAAGGATCTTGCCAAGTCCAACCTGGCAAAACTTTGCCGCCTTGACCCCGAATTTGTTGAAGCCACCCGCCTTTACGTGCAGTTACTTGGCAATTCAAGCGGAGCAGCAGAATTAAAAGCTCACCTTGCCTACCTTACAAACGATCCTTCCCTTTCTCCAAAACCTCCTAAGTGGCTAAAGCCGATGCTGGCTGCGCGCCAGGCAATGAGTTCTGGGGATAAGGCTGCCGCCGAAAAAGAGGTGTTGGCTGCCCTGGCACAAAAGCCTGAGAATCCACTGCCGGCTATCTTGCATATGCAGTTGGTCTACCAATCCGGTAATCAGACATTGCTATCAACCCTTTCGGGAATCTACCTTTCCAAATGGCCGGATTGTCTGCAGATAAAAGTTCTCTCAGCTTTATCGGACATGCAGCAGGAAAAAGATTCAGCAGGTGTGGAAAAAATGCATTGGTGCGCCGCCCACGACACATCAGGGCAGGTAATCAACCGATTGTTGGGACCCAAGCACAACTTTCGGCCGCTCTGGCCTGAGGATCTGCGGGTCGTCATGGATTTACCGATACCGGCTTCGATTGCCGGTGAACTGGGGCTTAACCGCCTGGGTGCTGGCGTAAGCCTAGACCCGACCGTTGCGGGTCCAGAAAAGTCAATCCACAAAATCAAATTGGCTTCAAAAATTCCCGATTACGTCAACAATCCAGATGTTGACTACTCAGAAATCCCTTCTGAACAGTATGTCCGTTCTCACCCCTCCCGTCAGAATCCCGTTCGGGTCATAAATGACAAAGCTACTGCAACATTCGGTCAGGAAACGGTTCAAACGCTTACCCAAATCCAAAAAGAATTCGACCATATTGCCAAGCACATCCGCAAAGATGAAATTACCACCGCAGATGGACGCTACCCAAACTATGTGCTCTTTACTTCGCGCAGCAAACTGGCCTCTAAATACGGTGATAACACAGCCACCGTGGTGATCGACGCTATGAAGACCCTTACCCAGAAGGTTATGGCCTTGCCCGGTTGGAACTCAGTGGTCTATGTTCCTGACGATGCTGCCATTTGCCAGCAAATTGGCCTTACGCCGCTAGGCAATGTTGATGCTGCCGGCATGAAGCAAGCCCTGGTCAGTCTGGATAAGAAACTAGGTTTAAAAGGTGAAATGATTGGCGCAGTGCTCATTGTTGGCGGGGCTGAAATTGTGCCTTTCCATATGCTGCCAAACCCCACAGACGATGCGGATACGATGGTGCCATCCGACAATCCATATGGCACAATCGAAGAAAATTACTTCCTTCCGCAGTGGCCTGTTGGCCGCATTCCCGATGAGCAAGGCAGTGATGCAGGTTACTTGATTGAGCAGATGCGCTTCTTAAATAATGAATATGATCTAAAGGTTGAGAACAAAAAATCCCTCTCGGGCTCCATATTCAATACCTGGTTCTTGCAGCTCTTTGACCGGCTTCAAACCACAATTACGTTGAATCAAAGCGCTGATAATATGGGCTTAACAGCCGAAGTATGGAAGATTCCCTCGACGGAAGTCTACAAGCTTCTCAGCCCAAAAACCGCCATACGCAATTCACCGCCAATTGACTCCACCAACTTTATGAATGGGCAGAAATCCAATCCAAAATATGCTTATTTCAACCTTCATGGCTTGCAGGATACTGCAGAATGGTATGGTCAGAAGGATTTCCGCATTCCAAGTCAAGGTCCTGAATACCCGATTGCCCTGGTGCCTGAACTCTTTAATGAAAAGACTCCCTCACCAGAATTTGTCCTTAGCGAAGCCTGCTATGGTGGAAATATCATAGGCAAGACCAGTCACAATGCCTTGTGCATGAGCTTCCTGGAGCACGGCACGCGTGCTTTTATCGGATCGACTACGATCGCTTACGGTTCTGTCAGCAAACCCTTGATCGCAGCCGATTTATTGGCCCAGGATTATTGGCGCTTTTTGTTGAGTGGCGACTCGGCTGGTTACGCTCTTATGCGGGCTAAGATCAACCTCGCAAAATCCATGACCCAAAACCAGGGTTACCTGGACGGCGAAGACCAAAAGACCATCCTTTCTTTTGTGCTTTACGGTGACCCTTTGGCAAGTAAGGCTGGCATTAAAAAGCTGATTAAACCCAAAATCCGCCCTGCCAAAAGCCCGGTTATCAAAACCCTCAGCGACTCGCGCGAAGAGACGATCGTAAAACCCAGCGAGATGCCCGCAGAAATCAAAGCCCAGGTTCAGAAAGTCATTAGTTCCTACTTACCTGACCTGGGAGACGCCAAGATGGCTATCAATCCTCAATTGACTAACTTCACCTTGGCCGCGGATGCGATCAAAGGTCGAAAATACGCACCTGAGAAACAAGGTGAAGGCCAGAAATACTTTGTCACGTTACAAAAAAGCGTCACATTAAAACAGGTGCATCACCAATCCTTCGCCCGCCTTACTTTCAATAGCAAGGGCGACATCATTAAGCTCAGTACTTCCCGCTAATAGTTTTCTACGCCCATACCTTATATGCCCTGGCAGGCAGGGCATATAAGGTATGTCTTGCATCGGCAATTCTTTTCAATTTATACTGTTAAATAGCATTAGTTCATCGGCAGCAAAACTTAGCTGCAAGAAAGTTTCTAAAAAATTAACTGAATAGGTTGCTATGAAACCTTTACGAATTGCCAGACTGATCTTAATCTTATCCTTGTTGGTGGGGTGCACGAGCCAGGCACGATCTGCATCTACTACTGATTCGAGCCCGCAAAACCAAATCCAAACCGCTAGCCCCCAATCGTATACGCCTACGCTTTCCAGTTCAACTGTCATTCCATTAATCACGTCGACCCCGACCCCCCCACCATCTCAAAAGGTCTGGTCCACCGACCCGCATCCACTCCAAATTGAAGTTGAACGACAATGGACATACCCCGGGAGTGAAATTACATTTGAAGAAACTTTGCCTTCCCGCGCAACGTACGACCAATTTGTTGTTTCATACCTTTCGGATGGGTACAAAATTTACGCCTATATGGCCATCCCAAATGGTGAACGGCCTGACACAGGATGGCCGGCCATCATCTTGAATCATGGCTACTCCAACGTGACCACTTACGTGACCACAGAAAAATACGTCGCTTTCATGGATGTACTCTCCAGAAGTGGCTATATTGTTTTCAAGCCTGATTACCGTGCTCATGGGAAATCGGAAGGTCCCCTGCCAGTTGGTGGCGGCTATGGCAGCCCGGACTACATGGTTGACACACTCAACGCTGTTGCCTCAGTCAAGGCTTATAAAGATGCTGATCCGGATCGTATTGGCATGGTTGGGCATTCTATGGGCGGTGCTATTACGCTCCGCGCCATGGTGGTTTCAAAAGACATCAAGGCAGGTGTGATCTGGTCGGGTGTGGTCGCTCCGTATTCCACTCTGATTTACCGTTGGAATCGTCCGCCCACTCCTACGCCATCACCAGCTACGCAAACAGCAGCGGCCGCTACACCATTATCAACACAACAGTCTCCTATCACTGGTTTTCGCGGCAGCGTGAGCTCATGGGCAAGGGATATTTTTGAAAAATACGGTTCACCTGATGAGAACCCCGCTTTTTGGGACTCTATCTCCCCGTCTGCTTACATCAAAGATCTTTCCGGACCGTTGCAGTTACAAGCTGCCAAAGGAGATTCGCAAGTACCTTATGTTTGGTCTGAACAATTAGGCGAACAGCTGGAGCTTGCTGGCATGCCTTACGAGCTGTATATTTATGAAAAAGATAACCACAATATCACTGACAATTTCCTGATTGCCATTGCGCGTACTCGCGAATTTTTTGACATGTATGTAAAAAATCGATAAACCTGTCTCTTACAGTTCACCACGTGATTTCATGCTATAAAATCGAAATTCACTGCGTTTAATTGAATACTATTTTTATCCAATATAGAGAATAAGGGTCAAATCCTTATTCTTTTTGGTTTAATGGGTAAAATAGTTTTGACTAAAATTAGGCTCTGAGGCTTCTTGCCTTTGTTAATGTTGCCTTTGAAAGTGCGCTAAATGGTCTAATATTTTAGAAAACCGTTATAATATTCGATCATGAAAGAATGGTAAACATTGTGGAAATTTTCAGCAAGGAGTTGTGATGTACGGGTACAGCGGCAAAATTCTGCATATTGATTTGAAGACAAAGGAAAATTGGGTAGAAGAAAAACCCGAAGAATGGTACAAACTTTGGATCGGCGGTACTGGCATGGCCACGCGCCTCTGCTGGGAAAATATCACCCCAAGGTGCGATCCCTTAGGGCCTGAGAACCCGATTTGTATCGCCAATGGTATTTTTACAGGAACACCTGTTCCGGTTGGTGGCAAGTTTGGATTAGCCTCTAAATCTCCCCTTACCGGCTTTATCGGAGATTCGCTCTCTGGAAGTTGGTTCTCTATCGCCCTCAAGCGGGCTGGTTGGGACGGCATCATCGTCCATAACCAAAGCGATGATTGGGTTTACATCTTCGTCGATGACAAGCGCGTTTCCATCCTGGATGCGAAATGGTTGCTTGGAAAAGACACCTATGAGACAGAAGAAGCCATCCGTAACAAATTCGGTGATGACCAAATCCGCTCTTGCACATTGGGTCCGGCAGGTGAAAAACTTGTTCGTTTCGCCAATGTAACCAATGATGGCCGCCAGGCTGGCCGTACCGGCCATGGTGCTGTCTGGGGCTCGAAGAAACTCAAGGCTCTCTCCGTTCGTGGAACATCTGGCGTAAGGGTCTTTGATCCTAAAACCTTGATGGACATGTCGTTCCACATCACGAAAGAAGCCCAGGGAAAAGATACAGAAAAATACCGCATTATTGGAACTTCCACGAATGTGCTTGCAATGAACAAAATTGGCTTACTGCCAACCCGCAACTACCAGCAGGGCGTATTTGAAAGCGCCAACCTAATCAGCGGCGAATTTTTAGATGAGCACTACAAAGTCAAAGTTGTGGCCTGTGCCCAGTGCCCCATTGCCTGTGAACAGATGTCAATGGTGCGGACGGGGGAGTTCAAAGGTGCCATGACAGGTATTGAATATGAAAGCTTATTCGCAAACAGTTCTAATCTCGGCATTTCAGATATGGCTGCCTGCATCAAGTTAGTTGACATCTCTGATAGTTGTGGTATGGATAGCATGAGTATGGGTGTCACCATCTCGTGGGCCATGGAAAGCTACGAACGCGGCGTACTCAAGAAAGAAGACTTCAAATGCGCTAAATTCCCTGAAGGCATTGAGCTCAATTTTGGCAATGGAGAGGGCGCAGTTGCCGTTGCCGAGATGATCCGCGACCGCGAAGGAATCGGCGATCTTTTAGCTGAAGGCACCCGTATTGCTGCTAAAAAGATTGACGAAGAACGCGGAACAAATTCCCAAAAATGGGCGATGAACATTAAAGGTCTGGAATGCCCTGGTTATGATGCCCGTGCTCTCAAGACCTTCTCTGTCGGTTTGGCCACAGGCACTCGCGGCGGCTGTCACAATCGCTCGGCCGCCTATGACCCGGATATCAAGGGCGAGACTGACCGCTTTACCGTTGATGAAACACGCGGCGAAGTAGCTGCCCGCTCAGAAGAATACGCGGCTGTTTACGACACACTGCCCCTTTGTAAGTTTATTCGCCGCTGCTTTACTGGCAAGGCAGACCGGGCTGGTGCATGGCCGGCGATTGCTTCCTTGATTAACGCCACCACCGGCTGGGATTTCGATTATGACGCGGTAGACGCCATTGGAGTGCGCTCACATGAGATGAAAAAAGCCTTCAACATCCGCGAAGGATGGACAGCTGCTGATGATGACCTGCCCTGGCGCTGGAAAAACGAAGACTTCAAGGAAGGTGCCAGTGCTGGCACGCATGTTACCCAGGAAGAACTTGACTATCTCAAACAGATCTACTACAAAGCCAAAGGCTGGACAGCAGAAGGTTTGATCCCAAAACAACATTTAATCGATCTCGGCATGGCCGATGTCGCTGAAGCAATTGGAGTATAAGGAGCAGCATGGTACTGACGACTACCTCAAAACATGCCTATATCGATTGTGACCCAGCCAAATGTGTGGGCTGCCAGCTATGTGAGTATGTGTGTTCACACAACAAAGTTGGTGAATACAACTCCTACCGCAGCCGCATTCGCACCGTCCGGGTGGACGAAGTGCTCATTACGGCTATAGCCTGCCGCACTTGCGAAAATGCTCCCTGCGTAATCGTTTGCCCGCGCGACGCCCTCTCCCAGGACCCGAACACAGGAATTATCCATGTCAACGCCGTCAAATGCGACGGTTGCGCTTGGTGCGTGGAAGCCTGTGACTTTGGTGCTATTTCCATTAACCCTGCCACCAAAAACGCAGAAATTTGCGACCAATGCGAAGACCTCGAAGATGGTCCACAATGTGTCAAATGGTGCCCGAAGGAAGCTCTAACTCTGAATACTCCCGATCAGCGCGCTCAGAAAAAGCGTAAAGACTTAATTGAGGAAAGCTTTGTTATTCCATCCAAAGCCAAGGATCCCCGATGACAGAAAAAAGTATAGAAATTACATCCCAGGAACCTATCAACGAGAAGGACCTGCGCATTGGTGTGTATGTTTGCCATTGCGGTTCCAACATCGCTGGTGTGATCCCGCCTGGTGAGGTTGTGGAATTTGCCGGCAAGTTGCCCGGCGTAGCCCATGCCGCTGAGACAATGTATGCCTGCGCGGATAGCGGCCAACGCCTCATTAAAGACGATATCAAAAAATACGGCCTCAACCGCGTGGTCGTATCCGCTTGTTCAGTGCGTATGCACGAACCAACATTCCGTGCTTGCGTTGCCGAAGCTGGCTTGAACCCATTCTTGATGGAAATGGCTAATATCCGCGAGCAGTGTACCTGGGCTCATGGTCATGACCGCGAAGGCGCCCTGGAAAAAGCCAAAGACCTGACGGCCTCCGCCATTTCCAAGGTTTCTTTCCTGCAGCCTTTGGACATGATCAAGGTTCCAGTTTCTAAAAAAGCACTTGTAATTGGCGGCGGCGTGGCTGGCATCAACGCCGCGCTGGACCTAGCCGAGCAGAATATACCTGTAGTCCTGGTAGAAAAGGAAGCGACAATTGGAGGGGTCATGGCGCAGCTTAACAAGACCTTTCCAACAATGGACTGCAGTATATGAATTCTTGCACCAAAAATGGTTGACGCGGCGCGTCAGCCCCTAATTCAAGTAAAAGCATTTACAGAAGTTGAAAAAGTTGAAGGCTTCGTTGGGAACTTCAAGGTAACCCTGCGAGAAAAAGCTAAATACGTTCGCGCGGACCGCTGTAACGGTTGTGCGGCTTGTGCCAAAGTTTGCCCGGTGGAGGTTCCGAATGCCTTCGAAATGAACCTTGCCCCCCGCAAAGCAGCTTACATCCCGATGAGCCAGAGTGTCCCTCTAATTTACAACATTGATATGGATGCCTGCATCCATTGTTACAAATGCGTGGAAGCCTGCGGCGCGCTTGAAGCCATCGATTTCAGCATGGAGGACAAACTGGTCGAGGAAGAAATTGGCGCCATCATTGTGGCGACCGGTTTCAGCCATTTTGACCCTTCTGTCATGTCCGAATACGGTTTTGGACGCTTTCCCAATGTGATTACGGCCATGGAAATGGAACGCATCAACAACTCTGCCGGCCCCACCCATGGCGCGCTTATTCGTCCCAGCGACGGCAAAACTCCCAAGAACCTGGCGTTCATCAACTGTGTCGGCTCCCGCGACAAACGCTACATTTCTTCCTGTTCGAACTTCTGCTGCATGTATTCTATCAAAAATGCCATCCTTGCCAAGCAGATGCACCCCGATACCGAGATCACCGTCTACTACATTGATATCCGTACACCTTCCAAGGGTTACGAAGAGTTTTATGACCGCGCCCGTGAAATGGGAATTCGCTTTGTTCAAGGCCGCCCAGCCATGATCACCGAGAACCCGGATACACACAATCTCACCGTCCATGGCGAAGATGCCATGCTCGGGCAGGTTATCGCCCGGGAATACGATATGGTCATGCTCAACCAGGCAGCCATTCCCCAACCCGACCAGAACCACATGAGTTCTGTACTGAATGTTGCCCAGTCTCCAGGCGGTTGGTTCATGGAGTATCACCCCAAGCTGCGCCCGATAGACAGCCCCACCGACGGTATTTTCTTTGCTGGTGCCTGCCAGGGACCTAAAGATATCCCTGCCAGTGTGGCCCAGGGTTCTGCTGCTGCCGCGCGTGCATCGCGCATCTTGCATTCACCTCAGTGGCAAATTGAACCCACTGTTGCCGTGGTTTGGCCCGAAAAATGCCTGAGCGCCCAGGGTAAAGCCTGCGGCATGTGCGAACGTGCCTGCCCTTACGGTGCTGTTGATTATAAACAAGGCGTTGCCCCAACCATCATCACCGCCAAATGCCACGGCTGCGGTGGCTGTGTGGGTGAATGCCCGACCGATACAATCACGCAGCTTCATTACACAGATGCTCAAATACTCTCCCAGATCCGCACCTTGCTGGCAACCGAACCAGAAAAGAAAATTCTGGCATTGCGTTGCCATTGGTGTTCTTATGGTGGCGCTGATTTGGCTGGAACCAGTCACTTTGAATACAGCGCGAACGAGCGCGGCATCAAAGTGATGTGTTCCGCCCGCATGGACTCAGACTTTATCTACGAAGCCTATCGCTTGGGTGCCGGAGCCGTGCTATTCTCCGGCTGTCACCAACAGGACTGCCACTATATCACTGGCCAGCTTGTCGGCGCAAAACGGGCAGCTCGTTTGCAGGGCATGTTCGAACGCATGGGTATGTCACCTGGCCGCTTCCGCGTTGAGTGGATTAGCGCTGCTGAAGGCGACAAATACGCCCGTGTAATCAACGAAATGCAAGCTTCCCTTGATGAGCTTGGTCCTGAGAAGTTGCATGACGAAATTGAGCGCATGCGCCCTGAAATGGCTAAACGCATCACCAAACTACCCAATATTCCGCATGTACAGCAAGCCTTTAACCGCGCGGATAATTTCCAGACGATTATGCTCCATGAGGTAAAAGCCAAATGAGCGGACCTACCCTAACCAGTTCCCTTTCCCAACGCGTTAAAGCCACCCCGGGCGGCGAACACCTTTTGATGTGCTACTCCTGCGGTACTTGCGTAAGCAAGTGCATGATCCAGGAAAAGCTAAATCCAAATTTTAATCCGCGCCGGCTCATCCGGGAAGCTGTTTTCGATGAAAACGAGCTTGCTTTTTGCGATGAC
>WOYI011270444.1_pt1 | contig 10811 bp, 9 predicted proteins | sample 6423411 | NCBI WGS metagenome assembly WOYI01 (sample SAMN13441803, study PRJNA592873) | oil field metagenome | biome: oil field; feature: oil-well bore; material: oil-contaminated soil; isolation source: oil-contaminated soil from oil-well borehole | place: Germany: Wietze | collected 2016-10-18 ... | reverse complement strand
TTCGGGAAGTCCGCTCTTCTCGTCGTAATCGGGGAGACGTGTGAGAGCCGTCCATAGCGCAGGAGTTGATGCACGGTCGATGAGATTGGACGGGAGAGCGTCCCCTAGACGGTGTTTCGGAAACTTTTGGATCTTGTCTTCGTGGATTTTCGCGGTGCTTGGAACCCACTTCACCACGCGAGTGACGGGGATGCGGTCCTCCGCCACAGCATCGGTGAGCAGCGACCGTAAGGCGTCCAAGGCGTTGCGGGTCTGCGCGAAGGCGAACCTGTCGCGTGAACTGCCGTTGTACGCGTCCCAGCGCCCCGTCACCTTAACGCCATCGTTGTCCCAGGTAACGTCGTGCAATTCACCCCCACCCGCCGCCAACTGCGCCTCCTCACGTAACAGGTTCCGCTCGGACACGACCGTGACGGTGCTCTGTCGTATGGCAGTGAGTACGGCGGCGTCAATGGCGTGGTGACGGCGGTCCAGTCGAGACTTACCCTTCACGGTGTGATTCGGGTACCGCAGGAGAATAGGCGTCTTTTCGGTGTCGATACCCCCCATGCGGCGAACGTCGGAGGTAATACGCCCGGAAACGATGAGTACACGCGACCCCTTGTCCGCAGGTGCTAGCGCCCCTTCCAATTGGTCACGTACCTCTACTGCCGCCCACGAGATGGACTCCATTGGACGCTCGCACTCGGTAGCTTTCAGTTGCGCGGTGTACCTGTTGATCCACTTGCGCCGAGCGAGGGCGGAACTCTTATTCAGGTGCGTCACCACCATCTTTTTGACGCGCACCACAGTGTCTTTGTAGGTGCCCGCTGATGCCCACTCCGCGAACGGTGTATCGCTCTTGGACCCGTTGCACCCACGGCACGTAGCCGCCAAGTTGAGTCGGGAGTTGGTGCCCCCGCGTGACGCGGGGACGATGTGGTCAACTTCCATCGTTGCGAGGGTGATTTTCTCCCCGCAGTAAAGGCACGCGCCGTGCTGCTCATGGATCAGGAGCAGGCGCATGGAATCCGCGCGGCGGACACCCGAAGTCACGGTTCCCAGCTCCTTACCCGTGTCGTACTTTCCCAAAGCTTCCCCCAGCGCGGCGTCCTTGTCCCGCTTTCGGGATGTAGCCTCACCTTTCATTTTCGTACGGGACTCTGCGCTGTTTACGATGTCGCGTGCGGATTCGACCACGACCCGCGACGGCTCGCACCCGATGCGCGCCTTGAGCATGTCCAGCACGCGGCGCACCAGCCTGATATTGGCGTCCACGGTGGGGTTGCCAACGGGTGTTCCCAGTGGTGACGGGGACGGACTCCAGGTGTCGCTCACGCCGAATACGGTGGTGCGAGCGGTGTGGAGGTCGTTGGGCAAATTAGCGGGGTCTCGCATGAACGCGGTCAGAAGGAGCATGGTCTGTTCGGAATGCGCCGCGCGACCCGGCTCGAATTTCAACACGTCGAAGGACGCTATTTCTTTGTCGTCCAAGGTGTCCATCCATGCCTGTACCTGGGAACCTACCGCCCCTGCACGCGTCAAGGCGGAGGCATCCCCAGTGAGGACTCCGATGAGTGCGACACGGTGCGCGTCGGTAGTGGTGGGTGCCGTCCAAAACTTCTTTAGTGCACCATCCTTCGACAGGATGCGAAGGGCAGTGGTGTTGATGTCGGGGCGCGACAGGTTCTCCGCCTTACCGAGCTTGGGCACCCCCACAGCCGCTGCTACGTCCGCCCATGTGGGGCGCTCGTCGGTGTCGCTCCACTCCATCAACAACGACCGCGCGGCGTCCTGCTCAGCATGGGACAGCAGTGAACCGTCCACGTGGCGAAGGTTAGCTACTTGCGCGGTGATGCGGAAGGATTGAAATACGAGGGACGCCTTGAGCGCGCGATGTTCACGCGCTACGGTGACAGGTAGGTCGTCCAGCTTGACACGCTCTTCGATCCCCTTTGACGGGTGCACATTGAAGATGAGGAGGCGCGATGCCTTGGAAACGAACTCGTCATCTAACACCTGTACGCGGGCAATGGCTTGAAGCTCGCGAATGATGTCCGCGCGGCGAAGGGACTGATAAAGGAGTCCCTTCTCAATTTTGTGAATTTCTTGAGGAACGTCATCCTTCGAGATGAGAGACCCTTGCTTGCTTGCTGCGGTAACGAGCACGTCTTCAACTGTGATCGCCTTCTTGGAAGGGTCGCTTTTCGTCGCCTCTACTGATGTTTTGGATTTTCTGAGCGCGTCGTATGCTGGCACTGACAGCGCTTTGGTGCGATAGGGCACACCTGTGCTCCGTGCTTCAACGAACAGTTGCGCGGGCGTGAGATCGTCAGGGAGTGTGTGACCCGCTACCTCGGAGCACTTGTTGTGGAGTTGGCGATACTGCGCGCTGTACCCGTTCTTGGCTTCGTTGATAGTGAACTCGGTGGACAACCACGAGTTTCGGTAACCGCGACGTGACTGCATGTGCCGAATGGCAGCGGCTACAGCTAGGCTGCGGAGGTCAGTGTCTAGAATCTTCTTCGATGCGAGTAGAGCGCGCACATCGAAGATGTCCACGACGCCCAACGCTTCCACAGCCTGTGCCACAATGTCGGGACCGTTAGGCGCTCCGTGTTGGCGGAGCAGCTCGTCCATCTCGCGGCGGTTGCGTCTGAGTTGCTTGTAGCGGTTACGCGCACGTCGCGCTTCTCCCGCTTTGGCTTTGTGCGACTTCTTACCGTCCTGCCCGCCGCCATGGATGATCGACCCTGCGTAGAGAATTTCTTCGGGGATACCGTTGTCGTCGTACGCTATAGCTGCGTACCCCAGCGAGTGGGTTCCAAGGTCCAGTCCGAGGGTCCAGTTTCGATCATGCGACTTCGGCATTGGCGGGTCTCCGTGCTTCCAGGTAGCTAGTGTGTTTCTATCACATTAACATCGTCTTCAACGATGTGCTACAGTGGGTCTTGGAATTGATACAAGCTAGCCCATGTGGCTAAGTCGAATGTTATTCGCCCCGCCCTCTTCGGAGGGTCGGGGCGTTTCCATTTAGCGTCCCTACACAAGGTCAGCGGGCACTATGCGGTAACTGTCCGCACCATGAGAGAACCTGTTACGAATTTCCACCGCTTTGTCAGGAAGGGTGTCCCCTAGCACACGACGCACAGCGTGGCGCGCGTCCGTGTCGAAAGTCCACGCAGCGCCGAACGGAACGAAGTTGTCGGGATCGTCATACAGTTCACGGTACTGCGACAGGGTAAGCCCTTCGATGACCCACCGAAAGGCGTTGACAACATCCCCGTGTGTCACCACAAGCACCGGGTGCACAGAGCCGTGAACCATACTCATGAACCGCGCCACGCGGTCGCGCAGCTCGAAGGATGATTCCGCGTTGACAAGGAGTTTGTTCCGTAGGTGCGAAACCTGCGCGCCGTGGGCACTCTCACGAAGCTCGGGAACCTCGTACCAGCGCCAGTCATGGTGTGTCGCAGAGGCTAGGGTCGCGGCGGTCTGTCGGCACCGTGCGTACGGGGACACGTACCCGTTCCCGTAGATGCCCTCGAACCCTGCGCGTGGTATCCGTACCGCGAGGACGTTGGATAGCAGCTCCACACCTGACTCCGCGCCCGCTGCGGACAGCGGGCGATCAATGTCGTTGATGGGGTTGGCGGTGGCGTCGAACGGCACCGGTTCCAGATGGCGTACCACGGTGAGGATCACGTCAGCTCCTAGCTTCCTTCTTCAACGTGTCGCCAAGCCGCGCAAGCTCTCCCCACACTTCCTTGGGAATTGGACGCTGCCTCCCCCAATCCCAGACGGTGCTGTAGGGGTGCCCGAACCGTGCGGATAACTGTGCCCACCCAAGCCCGTGCTGTTCCTTGAGGGAAAGCAGGAGTTCACGTGCCTCCTCTGCTGTCTTCGGCACGGGAGTGCGTGAGGGACGGGTCTTCTTTGGCGGCTTCGGAACGGGCTTGTCGAACACCCACAAGAAGCTGTGCACTTTGCGTGCATGAAGTTGCTTGTTCCAACGATTCATCGACGTGCGCGCCTGCGGAACCAATATGAACATATCCCGCGCGTACAAACCGAGGCTCTCGGCGTCTTCACGAAGTTCGGCGTGAGACCAGCATTGACGACCGGACTCCACCTCATCCTTCCCCTTGACGAGAAGGCGTCCACCAGGACGCATGACGCGCACCGCCTCGGTCATGCCCTTGACGTACAGCGCGCGAATGTCGCGGTGGTACATCCCTGAGGTGGTAGCCGCGTTGTTGTAGCGGCTGTCGGTTATGTGTTTGCCCGGGTTGTGGATGTAGGGAGGGTCCAGCACTACCACGTCCGCACTGGCGTCCTCGTCGGGGAGGTCACAGAAGTCGGCTTTGATGACGCCGTTGTGTCCGCCGATGTGGTCAGCAATGTCGCTGCCCTGCAAAGTTATCTGCGTTGTGTCCACCTTAGCCCAGAACGCGCCTTTCCCCCATGTCACGTCCCTCACTACTGCCCCTGGTGGAATGTACAGCGGAGATATGTGTGAAATGAGGTCTGCGTTGCTGCCGATGACAACGCTGAGAACAGGGGACGGTGTGCCCGTCACTTCACCGCCCACTTGATGTCGTCTTCCAGCTCCGCCATCTTCGTTACGTCGAGGATGGACCCCACACTGACCTCCGCGAAGCAGTGGCGCTCAACAGCGACCGCCTTCTTCTGTACCTGCTCCAGGGGGAGGTTGTCGTGCTCGGCGTAGAACACCGACCACACGCGGAAGTCACGTCGCTTGCGTGAAGGGTTGAGGTGGGACATCAGCATGGCGTCGCGGTCCACCTGCTTCCAGCGCTCACGGAAGCTGGTCTTCACCAGGATGGCAAGGCGGTCGTTGACCAAGATGTCCGCCTCTGCGTTGTGCCCGGGGAGCATATCCACCTGCACGCGGATACAGCTTTCGTCCGCTCCGTTGGCGATGGCGACCTTAGCCGCGAAGTCGTACACGGCGATTTCCAGGTACTTCCCACGGATGGCACCGTTTCGTCCGGATCCGTGCGCCTTGGAGCCCTTCAGCGCTGCCTCGAAATGCGCCTTGGGCTGCTCTGCCAGCGGCACGTCCACCACGGCGTTCCACCGTTGCGCGGCGGACCATAGTTCGGAACCGTCTCTGGCGTTGGAGATTTTCGGGTGCGGATGCGTCAGTGACATGACCATTCTCCTCAATGGTTAGATGGTGCCCGTAGACTTCCTACAGGCACCATCTAACATACATCTATACGGGCTAAACGACTGGTGACACGGTGTACTCAGCGAGGCGCTTGGTGGCGAGGGTGTGGTACTTCTTGAGCTTCTCCGAGCCTACGAAGTTTCGCCCCATGTCGAAGGCGGCGGCGGCGGTGGTCCCAGACCCTGCGTACGGGTCACACACGGTGTCCCCTGGCTTGCTCCACGCTGCGATGACGGCGGAGGCTAGTTCGGTGGAGAACGGGCAGGCGTGACCGCCCGTGGACGCGGGGCGGTTGATACGCCATACGTCACTGCGCTGCGGCAACTCGGAGGTGTTGTCCAGTGTGTACTTTCCGTCTGCACGACGGAACACGTACATCCGCTCGGTGTGCGGCCACATGAGCTGGCGACCATGGTTGTGGGTGGAGCCGCGATCCCACACCACCTCTTCCATCAGCGTCAGAACGCGGGACACCTCGGGACGAAGGAACCACGCGGCGGGGTGAATCATGGCACCGTTCTGGCGACGCGGCTTGTGGTTGTAGACGAGAACGCCGTTGACGGTTAGATGCTCTGCTGCCCATAGGAAGAACTCGACCTGTTGCTGCTGGTACACGTCTTCGGGGAGGGTGTCTGCATACCCCGTGATTCCGCCGTAGCTTTTCGGGTCAAACTTACCTTCCTTGCGTTGCCCATCCTTGCGCGGCGCTTTGGAGCCGATGTTGTAGGGCGGGCTGGTGAAGATGAGGTCGGCTTTCACGTCGCTAAGCGCGGTGGTAAACGTCCCGTGGCGGAGGTCGATGGTGGGTGTGGTGTGGTCGTTTTCGGTCATGGCGACACGCTACCATACGTATAAGTGTTGCGTATACGTTCGAGTGGTGATACGTTGGCAGAACCACGCACCACCAACACTTACGGAGACCTGAAATGCCTGAAGAGGCGACATGGGAGCGGACGCGAGACCGCATCGCCATCACGTACCGAATCATCCTCGGTAAGGACGATGACGCCGTGGAGCGCATGGCACAGGCATACGCCACGAACAGCCGCCCTGTCATCCGCATGTACAGTGTCAGCGCGGTGAAGGACATTTACTCCGAGTACGGTCCCTCCGTGACGCTGCGCACCGCTGAAGTGGTAAGCGCGGCGTACTACAGACTCATCGACGCGCGGGAGGGAAAGTCCGAGCCGCGAAAGTGGGCACGCGACATACTGGCAGTGAGCGTGTGGAACGACATCGCTGTTCGACTGTCCACGCGCAAGTTGAAGTCCGTGGACGCGTTGGTAAATTCGTACGTTCGTCAGTTCACCAAGGAGACCGAATAGCCCATGGCTGCTACCCAGATCAAGATTGAGTTGGAAGGAAGCGACGCGGCGCGCCAGATCAAGAGTTCCGCCGCGCGCATCCACGTATCGACCGTGTTTCGCGAGCTGATTCAAAACAGCATTGAGGCGGGAGCAACGGACATCAACGTTGTTCCATCTCCGATGCCCACGCAAGGTAGGAGCGGAGCCAAGGTCGTATTCACGGACAATGGACACGGTATGACCGCAGATGAGATGCGGAGGTATATCGGTACCATCGGAAAGGGTGCTTGCGATTCGCGAGGAAACCACCATATGGGGTCGCGAATCGCTACCCTCGGTGTAAGCGGCGGTGTGGGGGTGGTGTTCGCGTCGTGGACCACGGATAATCCTGATGGCGCTTTCATCCTGTTGAAAGCAGACGGTCACGCGGTCACCTATGAGTCTCCGCATGCCAAAGACGGATTCGTCGGTAAGGTGCCCCGAGAGTGGAAGTTCTTGAAGTCCACCATCATCGAAAAGGCTGGACAGGGCACCAGTGTCATGTTGCTGGGAAACGCCGAGGAAGACGACACCTGGGGATTCACACAGAACAGCAACGGTAAAATCAACGTTGGCATCGGACACGTGCCCGTAGGGTGGCTTGGGCTGAAGTTTTTCGACACGATGATTGATGGGGAACGTGTACGCCCCCGCATTCGTTTCGCACGCGGTGCTGACGATAAGCGTAAGTGGTTGCCCGCGAGCCCTACATCCAATTCGCGATCTTTCCGCGCAATTAAGCATGCACACGACCTGCTGGAAGAGAACGGTACCGACGCTGACTCGCATAGTGCGTACATCGACACGATGGGTACGTTCGCGTTGAAGGATGACAACGGGGTCCACGTAGCTGATGTGAACTACGTCGTTGGCAAAGACATCCGCGCGGAAGATATGAAGTACGTCATCGCCTTTCAGGCTTTCGGAGAGCTTTACGGCGGGGAGACGTACAACCTCCGTTACCCATTCACCGATGACAAGTCGGGAAAGGATGTTACGCGCACAGACGCAATGTTCCGTAGCTACGGCATTGTGGACGCGTCATTGCGCAAGCGGCTGATTCTTCTCATTGAGCCTGTGAACGGCACCGCTCACCCGAACACAGAACGCACGCATTTGGAATACACACCTGCTAGCGGGATAGCACGGGACACCCTTCCGCACCGCGCTTGGGGGCAGATTTTCATCGAGAACATGCCTGAAGAGCTTCGGGAATTGCAAGATTTGAGCGCACGAAAGGCGTCGCGCAAGTACGAAGAGGAGCGCGCCAAGGAGGACCATGCGTTCCGCGCAAGTCTCTACGGACCACATGTGGTATCTGCCAGCGGGCGGGTCATCAGGGGGAAGTCCTCGCAGGGTGACGGAAACGGTGAGGGCAAACGCGACCCGAAGAACTCTCGCGGTTCTCAAAACAAGGGACCGTCTAACCCCAACAAGAAAAGCGGTTCCTCCCCCAAGAAGAAAAACGGAGCGGAGTACGTGACAGAAGCTCCGAGCGGGGAATCTTTCACTGTCAAGGACGTTGAGTCGCTACTTGCAGACCCTCCGAGTGTGGAGTTGGCGTCGGAGTCGGACGCCAACAGTGAGATGTTCAACGTTGACGGAGAGGCTTACGGGCTCACTGTGTACTCCGTCACGGGAACCGTGGTGGTGGACGATAACTCGGCATGGATAGACCAAGCGTGTGAACGGATCACGTCGCGTGTTCGTGGGCGCGTAACAACCCTCGACCGCGAACTGCTGCGCGCTGCTCTCGTGAACCTGACCGTAGAGGATTTGCGGTCATACCTCACGGACATCGCGTACAGGATCACCGAAAAGTTGGGTGCACGTACGGATGAGAACGACAGTGCCCACGAAGAGATGTGGTCAAAACTGGCGGACGTGGATACATTGGATTTGCAGGTTCGGTCCACGAGCCGCGTGAACCGTTTGTCCACGAGGGCGTCGTGGAAGACGTACGGAATGTGTGACTCGGAGGACGACGAGTAGCCCCGAGACACACGGGCGAAGAACAGCCCAAACTGGGTGTGCCGTTCTCCAAGCTACTGCGATGTGGAAGCACCGCACACCCGACATGTGCGGTGCTTTCGAGCCTAATCCTGCTACCCTTAAGGGGACGCCCCAACTACCTCAGGAGTTCCCATGTGCCGACCAGGTGGACGCCGTTGCCCCTCCTCCACTCTCGCCCGCCCGTCGCGCTCCAAGGACGCCCGTGCCATACGCGCGGCGGCACCTGCTGTTGCCAACTTCCTCACCGTTGCGCTCCCCGACCAGACAACCTCCGACCCTGCCTACATCGCGCACACGGGAACCTCGAAAGTGGTCATCGGAGCGGTACCGTTCGAGGCACTCCCCGAGGAAGTGCGGACACCCGCACTGCGCGCCGCCAAGGCATCGACGTTCCTTGTCGGTCAGCACGTCGGAGAGGTGGGAAAGCTGCAGGGCAAGCGGTTGCGCTCATCTGCTGTGAAGCACATCGAGAACGCCACGTCCCCTGGGCACTTCTCTCCCATCTCAGGGGAACGCGCTCTGGAAGCTGCGCTGGCTGTGCGGCACGACCAGGAGCGCGCGGCAAACCGAATCGACATGCTCGCGGCGGGCACGGCGTACAGCTCGAATTTCGAAGACCTTCCCGACGACGCACTCCCCGAACTCGCCGCTGCTCTCGACACCTCCAAGGCGAAGGTTGCGCGCGAACAGCAGAAGGTGTGGGACAAGGTGGTGAAACTCGTGGACAAGGAGCTTCCCGACGCCGGTCCACGCCAACGCCAGCGCCGTTTCGATGAGATCGGTCTGTCGGACCCGTCTGAGCTGGACGGTAAGTACAAGACGCTGATGACCGAGCGCAAACGTCTGGATAAGGTGCACTCCAACCTGTCCATGACCGCCGTGGGAGTGGAAGTGGAGAGCCAGGAACGTGAAGCGAAGCGTGCCATCGACTCCGATGACCGCTACCAGGGGCTGCGGTACGCGCAGTCAGCTCTGAGCCGTAAAGACGACCCGAGCACCGATGACCTGAAACTCGCCAAGAGCGTCGCGGATGAAGTGGCGAAAGCCAACAAGGCACGCGCCACCCATATTCGTCACACCCTGCGTACGTGGCTTCCCCGCAACGTGTCGGTGAAGAGCGCTATCGCGGCGGGTCCAGAGGCATACCGCCCCGAGACCAAGGATGAGGACCCCACCGTGTTCCAGCTTCTCACCGCCGAGCATTCCGCGCGGGACATGGAGTTGGAAGCGGGCGTCACAGCACGCAAGCTCAGCGCGCGCATACAGGGCGTCTAGACCCACCCGAGGGCGGTGATGGCTTGCCCTGCGACGGTGGAGATGCTCTCCGGAACGTCGCCGTCACCGTCCAGCGGAACAACTGCCCCGAGCGGGGTGACAGTGCCCAGAACGAACCGTGCGCGTTCGGTCGCTGCCTCTTGGAGGGTCTGAACCAGCGCGGTGCTGTCCACGAGACCGATGCGGTGTGCACCCACGGAAGGTCCGTCCAGCACAGCCCATTCCAGCGGCTGGTGCGGGTCGAACACGTCATCGGTGGCGACGAAGATGAGCACGGTGGCTCCTGCGTCCGTGGAGATGCGCGGGCTGGGGCGGTGGACACCTGGGAGTCCGTTGTATGAAGTCATGAGTGCTAATGTACGCGCAACATGTGCCCCGCGCAAGTTGCTTTGTGCCCGTGTTGGTGATAATATCGTATGAACACCACAAAGGAGACCCTATGCCGCGCATCCCCCGCTACGTCCACGCGGACGGAGTGGCACACCTACAGCCGCAACCGCCCAAGCATCGCCTGGCGGTCCTCACCGCCCTCGGTGCCGCATCCGCTCTCAACGGTGCCGCTGCAGCAGTGTTCGCACTCACCGCCTCTGATGGCTCACTGTCGCACGGATTGTCTCTGCTGCTGTTCCTTGCGGCGGTGGCGTCCGCTGGGGCTTTCGTCGCGTATCGCAGCGCCACGTACCCCGCGCGCCATCAGCGATTCATGAACGAGGATAAGCAATGACAACCTTCGTGGTGGAGGACTTCTCCTTTACTGCGCCTATGCTGTGCAAGTCCACGCAGCGCGAAACCTTGGACACCCATGGTAAATGGGACGACTACATTGCCGAACCCAAGCATGACGGCACCCGCTGCTTGGCTATTCGCGGCGATGGCGACGTGGAGTTGTACACCCGCACTGGGCATAGCTACACCGATCATGTTCCGCACGTCGTGGCGGCGCTCAACGGATGGATGCCCAAGCACAGCGTCATTGACGGCGAACTCGCCATCATCGACAGCCA
>WOYI010831391.1_pt1 | contig 10814 bp, 10 predicted proteins | sample 6423411 | NCBI WGS metagenome assembly WOYI01 (sample SAMN13441803, study PRJNA592873) | oil field metagenome | biome: oil field; feature: oil-well bore; material: oil-contaminated soil; isolation source: oil-contaminated soil from oil-well borehole | place: Germany: Wietze | collected 2016-10-18 ... | reverse complement strand
AAGATTTCTTTGGCACGATCGAAGGTGGAGGGACCAAGTTCATTTGCGCCGTCGCTGACGAACACAATGCCATTCTGCGTGAAATGCGCGTACCCACCGCCCTCCCCCAGGAAACGCTCACAGCCTGCGCCGATTTCTTCCTCCAGGCCCAGCACGATCTCGGCGAGCTAACCGCACTCGGCATTGCCTGCTTCGGTCCGCTCGACCCCCGTCCCACCTCCTCGACGTACGGTCACATCCTCGCCACCCCGAAACCCGGCTGGGAAAATACCGATGTCCTCGGTTTTTTCCGAACAGCTTTGAGCACTCATTTGCCAGTCGGCTTTGACACGGATGTTGATGCTGCAGTGCTGGCTGAATCCCGTTGGGGTGCCGGGAAAGGCTTAAGGAATCTTGTCTATCTGACGATTGGCACCGGTATCGGCGGAGGTGCCCTGGTCAATGGCCAGCTTCTTCATGGCTACGCGCACCCAGAAATGGGTCATATCCTCCTCCCCGTCCACCCGGCTGACATCTCCTTCAAAGGTGTTTGCCCATTCCACGGCACCTGCCTGGAGGGTTTGGCTTCCGGACCCGCCATCGAGGCTCGCTGGAATCAACCTGCCGCCAGCTTACCTCAAGATCATCCCGCGTGGGAGCTCGAAGCTCACTATCTTGCCCTTGGCCTGGTGAATATCTGCTTGACCCTTGCCCCTGAGCGCATTATCCTCGGCGGTGGGGTCATGAACCAGAGCTTTCTTTTCCCCATGATCCGCTCAGAATTGACCCGACTGCTTGGCAACTACCTGAGACTGCCTCAAATTGCCGATATGGAAAACTACATCGTCCCCACCGGTCTTGCGGGTATCGCCGGTCTCTATGGCGGCCTTGCGCTTGCCCACCAGGCACTCCAAAACCAGCAATAATCCTGATTTCACCCGACCGTCATCTTAAAAGACAACAAAAAAGTCATCATCCAATCATCGCGACCGGACCGTCGTGGCAGACAAGCCAGCCCCCAGGCAGCCCTAACCGTTGACAGAGTTCTTCAGGCAGCTCACACGAGCCGCAGAGACCCACGCCGCAGCGCATCAACGCCTCAAACGAAAGCTGCGCTGGCAAACCCCTTCGCTGACACAAATCCGCAAGTGCCAGGAGCATGCCGGTCGGTCCGCAGGCATAAAGGCAATCGGGTTGAAACGCGTCAATTGTCTCCTCCACCACTTCCGTCACCAATCCCTGGCTCCCCTCAGATCCGTCCTCAGTGGCTACGCGCAGATAACATCCCAGACTCGTCAACCGGTCGACCAGAATCAGGTCCGCCTTCGTCTTCGCTCCCAGGCACGCCATCACCTCCCCCCCCTGCTGTAAAGCCTCCTGTGCCAAAAAAGAAAGCGGCGCCGCCCCATAACCTCCCCCGACAAGCAGATATTTGGAACCCCTCAAATCAAAACCATTCCCCAGGGGACCCCGAAGCCAGACCCGGTCGCGCGCCTGCAAATTCACCATTGCGTGGCTGACTGGACCCACATCACAAATCGTCAATGCCAGCGGGATGTTCGCATGGATGCTGAAAGGTTTCTCCCCAATCTCCGGCAGCCATGCCATTACAAACTGCCCCGGTTGGGCTTCGGGGAGTCTGTCGTTAAGTAAAAGTGTATGGGTGGTCTCGTTTTCGCGCAGGACGTTCGCCACTCTGTATGGGCGCATGATCCCGCCCAAGGAACGATGGTTAACCGTCGTTTTCATTTTGGGGGCAGCGCCTTGCCGCGCATGCTTGCCAGGTCAGGATAGCTTTCCTGGGTCATAAACGCCTCAAGCTCGCTCTTGATGCGGCTGAACACCGCCGGCCCCTCCAGCGCAACGGCCGACCCCACCCCCACCAGGGTCGCCCCAGCCATGATCATTTCCGCCGCATCCAGCCCGCAGCTGATGCCGCCCGTCCCAATGATTGGAACGCTGACCATTTGCGCAATTTCCCAAACTGCTTTCAAGGCTACCGGCTTGATCGCCGCGCCGCTCAGGCCACCGGTTGCATTTTTGAGCACTGGTTTTCCGGCATAGGCATCGATCAGCATCGCGGGCACAGTATTAATTGCCGTGATCGCGTCCGCGCCTTCAGAGACCACTGCTTGCGCGATTCTGCCGATCTCCGGCACGTTTGGCGCAAGCTTGATGCTGATGGGCAGTTTGACCGCTTTACGCACCGCCGCCGTCACTTCAGCGGCGCTTTTTGCGGTTGCTGAAAACGGGGTGCCAAATTCGCTGCCAACATTCGGGCAGGAGATATTGACTTCGATGAGATCGGGTTCCGCCTCCGCAATGACACGTGCCACCTCGCCAAAAGCTTCCACAGACGGCGCGAAAAGCGAAGCAAAAAGCGGCACACCCAAGGCTCGCAACCGTCCGCGGGTTTCACGCAAGAGCGGGACTTCCTCCCGGCAGCCCGGGTTGGTCAGACCAATGGCATTGATCACTCCCCCGTTCCAGGCCAGCGTCACCGGGTTGGCGTGCCCGGTTCGCGGCTCGGGTCCAGCGCTTTTGCTGGTTACTGCGCCGGCACCTTCGCGCGCGCAGCGCTGCATGACGCTGGCGGAGGTTCCCAGGATGCCGCTGGCAACTACCAGGGGATTTTTCATCTGGATTCCCAGTAAATCAACCGCGAGCGATGCTTCCATCCTACCCTTCCACCAGGTAAGTCTTGACCATGAGGTGGATCTCAGCGCTGATCTTGCCGCCCTGGTACAGCCGGTCAAGGATCTGGCTGAATGTCAGCACAGGATGAACTGAAATTCCTTTATCAGCAAGGCTGGCAACGCCGCCCTGCTCCCGGTCCACCAGCACCACTGCCTGATCCGCCACCAAACCCACCGCGGATAGGGCATCGGCAGCTGTCAACAAGCTTCCGCCGCTGGTAATCACATCTTCCACCAGCACGGCCCTCTGACCAGGTTCAAACACACCTTCCACCTGCTGACCTGTTCCATGCGTTTTGGGCTCCTTGCGCGAGTAAACCATGGGCTGCTTCAGCTTAGAAGCCGCGATGGAGGCAATCGGCAAAGCAGCATATGGCACGCCAGCGATGTAGTCGTACTGGAGCTTCAACAACACATCAACGTAAGCTTCCACGGCCAAATCGAGCACCGAGGGGAACGAAACCAAGCGGCGCAGGTCGAGGTAAACAGGGCTCTGCTTGCCGCTAGCCAGGGTGAAATTACCAAACTTCACACACCCGGTATCAAACAACCCATCAATCAGTTCACCATAACCCCGTTTTTCTAAGGTCTCAGCCCCAACTGCAACGGGAGTTGGCTCAGACCTGGCGGCAGCCAGCTCGCTGCGGATCTGGTTGATCTCATCGCGAAGCGCGGCAGCTGCTGCCCTGGGGTCAGGCGCGTTCATGACCGAGCGGGAAACCGGCACAATCATCCCCAGTCCATCCTTGCGCAAGCCTGCTTCCAGCGCCAGTCTCAGGTCCCCTCCCTGAGCTCCTACCCCGGGTGCAAGGATCCACGCCTCAGGGCAAATCTCCCGCACTCTTTCCAGGGCTTCGGGCCTGGTTGCCCCCACCACCAACCCAATCTGTCCCGGATTGCCCCAGGTCTGCGAGATGCGCGCCACCAACTCAAACAGGGGTGGATTACCGTGCTGCTGCACCTCCGCTGCACTGGGGTTCGAGGTCTGCACCAGCACGAAAACTGCTTTTTCGGGGTCTTCAACAAAAGGTTGAATAGCATCCCGCCCGAGGTAAGGCGAGAGTGTGACCGCATCTGCCTTAAACCATCGGTAGCAGGCTTTGGCGTAGGCTTCTGCCGTCGAGCCGATGTCTCCCCGCTTGGCATCCAGCAACAGTGGGATATCCTCCGGGATCTCCCGGACGATATCCTGGAAGGCCCGCAAGCCTTTAGGACCAAATTGCTCATAAAAAGCAATATTTGGCTTGTAACAGCAAACCAGATCTTTCGTCTGGTCAATCAAATCGCGCGCCCAGGTGAGCAGGCGACTGTAGAGATCCTCGCCCTTAGGCAGGACCGCCTCCGTTGGATCCATGCCCACACATAATAAACTGTTATTTCGTTCGATTGCCTGGTTGAGTTTGGTGACAAAGTCCATCTCGCCTCCGGTTAGCTTGCTTTCGTTAATTGTAAACGACACTGCCAGAACAGGCTGCTTCAGGCTTGCCCAAGGACGGCTGCCAGTAGCGCCATGCGAATATAGAGCCCATTTTGCACCTGGCGGAAGTAAGCAGCTCGCGGATCTTTGTCGATCGCGTAGGCAATTTCCCCCACACGGGGTAATGGATGCATCACGATCATTTTTTCTTTTGCCTTTTGCATCAGTTCGGCGTCAATGTTGAAGTATCCCTTCACTTCGTCATACTGTGCCAGGTCGGTGAAGCGTTCTTTTTGGATGCGCGTCACGTACAACACGTCGGTATTTTCAATGACCTCTTCCACGCGGCTGAATTCACGCACATCCATCTTTTTGTCGATCAGCGTGTTCATCAACTCCAAGGGAAGACGCAGTGTGTCGGGGGAGACATAGCGCAGGGAGACATCATATTTAGTGAGCAACTTGGTCAGAGAATGCACGGTGCGACCGTATCGCAGATCACCAGCCATTGAGATGCGCAGCCCATCAATGGTGCCGAGTTCACTCTTGATTGTATACAGATCAAGCAGCGCCTGGGTGGGGTGCTCCCCTGCACCATCGCCAGCATTGATGATGGGCACCTTGACATACTTGGCTGCTGTGGAACTTGAGCCAATTTCGGGGTGGCGCAGCACAATCACGTCGCAATACTGCTCCAGGGTGATCATGCTGTCGATTAGACTTTCGCCTTTGGACACGGACGAATATTGAATGCCTTCTGTAATCGGGATCACCTTGCCCCCCAGGCGTTCCATGGCAGCGATGAAGGAGGAGCTTGTGCGTGTTGAGGGTTCATAGAAAACACAAGCCAGGGTGTAGCCTTTCAACAGGTCACAGGTACCCCACTTTCTGCTCATTGCCTGCATTTCATCCGCGCGGGCGAATATATAGTCAAGGTCATCCTTGCTGAATTGATCCACCGAGAGAACATCCCGCTGGAAGAAACCGTTGGTGAAGCGCGGTTTGCGTTCGAAACTATCCAGATTGAAGAGAGGTGTGTAATTACCGTTTTCCATGTTTACTCCGTGTCAATAATCTATGAATTCGGCGGGTCGATGACCTTACCGTTAGAAACAACTTCTTTGCCGCGCAAAACGACCTGGCGGATGGCGCCGGTCATGCGCATACCCTCAAAAGGTGACCAACCACATTTGGTATAAAGAGGATGGTCGGGGAAGATGTAACTCCGCGCAGGGTCCACCTCCACCCAGGTGTCAGGTTGAGTTGGCAGATGGAAAATACGCGTGGGGTTCGTATGCAGCAGTTGGATCAGCGTTTCGAGGCTCAACCGTTTTTGCGAAAGGGCGGTTAGCATCAAAGGCAGCGTGGATTCGAGACCGGGGATGCCTGGCGGGATTGGGTTTGGACCGATCCGCCCCGGATTCTGGCGCCATTCCGCTTCCGTCTTGTATCCTTGTTTCTCCCACTGAGCATGCGGGGCGTGATCGGAGGCGATACAGTCGATCGTGCTGCCCAGATGCTGCCAGAGGGCGTCTACGTCCACTTGGCTTGCCAACCGCGGGCGCATGTCGGCATAGGGGCCCAGCCTAAGGGCATCTGCTTCAGTCAGGAAGAGGTGATGCGGGGTCACTTCGCAGGTAACCGGCAGCCCTTCAGCCTTGGCTTTGGCGATCAGTTCGATTTCGTCCTTACGCGAAACATGACAAAAATGGATTGGCTTGCGATACAGCGCCGCGAGCGCGATGCCCACCGCAATGGATTCCTGCTCGGCGTGGAGGCAAATGGGCTTGCTCGCTGGCCAGAGCTCCATGATTTTCTGGAGAGCTTCCAACCCCTGAACGCGCAAGGGACCATAAGTCTGATCGAGGTACAGCTTGAGGGCAATGGCTGAATGGGAGAGAGCAGGCAGTTCAGCGATGTGTTCTGCCGAGCCCCCTGCATATAAAAAAACATCGCACAGGCTGTGGCTTTCTGCCAACTGCTGAGCGATGCTCCAGTTTTCCGCGGTGACCAGCGGTGGGTTTGTGTTGGGCATTGCGAGAAGAGTAGTAAAACCTCCTGCCAATGCCGCCATTGACCCCGTTCGAAAATCTTCCTTGTGTTCCCCTCCAGGCGTGCGGAGGTGGACGTGCGCGTCAACCAGACCCGGCAATCTCATTATTGAGTCCTTTTGTGCTGGAATTTAAATCTATTTATTATATGCCCAGCTCTCAAAACCCGTCAAGGTTTTTGCTAATTCTTCCAGATAATTGATTGTTAGAAGAAGTCAGGGGCAAGACAACCAGCTCACACATCCATCCGGAGAAAATGTCTATCCAGAGTAAAAAAAGACCAGGAGCCTGCTGAGGTTCCCGGCCTCAAATTGCATGAGGATTCATGCTATTTTAACGGAGTGTCTGGCGGCAAATCCTTGGGGATATCGGTCCGATAAATCGGGCCTCCCTCAACTGCTGGTTTGGGGTGAGTCTTTTGGGTTTGCACGGTATCCGCGCAGGGATCAGGTGGATTCATTTGTGGATCTTCGTCATTTGTTGGGTTCGGCTTTTTCATGGTCAACTCCTGTTTCGTTTACCAACTATAAATTCTAACAGAAACTGCCCAGCTTTATAACCTTCGTACAATCTCCTCTGTGTTCTGCTGCGCCAGCACCTTGTTCAACCGCTCTGTACCAAAGGTCAGCATTAGTGCCAGTAGGAGCAACCCTAATGGATAGAGTTGCAAACCAAAACGATCGACGATTAATCCCAATAGTGGTGGCATCAGTGTCAGTCCGCAATAGGCGATTGCCATCTGTATCCCCATCAGACTGGCGGAATTTTCTGCCCCAAAACGGCGTGGGGTCTCGTGCAATAGGGTCGGATAAATCGGAGCACATCCCAGACCGACGATCATCAGACCTACGAGGCTAAGGATCGGAAAAGGCAGGAACATCAGGCCAATCCCCAGTAATATCATCGCCTGACCACCCCGGACCAGGTTTTTTGCGTCAAAATGGGATGAAAGAAAACCGTTCAGAAATCTCCCCACAGTGATCCCAAGATAGTAAGCTGAAGCTCCTCCAGCCGCCAAAACCCTGCTAAGTCCGCGCTGATCCACCAGAAAACTGGCTGCCCATAGCCCGGTGCTGGCTTCAACCGCGCAATATGCAAAGAATGCCACCAGGTTTGGCGTCAACCCGCGGATCTTCCGTATCTTCCCTCCACCTGAGGCGGTCTGCGGTGAGGCTGGGGTGGGAAAACGCTGCCAAAGGGGCAGGGAGATGGCAAGCAGCGCCACCAATATAAACTGAACGATTGCGACCGTGCGGTAGCCCATTTGCCAGCGACCGGTTTGGTTGAGCATGAACGCCATAATCAAAGGACCAGCCGTGGCGCCGATACCCCAAAAGCTGTGAAGCCAGTTCATGTGCCGCGCCGCGAAATTGCGCGCAACAAAATCATTTAAAGCAGCATCCACTGCGCCCGCACCCAAGCCCAGGGGCACCGCAATGAGGCACAGCCAAAGATAGTTTGGACTGAATGAATACCCCAGCAGTGCCAGAGCCGTCATTAACACGCTCATAAGCGTCAGCTTCCCGGTGCCAAGCCGGTGGATCAGCATGCCGCTAAAGAGGCTTGAGACGATGGTACCCCCTGAAACAATCATCGAGACCAACCCTGCCCCGGCCAGGGGTAAGCCAAGTTCGCCCTGCATGACCGGCCAGGCTGCCCCAAGCATCGAATCGGGCAGCCCAAGGCTGATAAAAGCAATGTAGATGACGATGAGCAGCAAAGTGGTCATGGAAGAAACTCGCGCTGATTTTACCTCATTAAGCCCGCGGATTGTCAAACTTAACGAAAGAGACCCCGGTGATGCCGGGATCTCTTGATTGACAAAAACCTATTTAATCGTGGAAAGGAAGAAGGGTAGCGTCATCTGTTCAATCTGAGTCAGTTGCTCCTCAAAGAAGTTCACGTGTTCTTCTTCATCTGCCAAAATTGCGTCCAAGAGCTCCTTGGTGCCGTTGTCCTTCTCAGTGATAACCAGTTTGATTGCGTCGTTGTACTTTTTCACTGCATCGGTCTCCAGCATGAGGTCATTCTTGAGCATCTCGTCCACGGTCTTGCCGATGCTAATAACTTCCAGCTCACTGACAATCGGACGACCTTCCAAAAACAGGATGCGCGCGATCAGCTTCTCAGCGTGCTTCATCTCCTCGATGGCTCTATGCTGCTCAGCGTCTCCCAATTTGGCATAGCCCCAATCTTCGTACATTTCAGCATGCACCATGTACTGGCTGATGGCTGTCAATTCTTCGCGCAGCAAAACATTTAATGTTTCAATAACTTTTTCGGTGCCTTTCATGTATCCTCCGCTTACTTGACTGTAATCAGATAGGTCTCAAGCCCCATCTGTTCGATTTGTTTGAGTTGTTCCTCGATGTAATTGATATGTGCTTCTTCATCCTTCAGGATGCCATCGAGCAATTCCTTGGTGCCGTTATCCAACAATTCTGTTGCCAGTTTGATGGCTTCGTTATAGTTATTGATGGCGACTTCTTCGGCTTGTCTGTCGTTTTCAAGCATGCCCGGGACGCTATCAGAGATATGCATCTTATTGAGCTTGTCCACCACTGGCGTCCCCTCAAGGAAGAGGATTCGCGCAATCAACTTCTCGGCATGCTTCATCTCGGTAATCGAGCGTTCTTCAATACTGTGGTGAAGAAGTTCGTAGCCCCAGTCCGCACATTCCTCTCCATGAACAAAATACTGGTTAACAACTGTCAACTCATCTGCTAGCAGGAAGTTCAGTTTTTCAATGATTTCGGGTTTACCTTTCATACAATACTCCTTTCAGGTTTTTGCTTTCTAATTATAACCCAACTAAAGCCGATTTGGCCTTTGAATCAACACTTTGGATACCTACTTTGTCTACCCCACCACGCGGGATGCGTCGGTCACCAAAGTCGCACTGGCAGTGGAAGAACTTTATAAACTCAAGGTGATTGAAGCACGATAGCTGCCACAATCACCGCAAATCTGCGCAAGTAGATAACCCTTTGCCCGGGGTCTACATCGAGATCAGACCCTGGGCAGGGTTTTTACCTTCCAGACAGGCATGTGTGGAACTATGTAGTCTCTACTACCACCATCTTTGAAGTTCTGGATCACTTCAAGCCAAGTCCTGGCGTCCGATCTGCTTCAGATGCTCAACGAGAGCTTTCACCTCATCCGCTTGAGCCATGTCGCATACCAGAAGGGCATCCGGGGTATCCACAATGATCATGTTTTCCAGACCTATCCCAGCCACTAGACGCTTGTCGCCAATGACCATTGAATTTTCCGAATTCCACAGGACTACGTCACCGCTTTTACTGTTGCCCTTATCATCCGAGTCGAGGACTGTCTTAAGGTTATTCCACGTACCCACATCCAGCCAATCCATATCGGCAGGCAGTACAATCACGCGTTTGGCGTTCTCCATGATGCCGTAGTCGATCGTCTGTTTAGTAATACCCGGCCATAATTCGCCTAGAACTGCATCATATCGCTCAGTGCCAATTGTATCGGCTATACGCATCAGGCGAGCATACAGATCTGGCATCTGTGATTTGAACTCTGCCATGATGCGATCGACTTTCCAGATGAACATGCCGCTATTCCACGAATATTTGCCCATATTAAGCATCCGTTGCGCGTTTTGGGCGTTAGGCTTTTCCACAAAGCGCTCCGCCGTGTAGGCCTTGAAGCCGAGTTTCTCCCCCAAAAGGTCTGCCTGCTCAATGTAACCATACGACGTCGATGGCCAGGTAGGTTTGATGCCGAGAGTGACGAGGTACTCGTCCCTGGCAAATTCCAGTGCGGAGCGAATAACCGAGCGGAAGACCTCCGGCTTGCCGATGATATGGTCAGCCGTCAGCACCGCCATGATTGCTTCGGGGTCACGTGCTTGCAGATGAATGGCTGCCAACCCGATCGCCGGTGCCGTGCCGCGACCTTCCGGCTCGACAATAAAATTCTCTTCGGGAATGGCTGGGACTTGCTCATGCAAGACCTGGTTGTGATCCGCGCTGGCTACCACCAGGATCTGTTCTGGTGAAAACAAAGGCAAGAGCCTCTCGACTGCAATTTCAAACATACTTTGATCGCCATTAAGACGAAGAGCGGGTTTGGGAAGATGTTCACGGCTCAGCGGCCACAAACGCGTACCAGCACCACCAGCCATGATCAAGGCATAATCCATTGAAAGCCTCCAGTGTTCTGTGATACTCTGATTATACCCTTGCTCACTGGCAAGCATGCCCCCATAAATTTCGCCCATCACTCCCCGTAGATCTAAATCTTCCAGCAACTATGTTTGCGAGCGCTGGGCAACGGCTGCCTGCAGGACATTCTGTGGGAGGTGCAACTCCACCCGAGACGCAAACTCAACACACTTTCAGATGCTGGACTGGATAACCTTGTCTTGAGCGTCAAAGACGCCTTCAGAACGATGACCGCAGCCCGTGGGAGGACTTGTTGGGACATCCCTCTGGGTACCAAGTGGTCCTGAGGGTTAAAACGACAGGCAAACCTTACTTCAGATGGGGCACAGAGATTGTTAAGCAAGCCTTCCCTGATGTTAATATCTACACCGGCCTGAATTAACAACGAACTTAGTCATCAATCCATTTTGAAATTATGGCGCGTGCGCTGGAATTTATTATGAAACTAAAGCTTGACCGAGGTGGATAAGGTTTTCTG
>WOYI010373747.1_pt1 | contig 10815 bp, 5 predicted proteins | sample 6423411 | NCBI WGS metagenome assembly WOYI01 (sample SAMN13441803, study PRJNA592873) | oil field metagenome | biome: oil field; feature: oil-well bore; material: oil-contaminated soil; isolation source: oil-contaminated soil from oil-well borehole | place: Germany: Wietze | collected 2016-10-18 ... | reverse complement strand
CCCCGGGGGGTGTCGAGTTTACGTGTATGCTCCCGGTGGGCTCTTCCTCGCTGTAAATTTTGATGTCTTTGACGTTCTGCACCGAGACGCCGGCTGCCGAAGGATAGATCCCGGAATAGTAGTACCAGTAATCTTCATCCCAGGATTCATGCATATCCCAGTTGCCCCAGACATGCATGCCGTCTGCGTTGGTCGTCTCCCCCAGGAAGTACAGACGCATCCCATCGGTGAAATCCTGATTCACGTAACCGGTGTCGCTCCCGTGATACCAGGCAAGGCAGAACGGCCCCTGCCTCGCGTTGGGGTTGTAGATATACTCCGCAGGCCACTCTTTCGGCAACCCGTCCGATGCGACGAACTTCACTCTATCCTGGGGTTCCGCACCGCCGACGAGATCAAGCAGGTTCGCAACGTTGGTGCCCATGAACTCCCCGTGGTCCTTATAGACCAGGTTGACGTCCTCGCTCGGGTTCCACGGGTCGTATGTCTCACCTGGGTGGGCCTCATTCCAGGCATCCTCAAAGATCGGGCCCTGTGTGTAATACGTCGTCTCTCCATCGCCGACTATCGGGAGGTTCTCTTTCATCCACTGCCAGTCCACCGTCGTCTGGTTGAGGACCGTCACGCCGTCAGCAGCAAGCTTGGTGACGGTCACCTCCGTCGTGGTCATGCCGGCCGAAACGGGTACGACAAGAAGGATACAGAGCGAGAGGATAATTAGGTGCAGGGCACAGCCCCGCCGGCGCGCTGGTATCATGTTTTGCTCCTCAATATTCGTAAAAAAAAGGGGGCTACTTCCTCCTCATGAGGAGGAATGCCGCCAGTGCCGCAATCAGCACGACTACGAGGGCCAGCGCCCAGGTCGGGAACGCAGGTCCGGGTTCCGTGGCTGGAGCCCTCGTTTCCTCTGCTCCCGCTGCCACCGTCTCCGGGATGGTCCATGCCAGGGCATAGATGCTGAAGTGCTCGACCTCTGCGGTGATCGTCCGCGTGGCGGGGTCCACCGTGGCGGCGATCTCCTGCCATTCCCCGCTCTCAGGGTTGTACCACATCACCGAGAGTGTCGCATCTTCGCCGATCTTTGCCCACTCTTCCGCCGACAGGGTGTAGGTGAGGACGGCCGGCGGGTCGAACGTGGCGCCCGCAGGTCCGCATGAGAGCGCGATCGCGACCGTCGTTCCCGGCGGTGCGGGTGGGACTTCAGCCGGAGCAACCTCGCTGCAGGTCACCTCGCCGAGCGGATTGCCGTCTCTGTCACGGGCGACGGTGCCCTCGGGTATCGTCACGGCACCGATCTCGTTCTCGGTCCTGATCGTCACCTGCTCGAGCACCACTCCGACCGTTGATGTGGTGAGGGATGCGCGTCCGGTGAAGACCTCCGGGGCAGCCGGGGCGTCCGGGTTATATGTAAACTCAGATCCGGGCCCCTGCGAGGAACTGCCGCCCCCTCCTCCACTAACGGAGCCGCCGCCGTTACCGCCGCTGCCTGGTGTGGAAGTGGGCGTAGGAGTGCTCTCCCCGGCGGCAGCAGTCAGGTCAAGGGCCGTCACGGCTCCGGATGCGAAGGTCGCGGTCTCGTGAGCGGCCACCCCGTTGACGTAGAACGTGATCGTCGCTCCCGCCTGGTCTGAGGTTGCCATCACGATCAGGCGGTTGCCAAGACTTTCGTCAGGACTGCTGTATCGCCCGGCATTCGTTGTCTGAACTGAGCCGCACTCGGTTCCTCCGATCGTCGCGGTGATCACGGTCCCGGCCGGTGCGGGAGATCCGGCAATCGTCACGCCTCCGTAGAACACGTGAGGCAGGGCGGGGGTGGCGTCCCCGGCTGCCGCACCGGCGACGAGGCCGAGGAGGAGGACCAGCGCGATACCATGTCGTATCTTCACTCGATTCACCTTCAAGCGCTGATGGCAGCAAGCGTGTCTGCCTCAGTCGTATAGACCCAGTAGCCCTGCGTGGGCTGCATCGTGCGCTCCTCACCGTGGCTGCCGCTGGCGCCGCGGATGATCGATATACCGTACTCCTGGTTCTCCGCGTCGTAGCCGATCAGGGTCGTCCAGTGCTCTCCGAGCGAGAGCAGGGTGCTCGCCGCGGATTCGGGAACGGTATCCGAGAAACCGATCGCGTTCCAGCCTTTACCGAGGTTCTTTGCGGGCGGGAGGCCCGGCTCCCCGGTAGCGAAGGTCAGCGGGACCGTGCAGGCCTCATTTGAGTAGACCCAGACGCCGTCGAGCGGCTGGAAGAGTTCGGTCGAGGCTACGTCCTCCCACTTCTGCTCCAGCCCGTCGTAGATCAGGATCGAGTGGTCGGCAGTATCGACCGCATCGAAGAATATCGCGAAAGTGTTGCTGCCATCGGCAAGCCGCTTCGGTGTCGAGACGAAGTTCCAGCCCTCTTCAAGGGAGATCGTCGCGTCGCCCGTGGGCGGGTCCACAACAATCGGCACACCGTCCAGGACGATCTCGTCGATGCTCCCGACCTTCTGCTTGTTGGAGGTCAGGGCGGTGCCAACGAGTTTCAGCGGCCAGGACGGTTTGTCGCCGTCGGCCGGCAGCGGTGCACCGTCGATCTCATCGGCGACGATGATGTTGTTGTTCCTTTTCACGAACGAACTGTTGAAGGTGGTGGAGAAGTCGTCATCGGTGCCTTTCGTGCCATCCGGACCGTAGTCGATGACGGTCACGTTGTAGCCCGCGTCCGCGAGGTCATCGCGGAAGGGGTCCGTTCCAGCACTGTGCTTGTTCGCGTCGTCGACCCAGCCGCAGAGGAGCCAGAGCGGCATCCCGGACCAGACCTGGTCCTGATCATCGGTCCACGTCGCGCCGTGCCCGCCCATGGCGCAGGCCTTGCCCGACTCGAAGTAGGACCGGCTGATGGTGTCGGAGATTGCGCCCGTCAGGACGAGGTTCCAGTCCTCCCGTGCACCCGGCTTGATCTTGATGGTTGCGATGTTCCTGTTGGATACCCCGCCGGCCGAGGGATACTGGATGCCGTCGGCCCAGTAGTAGTGCCAGTACTCTTCCGCAAGGCAGACCCGCATGTCGTCGGCGCCGAAGATGCCGTCGGGGGTATTGAAGAAGAGGCGCGGTCCGTCACTGTAGCCAGGCGAGTAGCCCTGCCGCTCTGTCCACCAGGCGACGATAGCCTCGCCCTGCCGGTCGAGCGGCGTGTAGAGGTTGGTATAGTTGAGTTTAGCTTCGTAGCCGTCGGATGCTATGAGTTCGACCTCGCCTCCTTCGGGGACCCCTCCCACGAGGTCGCAGAGGTCGTGGATGGAGGTTCCCTTCACGACTTCGTCGACTTTACCGGGGTTTTTGTCCTCCTCGGGGTTCCAGAGGTCGTCAGGATCGAAGGTGGGACCCTGGAACCTGAGCCGGACACCGTTCGGCGCACCGTAGACCTCAAGGTTATCCTCCATCCAGTCTATTGTCTTCGTCGTTTCGTTCAGGACGGTCACGCCGTCTGAAGCGTACCGGACGATGCGGACGGACGGGGCTTCCGTCGGCTCCTGGAAGTCGACGAGCTGGATCTTCTGGACGTTTCCGACGCTGTTGCTCCCGGCTGCCCCTTCGCCGACGAGGCGGAGCGGGTAGGCGCTCCCGGTGATCGGTGTGCCGTTGACCGTGCTCGCGACGATGTAGTCGAGCGGGTTTGCCATGATCTCCTGGCTGGTGAACTCCTTGCTGTAGGGAGTCTCTCCACCGGAGGAGACGAGCACCGTGTAGCCGGTCTGGGCGAGCGCGGTGTTGAAGGCTCCCGAACCATGCATGACGTCGTCGTCAACCCAGCCGCAGAGGACCTTTAACGGGACACCGGTCCAGGTGCTGACCCCGTCGTTATAGGTCTTCGTGTGGTAGCCGCAGGCTTCAAACTCTTCCCTGGTGAGAAGGTCGGCAACCTTCGGCCCCTCGAGAGCAAGCGTCCACTCCGATTCGGTGATCTCGTCGGGCAGCCCCTCGAGGGTGATCGACGCGATGCTGCCGATCCGCTGCTTGTTGGACGTCAGGGCGGAGCCGGTGAGTTTCAGCGGCCAGGACGGCTTGTCGCCGTCGGCGGGGAGCGGTGCGGCGTTCATCTTGTCCGCAACGAGATAGGTGTCGTTCCGGGCAATATCGGCACTGCTGAAGGTGGCGTTGAACCCGTCACTCGCGGTCACCCGCACGGTGTAGCCGGCGGCCGCCCGCGTGTCGTTCAGTGTCCAGTGATCATCGGCCTCCATGTCGTCGACGACGGCCACCAGGTACCAGAGCGGTATGCCGGTCCAGACCTGCGTGCTGCCGTCGGTATAACTCTCACCGTGGCATGCGACCCCGTCCTCGAACTCCGCCTGCGTGAGCGTCCGGTTGAACGCGCCTGAAAGCGTGATCTCCCACTCGTCGGAGGGTTCGGGGAGGCCGACGAGTTCGATCGAGGCGATGCCGCCGACCTTCTGTCCGGCGCTCACGTCGGGGCCGATGAGCTGGAGCGGCCAGCAGAGTTTATTCTTCTCGCCGATGGTCTCGGGAAGTTCCGTGCCGTTGAGCGTGTTTGCGACGATGATCTCGTCGTTCTTTGCGACGCTTGCGCTCTCGAAGTTGATCGCGTAGCCGTCTTCAGCGATGATCTTGACCGAGTAACCCTGCGCGGCGAGGGCGTCGTTGAACGCGCCGGACCCGTGGGCCTGGCCATCGTCCACGAGGCCGACGAGGTACCAGAGAGGCATGCCGCTCCACTCGCCTCCGTTCTCATCGGTGTAGGTGGCGACATGCCCGCAGTCTATCCCGTCCTCGAAGTAGTCCTGGTCGACGGTCTCGGTCGTCGCGCCCGTGAGCGTGATGCTCCAGCCCGACGGGGTCGGGGTCGGTGTCGGGGTCACCGGCGACTCATCCAGTGTCACTTCGATCCGGATCAGCGCTGTTGCGACCTCCGGCGTCGGGTCGTTGCCGTAGCAGAAGACAACCGTATCGCCGTCGGCAAGCGCTACGACGTTAACAGCGTCATTGAGGTTGCTGTACCCGTCCTTGAGGATGCCGTTGACGTAGCAGGCCCACTCGGCCTCGCCCTTTACGAACAGGTATTCGCCGATGTTATCAAGCAGGAGAACTTCGTTGCTGCCTGCCACCCACTTCTTGTCGGTGACGTCGTACGTGAAGCCCTCGCGCTCCGCCACCGCCTGGAGAGCCCCGAGCGGGGTCCGGTTCTGAATCGTATAGGAGATGTCGGAGTTGTAGGCCGTGCACTCGAACGTGCCGGCTGCCAGTGCGACCGTCCCGTTGAAGAGCAGCACGGGACCCTCAGACAGGGTCCCGGCGAATCTCATACCTGGCTCGTCTGTCGGTATCACCGTTGGCGTCTCTGTCTCAGTCACTTCAGGGGTCACTGTGGTATTCACGGTGCTCTCCCCCGGGCTCACGTTCCCGCCGGGGAGCGTCTCCCCTGCTGCCGGCAGTACCAGCAGCGAGCATACCATCAGTACAAACAGGATGTACTGAACTGTTTTCCTCGTTTCGTTCATCAAATCAACCCATTTTAGTTCATAATCTTTCCCAGAGCCTTTTCTGGAGAAATAACATTTTAAACTGGGATTTGGTGGTGTAAAAACGTTGCAGTTAATTAACTCGTTTAAGTTAATTGAACTATATTGACTGGATCTGGATCCTCGCCCACCTGTCCTGCACAGGGAGGATCTCCCTGGATCCGGCGAGTCGATGCATTAATCACCGAAAGCCGCCCTATATTCATTTCCAGAGTGATTGGATGACAGCGACGGAACCCTGGCTCCCCGTCTTCGGCTACGGGGGGCACATCAAAGCGACGACACAGGAACTGGTCATCGCGCACGGGAGCGCCACCCGGCGCTACCCCCTCCAGGCGGTGAAGCACCTCCTGGTCGTCGGCGGCCATACCCTGCACACCTCGGCGGTGACAAACCTCCTCAAAGCCGGTGCTGCCATCACCTTCTTCGATATCGACGGCACGCCCGTCGGATACCTGTATCCCTACGGCTACCGGCCGGACGAGGCGGTGCGCCTCGCTCAGGAACAGGCCGCCCCCCACCGGTTTGCGCAGCCGCTGGCAACGGCCGGCCTCCAGTCGAGGCTTCTCCTCCTTGAGGAACTCTACGACCGCGCCGGACAGGATATCTTCTACGCCGGAGAGCTTGATTTCCTCCACCAGGCCAGGGAGGAACTCGCGGTCGCGGTCACCATGGAGGAGATTCGGAGGCTCTCCCGCCTGACCACCGATATGTACTATGAGATCCTCTCCCGCACACTTCCGCCGGGACTCGGGTTCCGGCGCAGGACGAGCCGCCCTTACCTCGACCCCGTCAATGCCATGTTCTCGCTCGGATACGCGATGCTCTACGGCAACTGTTGCGTCTCAATGATCGGTGCCCACCTCGACCCCGACCTCGGCATGCTTCACGAGGGGGCCGGGAGCTTCGTCCACGACCTCATCGAACCGCAGAAAGCGACGATGGTGGACCGTGCCGTCCTCCGGTTTGCCCGGGACGAGGTCTCGGACGGGGACTATGAATGCGGCGAAAAGAGATGCTATCTTGATGGGAACCTTTCGGCCCGGCTGGTCGCGGCGCTCCGCGACTCCATCGACCAGTCGCGTATCGATGCTCAGGTGCGCATCCTGCGGGATGCGCTCCTCACGAACGCCGAATTTCACGTGCTGTACTGGTAACTGCCCCGCTGGATGGTGAACTCGGGGTAGGCGGCAGGGGGGATCTCCTGCTGGATAAGATCCCTGACGACGACCCGGGGGCACCCGTAAAGCATGGAGACGAACTTGTCGAGGATGACGGGTTCGGCGGTTGCGGTGATGAGCACCCTCCCGTCAGGGAGGTTCATCGCCTCGCCGCCGACGCCGAGGTTGGTGGCGATCCTCTTGATGCACGCACGAAACCCGACACCCTGCACCCTTCCTGAGATCCTGATCTCGATCGTCTTCACAGCCAGTGCTCCTGGATGATCCGCATGGACATATCCAGCTCGTCGTAGACTTCGTCCCGGAGCGTCGAGTCGCGGATGTTGAGGGCTTCGCTCACAGCCATGTCGAGGACCTCCCTTGAGCGGTCTTCGTAGCGCTCTGCGTAGATCCGGCACGCCATATCACCGAGCACAAAGGCCCGCCGCGAGAGCGGCCTGATGATCCGTGCCTCTTCGAGCGCACAGAGGAGCATCCTGTCCGCAACCTCATGCTGTCCTGCGTTCCTGGCAATGAGGTAGAGCTCGGTGTAGTAAGTCGCCCGTTTTGCCCGGTCCGGTGCCGCCCGTATCGCCCGGTCGAGTGTCACCATGTCTTTTGTGGTGTAATCGCCGCTCCGGATCTTGTCCCGGCAGTCGAGGATCCTGCCGTAGACCGTGTTCTTCCATGACTGGGGCATGGCCTGCTCGAGCTGGACCATCAGGGTGTACCGGATCCGGTCATCGTCGATGGTGGAGACGATATCGGCAGCCCGCTGCTGGGCGGCCGGCTTCCCACTCGCCCGGTAGAACGAGAAGAGCATCTGGGCCATCCGCTGTTGCGTCATGGCGGTGATGAACGGGATCTGAACGTAGCCGGCGGTTCTCTCCATACCCTCCAGCAGTTCATCAATCTCCTTTTCGTCACCGTAGGACTCGGCGAACTGCGCCACGTCAAAGAGCATCGAGAGCCGCACATAGGGAGAAGGAATGCTCACGACGGTGTGGCACATTGCCGAGAGGATATCCTTTCGCTGTGCAGGTTCGGTGACCATGTCAAAGACTGCCGCGAGAGCATCCACGTACTCGACCGGATCCTCGATCCTGCTGACCTGCCCGATCGCCCACTCGACGTCCGTCTCCTGGTGGCTTACGGCGCTGAGGCTTCTTGCGGCGTAGATCAGGTTCTTCCTGACGAATGCTTCCCGTTCCTGCCCCACGAACTCAAGCGTCTCCTGCGCCTCGGCAAGGTAGCCTCTGGCTGTGCTGTGGTCGATCCCGGCCATGAGTCCGGCGAGGTCGGAGAGCATGATTGCACGGATGGGCGGCTCGGAGATGGTGCCGATGGTCTCATGGAGCCTCCTGATGATCATCTCGGCCCGCTCTTCGTTGCCGAGGACCGAATAGGCGCTCACGATCCGGTACATCCCGGAGTAGCGCGCATAGACATCGCCGGTGTGCTCGAAGAGGCGGTACATCAACTCGAGGACCGGCTGTGTCGTCGCTCCCCCCTCGATCCCCTCGAGCAGGTAAGCCGTCACCTCATAGGGATCGGCCGAGTCGAACTCCTTTGTGTAACTGGTGAAGAAGGTGAGAATCCTCTGGATCATGGCGGTCCGTTCGTAATCCCCCTCGATCTCCAGGGAGAAGAGCGTCATGGGGACCGCAAAGATCGGGCTTCTGTAGACCTGCGTGTACTCAAGCATGATATCGACGTAACTCGCGATCTTGATCGATATCTCCTCGTGCGGGGCGCTGGTCTGGAGGAGGGTGAGCGCGATCTCGAATGGTTCCATCATGCCGTCGAAGATCCGGGCCTTCCCCCGGGAGAGCTGGTCTGCCGCCTGCAGGCTCCCGACCCGGACGTAGCCCTCGATGAGGGGGTCGGCCAGCTGCCGCTGCAGGGACGGGTCGCTGATCTGGGAGAGGATCTGGGCTGCCTCATCCAGCGCCCGGAGCGAGAGCTGCTCGATCCCGTACATGATCAGGCCGTGGATAACCTTGCCCATCGCGAAGAGGCAGTAGTCCCGCTCCAGCAGGGATGTGGAGAGGACCCGCATCCCGTGGAGCAGGTCGAGGTCGCCGTCCTCTACGGCGAGCACGGCCGCCTGGTCCACGATGCCGCCCATCGCCTCGGCCCGTGCCTGCTGATCCATGATTTCGCAGGTGAGGGCGGTCGCATGCCGGAGGAGGTCCCGGTCTTTCCGGGCGACGCCGATCCGTGCCATCTCGACGGCGATGGTCGAGATTGCCTGCTCGCGCAGGGCCTGCTCTTCGATCCGGCTCACCAGATCCACGAGGGCCGACGGGTCGTTCTGGCGGACGAACCCCCGCTCGATCAGGATGGTGTTGCATTCAAGGAGCAGGGGGTCCTGTGCACGGTGCGATCCTGCGAGCTCCTTTATGGCCGGTATATGCCTGACGACTTCGTCAAAGTCGTACTCCTTGCAGAAGTCGGTCACCGCCTGGTGTACCAGCGAGTCGGCAATATCGGTATCCAGTGTGGCGAGGATGTTCTCACGGACGAGTCCGATCTCGTCACGCCGGACACCTTCTTTGATCAGGCGGACACTGGTATCGAAAAATTGGGCGTTGATCCTCTGCGTGCTGGCGCTAGCCTTCTTCATAACCTCGATCGCGTGGTAGAAGTCGCCCATCCGGGAGAGTGCGTCGGTGATCTGCCGGTAGAGCTGGGCCGCCTTCGCGGCATCACAGGACTCGTCGATCAACGGTGTAATGTCGAGGAGAACGGTCGGGTTACCGCTCTTCTCGACGACTGCAATCCCGGAGAGGACGATCTCCTCGATGGGGAGTTGGGTCTCTCCCACGCCCCGGGCATTGAACTCGAACGCCTTCTCGAGGAACCAGCGTTCGCCACTCCGCTCTGCCTTTTTCAAGAGTTCAAGGACAAGGGTCTGGCCCGCCCACAGTTTTTCGTCGTCGATCCTGAGCAGTTTGGTGTATACCTGTTTTTTGTCCCGCTGCCGGTCAAGGAGCTGCTCGGTCAGGATCGCGAGGACCTCGGTGAGCCGCTCTTCGGGGAGATCCGGGAGGGAGTCTATGATCTGCTCGACATCGGAGATCTCCTTCTTCAGCGAGGATTTCCAGGCGGCATCCACGATATCGGCGATCGAGTTGGTGCGCCGGATCTTCTGGTTGATCTCGGTAGCGCTCGAAAGTCCGCTGATCACCAGGCTGATATTACCCGACTCAATGCCGGAGCCGGCGATCGCCCGGGCAACGTCGGCGTGGAGTTGTGATTGTCTTGATATGTCGCCGATCTCGGGGAGCATCTGGAGGGCATACTGCATGATGTCGACGTTGTGGTGTTTCTGTCCGTATTGGATGAAGAGCGGGATGATCTCGGAGAGGATTGCTGAGCGGTATTTACGGATGCTGATCTTATCGAAGGCTTCTCCTCCTCTCTCAATATAGTGGATGTCGCCGGTATCGACCCCGGCCTGGACCAGATCGCGGGAGATCCCGGCGAGGATATCGGACTGGTGGCTCTTACGGTCGAGTTTGTCCACCAGGGTAAATATTGCAGAGAACCATGCTTCATCCTTTTTCTCACTATAGAGCGTGGCCGCACGTCTGGCGAGGGCGAATATCTCTTCTCTGGTCGGTTCGACGAGCTGGCTTAAGAGTTCGGGCTGGGCTTCGTCGAACGCCGCTTCAACCAGGGCGGCATTCATCTGCTCGTAAAGTGATTTCTTCTCCTTCCTCGTCTGGGTCTCCGATATGTCCGAAACTACCTTTTCAAGCTCACGCAGATCGCCAGAAGAGATAGCGGAGTCGATCTTCTGTTTCATCTGTAGGTTTCCATCCATTTTGATCAGCGCTCTCCATTGGGTTCTGCATCATGCATATCCATTATCAGATATATAGATTGCCCCCCTGTCTCAAGAATGTTTTTCAATGGGATTCAGGGAGATCCTCGAAAATATTGGGGGTATGGTAGATGGTAAGAGTCTCTTGCAGCACTCAGGATGGAACGCTTCATAAGCACGACGGGCAAGGAGGCCCCCGGTTTCAACCGGGGAGGAATTGCCCGCATCAAGCCCCGTACACTTTCGCCCCGCGGGGGTTATCGTATAGACAGATGAGCCCCAAAGATAAGAGGTAATGGCACTGCGAGTCG
>WOYI010393021.1_pt1 | contig 10817 bp, 9 predicted proteins | sample 6423411 | NCBI WGS metagenome assembly WOYI01 (sample SAMN13441803, study PRJNA592873) | oil field metagenome | biome: oil field; feature: oil-well bore; material: oil-contaminated soil; isolation source: oil-contaminated soil from oil-well borehole | place: Germany: Wietze | collected 2016-10-18 ... | reverse complement strand
ATAACCTGTTTTGCTACTGGGCAAGCCGTATTCACTTTAATTTGCTTCACACAGCGTTTTTAGATCACTGAAGGCCGTCGTCACGTGATCTCCTTCAGTGGAGAGATTTATTATTTGCGTTTCCATTTTCGCAACCATCCTGGATATAGGCCAATTCGATTTGCAGCGTAGGATGGGTGATGCCGAACTCATCGTGCAGCGTGTGGCCGACGTGCTCGAAAAAAGCATCTCCCGGATGCCCCGCCGGCATGACGAGATGAGCGGTAAGCGCAATCCCTGTTGTACTCATGGCCCAGACATGGAGATCATGGACGCCAGTGACGCCTGGTTGATGCCGTAGCCAGGTGTCAACAGCAGCGAGGTCTATGCCTTCCGGCACACCGTCAAACAGCAGGTGCAGCGACTGACGGAACAACCCCCAGGTGCCGATAATGATCACAACCGCGATTACCATGCTGGTCACCGGGTCCAGCCATGCCCAGCCACGCCACATGTACAACGCGCCAGCCACCACGACGCCAAGAGAAACCAGGGCATCAGCAGTCATGTGCAAAAACGCGCCGCGCAGGTTGATGTCATGTGCCCGCCCGGCCATGAACAAGGTGGCGGTCGCGCCGTTAATCACCATGCCAATACCCGCCACGATGAGGACAGTCAGCCCGTCGGTAGGTGCTGGCGAGTGCAGGCGATGCGCGGCTTCCCATAGCAATGAACCCATCGCCACCAGCAACAGGGTCGCATTGGCGAACGCGGCAAGGATGGACGCGCGCTGCCACCCGTACGTATGCCGTGCGTCAGGGTGTATCCGGCCGGCAAAGGCAGCACCCCAGGCCAGCAACAGCCCGGCGACATCCGAAAGATTGTGGCCGGCATCTGCCAGCAGCGCCAGCGATCCGGCACGCCAGCCGTAAAAAGCCTCAATGATGACGAAAGCAATATTCAGCCCGATACCCAGGGCAAATGCACGGTTGTACGCCGCTGGGTCGTGGCTGTGGCTGTGGGCCTGGCCGTGATCGTGATGATGGTCGTGGGCTGCACTCATCGGACATCAAGCCTTGCCTGGCGCCGTATCCAGGGTAATTTCGGCGATGACCGGTGCGTGGTCGGATGGACGCTCAAGTTTGCGCGGCGCCTTGTCTATCACACAGGTCTGGCATGTACCAGCCAATGCTGGCGTCAGCAGGATGTGGTCAATGCGCAGGCCACGATTCAGACGGAACCCCATCTGCCGGTAATCCCACCAGGAGAATATTTTTTCTGGCTGCTCGAACAGGCGGAAGGCGTCAGCCAGACCCAGGCCGAGGAGTTGACGGAAGGCCTCACGCTCGGCCTCGCTGCACAAAATCTGGTCTTTCCAGGCCACCGGGTCATGCACGTCCCGGTCGTCCGGGGCGACGTTGTAATCACCAAGCAGCGCCAGCCGTGGGTAGCGCGCAATCTCGCCGCGTAACCAATCGGTCAATGCACGCAGCCATTGCAATTTGTACTCATACTTTTCTGAACCGACGGCCTGGCCGTTGGGCATGTAGGCACAGATAACCCGCACATCATCGACAGTCGCAGCGGCGATGCGTTTTTGATGGTCTGCAAACCCGGGGATGTCGTATTGCACATCAGTCAATTCGCCGCGCGCGAGGATGGCCACACCGTTGTAGGTCTTCTGCCCGTTATGTATTGCGCGATATCCGGCGGCAGCAAGTTCAGTGTAGGGAAATGCCTTGTCTTCCATCTTGGTTTCCTGCAGGCACAGGACGTCAGGTTGCGTGGCAGCAAGCCAGTCCAGCACATGCGGCAGGCGCACTTTGAGCGAATTTATATTCCAGGTGGCAAGTTTCATATCGGGCCAAAAGCAATTACTGACGCAGGGTTCAAGGCATTAATCAATTTGTTTGGTCAAACATACCGTGGGGAACTTCCAAAAATTCCGCCGGGTCGATTACCATAGTGCCCATCCTGGCGCAGGACAAAATCTTTTTGTTGTCCCAACTCGCAGTGGAAGTCTGGCACTATTAACGGCTATTGTTAAGGGAAGAATTATGCGCCTTATCGCTATCGCGTTGTCATTTCTGGTCTTGGCCGGCTGCGAAACAATGGAACTGCGCAAAATCAACTTCGCGCGGGATAGTGACCAGTTTGTGGGGAAAAGCGCCGATGATTTGGTCATGGCCAAGGGACCGCCGACAAGCGCGTTCACGTTTTCATCAGGCGGCCGGGTCCTCGAGTATGCCAAAAGCTGGACCGAAGTGAATGGCGGCGGATATTTTTCGCCACCCTTCTATTTTCAGAAGTCCTGCAAACTGAGGTTCAGGATTTCCACAGCCAATATCGTGGAAAGCTGGTCGTCCGAAGGCAACGCCTGTTACTGAACACAGCACGAACCGCCTGAAATTGACATCCTCGCCCACCTGAAGGAAGGCGATTCCTACAGCGCTAAACAAGAGCAAACTCCTGCGTAGTCGCTTCGGCGGGTTCCTGCTTCGCTGGACGGCCCGACTGCACCGGTCCTCCACAGGCCAACACGGCATGCCCTGCCGCTAAGATATTGATTGCGCCGACCAGATCGGCGTTTTCCTCGAAACCGCACTCAACGCAGGCAAAGCGGGCTTGCGTCTGGCGATTCTCTGCTGACACATGGCCACAACAAGGACAGGTACGGCTGGTGTTACGCGGATTGACCGCCACCACCTGACCGCCTCGCCATGCCTGCTTGTACTCCAGTTGCCGGCGGAACTCGAACCAGCCTTGATCGAGAATCGACTTGTTGAGTCCCGACTTGGCTTTGACGTTACGCCCTGACGCTTCGGCACTTCCCGCTGCGGACTTGCTCATGTTGCGCACCTGCAAACCCTCGATACACACCATCGCGTGGTTTTGGCTGATCGTGGTCGTGGTCTTGTGCAGGTAGTCGCGGCGGATATTGCCGATCTTCTGGTGGAGCTTCGTGACTTTGGCTTTCGCCTTCTTCCAGTTGTTGCTGAACTTCGTCTTGCGACTCATCGCCCATTGGTAACGAGCAAGACGCGCTTGCTGCTTTTTGAAACTGTTAATCGGCTCGAAGACCGTGCCATCGGAGAGCGTGGCAAAACGGGCAATGCCGACGTCTATGCCGATGATGCTGGTGGCCGGATGCACTGGATGCTCAACCTCCCGCTCTGTCTGGATCGACACGAACCACTTTCTGCCAGTGCTCGATACGGTGATGTTCTTGGCCGTGCCGAGTATGTCGCGGCTGTTGCGGTAGCGAATCCAGCCCAGCTTGGGCAGGAACACGCGGCTGTTGCCGGCGTCGATTTTGAATTGCTTGGCATCCGGGTAGCGAAAGCTATCGCCCATGCCTTTTTTCTTGAAGCGCGGGAAGTCGGCGCGTTTGGCAAAGAAATTCTTGTAGGCCCGCTCCAGGTCTTTTAAGGCATGTTGCAAGGGATGGACCGGCGCATCGGAGAGCCAGCCTGTCTCAGCGCTATTGCGCCAGGCGGTGAGGTGCTTTGCCATTGCCACATAGCCAATGAACTTTTCGCCAGCTTCGTGATTGGCTTTTTGCATCGCCAGCCCCTTGTTAAATACGAACCTGCACGACCCCGCGAAGCGGCGCATGAGGCGCTGCTGTTCGCCGTTGGGCTGTAGCTCGTATTTGTAGGCTTGAAGGCATTTCATGGCTCGATTATGCTTTGGTCTATGAGTGATGACAACGAAATTAGACACGGGCGGCACTGCGTTTTCAAGATGCACGTCCACTTGGTTTTTGTGACGAAATATCGGCGCAAAGTGTTTGACGGCGATGCAATAGATCGCCTGCGCGGGATGTTCGCCAAGGTCTGCATGGACTTTGAGGCTTCGCTGGTCGAGATGGACGGCGAGAGCGACCATGTGCATTTGCTGGTGGAGTATCCGCCGAAAGTGTCCGTATCGGCGCTGGTGAATAGCCTCAAGGGCGCATCCAGTCGGCGGCTGCGTAGCGAGCGGCCAGACATTAAGGGGCGGTATTGGAAAAACATGCTTTGGTCGCCTTCCTACTTCGCCGCATCTTGCGGCGGAGCACCTATCGGCATCGTTCGCCAGTACATCGAACAGCAGCAGATGCCACACTAGCCAACAAAGGACGCCGATGGCGTCCGCGCTATCCTTCCCCGACCAAGTTCGGCGGCTTCGCCTAAAGGTTGCTTCGCAACCAAATCACTTGGACGAGGTTTGCCGCGCATTCCGATCAATTGTGCAGTAAACCACTTTTGTCCGCTCGATTGGCCAAGGCATTCGCCAGCCGGACATAATCACCGACACCGAGTTCTTCTGCGCGTGCTGTTGGCGCGATGCCGAGCGCCATGAGTCCGGCTTCAGAAAAGAAATCATGCAGCGTATTGCGCAGCATCTTGCGGCGTTGGGAAAAGGCTGCTGCGACGACGCGGGCGAACAGCGCTTCGTCTTTTGCGATGCCATTTTCACTACCCTGCACGTCACCCTGCGCCGTATCGCCATCCGCTACGGCGAGGATCCGTAGCGGCGAGGAGAGCGTACTTTGCTCGACCGCCCTGCTGCGCAGGGGCTTCATCAGAGTGTTTTTTACTCGACCGCCTTGTAGCGCAGTTGTTTCATCAGCGCCGACTTTTTTTGTATCGCGTGGAATCAGCCGCACGATGGCGGAATCCACCTTGGGCGCCGGGTTGAATGCCGCTGGCGGCACGATGAACAGGCATTCCATGTGATAGTGATATTGCAGCATCACCGACAGGCGGCCAAAATCACGGCTGCCCGGCTCGGCCACCATGCGGTCAACCACTTCCTTTTGCAGCATGAAATGCATGTCATGCACCACCGGCGCATAGCGGGTCAGGTGGAACAGTAGCGGGCTGGAAATGTTGTAGGGCAGGTTGCCCACAATCTTCAGCGGCCCTGCGCCCTTCAATTTGCCAAAATCGAAGGTGAGCGCGTCGCCTTCATGGATGGTGAGCCTGTCTTCAGGCCAGCGTTGGCGCAACCGGGCAATCAGGTCGCGGTCGATTTCGACGACATGCAAATGACTGATACACGCCAGCAGCGGTTCCGTCAGGGCACCGAGACCGGGGCCGATTTCCACCACGGTTTCGCCAGCACGCGGGGCAATGGCATGGACAATCTGCCGGATGATGTCGGCATCCACCAGGAAGTTCTGGCCGAAGCGTTTACGCGCCACATGCCCCGCAACACGCGCCAGGTTTTGTGTTGGTTTTTGTGCTGGTTTTCGGGCGGGGTTTTGCACCATATCATGCACGGCGCTGTGCCATGTCGATGGCGGCCGCCACCGCCGCAAACAGGCTGGATGGCGATGCCTTGCCCGTACCGGCCAGGCTCAGCGCCGTGCCGTGATCGACAGAGGTGCGAATGATCGGCAGGCCGAGCGTGATGTTGACGCCCTCGTCAAACGCCGCGTACTTGAGCACGGCCAGGCCCTGATCGTGATACATCGCCAGTTGGGCATCGGAACCGGCCAATACATTTTTGGTGAACAAGGTGTCGGCGGGCAAGGGGCCGACCAGGTCCATGCCTTCGACACGCAATTTTTCCAGCACCGGCGTGATAACGTCGATTTCTTCGCGTCCCATGTGCCCGCTTTCACCGGCATGCGGGTTAAGCCCGGCAACCAGAATACGCGGCCGGGCAATGCCGAATTGGCCGCGCAGGCCAGCGTGAAGAATGCGCAAGGTGGTTTCCAGACTATCCGACGTAATCGCCGCCGGCACATCCTTTAACGCCAGGTGGGTAGTAGCCAGTGCGACGCGCAAACCGGCGCCGGCCAGCAGCATCACCACGCGCGGCGTATTGGTCTGCGCGGCGAGATATTCGGTGTGTCCGCTAAAGGCAATGCCGGCATCATTGATCACGCCCTTGTGCACAGGTGCGGTGACCATCGCGGCAAACTCGCCCGAGCGACAACCGTGCAAAGCCGTATCAATCAGTTGCAATACGTAACCCGCATTGGCCGGGTTGAGTTGTCCGGCGACGGCGGGAGCCGCCAGCGGCACATGCAAAATCTCGATGCCGTTGGTATCCAGTCCCAGCGCATGGGCGCGGCTGGCTAAAAGATCGTGGTCGCCGAGCACCACCAGTCGCGCCGGCCATGCTTTTTCGGCCAGGCGCAGACAAAGTTCCGGGCCGACACCTGCCGGTTCGCCGGAGGTAATGGCAATGACGCTATTCTTCGAGCCGATATTCGACATAAGCGCGGTCGCGTAGCTGCCTGACCCAGTCCTGATAGGCCTCGTCGGCCTTGCGGTCACGCAACACCTGGCGCGCGATCATACGCTGGCGTTCCTGGCTGATGTCGCCCGTGCGCCGCTCCAGCACCTGTATCAGATGGAAGCCGAATGGCGATTGCACCGGCGCGCTGACTTCATTGACTGCTAGCGCATCCATGGCCTTTTCAAATTCGGGCACGGTATCGCCAGGGTAGAGCCAGCCAAGATCCCCGCCCTTGGAAGAAGAAAAGTCATTCGAATACAAGCGCGCCAGTTCGGCGAAATCGGCCCCGTTATCCAGCCGCTCCTTGAGCGACAACATCTTGTGTTCGGCATCAGCGGCCGAAACCAGCTCATTCACCTTGATCAGGATATGCCGTGCGTGAGTCTGCTTGACTGTCGCACTGAGCGGATTGGTGTCGCTGTTGCGCTTCTCGATCAGCTTGATGATATGGAACCCGGCCGGACTGCGCAGGATGCTGCTGACTTCACCAGGTTGCAGCTTTTTGGCCACTTCCGCATACAACGACGGCAGGCGATCCAGTGGGCGCATGCCCAGCGAGCCACCCGACAATCCATCGGGCGCCTCCGAGTAACTGGCAGCCACCTTGGCGAAGTCTTCACCACGCTGAATTTGGTCGAGTGCCGCCTGGGCGCGCGCACCAATGCGCATGAGTTGATCGGGTGTCGGGCTTTCCGGCACGCGCAAGACGATATGCGAAATATTGACTTCCACCGCGCCACTTTGCGCAGCACTATCCGGATTTTTCAGGTAGTTATCAATCTCGCCATCGGCAATCGCAACACGGCTATTCACTTCACGGTCACGCAGGCGGGAAAGCGTGATTTCATTGCGCACTTCTTCGCGGAACCGGTTCCAGTTGAGGCCATCCTTTTCAAGCGCGCTACGAAATGCAGGCAAGGACAACTGGTTGCTGTCGGCGATACGGCGCAGCGACATGTCAAGATCAGCATCCGTCGTGGTGATGCCGGTGGTGTTTGCATATTGCAATTGCACACGGTCGACGATCATGCGGTCAAGCATCTGTTTTTTGAGCACTGCCGGCGGCGGCAAGGGTACATTCTGCTTGCGCAGCTGGCGCTCAACCGTCGCCAAGCGGCTGTTCAGTTCCTGCAACGTGATGACTTCATCATTGACCACGGCGACGACGCGATCAACCTCCACCGGGCTTGCGCGCTGGGCTTGCGCGAAACCCGGCAGGAGACATGAAAAAGCAAGCAGCACGGCAGACAACAAAAACAGGATGTATCGGGTCATGGGGAGATTAATCAATACTGTTGTGCCATCGATTGCGAGTCATCGTCCGGCCGGTTGATGATGCCATAGCCAGGGACGGTACGTTTGAGCAGCTCGAGCGGATTGGAGCCGAGGCGGGCAAAACCGTTCAACTCAAGCTGGAAAAACAGCGCATTATTCACGCGCCCAACCTGCGTCGCCAGGCGTTGTACGACTACCCGGCCAACCCAGCAACCGCCATCATACTCAAGACCGGCAACGGATTCGATCAGGCGTTTTTCCCTGGTTGAGTAGTTGTAGCGGCCAACACCATACCAACCGTTGGCAAACGGCCACTGGCCGGAAACATCTATTTGGCCAAGCTGATCGCGCGTGTAGCGATAACCGGCATTGAGCACCTTGCCAATTTCAGGTTGATAACGGCCACCAAGGTTCAGGCGTTCCAAAATGCTCTGCCGTGTGTTGTACTGCACAGCGGTATCAACATAGGTTTTCGGTAGCACCTGGCCGGACAAGCTGCCCAGCAAATCGGTCTGACGGTCGGTACGCAGCTTTTCGTCGGGCAAGCCCACGTGCTGCGTCGTGAAATAAATCCGCTGGCCAAAGGCCGCGCGCAGGAGTTCGGCGCCGGTTTCCGGATCGAGTAAGCGCGAGGTAAGCATGCCGGTCAATTGGTTTGCATCGCCGATACGATCACCACCGCTATAGCGGTTTTCCGAAAATATCTGTGCGAAGTTGAAGTCAGTCAGCCCGCTGTCAAATACCGGAATCTGACTCTGGTCACGTTCCGGGATATACAGATAAAACAATCGCGGTTCCAGGGTCTGGGTCAATGCGGCGCCAAACCATTCGCTGGGGCGCTCGAAAACAACACCACCGTCAAGGCTGGCGATGGGAATATTGCGCGTCAGTTTGTCCGGCGTACCCAGGGCCTGGTGTTCCAGTTGGTAACGGGTTGAGCTCACGCCGATTTTGGGCGTCAGATAGAACGCCGCCGTCTGCAGGGGTAATGAAATTTGCGGATACAGCGTCACCCGGCGACCTTCGGTCAAGGTGGGGTGGCGGAAGTTTACATGCTCGCCGCTGAAGGCAAAATCCAGACCAAAGGGCAGGTCGCTACGCGCGGCATTCACATTGACCTGCGGCAGACGCCGGTAAGGCGTAACCACGATCGGCAATGCCGGATCCTGCAAGGTTTTGTAGCTTTGCGCCAATAAGTTGGCCGACCACCAGCTAGCGCTGTAATTCAGCGTTCCCTGGCGCAGCATGTTGGTTTGCGCAATGATTGCCGAGTTGCGGCCCAGGTCGCTGAAATAGGTGCCGTCGGAAGCATTGCTGATATCCAGCGAACCGCTGATGCCATAGCCGAAATTCTGCACATGGTTTAGCGAAAAAGCACTGCGACGCTTGTCTTCCAGGCGGTCATTGGGCAGTAGTTGCCCCTGGAATGTGCCGCTGTAGTTTGGCTCCAGATAACGGTATTCGCCATTCCACAGCACCCCGCGGCGGGCGATGAGGCGCGGGGCAATCGTGGCATCCATGTTGGGCGCGATATTCCAATAGATAGGCTGGGTATATTCCATGCCACCCCGCGTAGTCGAACCGAACGTCGGCGTCAGCAGCCCGCTTTTGCGCTCATTGTTCAGCGAGAAATCCATCCACGGCGTATAGAGAATCGGCGTGCCCTTGAAATACACGGTGGCATGATTTGCCGTGCCTACCTGCTCGTTATAATCCAGCCGCAAGTTGGCAGTGCGCGCAAACCAGTCAGGGCCGCTGCCTTCAACCGGCGTGCAGGTGCTGTAAGTGGCGTCGGTCAGGCGATACTTGCCCTTGCCCTCGAAATCCAGCCGTGTTGCATAGCCTTGCCCGGTCGTCAGGTTTTTCTCATCCGGCGCTTCGCCGGCTGTCCACAGCACCGGCGGCGTACCTGTTTTTGGCTGTCGAATACTGTAGATGGGTTGCTCGAAAAAGCCGGTGGTCTCACTCATTTTCATGCGCAATTTGGGGCCGTTGATCTGCGCGCCCTCATTGAACAGATACACATTGCCTTCCGCTTCGACTTCATCGGTCGCTTGCCAATACGTGAGGCGATCGCTATCCAGGACGGTTCCCCGCCGGCGCAATTCGACATTGCCGTCGGCAACAACTTCCGTATCCGTCTTGCCGGTTATCTGGTCGGCAGCGATGAATGTGGGCAGCGCTTCATCCGGCAAGGTGGCATGCGGTACCAGGCGCCTGGCGCCTTTCAGCACAGGCCCGGTCAGCAACCCGGCCTCGGCATATGCAGAATAGGTTGGCGGCAAGACCGGCGACTCGGCCACCTGTGGCGGCTCCTTGGATTGCGCCAGGGCGCCTGATGCCGCTGCGCCGCCACCCAGCAACGCCGGATCAACGCGCAAGGGCGGCAAGGATTTCGCTGACTGCTTGGCGATGACGGGACGGCGGTCCGCATTGGCCGGACCAGGTCGTGCGGCTGCTACTGTTGTAGCTGGCGCTGTTGTAGTTGCCGTGCTTTGCGCTGTCGCCACTGCGGCGGCCGCCCCGCCAAGCAGTGCCGGATCGACGCGCAAGGGCGGCAAGGTGACAACCGCTTGCCTGGTTTCAGCAGGCTGCGCTTGTGCCGCTGGCGCAGGCTTCAGGATTGGCGCAACCTGCGCCGGCAGGCGTGCCGGCGCAGGCAATGGCGCTGCCGCCTGGCGTGCCTGATCAGCAGCTACGGACGTGGCTGCCACACCCGACGCTTCCGCTTTGTCCTTTGCCGCAGCCGGCGAAGCGGCCACCGGAGATGATGTATCCGGCGCAGTAGCGTTGGCGGTAGCGGTGGCAGTATCGGTTGTGGTGGCTGGTGGTTGCTCGGGAGGCAATGGCGCGCCCCCCAGCAAAGTAGGGTCGGCACGCAATGGCGGCAGGCTTTCTGCGCCCCAGGATACGGTTGCAGGAACGGCGGAAGCAATGCCCATGGCTAGCAGTGCGGGCCAATGGAAAACGCTGAATAGTCCGCGATTGCTAAAAGACATGCCGTCCGTATTTTGTCAGTAAGGAGAGTGGGCAAGCCGCGGCAGTGTCTGCTCGGCCGATGCTAGAATTTGCCGCGCAGTCTAGCATTTTGCCTGGTATGGCAGGCGCAGATGCTTTGCGCATTTGCCGATCCCGATACACCCCTATACCACCCCCTACACCCCTCTTCTCCTGCCTTCTTTGTCCCGCCATGCAACGTCAGCAGCAAATCACCGATTGGCTCGCCGCCCGCTGGCCGGGCCGCCAGTTCACGCTGGCTCCGGCTTCTGCCGATGCCAGTTTTCGCCGCTATTTTCGCGTCACGCTGAATGACGGCGCCACGCTGATTG
>WOYI010371540.1_pt1 | contig 10817 bp, 24 predicted proteins | sample 6423411 | NCBI WGS metagenome assembly WOYI01 (sample SAMN13441803, study PRJNA592873) | oil field metagenome | biome: oil field; feature: oil-well bore; material: oil-contaminated soil; isolation source: oil-contaminated soil from oil-well borehole | place: Germany: Wietze | collected 2016-10-18 ... | reverse complement strand
AGCAGCAGCATGAGCAGCTTGAGCAGCCCGAGCGGCAGCATGAGCAGCAGCTTGAATATCCCAAGCAGCAGCTTGAGCAGCAGCTTGAGCAGCAGCAGCATGAGCAGCTTGAGCAGCCCGAGCGGCAGCATGAGCAGCAGCTTGAATATCCCAAGCAGCAGCTTGAGCAGCAGCTTGAGCAGCAGCAGCATGAGCAGCTTGAGCAGCCCGAGCGGCAGCATGAGCAGCAGCTTGAGTATCCCAAGCAGCAACTTGAGCAGCCCGAGCAGCAGCTTGAGCAGCAGCTTGAGCAGTCTCTACTAGTTCCTCCTTCGTAGCCTTCCCAAGTGCAAACCGTCTAGCTGTTTCTATAGCCTTTCTGGGTCTATCATCATCAGGAAATTGTTTCTCAAAGATGTTGAGTACGTGCTCAGCGCAATCACATGCAAACAAGCGGATAGTTTGTTCATTCCAGTTATCAATTTTTCTTAACAAGCGAGCTTGTCTAACTGCTATCTTATCATCGCCTTGGATGATATCCCTTTTTTTCCCTTTTTTGAACTCTGCTTCGAAGATAGCTTCATGGAGCCACGATGTTAAATCAGATTCTCGACATAAATGATATCCATTTTTGCAGAGTATTAATTTCCCTTCGATCGGGGGCATCCACATTCCTGGCTTCCATGTCCCGTCCGCCTCTTTGGTAGGGAGATACCACTGTGCATTTCCCCCATGCACACACTTTCCCTTGTTGTTCAAAACTTTATAGTATTTCATGCTATTTTCCTTTCTTTATTTTCTGCTACCCATTTATCAAGATAAGGTTTGAGTAATTCTCGATATTCTTTTTTGATCCCAGAGTATCTGCTCCACTCCCAAAAAGAGAATAGTAATTTGATATAGTCAGATCCCATTTCCTCCATGCTACCTGGAATATAATGACCTCCCTTATTGATCATATCAATACTATAATTACTGGAAGCATGTATACCCCAAATGCTAACAGTATATACAAATTTATTTCTTATCCCTAGATAAATCACAGCAAGCAAAATAATAAATAATACCCATAGTATATAATACATGTTATCTTCCTTTCTTTATTGTAAGGTAATAAAACTCGGTACTGATATCCTCATTCCTATATACTACTAGAATCTTCCCGTCTAAGCAATCTCGAAAGGCGGACATAGTAAAAGGTATAGTGCTAAAATCATCTGGCGTTGAATCATACGTAACCTCAAGGAAGGTATGATCTATCCAAGAGATTAATTCAAGCGGATCGGAAAACTGGCAGCTTGTTTTTATCTCTCCGCTTAGTCTTGATTCAATGGTTGCTTTGTACATGGTTTTTTCCCTTTACTGGCTGAATAGCCTGGATTGTATAATTAGATAGTTTACTTCTGATCTCTTTGGCGTCGCGGGCATACATCGTAATGATCTCCGCCGCCTGCTTACTATTGCTAGGTTTCGCAATGATCTTATAAGCCTGTTTCATTCTGCTACCTCCTTTGAAAAAGATTCCTCGTCCGTTATATTTATTTTCGTGGGAGATTCTGTACCATCATAGCAATAAATAACTACTCCATCTCCTTCTAATTTTATCAGATAAATGTATTCCTCCCCCACATTCCTTATACCTGCCTGGAATAAATAAACATTTCCACAAGGACTACTTTGTTTTAATTTCATTACCACAATGGTAGCTAGCTCTTCCATACCATTGAAATAATTAGCTCTCCTTTCCATAGATGAGATACCATTAGTAATAACTGCATGGTAAAGAATTTTCTCTATATCTGCTCTCATTCCTTCGGGGTATCCATCATATTGTCTGTAAAGCGTGCAAATTATATTGTTATTCCCGTCATATATTTCTACTAAACATCTCGTGCCCATTCTTTCACCTCTTTATATTTTAGGGTAAGGGATTGTCCCTTCCTGCCTGGACTGGATAAAGTCAGCTTTAAATATCCAGTCCAGTATAGCGAGGGACAAGATTATATTTCTATTCCTGTTCGATCTGCTAAAATGCAGGTAGTTTCCTCGAATGCAAACCAAGCCAAAAGATTTTGGTTAACCCGATCAAGTGCGAGGGGATCAGTCTTATCCCATTTAGTCCCAAATAATTCATCTACTGCACATCCAGTCTCTTCTAGAGCTTTAGAAAGCAGGTAACTAATATCTCTTTTATGCTGAGCATAAAATTTAATGGTGTCTTGGCAGTACAGGAGTTCGGATACCATACCTGATTGGCATCCGCAAGTAAGCAGGTCTTCAATATAGCCTTCCGCCCCACCTTCATAATTTTCCGCATGCTTATTTATTATATTCACCACTTCTCTTTCTAGTTTTGATTGTGTTGCCACAGTTAATTTCTTATTCATTTCAATCTCCTTTTATTTATTATCCTATTCATTAGTTCCACCATCCAAGTGATGAATGTAATATATTATACATGACATTCCTCTTAATTCATAGTGTAATCAACGGTTGTTTTATTTAACATGCGTTCCATTTCCTGAATAGCTATATTTTCCTTTACTTCTTTTCCTCCACTGATTGTAACGGTATGCCGCCTTGGATGGTAAAAGGCAATCCATCCAGCGTCATTAATTTTCTTTATTAATTCTTTTATATATACTGATTTTTTACTCATATTATTATTCCTTTTCTTTTTAGGTTCTCTTTACATTCTATCCTATATTTTGCGTCATGTTCGGGATATATTTTTAGGTCGCTGTTGTCCATGTAATCATTATACATCCGCACGCTTTCATCGTTGACGTAGCTATCTACTAGATCATCAGCAGGATGATAGCCGCGACGGATCATTTCGTCTGCCACCACCAGAGCATACGCATAGAGGTAATTAATATCATGGTCATTCACATAATTGATAGTGCTATGATTGACCCTGTCATGTTTACGGATAGTGCCCTTGATAGCTGTACACTCCCGCCATTGACCTAATAGCTGATGGCGAGGTAAGTTTTTAAGTAGATCAATATGCCATAACCTCATTTTATTACCTTTACTATTGTACAAAAGTCTTCTTGGATCTGATTTTTCTCGTACCAGGCTCAAGGTCTTGTCTGATATTTCTCGATTAGCGAACATAAACATAGGAACCCCTATCCATATACCTATACAGCACGCGTGCCACGATCACAGGGGCATTGATGCAGCCATGCGATACCGGAGTGCCGAAGTCCTCATGCCAATATGCCCCGTGGATTGCAAGGTCGTGATGAAAGAACAATGTATAAGGCAGATCATAATGCCAATCAATCCCCCACGAGGGATAAGAAACATATTTCGCATATACCCGATACAGTCCTGGTCTAGTAGCGCGTCCTGGTGCGCCCGATGAGATTAACCACGCACTTACTGTATAATCATGCTTACATAGGTACAGGGTTTGGTTGTTCAAATCAACGTCTACCCAATACCTATCCGGTGTGTCTGCCCGCTCGGTTGGAAACTGACAACCTGTTGTTGAAGGCATGGTCATAGGAGGATAGATAAGGTATGGAGATGTATTCATGCTGATACACATCCCCATGCCCGTAAGCAATAGAGCATACAGCCATCGCTTCATAATTTTTTAGCTCCCTTTCATAGGTGATATTCTCCTATAAATGTGAATGTATCTCGGTCGTAAAAATCAGTAAACCGATATAATCGGAAATGAGTATTCAAATATTTATCATGCCTGCATCTATTGATTGCTCCCCGAACAGTTTTTAGGTGGATAATGCGTTGATATTGCGTTCCAAAGGGTTCATTCGGAAAATCAGTATCAAAAGTATGTTCTTTTTTATCTGGTTGATAAGCATAGAATGTCATTTCATTAACTCCTTACTCATTTAGTATTATATCCATATTCTTTATATAGTCTATCCTAAACCCCAATCTGTTTCTAAGATAAACCCGTTTTCACTTGCTAGTTTTTTTAATTCAAAGAATAACGGGTTTGGTTCCCATCCCCAAATTTTTACAAATATAGCAGAACCCCTAGCCAAGTCATGAAAGTTAATAGTTCTTGCAGTCAATTTTGTATAAGGTAATTTTAGTCTGATTAATTCATTTTCAATAATTTTTTTAGCTTCCATATGGGTTAACATTCTAGCACCTCTCTTTTTCTATATTATACCACTCAATTGAGTATACCACTCAATTGAGTATACCACTTTTTTATCTTCCGGTTATTCCATGTTCTAGTTCCTCTTCATTTTAGAGCCTCTCCCCTGGTGTATATCCCCGCCAGGAGGGAGTGAAAATTATTGACCAAAAAAGTACTTTTGTGCCGCCGCTCCCATTGCATCTGGGTATAATGTACCATTATTGCATACAATAACCCACCCACAATCGTAATTAGTAATGCGATGATAGTCGTCTTGCGGGCTATCAATATGCCCATCCCATCCGGCAATCTCTGCTAGCGGATCAGTAGCCAATCCAGCACGTACCTGATCATACTCGCCTGGCTGAGCATATGCCAGATCATAGATACCATCAATGACATTACCGCCACCGTCAAATACATATAATGTTAGTCCCCCTCCGTTGTCTTCAACAATTTCATACGTATTCATTTCCTTATCTCCTATTTTTAAGTTATTCTTGCAGGTTTTGTAATTCCAATGTTTTTTTCCAACCATCTTGCCTAGAGACCTGCTCCACATCTCGACAACCGCCTCACCCTCCCTGAGCGAAGCGCCACACTCACAACATGATTCTCCATTCATCGCATAGCCTCTTTTATGTATCATCTCATCTCTCCTTTTTGATTCATTCTTTACCAATTTTTATGCAAAAACTCTACGATTGAGGCTGCAATATGCCGCGGGAGGTGATTATTGATATCACCCGTTTCTACGATATAGCTATGCTGTGTGATGTGCCACTCGTGATATATGATATATATGGAGTATACTAACCGCCCATCTCGGCAGTTAACATACATCCTATCATGCCATGCCCGCGTGGATATCGTCACAGCATACCCCTGCATACTCACCCTCTCGCTGATCCCTACCGGTAGCGGGTGATCCTGTTGCCCATGTACACTATATGACCCATATACATCTCGCTCCATACACACATATGACCTATCCATTGACATATCTACTAACTCACCCATATCTACCTCCTATGTTGTTAGTTTATCTCATATACAGTAGACAGATGTCATAAGTTTTGTGTGACGAATGTCATAAGACAGATGTTCTATTTATATACCGATCGGTATAGAACGTTCTTGATTTTGATGTCATTAAGTCCACCCGTCCTGACCCCCCTCCCCCTCCTATGCTTTCGATAATTACACTTATCGAAACCATAACCATCTCGTATGCATTAAAAGGAAGAAGAGCCGCTATTAGGAGGGAGGATTTTGCATTATCCGATCCGTCCCGATCCCCACACTGTAACTCTACACACCCTCCCCCACCTACCTTTGGTTATGTTATGTGGGGTAGGTATTGTAGGGTATGGTATGTGTTGTATTTATGTTGATGCAATTTCGCAAATTGGTTCACGTTCTTCTTGACAGCCCGCCATTTTCTTGCTATAATAGATGTATCTTATATTGAGGATGTGTTTAGTGATTCCGTTTCCAGATAAAAAATATAATATTATCTATGCTGATCCACCATGGACATATAGAAAGTCAGATAGAATTAAATCAGCTAGAATTAAATCAGATAGAATTAAATCAGCTAGAGGATTGGCAAAGAAATTTTATCCTACTATGTCATTAGAGGACATTATGCAACTTCCTGTACAGGATATTAGCAGTAAGAATTGCTATTTATTCTTATGGGTTACTGCTCCATGTATACAGGAAGGATTAGATGTATTACGGGCATGGGGATTTTCTTTTTCTACCATAGCATTTACTTGGATTAAACTAAACAAAAGGGCTGGATCGTTATTTTGGGGGATGGGGAATAGTACACGAGCAAATCCAGAATATGTATTATTGGGTAGGAAGGGCAAATTAGAAAGAGTATCTCGTAATGTTCATTCGGTGGTTATGAGTAAGATAGAGGAACATTCTAAAAAACCAAATGAAGTCAGAGAAAGAATTGTACAGTTAGTGGGAGACCTTCCTCGCATAGAATTATTTGCACGAGATTATTATGAGGGATGGGATGTGTGGGGGAATGAGGTGAATTGACAGCCAGCATTATCTGTGCTATTATGAGAATATATGATAAGGAGGAGGAATGTCAGAGTATAATAAATTATCCAAGAAAGAATTAGTGAAGGTGGTGGAAGAGCTGAGAGAACTAGTCAGAGACTATTCTGATGGAGCTCTCGATCTTGCTCATCATCTAAGTTTTACCAATGAGATGTTGCGGATGCAATACAAACCATTTGCTTATCGGAGGGCGGAACTTATGGCATATCGGCTATTTAATTTGGAAGAGATAGTAAAACAGGAATCAGAAGAAGGAAAAGAGAGAATGGTTGGTATAGATATGTCTTTCTATGGAGGGGATGGTCTTCATAAAAATGCGGATGCTTGGGAGCAAAAGGAAGAAGAAGGATTACCTGACATTAATATAGAGGATATGAATATTGAGCAGTTGGTGGAAAGAATTGTGACAATGGTTCCATATACCTCTTTATATTCAGACTGGATACAAAAACAAAAAGCACGTATTAAAGCAATTGAATCTGCTTTGGATGGTAAACGGAAGAGGGATAAGGTTGAGTTTAGTGTGAAAATATGGCGGGAGGTATTAGAAGGAGTAAAATATCTCGAGGAGGCTGTCGAAGGAATGAGATTAATTCTCATATTTTTGGAGAAAGAATATTCTAGTGAATCAAGAAAGCAACCGTTGATTCCGAAGTAACTATTGATTCCGAAGTAACTGTTGATTAGATAAATTTGAACTAAGGAGGAAGAAATATGAAAAAGGTAATAATAAAGAATAAAGCTCAATGTAAAATCTGCGGGGATATTATAGAGAGTAAATATACTCACGATTTCAAGCGCTGTAAATGTGGAGCAATCTTTGTCGATGGAGGATTGGAATATATTCGTAGGGGCGCGGTAAGAATGGAAGATGTTATTGAATTGAGTGAGTTCATTGAAGTGAGTGAGTTCGAGGAGGAATGACGATATGGAATGGATAACTGCTGATACACATTTCGGACACTTAGAATGTGATATAATATTTGTATAGATGTCCTATGAATAAAAAAACATGTTTAATCGATGGGTGTAATGAGTTGGCTAAGGCTCGTGGGCTATGCATTAAGCACTATGCAAGATGGTATAAACATGGCAATGCTAATTATGTAGCAAACCAAAGTGGAAAAAACAATCCCATGTATAAGCACGGGAAGTATTGCAATCCATCTTTTTGTTCTTGTGGAAGAGAAAAGGATGTTAGAGCACAAAAATGTTCTATTTGCGCTGGAATTAGTTTTCCGATTGGAGAAGGTAAAAACGAATATACAAAATATAACATTACTAAAGAACAGATTAAAAATGCAATTGCACAATCAAAAAACTATCTTACGACCGCTGAAATATTAAATATTTCGAGATCAGAATTAATGAGAATAATTAATAAAGTCGACGATGATATAGACATATCGCATTTTACTCCAGGAAGGGGCAGACCATTAGATATAGAACAAATTTTTGTTACAAATTCAACAATTAAAAACGGCACAATTAGAAAACATCTTTTTAACTCAGGATTAAAAGAATATATCTGTGCCAAATGTGGAATTGTTCCAACATGGAATAATAAACCACTTACATTGCAAATGCACCATATTAATGGTGATTCTACCGATCATAGATTAATAAATTTAGAGTGGCTTTGTCCTAATTGTCATTCTCAGTGTCATTCTCAGACTGATAATTATACAGGAAAAAATGGGAGTAAAAATCATGGTTTATAGAATTGGAGGTATGGGTGTCAGAAGTGGCATTTGGATTACTTCTGACACCCACTGAATTTCGGACATAAAAACATTCTTAAATACTGTCATCGTCCGTTTAGTTCCGTGGAAGAAATGGATGAGGAACTTATTCGTAGATGGAACGAGCGGGTTTCTTCTAACGATATTATTTATCATCTGGGGGATTTTACCTTGAAAAAGGACGCAGATGAATATTTGGATCGGTTAAATGGTAAAATACGGTTAGTACCAGGCTCACACGATTATTGGTTGAAGCGCGTGGATTTGCAGAAGTATAAAAATAAGTTGGAGATTCTTCCTCTTTATACAACGATAAAGTATGAGGGAAAGAAATTGGTATTATGTCACTATCCTATGCGCTCCTGGGATTCTTCTCATTATGGATCTATTCATCTGCATGGGCATAGTCATGGTAATATTCCAGACGAGGAAAACTTCTATGATGTGGGAGTGGATTGTACAGGAGATTATGCTCCCGCAGGTCTGCCTAATTTTGGGCTAAAATCGGTAAGTTCTTTTAAGGAGAAGGGAAATATAATGAAGGGAAATAAAATAAAGGGAAATAGAATAACGTGGTATGAGAAAGAGGATGAGATAATAGATATGTTACTTAGTAAGGAGGGAGATAATGTATAAAATAGACTATAGAGATAAATCTTTTGCAAGCATATATTTTGAAGATGAGGCTACGATTCAGGACTTAATACAAGCTTTACAACAAATAGAGAAACGATATGGGAATCTTCCTATAGTAGAGAGTTACGATGGTATGGAATGTATACCAAAAATGTATGTAATGGGTAATGAATTTATCACTTTTACGAGTTAGATGAGATAGAAGGGCTTGGTTGGAATTATTCTAGGTTCTATGGGTACACATAGTTATATCGTATGTGGCAAAGGAAATCCAGAGTCATTTAATTCTTGTTCTCATGGAGTGGGTAGGATAGTGGGAAGAAAGGAAGCGAAGCGGACGCTCAACTTAGAAGAAGAACAAAAAAAGATGGAAGGTATTGTGTATGGACTTCATACAGAAAAAGAGTTGGATGAAGCCCTTGGCGCATACAAAGATATAAATGTCGTGAAGAAAAATCAGCAAGACTTAGTGGACGTGGTAGTAGAATTAAGTCCTCTAGGAGGTATAAAAGGATGGCGAATCAGCGGTTGAATAAGAGACAAGTACTCGAGATATATTCTGCCTACAAGAATGGGGGAAGCCCGCACACCCTTGCATTTAATTATAAAGTGTCTTATAATACTATCAAGAATATTGTGCTCGGAAAAACTTGGACTGAACTAAAGTTAGAGCCGATTTATAGGAGGTGAGGAATGGATGATTGACAAAATAAAAGTTGGAAAATTTGATGATATTATTATGGGTGTCATAGAAGACTATCCAAATAGCGATTTTACAACTCATCGATCATGTATTGGCTGTCCAAATTGCGGTCGTGTGGATACATGTGAATTAGATAAAAATGATCCATATATAGAAACGGTTATTGCAAGCGTTGGTTGGAGAAAATCGTTGTTGACTGGTAAGTGGTATTGTGGAGATTGTTCTTTGAAAGGATAGAGCAATGAATACTAAAGATATGACATACTATCTAGATAATGATGGGTATCCAACAGAAAAAGCTTTGAAGAAAATCAGGGAGTGGAATTTTGATGCGGATTCAGATAGATATAGGAAATATGCTAGTGGAAAAACTCCGCAAATCGCTATTATGAAAGCATTTCTGGAAGTGATGGAGGTGAAGAATGGATGAATAAAAATAGGGGCGATGGTATGAAACTAAATCTAACTAAAGAAGAAGTTGAAGAAGGATTGAAGATTTCGTTAACTTTAAATTCTAATGGGGCAAAAAAAGCGCAGGAACTGTATTCGGATTTGTTGTATCTACATACAGAGCTTGAAGCATGGAAACACGAGTCCGAACTACTCGCCAGATGTCTCGATTGGGAGCTTAATGGATATATAGATGACAAGGACAAGGCTTGCGCAAGGGAGATATTGAAAGCCTATGTCTCAAAAGCAGAGAAGGAGAAAAATGATAAGTGATGAGGATTTAAATGAACTCGTAGAAGATGGGCATTTTAAGCTTTCCACTACAGAAAAACAGAGCCTTGCGGCAGAATTACAACGAAATCGTATTGATATGTTTAAGCTCCGCGCTGAGTTGGAAGTATGGAAAGTGGATGCAGAGAGATTATACAAGGCATTAGCAGATGGGCAATTAATGTTTGTAAGCATTGAAATTCCTTCAGATAAAAAATATGCAAAAGCTATTGATATTGCTCTTGAAGCGCATCGAGAGTTGAAAGAAAAGGAGGAGCAAGAATGATAGAACAACAAGTACTTGTAGAGTTAGCAGATGGAAAACTATAAATGTAAGGACTTTGTATTAGAGACTTTGGATTGGTGGATAATACACATGGGATTACGAAACTGGGATATTGAAATTATATTGGAGGATATGATAGAATCTCCAGAGGGTGAATCGATTGCAGTGGGATGTACATTTTCCAGATGGGAGTATCTGTCCGCCACCGTTAAATGTAATATGTCCGAGTTAGAAAAATGTTCACAAAAAGAAATTGAGGAACATATTGTGCATGAACTTTGCCATATACTTACTAATGAAATGATGGAAGAGGAAGATAAGATGAAACATGCCGAACGGGTAGTTACTACTTTAACCAGAGCTTTTATGTGGACTAAAAATTCGGGGAATAAATCAGATGATACATAAATACTGGAATCAGAAACCAACCAGATTAGCTATAGATTTTGATGGTGTGATTAACAGTTATGTGAGTGGGTACAAACCAGACGATGATTCTTGGCTCCCAGACCCTCCTACTGATGGGGCATTGGATTTTGTGAA
>WOYI011243636.1_pt1 | contig 10825 bp, 11 predicted proteins | sample 6423411 | NCBI WGS metagenome assembly WOYI01 (sample SAMN13441803, study PRJNA592873) | oil field metagenome | biome: oil field; feature: oil-well bore; material: oil-contaminated soil; isolation source: oil-contaminated soil from oil-well borehole | place: Germany: Wietze | collected 2016-10-18 ... | reverse complement strand
GTGGTTACTCCGTGTAGCTATAGAAAACTCCTTTTGTTGGGCCTAAGATACCCATCCTTTTTTAAGCTAACCTATACCATGCAACCAGCTCTCTAAAAAGTATACCATATCCCAATAGTGGGCGGCGGCCAACTGCCTCTTATGGAGAACAGCAAGTGGTTTATGTGATCAATCCCCCGCAAGATACCAAAGATGATGCGTTGGCCAACATGCACCATCACTTGGGGAGGCTAGATGCGATCCTTGCGGGACTAGCAGATGGCGATCTTGCCAAGATAAGGCAGATAGCGGCGGATAACGGGATGTCATACAGAAATACAGCGCCTGTCATAGCGCCTTCAAGTTTCAATAAAGCGGAAGGGAGGTAGCGCCTTCCAAGGCAAAGAATTGCAGTTGTTTGTGCTGGGGCGGCCTTGGCGTTACACTTGAAGGCATGAAAGCAAAGGCAATGCTGTTCCTGGTTTTTGTGGCGCTTCTTTGTATGGTCGCTCCCCCAAGCTTCGGGCAGGAGGCCCAAGCGCCAGAGCTTGCGCTCGTTGCGACGGTCAAAGATCGCAAAATCATAAGAGGACCCGGTTACGGGGACGCCTGGGCTCTCGAGTTGGAGGTCAAAAACACCTCAAGCGAAACGCTGGTACTCAACCCTTACAACGTCTTGCTTTTCTACATTACAGATGCCGACAAGTACGACGCGCTTGGCGGCTCGTCTGGGCTTGTGCTGGCCTTTGCCAGGCCGTTTCCGCCTGTTCTTTTCGATTACCCGATTGGCCAGGTTCGCTCCTCTAAAGACCTCGACGCCATCAGGGAGGCGCCAAGAAGCCCTTCCCAGCAAAGCCTTCCATTAGGCCCCCTTGCATCCCGAAGAGTCACGCTTTTGTTTAACCTGCTGAAGAAAGGCGTCGACACGAACCACCTGGACCTCTCGTACCTCGCCTACAGCCATACCGGTGCCCCGGACCGGGCGACATTCTTGACGACACTCGATACGCGTTAGCTTACGTTCAACACGATCTTGCCGAACTGTCTTTGATTTTTGAGGTCCTCAAGCGCCGTCATCCCTTCCTCCAAGGAGTAGGACCTGTGGATGATGGGACGGATCTTTTTGATCCCCATGAACCGCACGAACTCTCGAAAGTCGTTCATCGATCCCATCGTAGAACCGATGATCGAAATCTGGTTCCAAAAAATCCGGTTGATGTCGGCTGGGGGGTTGCCTCCCGTCGTAGCCCCGCAGGTTACCAGCCTTCCCCCCTTCTTGAGGCATTTGAGCGAGGTTCCCCAAGTTTGTTCGCCTACCGAGTCGACCACGGTATCCACGCCTTGGCCGTTGGTGAGCTCGCGCACCTCTTTTGCGACGTCCTTTAGCGTGTGGTTGATCCCGAAGTGTGCGCCGAGCCCCATAGCCCGCTCGACCTTGTCTGTCGAAGAGGACGTAACGATGGCCCGAAGGCCCGTAGCGAGCGCGATCTGCAAGCATGCAAGCGAAACTCCTCCCCCGATCCCGTGGATGAGGATCGTCTCCGAGGGTTTGATGCGCCCCCTAGTCACGAGCATCCGCCAGGCGGTAAGGAACACGAGCGAGGAAGCGGCCGCTTCCTCGTAAGAGGAGGCTTTGGGTAGCGCCACGACGTTCGTTTCCGGAACGGCCACGTACTCGGCAAACGTGCCAGGAACGTGCTCACCCAGGATGCTGAACTTTGGGCAGAGGCTGTGCTCTCCCATCTCGCAGTACTCGCAGGTTCCGCAGCTTAGGCCAGGGTTGATCATGACGGGGTCACCCCTTTTGACTCGCGTAACCCCTTCACCCACTTGAGCCACGACCCCGGAGCCGTCCGCCCCCAAAACGTGAGGAAATTGGAGTTTCAGGCCGGGCATCCCATGGACGACCCAGAGGTCTAAATGGTTCAAGGCCGCGGCCTTGATGTTGACGAGCACCTCTCCTCTTTTGGGCTTTGGGGCTTCCACCTCCTCTAGGGCGACCTGGCCTATCTCGCCGTGGGCTTTCAAAACGAGCGCTTTCATAGGGGGCCTCCTGGCTATGCGAGTGTTTTTAGGATGTCGAGCGTGGTCTTCGAGGGGCTTCGCTCGAGCTCGGTGGGGGTGATGTAGCGCTCAACAAGACCAGTCCTGTCCCGAACGCCGAGTTTTTCAAACAGAAAGACGAAACGGTCTTCCAAGTCTTTCCCGAAGTCCCCTTTAAAGTCCTTGGGTAGGCTCCAGAATGCCCGCTTGAACGGCCCGAAGACCTTTTTCCTCGTTTTGTAGTAGAACTGCTCTTGCGTTTCGTCGGGCTTCTTTTCGTTGACGAAGTTTTTATCCATGTAGCTCATCAGCTCGTGCTGGAAATCTAACGGCAACCTGGGGTGGTCGAGCAGGAGGTTCTGGAAGCCGGTGGCCAAGTGAATCTCTGCCGTACCCCGCTTGGGGAACTCATCGAAGGCCTCGTCCGGAAGGGTAGAGGCGCCGTGCTGGACGGCCCCTGAGAGCCCGTAGCGTTCCCTCGATAGCTTGGAGAGCTTCTCTAGCACGTCGAAGTCGAGCTTGACCTTGGCGATCGTTCCGTCGGGCAAGACGACACCGCCGTGCGACGTTCCCGTCTGTACGGAGATTTTGCTGATTGCCTTGAGGTTTCCTTTTGTTTGCAGCTCCTTGATAAGCCCGTCCATAAAGGCGATGAGATCTTCGGGCGTCGAATTCACCTTGCCCACTTCGCCGATTTCCCCGCCCACCGATACCGTAACCCCCTTGGGTTCCAGGGCCCGGATGTGCCGGACGAGCTCGGCCTCGATCTCGTAGTTGTTCCGCTGTTGCTCGGCATGGGTCGGCTTGCTTAGGTCCACGACCGTCGAGGCGTCGATGTCGATGTTGAAAAACTCCGCTTCGAGCGCCTCTTTTACGAGCGCCTTAAGTCCCTGCACCTCTTTTTGGGGGTCTTGGGCAAAGTTCTTGGCGTTGATCTGGAAATGGTCGCCCTGGATGAAGACGGGTCCTTTGTGGCCCTCCTTGATGGCCGCGGCCAATAGGACCGTTCGGTACTCGGCCGGACGCTGGAACGTGTAGCCGATCTCGGATTTGGCGATCTCCAAGATGAACGCCTTCGTGTTAAGGCGCTTGGCCGCGCGGAACGCCGCGCGCGCCATATCGTACGTCATTCCGCGCAGGTTCATAGCGGGGACGGTGAACCCGGAGCACTCCCCACGCCCCATCGCCTCGTAGAGCCCCTGGATCGAGGCAGACCAAATGCCAAGTCTTTGGGCGATAGCCCCGATAAGATGGTATAGCGCATCTTTGAGCGTTGCGTCTTCGGTGAAAACGTACGATTCGACGAGTTCGTCGATGGTTCCTTCTGACAGCGCCGATTCCGAGAGTTCCACCAAGGATCCGGCAGAATCGAACCGGACGATACCCTTGAGCTTTTTTGCGAGGTCCGTTTTTGTCTCGATCATAGTGTTCCTCCTTTGCTTTTTGGGTTGAGCCTGCAACGAGGCGTTTCCCTATTGTTTTCTATTCTATAGTAGAATGCCCGTTAGAAGAAAAGGGAGGGGTAGCATGTTTTTGCAGGGCGTTTGGCGGTTGTTTTTTGGCGCTTTCCTTGCTTTTGCTCTCGGCTGCGGCGTTCGTCCAGGGTCCGCGCAAGGCCCATCGAAAAGGGTAACCTTGCTCGTTATGGCGGACCTGCACGCCCAGCTCGAAACACATCCTGAGCTGTTTTGGCAAGGTCAATCCTCTTTGATCAAGCCCGCGGGAGGGTTAGCTAGGGTTGCCGGCTATGTCCGGGCGTGCCGTAAGGCAAACCCAGCCGGCGTTCTTTTTGTCGACTTGGGCGATACGTTCCAGGGTTCCGGGCCGGCAAGCCTCTCCAAAGGCCGCGCGCTCTTAGGCCCTATGAACGCGCTCAAGCCGGACGTGGCGCTTCCAGGGAACTGGGAGGTGGCCTACGGGGCGCATGCGATGCGTGAGCTTACCAGGGCGCTCGAGTACCCAACGATCGCCGCGAACGTGTACGAGGAAAAGACAAAGACGCTGGTATTCCCCCCCTATATCATGGCCGATCTGGATGGTGTTCGCGTGGCCGTCATAGGGTTTACCGACCCGGACGTCCCCAAGCGCCAGCCGCCTGGGTATTCGGTGGGGCTTGGATATGCCGGACCAGACGTGCTCGGGCCTTTTATCCAGGCAGTGCGCAAGAAGGGGGCGGACATCGTCATCCTTGCTACGCATGTAGGGCTGATCAGGGCGACGGACCTCGCAAGAAGGGTCGAGGGAGTGGACATCTTTTTGTCCGGCGATACGCACGAGCGGACGTTTGTTCCCGTCCAAGTAGGCTCGGCTTGGGTTATCGAGCCCGGAGCGTTCGGTTCTTTCCTTGGGAGGCTCGATTTGACCGTACAAAACGGCAGGGTTGTCGATCGAAGCTGGAAGCTCCTTCCCGTAACTCCGGATCGATTTAAGGAGGACGCGCCGGTCAAAGAGGCCATTACGAAGGCACTCGGTCCGTTCTCAGTCCTCATGGGGGAGGTGATCGGCGAGACCTTGGGGCCGCTTTATCGTCACGACGTGCTCGATACCCCGCTCGATCGCGTGATCACGGATGCGATGCGCGAGGCCGCGGGAACAGATATCGCTCTTAGCAACGGCTTTAGGTTTGGACCCGTGATCGAGCCCGGGCCGATTTTGGAGGCGGACCTTTGGAGCGCACTGCCCAACCCAGAGCCGTTGAAGGTGGGGAAAGTCTACGGCTGGCAGCTCAAGTCCTTTTTAGAGGAAGAGCTCGAGCATGTCTTCTCTAGAAACCCGGATCGGCTTTTTGGTGGTTGGCTTCCTAGGTTCTCCGGAATGAAGGTGGTCTTTGAGGCGTTTGCCAAAAAGGGGGAACGGCTCAAAGAGGTTTTCGTGAATGGATCCCCCCTTCAAGAAGAAAGGCTCTACAGCGTCGTATCCTGCCAAAGGGAGGGGGATGCCCCCGATGTGCTCTGCAGGATCCCTCACGCGTTGGATACGCGCGTGCTGGATACGGGGATTCATGAGGCGATCAAGGCCTACCTTGCCCGCCGTTCTCCGATCACGCCCCAGGAAGACGGCCGGATGGTCGCAACGGATTTGCCCAAGGCCGTCCGCTCGCAGTACGAGGCGTTGTTTGGAGCGAGCTTGGGGATGCAGCCGGCGCCCGTTCGCTTTCCAGCGTCCGGTTCGCTATAATGAAAAAAACAAAGCAATTGGATGCACCTTTTAATGATTGATCGAGGTAAAATCCTAGCCGTATGCGTGCACAAAGGGCGTCTTCTATCCCTTTTTGCAGGGGTTGGGCTTGGGTTTTTGATGGTTGCGCAAAGCCTTCGGGCGCAAACGCTTAACCTTCCTGCGGGGGTCCAGGATCTTCTTGGGAACGTCGTTCAGCTTACTCCTCAGCAAGGAGGCCAGCCCCAAGGGGAGGCCGTTCCGGCCCAAGGCGTTCACCTTCCCCCGCTCAAAGAAAAAGAGCCTAACGATACGCCAAGCGAGGCCCAAGCCCTGCCGTTTGCAAGGGACCTCGAGGGCCAACTTCAAGACGACGACGTGGACGTGTACGCCTTTTCGCTCGATGGCCCCGCTCAGGTGGCCATAATGCTGGCTTTTCCCGAGGGTTCGAGTGGTGCCGCCATCTTGTTTGGCGTGCTCAAGCCGGATGGCAAGGTGCTTTTGCCCCCTAGGGCCGTGTTCCCGGACTTCGAGCGGGTTTCGATGGTGTATGGCCTTCCAGCGGGAACGTTCTATGTCCAAGTCGGGCCGATGCCATACCATGCAAAGGGCTATGTCTCACCCCCCTATGCCGTTTACATCGAAGTGCAGGATTAGACGATGAAAAAGCATTTGGCCAAAGGTCCAAAGGGGGCTTTACCGCTATGGCGCTAAACCCTGCCGGGCTCGTCCTTCGAATGATGGGACAGGAAAACGCGTTTCGGTTGGAGCTCGAGCGCTGCCTTCGCATCCGTAGCCGCCTGTCTTCTTGTACCCGATGCAAGGACGCATGCCCCGAGGGCGCGCTCACGATCGGCAAAGAGGGGTTCAGCGTAAACGAGCGATGCACGCTGTGCGGGCTGTGTATGGCGGCCTGTCCAACGGGCGCGATCGCCGTGGCCGTAAAGCAAGCTTTAGGCGCGGGGTTTCTGACGCTGAACGACAAAAGAAGGCTGTTTGCCTGCAAGAAGCGGATTGACGAGGCCCAGCTTATGGCAAGGCAACGAATGCAAATTGGCTGCCTTGGGATGCTGTTTCCCGCTTGGCTGGCCGGCCTTGCGACCCTCGGCGAAACGTCCGTGACCATCTGGGTTGGGAATTGCCAGGAGTGCGCAGAGGGCCAAAAGAAGCCTTGGGCGTTCGAAGGGGATCGGCTACACACCGGGCTGCTTACCATCGAGCGTGGGCCCATGCCGGAAAACGATGCCTTCGAGCAGCAAAATCAACTCTCTAGGCGTTCCTTCTTCAATTTTTTGGCGGGGTCTGCCCAAAAGGGTGCGGCAAGGAGCTTGTCCAGCCTTCTACCCAAGGCCAAAACCAGCGACCCAGGGGTCGCTTTGGGGGTCAAACGAGCGGTGAGCCGGTCCGGGAAGCTACCCACACTTCAGGCGTGGCCTGCGCTTTGGAGTAAACTGTTCCATCGTCCCGAGATCGACGCCGAGCGTTGCAGCGCCTGCATGGTCTGCAGCAGGCTCTGCCCTACGAAGGCGCTGGACGTGAAGGACGTTGACGGCAAGCAGGCCTTCGTTTTTGACGCTCTAAAGTGCCTTGGGTGCGGGATGTGCCAGGATGTCTGTTTTGAAAAAGCGCTTTCGCTCAAGCCTTGCGGGTTGGACGTTCGGGAGGCCGTATTGGTCCTCGTTGAGAAGCGACCCTGCGCTGGATGTAAAAGGGAATGGTTGTTTGCGGGCGAGCGGACGCTCTGCCCAGCGTGCGTGAAAAAAGCCAGGGCCAGCCTTTCGTAAAAGGCTGGCCGACGAACTACGAAGGGGATTCGATGGACGAGATTATTCAAGCCTTTAAGGCAAGAAGAGACTTGCTTGCTTTTTTCGGCATTTCTCTTTATAAGGACCCTAACGAAGAGGTCTTAGGAGACCTAGAAGGCGTTCTCCAAGGGCTTGGAGCGCTGGAGAAGCTGGTTGAGAGCGAGCGCTACCAAGAAGGCCTCGCCCTTTTTAGGGACTTTCTCCAAAGGGTCGCGAAGGAGCAGGACAAGGAGATGCCGCTTAAGGAAGCGGCCACGGAGTACGCCAAGCTGTTTATCGTGCCTCCGGGTGTTTCTGCAAAAGAATCGCCTTATCCTTACGAATCCCTGTTCCGGGGCAAGCACAGGATGCTGATGGACGAGCCAAGGGACGAGGTCTACAAGGCCTACTGGATGGCCAAGTTTGAGCTCAAGCAGGAATCGAACGAGCCCGAGGACCACTTAGGCCTCGAGCTGCTGTTCTTAGCGAGGCTCTCGGAGCGGATCGCTGACACGCTCGAGGAGAAGGGGCAAGATGGCATCGAGGAGGCCCTCAAAGACATCTCGACTTCGATCGAATTCTTGAAGGCCCATCCGTTGAGCTTCGTAGACAAGCTCTCCGAGCTTGTCCTTGAGCAAACAGGGCATTCCTTTTATCGAGGCCTTGCGCTTACGTTGCCGCCCTACCTTCGCTTCGACCTTGCCTACCTAGAGGAAGCAAAGGAGCATTTTCTGGAAAGCGGAAAGGAAGGCGAACAACAAGGGCAATAACACAATAAGGAGCACGGAGGGGCGGACATGCGCGTTTGGGCTGCTGCAAGCTTGCTTTGGGTAAGCGTTATTGCTTGCCTTTGCCTTCCATCTGCACTTTGGGCGGAGCCAAGCTGGGAAGAATCGTGCATCTATCCCCTCTTGCATGCCTGGGATGAACGCGGGCCGTTCATTTCCTGCGAGATCGATACGGAAAAGGCCGTGGGGCGTGCAACCTACGAAGGCGGCTACACGATGGAGCTTAAGCTCGGAGAGCCTACCGTCGTCTCGCTCGGCATCCTTGGCTACCCGAGGGTGTATTCCCACAACGAGGAGCTTCTCTACACGCTCGTTCCGGAAAGTGTGCCTATCGAGGGGCGGAATGCGCTACGCTACACGATGATAGACGCCAACGGGCAAACTTACACGTACCGCGGAATTTCAGACGGCCAGAGGCTGCTCTTGGAGGTTGGCTGTCCGGACGGTTCGCTCGCCCGCTACGATTTTCCTACCCAGGAAGGTGCAGAAGAGGGCATCGATGAAGGGTTTGCCTGTTTGGAGCGTTCTTACGCGCAGGCCTTGTCCCAGGGGGCGCAAGTACCCGCTGCACCGGCCCAGCCATCCCTTGGTGCACCCCCCAGTGCTTCAACCCCGGCCCCTACAGTGTCTGCCCCGGCCCCGGCCCAGCCGCCAAGGCCCGTTCAGGCCCCTGGGGTTCCCCCACAACAGGTCCCGATGCCCCAGTCGCCCCCTGCTGGTCTGCCTGTTAGCCAGGGCGATGGCTGGTACCCGCTCGAGCCCTTAAGTCCAGGCTGGGAGGAATGGGTGTTTCTTATGTCGCGCATAGGGCCTAACCCTTGAGTATTTGAAGGAAAGCCTCGATGCCGGCGCTGGCGACGGCCTCGTCCTGCGCGGCACTTCCCGAGGAGCAGCCTACGGCGCCAACGACCTCGTCGTGTATAACGATAGGTACACCTCCGCCAAAGACCATGAACCGACCCTGGTTGGAGGCGTGGATGCCGAACGCCTCCCCGCCCGGGCCGGCGATCTTCGCGTACTCGGAAGTGGGCTTGCGCGTGCAGGCCGAGGTGAAGGCCTTGTTGATGGCGATGTCGATGCCCGTGATTTTAGCCGCATCCATCCGTTCGAACGCGATTAAGTGGCCGCCTCCATCAACGACCGCAATGTCCATGTCCACGCCGATCTCTTTGGCCTTTTCCTTGGCCGCTTCGAGAATGACTCGTGCGCCTTCGAGCGTAAGAAAAGGCCGGGTCGAAAAAAGAGCGCGTTTTGGCATGTTGTTCCTCCTTTTTTTGTTGTCGTTGGCTTATTTTTAGGATTATCCTCAGGATCGGGAGCACGCGCAAACCCTGGTGAGTATGCTGAGCCTTACGAATGCAAAGATCCTGACGCCGTACGAGACGGTTTTTCCAGGAACCGTCCGTGTGGCAGAGGGGTGCCTCGCGGAGGTGTTCGAGGGGGTCGACTCGAAAGGGGAAGATTTGGGCGGGCTTTTGCTCGCCCCCGGGTTCATCGACATCCACACGCACGGAGTTTGCGGGTTCGACCCGTCTGAGGCATCCGGTGGGGCCGAGCTAACGGATGCGTTGGAGGGTATGGCGGGGGCACTCATAAGCCACGGAGTGACGGCATTCCTTCCAACGCTCGTCTCGCTTGGGCCTGGAACGCTAGAAGGGCTCATGAAGGCGTTTGGGGGGGCTTTTTGCGATCCTCGTAAGCCGGGCGCCCAAGCGCTCGGGGTTTGGCTGGAAGGGCCCTACCTTTCCCCCGGTTTTAAGGGTGCCCATGCCGAGGAAAGCCTAAGGCTTCCCGACACGAAAGAGCTTACTCTGTTAGCAAAGCTTTCCAAAGGCACGCTTCGAGGGCTCACGCTCGCTCCTGAGCTTGCGGGCGCCCTCGAGCTTGTTTCCGAGGCGGCCAACCTTGGCCTTAAAGTGGCGCTAGGCCATACGGGGGCAAGCTTTGACGAGGCCAAAAAGGCCCTTTACCGGGGTGCCGACCGTGCAACCCATCTGTTCAACGCGATGCGCCCCGTTCACCACAGAGATCCGGGCGCGGCGCTCGCGCTGCTTGAAAGCCCGCAAGCGTACCTCGAACTCATATGCGACCTTGTTCACGTTGCTCCGGAGATGCTCCGTTTTGTACGTAATGCCGCCTCTTTGGATCGGCTCGTTGCCGTTACCGACCAGATCGCGGCGACGGGCCTGCCCGATGGGGGCTACCGGCTTGGCGGGTTGGAGGTTGAGGTCAAGGCGGGCAGGGCAAGGCTCTCTGACGGGACGCTCGCGGGCTCGCTGCTTACAATGGACAAGGCATTTCAAAACTTGGTTAAAGTAGGCTTTTCTTTGAATGAAGCGGCCAGAATGCTCAGTCTCAACCCGGCCAGGGCACTCGGGCTTCCGGGCATGGGGGCCATTCTCCCGGGCTGCCAGGCCGACTTTGTTGTCCTTAGCCCCGTCTTTGGAGTGAGGCGGGTATACAGGGCGGGTAGGCTTGCCTACCAAGGCCCTTGAGGGGCGCTTTTGGGCGAACGACGAACAAAGGGCCGCTATCGAGTGGCCATTGGAGGGGGTTTCGATGCCTGAGTTCGTGCATCCGATGCTTGGGGAGGATGTGACTTCCATAAGCGGGCACTACGCGCTTACCCACGAAAGGACGCTTCGTTACGCCGGGAAAGAGGTGCTCTACTTCGTGGGTTACGCCGTTTGTGACACTTCGTGTTGCGGTTCGGGCGGTTGGGGCTATGCCCTTGTTCCTGGTTTTGTCCTGGGCCCGAAGATCAGGCAGAACCAGGAAGGGTGCTGGATCTCCGAGGTGGAGCCCATTTTAGACGAGGTGGCAAGGAAAGAGATTGCCGGAGCGATCGAGCGCGAAACCAGCGTGAGGCAGGTCGTATTCCGCTAGCTCGCCGGGCTATGTTCTTCCTTCTATGTCTTTCGTTTGCCATGAAGATCACCGAAGCCAAGCCCCTCGATAGGCGGGACATTCTTGTCCCGCTACGTTCTGCCTTTCCGCCGGCCCCCGATAGGCGGGACATTCTTGTCCAGCTCTCTTTGCGCCGGGCCTAGAAAGACCCGGCTATCAGATGGGAAG
>WOYI011507854.1_pt1 | contig 10826 bp, 7 predicted proteins | sample 6423411 | NCBI WGS metagenome assembly WOYI01 (sample SAMN13441803, study PRJNA592873) | oil field metagenome | biome: oil field; feature: oil-well bore; material: oil-contaminated soil; isolation source: oil-contaminated soil from oil-well borehole | place: Germany: Wietze | collected 2016-10-18 ... | reverse complement strand
GACCTCCAGGGCGGGTCAACCACACCATCGGCACGGCCGGGTCGACCTTGCGGGCTCGGTGCACCAGAGCAGCAACGACGTCGGTCCGGAAAGTGTGGTCAGTCAACTCCTGACCCGACTCGTCGAAGGTCAGGGTCAAGCCTCCCGGCGTGCCGACGTTGACGTACGGCGGAAACCGGGTCAGCCGAGGTTCGTTGGCCGCCAGGTCGAAGACGGCCCGGCGCAGCACCCTGCGCATCGACGGCTCGACAGGTTCGGTGATCATGGCTCCAACCATGCCGCACATCCGCGCCGTCCGCTTGAGTCATCCACAGGCCCCTACTTGTGGATCGGCTTGGAGGCCGTGGCAGAATAGGAGACCGCGGCTCTTGACGTTACCGGGCCTTGCCGCGCCCTACGCCAGATTTTGACGAGAGGTGTTCGTGTCGACGAGCAAGTCCACTGCGACAGCGAAGAAAGCTTCCGCGAAGAAGGCGCCGGCCAAACAGGCCGCCCCCGTTTCCCCCGAAGCCGACCTCGGAGCCTCTGCGGCGACGGTGTCCGACGAGCCTGCAGACGAGGCCGAACCGACGGATGTCGATCCGGGTGAACTCGAGGCGATCGAGGAGATCGAGATCGAGGACGACGTGGAGAGCGTCGAGACTGCTGCGGTCGAGGTCGGTCCTGACGGCAAGAAGATCCTTCCCGACGTCCCGGACGACCAGTTCGAGGAGGACGTGAAGAACGATCCGACGATCGTGGCGGACGAGAAGGAGTCCGAGGCGTTCGTGATCTCGGCCGCCGACGAGACCGACGAGCCTGAGCAGACGGTCACCGTCGCCGGCGCCACCGCCGACCCGGTCAAGGACTACCTGAAGCAGATCGGCAAGGTTCCGCTGCTCAACGCCGAGATGGAAGTCGAGCTCGCGAAGCGGATCGAGGCTGGCCTCTTCGCGGAGGAGAAGCGCGGCAAAGGCGGCCGCCTCAGTGGCAAGACCCTGGAGGAACTCGAATGGATCGCCGACGACGGCCGCCGCGCGAAGAACCACCTCCTCGAGGCTAACCTGCGTCTGGTGGTCAGCATCGCCAAACGTTACACCGGCCGCGGCATGCTCTTCTTGGACCTGATCCAAGAGGGCAACCTCGGTCTGATCCGTGCGGTCGAGAAGTTCGACTACACCAAGGGTTACAAGTTCTCGACCTACGCAACCTGGTGGATCCGTCAGGCCATCACCCGGGCGATGGCCGACCAAGCCCGCACGATCCGGATTCCGGTGCACATGGTCGAGGTCATCAACAAGCTCGCCCGCGTGCAGCGCCAGATGCTGCAGGACCTGGGGCGCGAACCCACCCCCGAGGAGTTGAGCCGCGAGCTCGACATGACTCCGGAGAAGGTCATCGAGGTGCAGAAGTACGGCCGTGAGCCGATCTCGTTGCACACCCCCCTCGGCGAGGACGGCGACAGCGAGTTCGGCGACCTCATCGAGGACACCGAGGCGGTCGTCCCGGCGGATGCGGTGGGCTTCACGATGCTGCAGAAGCAGCTCGAGAGCCTGCTCGACTCGCTCAGCGAGCGGGAGGCGGGCGTGATCCGGATGCGCTTCGGCCTGGGCGACGGCATGCCCAAGACCCTCGATCAGATCGGCGACACCTTCGGCGTGACGCGCGAACGCATCCGTCAGATCGAGTCGAAGACGATGGCGAAGCTGCGCCACCCCTCGCGCTCGCAGTCCTTGCGCGACTACCTCGAATAGCCGGGTGCCTCGAGTGACCCGCGCCGGTGGCGGGGTGGCCCTGCGCTACGCGCCGGCCATCCTGCTCGGTCGGGCGGCACGTGTCGCGGCACGGCTGCGCAAGCCGGGCGGGGGCTCCGCCGTGCCCGGGCTCGTCGTCAACAGGATCGCGCCCGGTTTCCTGCCGAGCGTGCTCCGCGGATTCCGCGACGGGCTCGTCGTCGTCACCGGTTCGAGCGGCAAGTCGACGACGACCAAGATGCTGGTCGCGCTGCTCGAGGCGCACGGCCGCCGGGTCTTCACCAATCCCTCGACCGCGAACATCTCGCAGGGGCTCAGCTCGGCGCTGCTCGAGCGGGTCCGCCTGAACGGGACGATCGACGCCGACTTGGCGGTGCTCGAAATGGACGAGGGGCACGGCGCCTTGATCGCCCCTCGGTTGTCGCCCCGACTGGTGGTCCTCACCAACGTGATGACCGACCAGATCGACCGCTTCTTCGACTCGGAGAGGGTCGTCGCCCTCCTGAGGAAGATCGCCGATCGGGCCACGGAGGCGGTCGTCAGCAACGGCGACGACGCGATGCTGGAGGAGCTGGTCGCGGAGCTCCCCGCAGGAGTCCGCGTCGAGCGCTTCGGCGTGAGCGCGGGCGTTCTGGCCGAGCAGCCGCGCGGGCTGGGCTCCACACGCACCTCGGCATCCAGGGTGAGTCATGGCACCCGCGTCGAGGCTGCACGTGGGCGCACCGCCACGATCGAGGTGGGCGGCACCGCCCTCACGGTGACGCTGCCGGCCAGAGGCGTGCACTATGCGGTGGATGCCGCAGCCGCCATGGCCGCCGCACGCGAGCTGCTCGGCGAGGCCTTCGACCCGGAGCTGGCTGCCGAGACCATCGCGACGCTCGCGCCGGTCTTCGCCCGCGGCGAGATCACCACGGTGCGCGGCGCCCAGGGTGGCGCGGTCGAGGTGGAGTTCGTCCTGGTGCAGAATCCCGCCAGCTTCCAGCTCAACGTCGACGCGCTGGACGCGGGCATCGACCAGGTGCTCGTCGCGATGGGCTCCGATGTGCGCGATCCCGGCTACTTCTGGCCGGTGGATGTGCGCAGGATCGGGCGCGCTCGGATCGTCAGCGGGTCGAAGGCCTCCGAGCTCGCGCTCCTGCTCGCATACCAGGGTGTCGAGATCGACGCCCTGGAACCCGACATCCCGACGGCGATCGACGCCTTCCTCGCCCTGCCGGAGCCGGCGAGCGGCCTCAAGACGATCATCTTCACGGCCGATCCGATGCGCCGCACCCGAGCACACCTGGGACTGCGTTCGTGAGGGCCATCCTGCAGTTCTTCCCGCAGCGCCTCGACGTGAACGGCGATGCGCAGAACGCGCTCGTGCTTGCGCAGCGCGCGCGTTGGGCGGGCATCGACGTGGACCTCGTCGCGGTGTTGCCGGGCGATCGGCCCCCGGCAGAGGCTCCCGCGGCGATCGTGATCGGCTCATCCGTGGATTCCGAGCTGCCGGCGCTCCGCGCCGAACTGGTCGGCTTCGCCACCGCCCTGTCCGACTGGGTGGCGGCGGGCGTGCCGCTGCTCGCGGTGGGGACGGGATTCGAGCTGCTCAGCCACGGCATCCAGCTGGGCACCGCCGCGGCGGACTTCATCGAGGGCTTCGGCGTCTTCCCCGGCAGGGCGCAGCCGCTGCCGGCGCGGGCGAGCGGGGAACTCGTGGCGGATGTGCGCGAAGGCCGCATCGTCGGCTTCGAGAACCACGCCCGCGGCTTCGTGGTTCCCGACGACGCCTCCGCTTTCGGCGCCGTCGTGCGCGGCACCGGCAACGACTCCCGTTCGGAGGGTTCGCGGACGGGCTCGGCGATCGGCACGCACCTGCACGGACCCGTGCTCGCGAAGAATCCTGTGCTGGCGGACGCGATGCTCACCGCGGCGTTCGGCGACCGTTATGGCGCAGACTCGCATGAGGCCACGCGCGTCGACTCCTTCGCCGCCGCCGCTCGGGGTGCCATCTTGGCCCAGCTGGATCTGCCGATCGGCTAGCCGGGTCAGGACGTCAGCTCGTGCCCGAACCTGCCTGATGCGCAGACACCCGGAGCCGCCGACTCGGCGCCTCCGCCGAACGACTGCTCAGTGCCGAACGACTGCTCAGTGCCGAACGACTGCTCAGTCGGCGATGTTGCGGGCGTTCGACTCGGTGAGCCGGTCCGTCTCGTCGTGCCAGGCCAGGGCGGTGGGAGCGAGCTTCTCCTTGAACTTCGCACCGTGGTGGGCGCAGAAGAGCAGGTCGCCCGAGGCGAGGGTGACACGGACGTACGCCTGGGCGCCGCAGCTGTCGCAGCGATCGAGCGCGGTGAGCGAGGGCAGTTCGAGTTCGTCGATGGTGTCGGTGATCTGGCTCATGATGTGCTCCCTCGGGCTCTGTTGTCACGCTCCGTCTACGCCCATCCAACCACCGTGCTGTGTCAGGGACGTGTCATGGACGTTGCATTTCGCTGACCGCGTACCCGGCAGGCCATCGGGGGTGTCGCGCCGAACGGCGTCGGCCGCTCGCCGTAGTCTTGACGACGGTCCTCTGCGACCATCTCCCGCCCCCGTCGTGATGCAGCCCCAGAAGGAGCGTCGTCCGTGACGAACGCCGACTACAACGCCCGCCACCTCAGTGTGCTGGAGGGGCTGGAGGCGGTGCGCAAGCGGCCGGGCATGTACATCGGCTCCACCGATTCGCGCGGGCTGATGCACTGCATGTGGGAGATCATCGACAACTCGGTGGACGAGGCGCTGGCCGGATACGGCTCGCGCATCGAGGTGCTGCTGCATCCGGATGCCAGCGTCGAGGTGCGCGACACGGCCCGCGGCATCCCGGTCGACATCGAACCGAAGACCGGGCTCAGCGGCGTCGAGGTGGTCTTCACCAAGCTGCACGCCGGCGGCAAGTTCGGATCCGGCTCCTATGCCGCATCGGGCGGCCTGCACGGCGTCGGGGCCTCGGTGGTCAACGCGCTGAGCGAACGCCTCGACGTCGAGGTCGACCGGGACGGCAAGACCTGGGCGATGTCGTTCCACCGCGGCGAGCCCGGTGTGTTCGCGGATGCCGATCCTGCGCGGCCGACCCCGGATGCCCCGTTCGCCCCCTACGTGTCCAACAGCGAGCTCCGGGTCGTGGGCAAGGTCGCGAAGGGCGTGACGGGCACGCGCATCCGGTATTGGGCCGACCCGCAGATCTTCACGAAGGGTGCAGCCTTCCAGCTCGAGGAGCTGGTCGACAGGGCGCGGCAGACCGCGTTCCTGGTGCCGGGGCTCGGCATCGACATCCTGGACAGGCGCGCCGGCGCCGGTCAGGACGGGCAGGGCGACAGGGAGACCTTCGGATTCGCCGGCGGCATCAGCGAGTTCGTCGACTTCCTCGCGCCAGACGCCCCGCTCACGAGCACCTGGCGCATTCAGGGCACCGGCTCGTACACGGAGACCGTGCCGGTGCTGAACGAGAGCGGCCACATGGTCGCCACCGAGCTCAGCCGCGAGTGCGAGGTGGACATCGCCCTGCGGTGGGGAGTCGGCTACGACACCGTGTTCCGCAGCTTCGTCAACATCATCGCGACGCCAAAGGGCGGCACCCACCAGGCGGGGTTCGAGCAGGGGCTGATGAAGTTCCTGCGCGCCGAGGTGGAGAAGAACGCCCGCCGCCTCAAGGTGGGCACGGGCGCCAACAGCACCGAAAGGCTCGAGAAGGAGGACATCCTGGCCGGCCTCACCGCCGTGCTCACCGTCCGCCTGCCCGAGCCGCAGTTCGAAGGCCAGACCAAGGAGGTGCTCGGCACGCCGGCCGTGCGCGCGATCGTGGCGAGCACTGTGGCCACTGCGATGGCCGAGCGCTTCGCCAGCCCGAAGCGCGACGACAGGGCGCAGTCGGCGCTGGTGCTCGACAAGATCGTCGCCGAGATGAAGAGCCGCATCTCGGCACGTGCGCACAAGGAGACCCAGCGCCGCAAGAACGCGCTGGAGAGCTCATCGCTGCCGGCGAAGCTCGTCGACTGCCGTTCCACGGATGTCGCGAGCACCGAGCTCTTCATCGTCGAGGGCGACTCGGCCCTGGGCACCGCCAAGCTCGGGCGGGACTCCGAGTACCAGGCGCTGCTGCCGATCCGCGGCAAGATCCTCAACGTGCAGAAGGCCTCGGTGAGCGACATGCTCTCCAATGCGGAGTGCGCCTCGATCATCCAGGTGATCGGCGCGGGATCCGGCCGGACCTTCGACATCGCGCAGGCCCGCTACGGCAAGGTCATCATCATGGCCGACGCCGACGTGGACGGCGCGCACATCCGCACGCTCCTGCTCACCCTGTTCTTCCGCTACATGCCCGAGATGATCACCCAGGGCCGTGTCTACTCGGCGGTTCCGCCCTTGCACCGCGTGGTGGTGATGAACCCGGGCTCCAAGCCGAACGAGACGATCTACACCTACTCCGAGGCCGAGTTGAACGGGGTGCTCGCCTCGCTCAGAAAGGCAGGCAAGCGCTACCAGGATCCGATCCAGCGCTACAAGGGACTGGGCGAGATGGACGCAGATCAGCTGGCCGAGACCACGATGAGCCGCGCGCACCGCACCCTGCGCCGGGTGCGCGTCCCCGACGCCGAGCAGGCCGCTGCCGTCTTCGAGCTGCTGATGGGCAACGACGTCGCGCCCCGCAAGGACTTCATCATCGCGGGGCAGGGGCTGGACCTCAGCCGGGTCGACGTGTAGCTGTTCTCATCGGATGCCCCGCTTCGCCGGTCAGCCGAGTCCTGTTCGGGGTGAGTCCGGCGGATGCCGGTTTCGCAGACGTAGTCTTTTCACCATGGAACGGGATGCGCTGACGGTCGATGTGACCGGCGGCCGCATCGAGGGGGTCCTGCGGCGCGGTCTGCGCATGTGGCGCGGCATCCCGTACGCCGCGCCGGCGGGGGGCCGGAACCGCTTCCGCGCCCCGCAGCCTGTGCTGCCCTGGGAGGGCGTCCGCAGCGCCGCGCAGTTCGGACCGGTCGCCCCCCAGGGCCGCGGCGCCATCGCACCCGGGCCCGGCAGCGCCGGCCGCGGCTCCGAGGACTGCCTCAGCCTGAACGTGATCGCCCCGCGGTTCGCGACGCCTCGTCCGCGGCCGGTGATGGTCTTCATCCACGGGGGCGCCTACGCGGTCGGCTCATCGCGCGAGATGCCCCAGCAGGGCGAGGCACTGGTGCGCGAGGGCGGCGTCGTCTTCGTCAACTTCAACTACCGGCTGGGCGCCTTCGGCTTCCTCGACCTGTCCCGGTACTCGAGCGCGGAACGCCCGATCGAGAGCAACCTCGGCCTGCGCGACATGGTGGCGGCGCTCGAGTGGGTGCGCGACAACATCCGCGCCTTCGGGGGCGATCCCGGCAATGTGACCCTGTTCGGAGAGTCGGCGGGCGGCAACGCCGTGACCACGCTCATGTGCGTCCCGTCCGCGCGCGGCCTGTTCGCGCGCGCCATCGCGGAGAGCGCGCCCGCCGAGGCGGTCTACGACGCCGAGGTCACCGCACGATGGGGCGCCGACTTCGTGCAGATGCTGGCCCAGGTGGTCGGCGGCGCGGCACCGGAGACGGACGCCGAGGCGGCATCACTGCTGCACACGGCCACCGTGGCGCAGTTGGTCGCCGCGACGAGCCGCACCATGCGCGAGACCCCGGATCGCGTGCCAGGGACGATCGCCCTGTGCCCGAGCATCGACGGCGAGTTCCTGCCGGAGCGCCCCGTCCTCGCCTTCGCGGACGGGACGGCGCACAGGGTTCCACTGATCATCGGCACCAACGACCGCGAGGGCTCGCTGTTCCGCGGGCGGCTGGACATCCTGGCGACGACGCCCGTCCGGATCCAGGGCGTCTTCGTGAAGACGCGCAGGCAGCTCGCCCGCGCGCTGGCGGCGCAGTACCCGCACCTGCCGACGCGGCGCGGCCGTGCCGACTTCGCCGGCGACTACGCCTTCTGGTTTCCCTCGATCGAGGTCGCGGAAGGCCACTCGCGCTATGCCTCCGTGCACTTCTACCGCTTCGACATCGCGCCGCGCCTCGCCAGGATGCTGGGGCTGGATGCCACCCACGGCATCGAGCTGTTCGCCGTCTTCGACCGCGCCCGCACCCCCTTCGGCCGGGTGATGGGTTCCCTCGGCGGCTACCGGGATTTCGAGCGCACCGGGCGCCGCATGCGCGCCAACTGGCTGCGCTTCGCGCGCGAGGGGACCGTCGATGCCGACTGGCCGCCGTACACCGAGGAGCACCGATCCACCCTCATCATCGACGCCCAGGACCGGATCGAGGAGGACCCGCGCTCAGAGCGCCGGCTCGCCTGGCGCGAGTTCGTGCCGCACATCTGAGGCGCGCGGCACCGGCTGGATCGGGCCGCCGACGGCGTCCATGCAGCGGCGCTACAGGCTGCGGCCGATACTGCCGACTACGCCGTCGATCGGGGTGCCGGATGCATCGCGCCTCGCTCCGGATCCTGGCAGCGTGCGCGCTGCGCCGTCATCGCCGACCGCGAGAGCGGGAGTCGGCCCGACCCAGGCGAGAGCCAGGGCGTCCTCGCCCTTGAGGAAGCTGTGCGCCCGCACCCCGCCCGTCGCGCGCCCCTTGCCGGGGAACTCGCTCAGCGCGGACACCTTGGCGCGCCCGGGGTCGGAGCCGGGAAGGGTGTCGGCGGGTGCGGAGATCGTCACCACGGAGACCTCGGCGCCCGGATCGACAGCGCCGAAGAAGATCACGGATGCCTTCGCGCCCAGCTTGATCCCCGCCATCCCGCCCGCAGCAACGCCCTGCGGGCGCACCTGGGCGGCGCCGAAGCGCAGCAGTTGGGCATCGGAGGTCACGAAGACGAGCTCTTCGGCGTCCCCGCCCTGGCTCGCCCCGACGACCTCGTCACCGGGCTTGAGGGCGATGATCTCGAAGTCGGGGCGGCTCGGGTAGCCGCCGGGTGCGACGCGTTTGACGACGCCCTGTGCGGTCCCGAGCGCGATCGGCAGCTCGGAGGCCAGCGACACCAGGCCCACGACGCGCTCCGTCCTGTCGCCCAGCCCGAGGTAGTCGGCGATGCGCGCGCCGGCGGCCAGCTGGACCGAGTTGGCAGGAACGGCGGGCAGGTCCACCGGGGTGAACCGCACGAGCCGACCGCGCGAGGTGATCGCGCCGAGCTCGCCGCGGGAGGTCGTGAGGACCGTCGACATGATGGCGTCGTGCTTGCTGCGGCGAGCCGCCCGGCTCGGCGGCTCTGCGCCCTCCGGCAGGTCGACGCGCACCACCCGCCCCGTGGTCGAGAGCACCACGATGGTCGGCAGGTCCTCGATCTCCAGGGCCGGGCCTCCGGATGCGGCAGCCCGCCGCTGCGCCGGGGTCACCGCGGCGCCGGCCCTGGCCTCGGTCAGCAGCGTCCGACGCGGGGTGCCGAACCGCTCGGCCACCTCATCCAACTCATCTCCCACCAGGGCGCGGAGCGCCGTGGGCGAGGCCAGCAGGGTCTCGAGCTCGGCGATCTCGGCCCGCAGCCTGTCGCGCTCGGTCTCCAGCTCGATCCTGCTGAACCTGGTCAGCCGGCGCAGCTGCAGCTCGAGGATGTGGTCGGCCTGCAGCACGCTGAGGTCGAACACCTCCATGAGCCGGGTGCGCGCTGCGGCTGTGTCGTCGCTGCTGCGCACCACCTGGATGACCTCGTCGATGTCGATGATCGCGATGAGGAGGCCGTCGACCAGGTGCAGGCGCTCCTGCCTGCGGGCCAGCCGGTAGCGGGAACGGCGGGTGACGACCGAGATGCGGTGATCGAGGTAGACGCGCAGCAGCTCGCGCAGGCCGAGAGTCTGCGGGGCGCCGTTCACCAGCGCGACGTTGTTGATCGAGAAGCCGTCCTCGAGCGGGGTCAGGCGGTACAGCTGCTCGAGCACGCCCTCGGGGCTGAAGCCGGTCTTGATGCCGATGACCAGGCGCAGGCCGTTTCTGCGGTCGGTGAGGTCGGTGATGTCCGCGATGCCGGTGATCCTTCTGCTGTTGACACCGTCCTTGATCTTCTCGATGACCTTCTCCGGGCCGACGAGGTACGGCAGCTCGGTGACGACCAGGCCGGTGCGGCGGGCGGAGAGCTGCTCGACCGTCACCTTCGCGCGGGTCTTGAAGGATCCCCGGCCGCTCGCGTATGCATCCCGGATGCCGTCGAGGCCGACGATCGTGCCGCCGGTGGGCAGATCGGGGCCGGGCACGAAGGCCATCAGCTCGTCGAGGGTCGCCTCGGGGTTCTCGAGCAGGTGACGCGCGGCGGCCACCACCTCGATCAGGTTGTGCGGCGCCATGTTGGTGGCCATGCCGACCGCGATGCCGCTCGATCCGTTGACGAGAAGGTTCGGGAACGCCGCGGGAAGCACCTCGGGCTGAGTGAGCTGGTTGTCGTAGTTGGGCACGAAGTCCACGACATCTTCGTCGAGGCCGTCGGTCATGGCGACGGCGGCCGCCTGCATCCGGGCCTCGGTGTAGCGCATGGCCGCCGGGCCGTCGTCCAGCGAGCCGAAGTTGCCGTGGCCGTCGATCAGCGGCAGGCGCATGGTGAAGTCCTGAGCAAGGCGCACCAGCGCGTCGTAGATGGCGCTGTCTCCGTGCGGGTGCAGCCTGCCCATCACGTCGCCGACGACGCGTCCCGACTTGATGTGGCCGCGATCCGGGCGCAGCCCCATCTCGCTCATCTGGAACAGGATGCGGCGCTGCACCGGCTTCAGCCCGTCCCGTGCATCGGGGAGGGCGCGGGAGTAGATGACCGAATAGGCGTACTCGAGGAAGGAGCCCTGCATCTCGGCGGAGACGTCGATGTCTTCGATGCGCTCGCCGGGTCCGGCGGCCGAAGAGGCGGGGGTGGTGGGAGTCGAATCGGGGGGAGTCATAGGATCGGGGCCATGCTACCGGCGGCCCCGTTGCCATCAGGTCTGGCGCACCGGGTCAGCCTGGCCGATGTGCTGCCGAGTTGTCTCGAGGCATTGCAGGGTCGCCGTGGGGAGCTGGGGCTGCCGTCCGTGACGCACGCGATCGTGCTGCTCATCGACGGTCTCGGTGCCGTGCCGTTGAGGGCGCGCTCCGGGCACGCCCGCAC
>WOYI011160661.1_pt1 | contig 10831 bp, 10 predicted proteins | sample 6423411 | NCBI WGS metagenome assembly WOYI01 (sample SAMN13441803, study PRJNA592873) | oil field metagenome | biome: oil field; feature: oil-well bore; material: oil-contaminated soil; isolation source: oil-contaminated soil from oil-well borehole | place: Germany: Wietze | collected 2016-10-18 ... | reverse complement strand
AACATGGCCCTGTTTACCCAGCTGCGACTCAATTTCGGGCCCACCGATCTCCAGTTCAGTCTGCGTGGCGATGACAACGAGGCCTACGGCAAACATGAAACCGTCGGTATCGCGCTGGGGCATGCGTTTGATCGTGCCCACAGGGTCCGCGTCAGCTATGGCACCTCGTTCCGTGCGCCTACCTTCAATGATCTTTATTACCCGCTGGAAGTTTATGAGTGGGGCGGGTCCTATTCCGGTAACCCGGACCTGAAACCGGAAAAATCAGGCTCTGTGGAACTCGGATTCAGTGGCCGTTATCAGCATTGGTTCTGGGATCTGGCGCTGTACCAGCTGGATGTGGAAAACCTGATCTCCCTGGAGACCGACAGCACCGGCCTGATGGCACCGGCCAACGTGGACAAGGCCCGTATCCGTGGTGTGGAAATCGCCAGCGGCTTTGAACGGGATGGCTGGATTGCCAAAGCCAGTCTCGCCCTGGCGGATCCACGGGACAGGAAAACCGATAACCGTCTGCGCCGCCGCAGTGCTCAGACCCTGAGGCTGGTTCTGGACAAGAACATCCGGACCTGGTCCTTCGGGGGCACCTTCATTGCCGAAGGCTATCGTTATGACGATGCCGCCAACGCCAATCGCCTGTCCGGCTATGGCACTCTGGATCTGCGCGCCGGTTGGGAGTTCGCACCGGGTTGGTCCAGCCGGGTGACCGTCGCAAACCTGTTCGACAAGAAGTACGCAATGGCCGAGCGATTCGATGGCAGCCGTTACATCGCGGCTGGTCGCACGGCCTTGCTCAGTGTCCGTTACGACTTTCAGTAACACACACTCGGGGATAGGTCGTGTTCGGAGCTCATAGCCTGCCCGGAAGTGATCACAGCCGACTGGGGTATCCACTGATGGCCTGGCTGGCGGAACAGCCCGACCTCGCCCAACGGAAAGTGTTTGATGATGTCCGATGGGGAGGCAAGACGGAACCAGATGAGTAACGTTTCATGCGTCACGGCCAACGAAAAATGACATTGAGAGCGCTTGCCGCGCTGATGCTGGCGGGTGCCTGTGAGGCGGCGATCGGTGCGGTATGCGCCACCGACGACCGGGGCGAACAGGTGTGCCTGGAGCAGCCGGCACAGCGCATTGCTGCCTTGTCACCGGGGGCAACGGAACTGGTGTATGCGTCCGGCGCTGGTGACAAGGTGGTGGCGGTGGTGGCCTACAGCGATTATCCGCCCGCAGCCAAAGAGGTGCCGTCAGTCGGCAGCCATACCCGGCTCGACCTTGAACGCCTGATGACGTTGCAACCGGACCTGGTGATTGGCTGGGTCACCGGCAATCCGCCGGCTCAGCTGGCAGCTCTGGAAGACCTCGGTATTCCGGTTTTCTCTATCGAACCCCGAACCTTTGATGGTGTGTCCTCGACGATTGAGCGCCTGGCCATCCTGGCCGGTAGTGAGGATGCCGGGTTTGCAGAAGCAGAACGCTTCCGCAAAGGTATTAAAGAACTGGCAGCTCGCTATGAGGGTGCCGATCCGGTGCCGGTGTTCTACCAGGTCTGGGATGAACCGCTGATGACGGTGAACGATAATCACCTCATCGGCAAAGTCATCACGCTCTGTGGGGGAAGGAATGTGTTTGGTGACCTGAAACGACTGGTGCCAAGAATCAGTGATGAGGCGGTGTTGGCAGCCAACCCGGAAGCCATCCTCGCAGGAGGCATGGGCGAGGAAAACCGCCAGTGGCTGGACCGCTGGGCCGCGTTCCCCCAGTTGGCCGCCACCCGGCACGACAACCTCTATTTTGTGCCACCCTCCCTTATCCAGCGGCCAACCCCAAGACTTCTGCACGGCAGCCGCCTGTTCTGTGAAAAGCTGGATGAGGCCCGTGCCCATCGGGCGAATACCGGACCCGGTCAGCCATGAGCCGCTTACTGGCCCCTTCCCTCCTGGTCCTGGCGGGTATCAGCCTGCTGGCAATGGCACTCTCTGTAAGTGTCGGCAGTGTGTCGGTGCCGGCAGGTGATTTGTTGTCGGTGTTGTCCGGAGGCGGCAGCAAGCTTCATCAAACCCTCATCTTTGACCTCCGGCTGCCCAGAACGCTGGCGGCTTTTGCAACGGGGGGGTTGCTGGCGGTGGCTGGTGCCCTGATGCAGGTGCTGCTGCGCAATCCGTTGGCAGACCCTTATGTACTGGGGCTCTCTGGCGGCGCCGCCGTGGGTGCGTTGCTGGCCATGCTGGCAGGGCTGGGGACCGCGTTGATCTCCGGCTCCGCCTTTGCCGGGGCCCTTCTGGCCACCCTGCTGGTGTTTGGGCTGGCCCACGGTACCGGAAGCTGGACACCTTCGCGGTTGCTGCTTACCGGTGTGGTGGTTGCTGCAGGCTGGGGCGCGGTGATTACCCTGATGCTGGCCATCGCACCGGCTCAACGCTTGCCAGGCATGCTTTACTGGCTGATGGGGGATGTCTCCTATGCTCGCACACCCTGGCCAGGGCTGGTGCTGTTGTTGGTGGTATGCCTGATCCTGTTCCCGCTGGGCCGGAGCCTGAATGTGCTGGCCCGGGGCCCGATGCAGGCGGCCGCGCTCGGGGTTGCGGTCCGGCCCCTGGAATGGCTGATCTATCTGGTCGCCAGTCTTCTTACCGCCACGGCGGTTACTACTGCCGGCAGTATCGGGTTTGTCGGGTTGGTGGTGCCGCACATGCTGCGGCTGGTACTGGGTAACGACCAACGCATTGTCCTGCCCGCCTGTGCTCTTGCCGGCGGAACGCTGCTGGTACTGGCAGATGCCCTGGCCCGTGTGGTGATAGCGCCTGAGCAGCTGCCCGTGGGGGTAATCACCGCCTTGCTAGGGGTGCCCATCTTCCTCTACCTGTTATACAGGAGCCAGGGATGAATCCGCTGAATGCCCATAACCTGGTGATTGATGTGCCTGGCCGCGCCGGGGGACAGGTGATGGACTTTACCGTGGGTGAGGGCCAGGTCTGGGGGGTGCTGGGGCCTAACGGTGCCGGTAAGACTACCCTGTTGCATACCCTGGCAGGGCTTCGGCCGCCAAGGTCCGGTGAGGTCCGGCTTGGGTCCACGCCGCTGGCATCCATGAAACGGCGCACAGCGTCGCAGCAGTTGGGATTGGTGTTCCAGGAGCGCCACGATGAGTTCCCGGCAACGGTGCTGGAAACAGTATTGATCGGGCGGCACCCCTGGCTGTCGCCCTGGCAGATGGAATCCGGTGAGGACCTTGCCATTGCCGAACAGGCACTTGCAGAACTGGATGTGGCACACCTGTCCAGTCGCCTGGTCAGCACCTTGTCTGGCGGCGAGCGGCAGCGGGTCGCCATTGCTACAGTAATGGCCCAGAAGCCGGACACCTGGCTGCTGGACGAACCCAGTAATCACCTGGACCTTCACCATCAGGTTTCGGTGATGGAGCTTCTGAAATCCCAGGCAGCGGCCGGCCGTAGTATTTTCATGTGCCTGCACGATCTCAATCTGGCGGCGCGCTGGTGCGACCATCTGCTGTTGCTTTTCCCTGATGGCGAGGCCTGCTGGGGCCCAGCGAAGACCATGCTGGTACCTTCTGCCCTGGAACGACTTTACAACCAGAAACTGGTGACCGTGGAGGCCGATGGCGCGCCGGTCTTTGTGCCCACTAACACTGAGGAGCCCGATATGCGTGAACACGCAAAAGATCCCGAACGCCACGCCCGCCGAATGGTGGCCAAGCAGAAAATCATGCAGGATCGCATTGCCCGTGCCCGGAACGAGCAGGGTGTATTGCTGGTACTGACCGGGCCCGGAAAGGGCAAGAGCAGCTCAGGCTTCGGTATGGTGGCCCGCGCCCTGGGCCATGGAATGAAAGTGGGCATCGTCCAATTCATCAAAGGCGCGTTCAGTACCGGTGAAGAAGCCTTTTTCCGGGACCTGCCCAACGTTGACTACCACGTGATGGGGCAGGGTTACACATGGGACACCCAGAACCGGGAACAGGATGTGGCGGCAGCCAACGAAGCCTGGGACATAGCTGCACGCATGCTCAAGGATGACAGCTATGATCTGATCCTTCTGGATGAGCTCAACATCGCACTGAAATATGACTACATCGACCTGGATCGGGTGCTGGACGACCTTCAGGCCCGCCCGGAGATGCAGCATGTCGTCGTGACCGGTCGTTCTGCCCCGCAGGAGCTGATTGATCTGGCCGACACCGTGACTGAAATGGGCGTGATCAAACATGCCTTCAAGGATCTGGGCGTGAAAGCCCAGAAGGGTGTCGAACTTTAAATGACCACCTTGATGGTTCAGGGCACCACTTCCGATGCCGGGTGCACGGTAACATGGACGCTCTTGATTACCATGCCTGCAAGGTTGAAGCGATGCAGGCAGTTATGGCGGCAAGGTAATGGGCATTTGCGGTGGTTTCCAGATGTTGGGCATTCAGGTGGAAGATCCTGATGGGCTGGAAGGTGAGGTGGGTATTACTGACGGGCTTGGACTGCTTGAGATGACGACGAGGATGATTGAAGGAAAGCAGCTCAAGAATGTGACTGGCGAGCTGTCTGCATCGCTGCCCCTGCCGGAGAATGCTGTGAACACGGCACGCCTGAGCGGATACGAAATGCACAACGGTGTCACCACAGGCGCGGCGCTGGATCGTCCGTTAGCCCGGCTGGATGGCCGCCCGGATGGTGCCATCAGTGACGATGATCAGGTAATTGGCAGTTACGTGCATCGAATCTTCGACGAGCCCTCTGCCTGCGAAGCGCTGTTGGCCTGGGCAGGCCTCAGGGGCGAACAGAAAGCCATTGATTATCAGCAACACCGGCTACAGCAGTTGGACCGCTTGGCGGACCAGGTAGAACAGCACCTGGACACCGACTGGTTAAAAACACTGTTGGACGTAAAGCAAACAGGAACAGCGCGATGACCGATCACAACTGCCTCTTCTCCAGGGGCAGGGGCCGAAGGGCTCTACCGCGCCATCGACGGGAAGGAAAACTCAGGGATGCGCTGTCAGCGAGGGCTTGACGGCGCGGACGAGTGCGTCACTCAGAAATCCATTGTGCCGGGATTCAGCGCGCTGATCCCGGCCAGCAACACCAGTTCCGACAATACCACACTGGCGCCCAGAGCATCGCCGGTATAGCCACCGAGCTGGCCTTTCAGATAGAGGCCCCACCCGATGGCGACGACCAGGGTTGCAACCAGTGCGCTCGACAGCATCCCGTTTGCGGGTATGGCCGCCGCCACTGCCACCGCCAGCACAAATCCGCTCGCCAGCATCAGGCGTTTTGTGGAAAACCCGTCGGCGACCGGCTTGCTTTTGCTCTTGTCCGGGTCGGTCACATAGGGAAGAAATCCCATCAGTAACAGTGGGGTGAGCCGGGCAATCGCCGGGGCGACCAGCAGTGCCAGCCACGTCAGTCTTGTTTCCAGTAGAAAGGTGGCCTTCAGGCCCAGGGCTATCACAAGGGCGACGGTGCCGTAGGTGCCGATCCGGCTATCCTTCATGATCTCCATTCTTTTTGCCACTGTATAACCGCCACCAAGCGCATCGATACTGTCTGCCAGGCCATCTTCATGGAAGGCGCCGGTAATCCACAAGTGGAAACCTATGACCAGGAGCACCCCGGCAAGCGGGCTCCAGAACATACTGAGCACGGAAAACAGGATGGCATAGGTCGCACCCAGGAGCAGACCGACCAGGGGGAAATATACGCTGCTCTGGTTCATCAGGCGTTCGGAATAGTCGATCCTGGTCAGCATCGGGATTCGGGTGAGAAAACCGATTGCCAGCCAGAAGGCCTGCCATTCCTGTTGCAGTCGGTTACTCTGTGCGCTCATGTCGTGGTCTCCGGTTGGGGCACCTATTGTAGTGCTACCTGGAAAGATTTACAGGCGAGGAAAAGAAGAGATTTTCAAGAATCTACCAATGGGCTGCCGACCGAAAAGGCGGTGAATCAGCAATGCAGGCAATGATGCCCGCCCCGGTGGCAGTACCGCCCGGCACTTCCTGCGTCGGGTTGGCCGGGATGGCTTCATCCTGCCCCGGGATGTGGTTACCGCGCTGACACGTACGGGTATCCTCGATGCTTCGCCGACATTTGTGTTTCTGTCCTCCGGGCCTATATTTAGGAAGTCAGGCGCATGGTAAGGATGCTGTGGCTTCAGGCAGGCATATCTGAACAACAGTCACGGTTCAACAGTAGTCATCATTGGGGGGGCAGGCATTGGCGCCTGTGTCGATTTGAGCCCCACATACGATTCCGTACCCGGGTTCCTGATGCCAGGCACCGGGAAGGGGGATATATCATGAACTGTAACTCACGCAACGTTCTTGGATTTTTACTTGCGATGGCCACCATCGCCTTAATTGCCGCTGGAAATCCCGCGGTCGCGGCAACGGCTGAAGATCTGAACCGGGATGCTCGCCAGGCTTTGGAGAAGCTTACCAGTACAAACACTCTCGCCGAGACGCTTTCCGCGGAAGCCAAGGCAATCCTTGTTTTCCCCAATATTGTCAAAGCTGGCCTGGTCTTCGGCGGCAGCTATGGTGAGGGAGTTCTGATAAAAGACTCGGAGGTGGTTGACTACTACAACTCGGTGGCCGGGACCTTCGGATTTCAGGCAGGTGCCCTATCCTACGCCTATATCATGTTTCTGATGACCGATGAGGCTGTCAGCTACCTTGAAACATCCAAGGGCTGGGAAGTTGGTGTCGGACCCACCGTCGTTCTCGTTGATGAAGGCGTGGCAAAAAACCTGTCTACATCGTCCCTCAAGGAAGATGCCTACGCCTTTATCTTCAGCCAGCAGGGTTTGATGGCTGGAATCAGCATCGAAGGTACAAAAATTTCCCGCATCCAGCGATGAGTCATTCGCCCCTCGGTGGTGCTTTGTTCCGTCAAGCCAGACCCCGGAAGGCAGTGATGGAGTGCCTTCCGGGTCCGGATTGTCTGCGGTCAGTTGCTGTTCAGCGGCAGCCAGCATCACAGCGATGGCGCCTGCGCGATTTTCCGGTCTCAGGGATGATCGGAAACGGAGTCGGCCAGGGTTCTGGCTCTGCGGTTGTGATAGAGAAGCGCGCCAATCAGGGACGCCAGAATGAACAGTACGATGCTCAACATCAGCTGGTACTTGTCGGCGCTGCCGATGCCGGCTCCAGAGAATGCGAATACCAGCATTTGTGGCAGGTATCCGATAGTGCTGCCAACAATAAACGGCAGAAAGCGGATGCCGGAGCAACCCGCGACCAGGTTGGTAACCAGATTGCTGCCCACCGGCAGCATCCGGACCATGAGGACTTTCAGCAGAGTCTGCTTCCTGAACCGCTCGTCAAACTGCCGCATGTGATGGCTGAAACGCCTTGCCAGAGAAACCCGCAGCAGGAATCGTGCAGTGAAAAAGCAGCCGGCGGCTCCGATGGCGGTCGCCAGGGTTGATAACAGAGCGCCATTGACACCTCCAAGGGCAAAGCCCAGGACAAATGCCAGCAACTGACGCGGCGCCCCGACCCCGGTAAATGCAGCACCGGCCAGGGTGACGACGAGGAAGCCCGTAACCCCGTGGCTGCGGAGATAACCGGCCACCTGATTCTCGTCGGCCAGAAAATCCGGCCAGCCACTCTGGATCGCCAGGTAGCCGGCCAGTGCCAGTGTGGCAAATGCCAGCCACCGGGACCAGTTCAGCATCTCAGGACCTCTCCGCGACCGAACCCGGGGATTCAGAGTCGACAATGCTGGCAATGACCGGGACACGGGTGCGGTGCAGCAGCCACATTACCCCAAGCAAATCGAGGATGCCGGCCCAGGCCCGGTTCCAGGCGTTGTACTTCGAGATGCCGCCAGTGCGAGGGCGATGATTGACCGCCACGATCGAGATCTCGCCGCCAATCCCCCGCACCAGGGCCGGTATGAATCGATGAGCATGGTCAAACCATGGCAGCTTGATGAAAGTCGCCCGTGGAAACAGTTTGAGACCGCATCCTGTGTCCGGCACGCCGTCGTGCAGGAGGGCGTCACGAACGCAGTTGGCCAGCCGCGACTGGAAACGCTTCCAGGCGGTGTCCTTGCGGTTTTTCCGATAGCCGGCGATGCAGAAGTCACTGGCCTGGATGGTATTCGCTTTTTGTAGCAGGGCGGGAATGTCGGCTGGATCGTTCTGTCCGTCTCCGTCCATGGTGGCGATGAGTCTGCTGCGGGACTGCCGGATTCCGGTGGCCAGGGCGTTGCTTTGGCCGACACTCCGCTGGTGCCGGACCGCAACCAGCCGGCCCCTGACCGAGTTGGCCGCACGCACGGCGGTTTCCAGGGTCTGGTCACTGCTGCCATCGTCAACCAGAATCACTTCAAAACCGGGATAGTCCCGCATGACGGAGAAGATCTCCGAGATCAGGCCGGCGATGTTATCCCGCTCGTCCTTGGCGGGAATCACCAGAGACAGCGTTTTTTCCTGACCCATATACAATCTTCCTCGATCTCCGATATATCAACGGGGCAACAACCCGGACCTCACCCCTTGGGCGCATAGTTTCCGCTGTTAACCTTAAGCCAGCCTTAAAGCAAAACCAGACGGGACATCATGTCTAGTTGTTTCCGTTGCGGAGGGTCGGTCGGGCTGGTAACCAGATGTTGACGCAGAGACCTCTCTGGCCATCGGGACGCCCACCGAGAGTGAGCTGTCCGCCATGGAGCTCGGCAATCCGTCGGGCGATGGCGAGCCCGAGGCCCGCACCGCCGCCAAGGCGCTGATCCAGGCGAACGAAACGGCTCAGGGCGCGTTCGCGCTTTTCCGGAGGTATGCCGGGTCCCTGGTCACAAACGGTGATTTGGTAGCCATCGCCATAGGGGGCAAGTCGGGTTTCTACTACAGTGTGCTCCGGGCTGTACTGGATGGCGTTGGCCAGAAGGGACCGCATCAGGGTGTTGATCAGCGCGGTGTGGCAGCACGCCAGTGCCTGGCCGGCATCATCCTGTAACACCGGCTCGATATCCTTTTTCAGGGCCAATGGCGCCACATCGGCAATGCTCTGTTCCAGAATGGCGGACAGGTTATGGTATTCGGGTGAAAAATCAGTCCCGGAATCAACCCGGTTCAGCAGCAACATCTGCTCTACCAGGTGCACCATGCGATCCACGGACCGGATCAGATCCTGATACTGTTCCGGATTGTCCTCACAGGCTTTCTCCAGGTTCAGTCTGAGCGCCGTGAGTGGCGTGCGCAGCTCGTGGGCGGCATCGGCTGAAAACCGGCGTTCCCGTTCCAGGGCCTGGTTGAGCCGTCGCAGCAGGCCATTTACCGCCTGGACCAAGCCGGCCACTTCCTTTGGTGCCTGGCGGTCATCCAGGGGGTGAATGTTCTCCGGCGCCATATTTCGAACCGGCTTTTCGAGTTTCCGGAGGGGCTGGAAGCCAACCTGGATGGAGACAATCACGGCCATGGCCAGTAACGGCAGCACCACCAGAAATGGCAGCACATTGCCCAGTGCAATTTCCTGACTCAGTTCATCCCTGATATCCTCCCGCTGGGCGGTCCGGATCCAGAACCCGGTGGCCGGGTCCTTCAGGGTGAACGTGCGCCATTGGTAACCTGTCACCTCCTGCCACCCGAACCCCGGTTCAAGACCCCGGGCATCGTTGGCCTGCAGGGTATCCAGGATGGGCTCTTTCTCCGGTGACCAGACTTCAAAGGCGATTTTTCGCTCGTACTTGTGACCCGCTCCTCCGGGAAGGATCTCATTCTCTTCGTCATCACCGCGGTAGGCGCTATCGGGGAGTTTCAGGGTCTTGGACAGGGTTTCGGAGAGCTGATCGACGGACTGGGTGGTCGATAAATGCTCCACCAGGCCCTGGACGATGCGGGTGCTCTGGGCCAGTTCCGCGTCAAATAACTCCTCCAGCTGATTATCACTGACGAAGAAGCCCCAGCCGGCTGCGATCAGGGTAATAAAAAAGACCGTGCTGGTGACGAGGATCGTGAGTTTGCGCGTCAGGCTCATTCGGTCCCCTCATGTGCAGCGGCCTCGCTGTCCAGAAGGTAGCCTACGCCCCGCACGGTGCGGATGGTTTTCTTCCCGATACGGCGGCGCAGATGGTGAACGTGCACCTCCAGCGCATTGCTTTCGGCACCGTGTTCCCAGCCGTAGAGTTGCTCTTCCAGCCGTCGTCGTGTCGCGACCTGGTCGGGATGGCGCATCAGGTAGTGCAGAATCTGGAATTCACTTCGGGGCAGGATCGTGGTGTCATTACCGACCTCGAGCTGCCCGGAATCGGTATCCAGCGTCAGCCGGCCAACTTTGAGACCGGCGGTCCGGACACCGGATCCGCGCCGGGTTACGGCCCGGATCCGGGCCTTCAGCTCTGCCATGGCGAATGGTTTGGTGAGGTAATCGTCCGCGCCGGAGTTCAGTCCCCGCAGTTTCTCATCCAGGCCTGTTCGCGCTGTGAGAATGATCACCGGCGTTTCGATCCCCCGGTTACGGATATTGCGCACGATATCCAGGCCATCGATCCGCGGCAGGGTCAGGTCCAGGATCGCCAGGTCAAAATCCTCGTTAAGTAACGCATTGAGGGCCTGTTGACCGTCATCCAGCCAGTCAACCGTGTTCTGGCCATCGCGAAGCATGTCCAGCATGGTATTGGCCAACAGGTGATCGTCTTCAATCAGCAGTATTCGCATGTAGCAGAAATCCGGTTGGTTTTCAGGTCCGTGGATGGTCCTTCGTTGCAGTGTACCCGATACCGGTTTTTTTGCTTTCCCGACTTTCAGCGTGTTCCGGACTGCCGGTGGATGATTCAAGCAGGAATACCTGGTAACCCCGGTTCTGGTCCACCCGATCGAA
>WOYI010435044.1_pt1 | contig 10836 bp, 7 predicted proteins | sample 6423411 | NCBI WGS metagenome assembly WOYI01 (sample SAMN13441803, study PRJNA592873) | oil field metagenome | biome: oil field; feature: oil-well bore; material: oil-contaminated soil; isolation source: oil-contaminated soil from oil-well borehole | place: Germany: Wietze | collected 2016-10-18 ... | reverse complement strand
ATGCTTGGCCAAGACAAATGATATTAACTCTACGGAAAAGTTGTTAAACGTCATTCGCGGCGCAAAGCAGCCTTTTCCCCCTGTCATCGATGGAAGGGAGCAACTTTCTCCCAAAGAAAAGAGACCGGACAGAACATCTTCTAACTTTCCCAGGTTATTCGCAGCCAAACACCGTGTTCAGGTGGGTGTCGATATCGGGCAGAATGTCATCAGTTTTGCAAAGATGACAAAAACGTCCGAAGGCAAGCCCCTGCTGGTTGACCAAAAAATCGTGAAATTCGGCAAGCAGACGTCTCCGGGGTTCGGTGATTTTAACAATCTTCTGAAGTCGTCGCTTACGGCGTTTGCCGGATCACTGGACGAATGCGACATCTGGACGATGATGGACGCCACGGAAGTGAATGTTTTTCGTCTAAAAATACCGATTGTACCTAAAAAACAATTGTCGAACGTCATCTACTGGGCAGCCAAAAAAGAAAATCCAATCGATGAAAAAGACGCAGTTTTTGATTATGAAGTTCAGGGTAAAATCAGCGATCAGGGCATTCCGAAGTATTCCGTCATGGTTTACAGCGCGCCCCGGTCTGAAGTGGAGAAAGTCAAGAGCATTTTTTCATCTGCCGGAATCCATCTCGCCGGAATCACCATTGCGCCGTTTGCCGTTCAGAATCTATTCCGGAAGGAGTGGATCAACGCCGGCGGAAGCTCATTTGCAAGCATTTTCATCAGCGATGATTTTTCGAGAATCGACATTTACCGCAAAAGCGATCTGGTCATGACACGGGGCATCAAAACCGGCATCAGCAGCATGATAGAGGCCATCAACGAATCCATGGCGGAGGCCTCGGTCGTTCAGAAATTCGATAAAGAAAGTGTTCAGAAAATATTGAACGATCTTGCCGAAGATCCCGGGAAATGGCTGAAAGATGAAAACAGCGTCAACTGGGTCCAAAGCGGCATACTGGAGATGATGACGCCGGCCCTGGAGAGATTGCTCCGTCAGATCGAAAGAACGCTGGAATACTATACGGCGTCCGTCGGTTATGAAAAAGTGGATAAGGTTTATATTTCATCGGTCCCGAATGTTTTTTATTATCCGTTGTTTCAATATATCAGCGAACACCTGGTCGCCAAAAGCGAAATGCTCGATCCGTTTCAGTCCGTCAATGCTTCCGCGTCCGGCGCGTCACTTTCCCGTGTTGAAAAAACGTCGCTGGCCGGAGTGATCGGATTGGCACTGTCGGACAACAAGCACACCCCGAATGTCATTTTTACCTATGTACATAAGCAACAGGATATTACCCGGAGGATGATTAATCGCGGCATCATGGCGGCTTTTGCGGCCACTTTGTCCGTTTGCTTCATCATCATGATTTTTCAGGCGAATGAAGCAAGGCAGCTGGCGAATCAGAAGGTGAAGCTGGAAAAGGAGCTGTCCCTGTTTAGCCCGAAATTATCCAAGGATCAGATTGACGTGATGGCCAAAGAAATGAAAATGCGCCATCAAATAAACCAGCAGTATTCGCAAAGATACAAAAGCATGGCGCTCATCAGCGAATTATCCTATCTGACGCCGGAGAATGTCCGATTGACCAATGTCCGTATCGGCATTCCGGAGTCTGCCGGGCAGCAGCCAAAGACCGGGTCGGCAGCCGCGCCGCCGCCGCAAAAAGCAAAAGACGACGGCATCAGCATCCAGGGCGTCGTTTTGGGGAACCGCAGTTCCATGGATGTCCTTCTGGCGCAATACGTCATGAAACTGGAAAGTTCTCCTCTGCTGAAAGGTGTTGCGCTGCGGAAGAGCAGTGTCGTCAATTTCAGGAATAATGAAATTGTTCAGTTCGTGATCAACGCGAAAATAGGCTAGCGATGATTAAGAAACTTCTTGAGAAAATTCCATCCGGCAATTTCCAATATCCCGCAATCTACGGCGGGATCATTCTGCTGGTTGTTTTACTGGGAATATTTCCTTTGTATCGCTACAATGCCAAACATACTCTGGCGGTCAAAAAGATACAGAGTCAAATCGATGAGCAGAAGGAGCTGAAACAGGTCTATGAGTTTTTGCGCGCCGCCTCAGAGAAAAAAACACCGAATCATTTGCCCAATCCTGAAAAAATCAGACTTCCCAGGCAGGATGTGGACAGGTTTCAGGATACTTTCCGGGCCGAAGCAGCCAAGTCGGGCCTGAACACCGTTTCTCTGATTCCGGATGTAAAGACGATGGCCGGCAGTTCGCAAAGCCTTCTCTATACGGCAATTCTGAAAGGAGAGTTTGCCAATTTCCGGAATCTGCTTCTGGGATTGGGGACTTTGCCATACATAGATCGGCTTGGTGAAATTGAAATACAGCAAAGCGGAGATGCCATTCAATTGGAGTTAAAAATCTGGATTGCCCTGGCCAATTAGCCGGGAGCGGAAAAAATGAAGAAGTTAAACAAAAGACAAATTATTATTCTGGCGGTCGCGGGGGTGCTTGTTTTGTATGCGGCCTATGAACTGTTGCTTGCCGGGCCGTCAAACAAAAAAACGCAACTGGTTGCCTCGGCCTCTGATAATGCATCTTTTGCCGATGCCTTAAGAAGTGATATAATGTCCAATAAAATAACGGCGGCGGACACCTACGTTGCGGAAATAGCGGAAACGCAGTGGGGCAAAAATCCGTTTTGGGATGCAACCTCCTATCGTGAATTTGTGGGAAAAGGGGCAACAAACGTTAAAGCGGGGCCCAGTATTGTTTACTCCGGTTATGTGGATACCGGACAAAAAAAAATGGCGATCATCAACGGCTGGGAGTATGAGGCGGGACAACCTTTGGATGTTGAGGGTTATCTGTTGAAAAAAGTTACGCCTTCCCGCGTTTTAATTGTCAATCGCACAACAGGCGGTGAAACATATGTTACCATACAGGAATAAAAAGAAGACAGGGGAGGTATTGCCTTGACCTTAAATACCGGCCACATAAAAATCGATAAAGCCGCGTTGGTTCTTTTTGTGCTGCTGTGCTTTATCGGTTGTTCGGGAGATCTGCAAAGCACAAAGAAAGATCCTATTTTTGAAAAATGGGGCACCCTGGCGGGCACATCTCAGGGGCATTCTCCGGAAGATACGCCTAAAAAGATCGACATGCCGGTTTCACCGGACCCCAAAAAATCGGTATCTTCCGTTTTGGGCGATCGATCTCAAAAATTGCCGACAAAACCGATTAATCTCACCATGCGTCAGGCGGATCTCAAGGCCGTCCTGAGAGCCATGGCCAAAGCCGTGAATTACAATATTTTGGTAAAGAATGATTTAAAAGGCGAAGTGAATGTCGATTTCCGTTCCGTTCCCTGGGATCAGGCCTTTACCGGATTGTTAAAAACGCATGGTTTGACCTATGTGTGGGAAGGCAGCATTATTCGTGTGATGACGATTGAAGACATCGAACACGAATTAAAACAAAAAGTGCAGATGCGCGAGATTCACTGGGTGGAGCCTTTGATCGATCCGGTGGTGATCAAAATTGATTATGCAGATCCCAAAAAACTGGAGAAAACCCTGCAGAGCTTTCTGACGAAGGATAAGGACGGCAAAACGCAGGGGTCCGTCATTCTCGATGAACACAGCAATTCGCTGGTCATCTCCGCGAGTGCTCATGATCTGGCCCGGATGATTCCCGTTATTGAAAAACTCGACAAATCGACGCCGCAGATCCTGATCAAAGCCAATATCGTGGAAACGTCGAAAAGCGTTGCCCGTGATCTGGGGATCAAATGGGGAGGCTATCGCAGCGGCACTCTTGCTGGAAGTGATCTTATTGTCACCGGCGGCAGGGGGGTTCCCTCCGGCGGCAGAACATACACTACTGATCCTACGGATAAACAATTATCCCTGGGCTCAGGAACAATCGGAGCTGATTTTCCAGCCGGCAGCGCGGGGGCGGCAATTCTGGACGCAACAACCGGTCCTCTTGGCACCCTGGGTTTGATGTTCGGGACCATTGGCGGAAATTTACTGGAACTGGAATTGCAGGCTTTGCAGAAAGACAGCAAGATCAATATTGTCTCCAGTCCCTCCATTACAACACTGGACAACCAGAAAGCCTTTACGGAAAACGGAAGAAAGGTGCCTTTTGTAACAATGCAGCCCAGTACGACTCCCGGCACACTTCCTACTCAGACGGTGACCTTCCAGGATGCCGTCATGCGATTGGAAATTACGCCGCATGTGATTGACGGCAAAAATCTGAAGATGAAGATTTTGGTGTCCAAAGACGAGCTTGATTTTAGCCAGGCGGCTAACATGTATGGAAATCCCATTATTGTTAAAAAACACACTGAAACAACTCTGATCGTCAAAGATGGTGAAACGATTGTTATTTCCGGGTTGACCAAAGAAACGACTGATTCGGGAACCGCGGGCTGGCCCTGGCTGAAAGATGTTCCTGTTTTGGGGTGGGCCTTTAAGGCCGACAGCCGGTCTCAGGATATGGAAGAAGTCCTGATTTTTATCACACCGCATATCCTGAAGGTGGCCAGTACGGGTGAAAAATCTCCGGCTGCCCTTCAGTAAAAAAATCCGGATGAACCGGGCGCCATAAAAAAGGAGATGTATGAAAAATGGAATATTTCAATCTTCTTCATTTTAATAAAGAACCTTTTTCCAATTCTCCGGAACCGGAGTTTCTTTTTGCGGCCGAGCAGCACAGCTCCTGCCTGCAAATGCTGGAGCTGGCCGTTCGCTTGAGGCGCGGACTGAACGTGGTGATCGGCGATATCGGCACCGGAAAAACAACATTATGCCGCAAACTGATTCAGAATCTGGCCGTGCCTTCATCAGCGGATACGCCGGCCATCGACACGTTTCTTTTATTAGATCCGGCAGTCGAAAGCCCCTCCGTATTTCTCAAAACAGTTGCCGGTATTGTGGGGTTTTCAGACATTGCCCCCGAGGACAGCGATTGGAGTTTAAAAGAAAAAATCAAAAAATTTCTTTTTGATAAAGGGGTAGAGGAACAAAGAATTATCGTGCTGATTATTGACGAAGGGCAAAAAATTCCCGGCGAATGTCTGGAAATTCTGCGCGAGTTTTTAAACTATGAGACCAACAGCAACAAGCTGCTGCAGATCATTATTTTTGCCCAGCCGGAACTGGAGAAAAGCCTGGCCGCCAAACCGAATCTGCTGGATCGCGTTAATTACATGACGCATCTCAAACCATTGAATTTCAGTCAGATGAGGAAAATGATTGAATACCGAATTTCCGTAGCGCGCCAAGAGATGGTTAAACATCCCATCTTCAGCCTAAGCGGACTGCTGGCCGTTTATTTTGCATCGGCCGGTTATCCGCGTAAAGTTGTTTCGCTCTGTCATCAGGTCCTGCTCAAGATGATTATTCAAGGCAAAAACAAAGCCAACTGGTTTCTGGTGGGAAGCTGTATGGGTGAGATGACCGGGGGAATTGTATATAAGAGAATTACATGGAGTGTTTTGAGTTTTCTGGTCTTAGCCGCACTGACGCTTTCCATCGTGTTTTATTTAAATGAGCCCATGAGTCCCAAAAACAGGGCGGTGGTAAAAAATGCTTTGTCCGGCATCCTTACCCAAAAAGAAGCTTCCGTAACTTTGGCGCCTGCTGTTTTGTCAACACCTGAACCAGCGGACATTGGCGGATCTGAGGGGATGACCTCCGATGCGTCAAAGCCTGCATCCGTTGACGCTGGGAAGGCTCTTGAAAAAATCCCCGACTCTGTTTTGGGAACAATCTCCATAAAGGGGAAAATGACCTTGTGGTGGATTCTTGAGAATATTTACGGAGAAACCGGAAAAGAGATCACCCAGCAGTTTGCTGCGGCAAATCCGCGGCTAAAGTCATCCGGCAATACGCAAGGCGTCGTGATCCAGGTGCCTCTGCTCAGGGACAAAGCCCGGCCGGTAAAACAGGATACGGTTATTGTCGCGCTGGATAAAAGCAAAAATCTGGAAGCCGTTTATCACGAATTTATAAACGTAAAAGACCGGGCCAACATGCCCCAGCTTCTGCTGCTTTCTTTGCTGAATCGGCGGGAAGGCAGACAGTTTTTGATCGCTTTGAATCAAAAATTCACCACGGTTCAGGAAGCTCAGGCGGCTGTTAACCGGTTGCCGTTGGAATTTGCCGCTAAGGCGCAGGTGTTGTCGAAATGGGATGCCGACACGGTTCTCTTTAACCGTAAATATGCCCTGGAAAAGAAGAGCAATGAGCGACGAGCAATGAGCAATGAGCAATGACAGATGTGTATTATGCAAACGTTTTGAGGAGTCTGGATGAAAACCAAAAAGCGATTGGGTGAAATGCTGATTGACGGCAAGCTGCTCACGGAGGAGCGCCTGCAGCAGGCCCTGATTGAACAAAAGAAGGCCGGTTTAAAGCTGGGGCAGTATCTCACGCGTCAGGGCATCGTCAGCGAACAGCTAATCATTGACATGCTGAGCCGTCAGTTCAACATCGCCAAATACCATCCCGATCAATATCCGTTGGACCTTGCCCTGATTCATTACATTCCCATCGATATCGCGCAGAAATATCAAGTGGCGCCTTTACGGAAAAAAGGAAGGCTGCTGACCATTGCCATCGTCGATCCTCTGGACATCAACGCGCTGGACTACATTGAAGTTCTGACCAACTCGGAAGTGGAACCCGTGGTCTGTTCGGAAAGAGAGCTTAATCAACTGATCAGTTCCCTTTACGGGTCGCAGTCCGGTCTGGGCAGCATTATGGAAAGCATGGAAGTCGGCGCTCCGGACGAAGCCCAGGGAAATGCCGCGCCGGAAAGGGAAACAGAGGTGGCGGTGGCAACCCTGCAGGAGATGGCCGGGGAAGCGCCGGTTGTCCGTCTGGTCAACTCTATTTTCGCGCAGGCGATCCGCGACGGCGCCAGCGACGTCCACATCAGTCCGCAGCAGAACAATGTTCAAATGCGTTTCCGGATTGACGGCAAACTCATTGAAGTTCCGTCACCGCCAAAAACGCTGTTCCTGCCCATTGTCGCCCGTATAAAAATACTGGCCAATATGGATATTACCATGTCCCGTGTTCCTCAGGACGGCCGGTTTACCCTGAAAATGAGCAGCAACGAAATTAACGTGAGAGTGTCGTCCATTCCAACCATCTACGGAGAAAACCTTGTTTTGCGCATGCTGGATATGAGCGGCGGCATCTATACGCTGGATCGTCTGGGCATGATTCCGTCGGACAGGAAAAAGATAGAGACGATGAGCGGGAAACCCTATGGATTGATTTTAAGCACCGGCCCCACCGGCAGCGGAAAAAGCACCAGCCTTTACGCGATTCTCAATTCCATCAACAAACCGGATATCAACATCATCACCCTGGAGGATCCCGTCGAGTACCGGGTCAACAATATCCGTCAGGTTCAACTAAACAGGAAGGCCGGCATGACCTTCGCGAGCGGATTGCGGTCCATTCTCCGCCAGGACCCGGATGTGATTATGGTGGGTGAAATCCGCGATTCGGAAACAGCGGTCATTGCCGTTCAGGCGGCTCAAACCGGACACCGTGTTTTAAGCACCGTCCATACCAATGATGCCGCAGGGGCCGTAACCCGCTTCATTGATATGGGCATCGAACCTTTTTTGATTTCATCCGTTTTGCTGGTTTCCTTTGCCCAGAGATTGTTGCGGACCGTTTGCCCCTATTGTAAAGAAGCCTATTTGCCGCCCGAAAACGCTTTAGCCGCGCTGGGCATTACCGCACAACAGGCAAAAAATGCCAATTTTCAGCGGGGCAGAGGTTGCCAGCAATGTAAAAACACGGGTTATAAGGGAAGAACGGGACTTTTTGAAGTTCTGGTGAACGATGAGATGGTGCAGGATATGATCCTGAAGCGGTACTCCAATCAAGCCATTACAAAAGCCGCCGTGGAGGCTGGCACGTTACGGACGCTTCAAGACGACGCCGCCGCCAAGGTGACAAGTGGCATTACCACATTGGAAGAAGCCTCGTCGGCGGTTATGACATAGAGGAAAACTATGGCCAATTATGTATATTCGGCAATCAATGAAATGGGCAAAACGGTTTCCGATTCGATAGAAGCGGAATCGGAGGAAGTAGTTAATTCAATACTGGCTTCCCGCAACCTGATCCCGACCAGAATTGTTATGCAGGAGAAGAGCGACTTCAATATTTCATCGCTCATGTCCCTGCGCTTTGGCAAATCGGTTAAAACCAAGGATTTAATCCTTTTTACAAAACAATTTCGCTCCATGATGCAGGCCGGCGTTCCCATCATCCGGTTGATGCAGGTTCTGGAAAACCAGACCCAGGATAAAACACTCAAAAAAGTCATCACAGGCATAGGCAATGACATTAAAGACGGTTTGACGCTTACCGCGGCCATGAAGAAATATCCGTCCATCTTTTCGCCTCTTTATATCAGCATGATCAATGCCGGTGAAGTCAGTGGTTCCGTCCCCGAGATCCTCGAACGTCTGATTGATATTGTCGAACATGAAGCCAAAATAAAAGCGGATATTAAATCCGCTCTTCAATATCCAATGATTGTCCTCATTGCTTTGGTCATCGCTTTTGTTGTCCTTCTGACATTTGTCGTTCCCAAGTTTGTTACCATATTTGCTAAGGCCGGAATTGCGCTTCCGTTGCCGACTAAAATTGCCATGCTTATGTATCAGGGCCTGGCGAATTACTGGTATATCCTGATTGGCGGCCTGGTGGTCACGATCGTCGGTTTACGCTATTATTTCAAAACCGTGGCCGGGCGATATGCGCTGGACACTTTTCTGCTGAAAATGCCGCTTTTCGGCCCCCTGTTTCAGAAGGCGGCCATGTCCCGATTTGCCAGTATTTTTGCCATCATGCAGGCCAGCGGCGTTCCCGTGATGAAGACCATGGAGGTTGTATCGGACACCATAGGCAATACGGCCATTTCACGCGAATTTGACAATGTCCGCGACCAGATCCAGGAAGGGAAAGGCATTTCCGGACCGCTGAGGCAGGCAAAGCACTTTACCCCGATGGTGGTGGATATGGTGGCGGTCGGCGAAGAATCCGGTAACATTGAAGATATGATGCGGCAAGTGTCTCTCCATTATGACGATGAAGTCAACTATGCGGTCAAAGGTCTTTCCGATTCCATAGGCCCGATTTTAATCGTCGGCCTGGCGGCGGTAGTTGGTTTTTTTGCCCTGGCAATCTTTTTGCCCATGTGGGATTTGACGAAAATGGTTAAATGAGTTCCTGATGAAAAACATTGTATCGAAAATAAAACTTTCCCGAGGGCGTTCTTCTCCAGTCCGCGTCAGCCTCTTTGTCCTGATTCCGTTTATCTTCACGGGATTTGCCATTCTGGCGTTTATTATCGCCTATTACGCCGGCAGAGCTTCAACAGTGCAGCTTTTTCTGCTGGGCGGAGCGGTCATTGCCTTTACCGCTTTTTCTGCAGTCGTCGTAACTTTCGCCGTATTAGGTCCCGTTCAAAAATTCATCGATCAGGTTGAATCTTCTCCGTCATTTCCAAAAGCACCGCCCAATCCTGAGGCGGAATCGAAACCTTATGATCGCGATGAACTACGTTATTACGGCCACGTATTTAGTGAAGTGGCCAACTTGATCAGCAAAGTGGACGCCAGGGATCGGTTCCCCGGGATCATCGGACAAAGCCGGGCCATCCGGGGTTGTTTAAGCCAGGTCATCAAGGTGGCGCCCACCGACAATACCGTCCTTCTTTTGGGCGAAAGCGGCGTGGGGAAAGAACTGTTCGCGGAAGCGATTTATCAGGAGAGCAGCCGGCTGGGGGAACCGTTTATCAAACTAAACTGCGTGGCCATAGCGGCCGGTCTTCTGGAGAGCGAACTCTTCGGGCATGAAAAAGGCTCATTTACCGGCGCCACGGCAAAGAAGACGGGAAAGTTTGAACTGGCAAATGACGGCACGTTGTTTCTGGACGAGATTGGCGATATCCAATTGGAAACACAGGCAAAACTGCTGCGCGTTCTTCAGGAGCGGGAGTTTCAGCGCGTCGGCGGCAATGAAACCATCAAGATAAATGTTCGTTTTATCGCGGCCTCCAACAAAAATCTTCACCAGATGGTCAAGGAAGGGACTTTTCGGGAAGATCTGTTCTACCGCTTAAATGTTTTTCCCATTTATATCCCCCCACTGAGAGATCGGGTAGAAGACATCCCGCTGATTGCACGGCACATATTAGACAAAATGCCTGAAAAACGTGAACTGGCGCCGGAAGCCATGCGGGAACTAATGACATGGTCCTGGCCGGGGAATGTGCGTGAATTGAAGAATGTGCTGGAGAGGTCCGCCGTTATGGCCGATCAGGGCAGAATTACGTCAGTCGGTTTGACCCGACGAATAAACACGCCCGACGAGCATCAAAAAACAGTTGCCGAGGTGATGACGAATGGGAAAGAATCTGAAGGTGAGGCCAATTTTAAAGAAGAATCGGCGATTTCTGAAGGTTTTGAACTTGATAACCATTTAGCTGTTTGTGAAAAAGATCTTATATTGCGCGCCTTGAAACAGGCAGGTGGCGTTCAGGCCCGGGCCGCTACTCTGCTGGGCATCAACCAGCGGAGTTTATGGCACCGCATCAAAAAATACGAAATCGATGTTTCCGCCATTAAAAACAATGGTTCTTTGTCACCCTGAGCCTAGCCTGTCCTGAGCTTGCCGAAGGGAAGGGTGAGCTGACTTCACCCACCTTCATTCACAAGCAAAATAGTTCTTTCAAAAGGACCGCCGGTTGGCATTTCAAAGGTGCTTGAATGTGTTACAGTAACTTTGATTCCCCTGTCTTCGTAATTGGAATAATTAACAGTAAAA
>WOYI011002186.1_pt1 | contig 10842 bp, 5 predicted proteins | sample 6423411 | NCBI WGS metagenome assembly WOYI01 (sample SAMN13441803, study PRJNA592873) | oil field metagenome | biome: oil field; feature: oil-well bore; material: oil-contaminated soil; isolation source: oil-contaminated soil from oil-well borehole | place: Germany: Wietze | collected 2016-10-18 ... | reverse complement strand
GCGACATGGCCACCTGCCTTTACTTGAAGTGAGTGTACCAAACCCCAGTGCACCCCGTGTGCACTGGATGAATTGGTTTTGATTTTACTTGGATTGGAGGAAATGGAACAAAAGATATGTGGTTAGAGATGGGTATCTCAATATTTACAAACTAATTAATGAGATTTACAAAGGGATTTTGTGCTCAAAATTGTTGTTAGTGGGGTACTTTCAATCCAAGAGTTGATAGGAGATATGGACACATTATTGTAAATGACCTTTCTCTGCCATCCATTGAATATTTTTAGTCATTAACCAAAGAATTAATAATAAATACGAAGAGATTTATTTTATCAGCGGTCTAATTCTTAAAATGGTCCTTCGAGTAATTCATAAATTCACTCATCGATAGTGCAACGCTCGAAGGACCACTCCGCACATAGAATTCCTCTTGTCTTTCGTTATCCTTGAAGAATGCAGGTTCTGCGCTCCGTTGGCAGACAACTTTAAATACTTTCCGCCCTTCGACTTCAATTATTTGATGGTCCACATACTTGGTGAATGCCCTGCCGATCTTGTCATTAAAAAGGTTCACAAAATGGAGCAGGAATTTATCTTCATTGGGGAAGTGATCCTCTTCAATCCCAAGGATTTTTCCAGTATCATCAACTCCCACATACAACGTGCCACCTTCAGAGTTCATAAAGGCAACAATAGTTTTGAGCGAGGATTTTTCCAGTTTTGGGTCGGCTTGGTTACTGTGAATGTTCCAACGCAAAGTCGATTTGAATTCAACAAATCGATTTTCACCATTACGAATGATTTCGAGGTCTTCAACAACCCCGGGTAACTCCTTATTCGCTTCGAGATCAATTTCCGTCTCTTCAGTTTCCGTTCCAGAACACTGGTAATAGTGTTGAGAGTATTGTTGTTCCTCCAAGGTTTGGACCGGATAAAATTTTCCTGTCATATCTTCATAACCAAAATTTACAAAATCGAAAGTGGGGTCGATGCGCACTAGCTGATCCTTAACGCGCTTACGTCCTTCGATCGCAAACACCAATATTTCCTCCATTTCCTGGACAGTCGCACTGCCATCCGGAAAGAGAATTTTAAGCAAGCCAGAAAAGGTTTTATTAATCCCATCGCGGTCGCGGGTTGAAATTTCAGTAGGGAGATAAAAGTCGTTGGCATAATTGTGAGTGAAGTCATAATCGCGCAGCATTCGCATTATCTCCGCCAGGTAATCAACAACAAATCCAAAGCCTCTTGAGAACATTTCACCACGAATGATTTCAACTTCCCAGCCTGGCAGGTAGTAATGCAGCCGGTCCATGAAGGCAGAATCATAAAATTGGGACGGCAATTCTTCAAAGAGATTGGTGTGCATCAACATGTATTCAAGTTCATTGCTGGTGTTTCCGACGAAAACCATGGAGGCTTCTGCGCCCAGTGTCTCTATGCCCCTTGAGAAGCTCTTGTTAGCCATATAATTTTTCAGAATGTCAACCAAAGCTTTTTCGTGCTTCTTTTTGTGTCCTGAAAATTCATCAAATGCCACGCAGTCCCAATAACCTACTAATCCAATTCTTCCGGTGGAGTTGTTAACAAACAGTTTCGGCACAGATACTTCCCCTCCAGAAATCAAAATTCCATGGGGTGAAAACTCGGAATAGATGTGCGATTTTCCCGTTCCCTTTGGTCCCAATTCGATCAAGTTATAGTTCCGTTCGCAAAATGGGATCAAACGTGATATCTGTAGGAGCTTGCCGCGACGGGTGAATTTTTCGGGGTTGAGGCCCAGGCTTTGCATCAATACATCCATCCACTCATCCAAAGAGAAGGCTTTGCGGTGCTCCAAGTATTCATCAAAATTGACGTGAGACATCTGAATCGGGTCTAAGCGTTCCAGAATCCAAGGCACGATGCGCTGATCCTCAGAGTATTGATAAGCAAGGTCAGCAATGCACCATACGCCGCCAACCAACAGCTTCTCATTGCGCTTTACTGTGTCGATGTCAATCAGCACCTCTGTGATCCCAAGGTTGGAGAAGGAGGCTTCATATGCGTCCCGTTTTGTGTTTAATTCCACCGTCACCTTATCTATCACCCGATGCCGACCGCGTTCCCTAATAGTGGATTTAATCAAATTGGCTTCATTGCGATGAACAAAATGTGCCCTAAGAATTTCCTTGACAGTCTCAATGCCGCTCCTGATGCTGGCTTCGTCAGAGGTGGCGCAGTAATTGCCCAGCAGGAACTCTAAAACATAAGTTGGGACAATCGCATTGCCTTTGACCTCTTTGACCAGGTCCTTTCGGACTACGAGCCCTGGGAAATGTTGGTTAATTTTGTTGTCGAGGTAATTCATGGTCGCTCCTAGTTAAAAATCAGTATATTGTGTCTTGTTCAGGTAATATGGCCAAGTCTGGTATGGCCTATATTTTTCAGTATGTTTAATTGGCTCATCCAAACGCAAGTAAACGTTCTGGCGATTGTACTTCTGCCACTCTTTGCCCAATATCAGGGTAACTTCCATTTCCCTATCACGTTGGTTGTCAGAATCAAAGCCAAAGTAAAGCAACTTTTCATCAGAGATCAGCTTCCCATCTTCAGCATAGATTCCCACTCGAAGATCTCTGGGCAATACTTTTGAAGAAATCTTTTCCAATTGGATAAATTTCACAGAAATTTGACCGGTTGTGATGGTATTGCTGGCTGAAGCCAGTTTATCCACCTCGACTTCGCGAGCCTGGAATTCTCCTCCTCTGACCATATTAACAGCCAGCACAGGGATGACGATTTCCTGCAGGCTTGAACCGCCATGCACAAACTGCATTCCCGCGCCGCTTAGTTTCAGCCGGTTGACTGACTTGGCCAACAAAATTTCGTAATCTCCTGTCAGCCCCAGCTGTTCTGCGCTGAAGGCTTTCAATTTATGTCCAGTGTTATCCAGATCCTTACCCACGGCAAATCTGCGTTTCTTTAGGAAGATCTCTTTACCTGAAATCTCAGTGCCAGTCAGGTCAGCTTCGTCCAGCTTTTGATATTGATACAAGAAACCATGATCAGATGTAATCAATATCCTGGCGAAGTTGGCGCTCCGAAGGAGTTTGGTCAACTCGACCAGGTCGTCGATCGTCGATCCCACAGCTTCAACGGTCTGGTCCTCAGATTCGCGTTTGTCACCCACCATGTCGATTTGGTTGTGATACACATAAACAACCTGGTTTTCCCTGAATAAAGTTCGCCGGTCATCGTGGCTCATGGCTTTGAGATCGTTGGCAAGCAGCGCCTTTGCGCCGCCTCTGACAGCCTGCCTCAAGAGTTTATTGCGGTTCTCCAAACCAACAGAACTGACCCCATCTACCAAAACACTGCCATCGGCTTGAATGCTGAGCGTCTCGTTTGGCAGCAGGGCCGCCATCCCCAACGCGGTATAACTGGGCAGCATTCCTGCCATCCACTCGACCTCCGTGCTAAATCGTCCGGCTTCTTCCACCCTTCCTGCAAGTTCATTGGCAACCTCAAAACGCAGTGCGTCTGAAATGATCACTGCCACCTTGACATTGCTTTGAATCAATGAAAGAACCTTGTCGCGGAAGAAATCTTTTTGCAGGTTGACTGGTAGGCTGCGCCAATTCTGAGTCTGATCCACGATTAACTGCCAGTTATTATTTAAAGGCAATAGGAAATTATTGCAATAATGGGCTTCCACCACTCCGTTCAACCTGTCAAAGAAGGTACTTTGTCCCGATTGGCGCACATGGAAGATGTAGCCTCGATAGAGTTGGTCGATTTGGAACCAATCTTTGGTATATTTGTTGAATCCATCAACGAAGTCATTAATCTGAAGCTTTGCAGTCCTGATCCGTGCCATTAATCCAGCAGCCTTTTCAAGCGCATGGTACATGGCAGCGATTTCATCCTTGTACCAGTGTGTCGCCTTGCGCTGAATGATAATCTCCTGGCAACCTTCCGGGCTGAGGGTTTCGTCGAGCAGCTTTTCCATCATGCTGCTGAGGATGTGCTGATCAATGCTCCTGAACACATCAACTTTCAGCAAATCCTGGATCGAGTGTTTATTGAGTTTGTTCTCGATCGCCAGTGCTTCTTCAAACTGCCTGGCCAGCTTATCAAATGCTATCTGTCCCTGCACGCTATCCTTCCAGCGGTTCAGCAAAATCAGTGCGTCCGGGTTCATCTGCGCTTTTTCGTGCAGGCTGAGTTGGTAGCCAGATTCAAACAGCTTGATGGCAAAGTCCTTGATGTGCGGGGTATCGGACTGGTACCCATAGGTCCGTTCCAACTCCTTCCACAAGTGCGGCAGCAGACCAACTTTATCCAGGCACTCGTATTTCTCAGACCTCTCACCAGCCAGTTCCTCCAATAATGCCATCAGGATGCTCTCGATGCGTGCTTCTACTGTGACCCCCAAACAAGCCGCCATCATTTTCAGGCGGACCTGTAATTGGGAATCGCCGCTGTTCAGCCGCTCTTTAAGGTCCGCAACCCGGGCGTTGGACTGGAAAAAGGCCTCGTGCTCCGTTACCAGGCTCTTGAAAGTAGCGGGCAAACCGAGTTCCGCCAGCCATAAAGAAGCTCTGTCAGCCGAGAAAACTGCATTAGCCAGCTGTACGTCCAGCAGCCAGTTCTCCTGGTGTTTTGGTTCGGCGCCGGCGTGGTAAATCAGGAATTTTGATTTTTGATCTTCTCGCAAGATGTGATACTTGACGCCAAAGGCATTGTTTTTTAGCTCCATCTTTTCCACATTTGGGAGCATGAGCGCTTCATATTCAGGTCTCAAAGCCTCGCCTTCGTCGTACCAGAAAACGATACGATGATTGTCGAACAATCCATTAAGGGCGTTCTCGATTTTGTCCAAAATCACACCTCGTAATCTTCAAACGCATCACGAACGCAATGCGCGCCAACCAGTTTGTTCATGCTAATGTAGTATTGACTTTCATAGCGGAGCCGCCCTGCAGGGATAGCGGGTGTAATTCCGAGCTTAAAAGCAAAAGCTATAACTTTGTTTTCGGTGATTGGTCTGGAGGTACTTATGAACTCCTGCCACTTATTGTTGGGTATCATTGCATTTTGCGAGAATTCGTTTGCTTCTCTTTCGTACGAATCTGCAGACTTGGCCACCACCGACTCGGTGTCATCAAAAAATGACAAAGTCGGATCCTGGTTGAGATGAAGGAATACATGTCCGAGTTCATGAAATAAAGTAAACCAGAAGTTGTCGAGGCGGTCATGACGCAGGGTCATTCCAATCACCGGATTACCAGTATTGTTTATGAAAGCTGCTCCATCAAGGTATGTATGTTCCAAGTGGGGTAAGATCACAAAGTGAATGCCCGCATCGTTCAATGTTTGTTTAATTTTAACAGGGTTTATCTCCCTGCTTTGCGTAACAAGTTCGCTAATAAGAGAGGATTGAACAATTTCTGTTGAAAACGCGGGTAAATTGACACCTTTAACTCTGTGAAGCACGCAGGCTTGCCAAGCTTTTAGTGCTTCAGCATCTGTTGGCTGTAGCTGGCTGCTTTTCCGTGTGTAAATCTGTTGAACATTCATATCACCGAGCACACTGAATAGTTCGTTCAGCAAGGATTGTGCTATTTTTTTTGCTTCGCGTACTGAATTCTGCCCAGGAAAAAAACCTTTCTTCACCATCTCATTGAAAAAAGGGTAATCTGCAAATGAAAAATCCGGCTCCGTGTCTTCGGAGCCGGATTTGCTCATCAATACCTCCAAGGGTATACCCAAGCCATCGTGCAGTTTTCGGATCATCTCTTTGCTTAATTCGCGTTTTCCATTCAATACTGCTGAAACCTTCGGTTGACTGCCGATGAAAGGTACAAGATCTTTCTGTTTCAGTCCTTGTTGTTCCATCCGGAACTTGATAGCAGAAATTGGATCAGGCATATCAATTGGATAATGCTCATCTTCATATTTTTCAATTAATACTGACAGAACCTCTAATTGGTTTTCTTCATTGCTCCCGGGTTTTGAATCCATGAGCAATTCTGCCTCTTGTAATGCTTGTTTATATTCAGATTCATTTTTTAACACTTTAATATTCATTAGTACACCTCAGCATCTATCAGGTCGTATTCAGCATGAGTTCCAATAAACCTCATGTACATAATTCCTGTACTGTAATTCACAGATACCACAATCCTGTATTTGTTGCCGCAAACATTAAATACGACACGGTTGTTACGTAAAATACTTGCATTTCCGTACTTTTCCTTAATGTCACTTGGAGCTTTCCAGTTTGCATATTTTGTCTCATGAAACCATGCTTTTAAAGCTTTCTTAGAATCACGATATTCGGTAATAGAGTAAAAGTCGACTATTTTTTTGCGTGCAATCAACCGCATTTCAACCTCATTATATACCAATATGGGATAATTGCAAGGGTATTATAAAATCTTCCTCAAAGCGTCGCCGAATTTGGCGTAATTAACCACCACGCCGTCGTCCAGGTCAATCTCGGTCTGCTTCCCAGCCAGGGGGAAGAGCACCTCATCCTCATAAGTCTTCAGTTCAGCCAGGACTTTGCTGAGTCTTTCGATTTCCTTCAAGGCGGCGGTTTTTTCGCGCTGGCTGCTGGCTGGGTTCAAACTGACGCTTTCCTGGTAGCGTCTTTGCGCCTCCAACTTTTCGCGGTATTCGCGCAGGTATTGGTTCAGCACCACCGAGACCGTGTTAGGCTGGTAGCGATGCATGTACACCAGGGCGTTAAAGCTGCCCTTGGGGCTGGAGAAAAGCCAATAGATCGGGCGTTTCTTGTAGGTTTGGACGTGGTCCTTGTAGAAGTCCCTCAGGAAGTAGCTGCGTATCTCTTTGCCCAGGGCATCTTCAATGAAGCGCAGATTCTCTTCGTAGTTGGACTCGCCGAAAGTGATTTTCAGAAACTGTTTGAAACGCGCGGTGATATCGTCCGCGAACCAGTCGCCGTCCAGGATGGGGATGACGTTGGTTTCTGTGGGGGTGAAGGTCGGTTCCTTCTCAATGATCCTCAGGTAGTCCTGCAGGGTGTCGCCCTGGTTAGCCAGGATCAGCCCGGGTTTATCCAGCGAGTAGCGCCCGAACATACAGCCCACCGCGTAGGAGAGGAACTCCTTCATTGTATCCTGCATCAGGCGGGCTTCGCGCTCTTCATCGGTGTAATTGCCCTTATAGCGGTAGTACGGGTTGCATGTAAGCGTGATCTCCTCCAGCGGCACCTCTGGGGTCAGCTCATCCTGCAGCCCATAAGCTTCAATGAAAATGCGGTTGTTTTCTTCTTCGAGCTGTTTTATTTCTCTTATTACGCTTAGGGCTGTTAAGTAGTATTTTTCATAAATTCTAATTAATGGACTAGTAGTTGAATAATATGGCGAAAGTAGCATTTTACTAATGGAATAATTCATGGACGCTTCCGAGCTGTCCCAGTCGTCTTGACTTAACTTAATACATATAGCTGTGTTCTCAGAAATTCTAGAGAAATTAATACTCTCAATGAGAATTGGAAGCGCTTTTACATCTTTTGCTTGGAGGTTCAGAGTTGGATTTAAAAATTGTAAGTAAAAGCTGCATACTTTTGAGTTAAGAAAAGCAAGTAGATAAAACAGCCTATCTCCTAGATCACATATCGTGGGACCAGCCATATCGAAAACACCGATTGGCGGGAAGTAACGAAAACTTGTTGAACCAGAAGTCAACATTGTATATGTAATACCTTCTTGGTACCAATATTGTTCACTTAACAAGTTTGAGGTTGGATTTTCTAAGTAATATTTCCTCGATTCGTCAGACCAATCTACAACGTATTCCAAGTTACCATAATATTTTCTATATTCTCCACCTTTAGAATAAGTTATCCATTTTCGCCTAACCCCCACTTTTTTATTATCAACTTCCCAATGATAGCGTAAAAACCTTGTGTTATCTGCTGTTTTATTTTGAGAAGCTGTAAAACTGCTGATTTTTTCTATTGAAACACCTCTAGAAAAGTTTTGAATTGCATTCTTCGACATCCAGTAGGCAATCGGAGCGCCGGGGATTTTTTTGAAGTCGTGCGCGGAGGCACGGTAGAACCAACCGCAATCGGGGTTGGCAATGGCTGTCTGTGTCAGCGCAGCCATCTCCACATCCCCACCCTTAAAATCAACCAGTCTGATAAAGCTGCCAATTGAATCAACATCTACCCGAGTAGAGAATGTAAAGGTGCAAATCTGAACCGTGGCACCTTTAAAACCTGTCAATGGAAGTTCAACTAATGATGTCAATGTCTGGGTGGTTACTAGATAATTACGCAAATTTTCATGCGAGGAGATGTACATCCACACATTTGGACTCATCATCCCAACTTTTGCACCTTTATTACCAAGTTCCGAACACCTTACAATAAAAGCTGCGAATAAGTCGGTCTTGAAATCAGGAAACAATTCATCCATCAACTTGGCTACTTCTGAATTCATTGCTTTTCGACTCAAATAGGGCGGGTTGGCCACCACCACCTGGTATCTGGGGCTCAGGTATTCGGACATTTCGAGCACTTTTAGGAAATCATCGTTAGTCCGGCTCAATAACAGATCTTCAGCCACCTTCTTTTCCCGCATGCGCTCCCGTAGGGTGGGCACGTCCTTGATGGCAGGGCGGATGAGCGAACCGAAAGTCTTGGCGTTTTCGAATTGCTGCAAGCCTTCCCACAGGTCCTGGGTGTAGAGGTCCCGACCCAATTTGTCCAGGTAGGCTGTAATCTCAGCTGGTTCAAAGCGGACATCCTCCATCTCCAGGATATTGGGCTTGATTCCGCGCGTGAAAAAGCGTTTGTCCTTCGCCCTGGCTTTCATCATCAAAGCAAAACTGGAGAGCATGGCAGCGCGTTTGTCGATCTCGATCCCGTAGAGGTTCTTCTCAAGGATGTACTGCGGAATGCGCACCGGATCGTAGCCCTGCTCCTCGTAAATGGCGTAGAGCAGGTCAAAGGCATAGGTCAGGATGTGCCCGCTGCCGCAAGCTGGATCCAGCACTTTCAGTTCCTCAGGCGAGCTGACTTTAAGAAAGTCCGTTTCAGGATCAGCAGGTTGAATGTAATATTCCATCTGAGCGCGGATGGCTGAGTTCGGGTAATTCAGCAGCCACAGCCGCCCAAGGGAATTCTGCACCATGTAGCGCACGATCCAATCGGGAGTGAAGAGCTGCGTGACTGCTGGGATATCTTCTTTCTTGACCGCGTTTTTGTTCGCCATGACCTGGTCTTTTTTTTCGGAGATGTAGAACTGGTAGAGCCAGCCAATCACTTCCACGTCCTGGCAGACTTGCGGGGTGAGCGTGTCGCGCACAGCCTGCAGCACGGACTGGTTTGAAAGCAGATCCTCGGGCATCAGCAGTTCGGTGACGCCCTCAATAGCCGTGAACATAAAGTCCATCTCACGGGCGTAGCGGTTGCAGGCTGCCACCAGCAGCAATCGGTAAGCCTCCTGGTCGCCATCTGGTGAGGAAATGCTGCGGTTGAGCAAGCCTGAGACGCGCTTGGGGTCCAACTGCCAACCTGAGTCAAGCAGCCCCTGCTTGGCTTGCTGCAGGATCTCCGGCTGGGTGAAGCCTGCCGCGGGAGAGACGATCCCCACCTGGGTGTAATGGTTCACGTCCATGTAGCGCAGGGCGCACAGGCGGTTGAACCACGTGTAGGCTACCTCCTCGATGATGGCTTGTTTGCCCTTCTGTTTCACCTCAGCCCTAAGCTGGCTGATGATCGCCTGTTTCTCGCGCAGTATAGCTGTGTCGGTGGTGAGCACCTGTTCCATGCGGGCGCCAACCTGGGCCAGCAATTGGCGTCGGGCTGCCTGGGCAAAATTCTTGAGTGCGGTTGTGTCCATGGTTCTTTTCTCCCCTTTGATTACAGGTTGATGCGTTTGTTGGCGCGAATGGCTTCCAGCAGGACCGTTCTGACGGCTTCGACGTAATCAGTTACATCTGCTTCGTTTTCGAGAACATTCTTCGAAAATGCTATTGGAATTCGATCCAAGTGCTCATAAACGACATTGATCGTTTCCTCAATTTCCTGTTCTTCCCCTGGTGATCTTGTTGGGATCATATTGTGCATGGCAGTTAAAAGTTGAGGATACTGATAGCGTTCAAATTCACCAATCTTATCCCTGATGCTGACTGTTAATTCCTGGTTCTGGACTATATCTCTGATTTGATTGAACCTGCTGTTCAATTGAGCTTGTTGTTCAGAAGAAATCTGGGCAAACTCTGGCATTTGCTGCATTTGTTGTTGCAGGTGCTCAATTCTCGCCAATGCTTGCTTACGCTGATCTTCCAATTCCATGCGCAGATCAATCTCAATTTGGGTGAGTACTACCTTGGCTTGTTGCAGGCGGTTATCCAAATAAATGAGCGGATCGTTCAGCGCGGATTGCAGTCTTTCCAGTTGTTCAGGGTTGAGATCTGGCTTTTTCCGGGTGATGAAATCCAACAACTCGTCATAAATCACCCGTTTTTGACCGTTCATGAAGGTGAGCAGAGGATCGATTTGGTCTTCCTTGAGGGTCAGCCAGGCATCATTTTCATTGGGCAGAACTGTTGTGTAGTAATCCTGTCCTGGATTTTGGAGAACATCCAGGCGCTCGATCACCCCCTGCAGGTTTGCCAGGAATGGGTAGCGGTTTGCCAGGCGAAGATTTGTTTTGAGCGTTTCTTGCAGTGTTTTTGCCTTTTCCTGCAGGCTGCGGATCAACTTGCGCACTTCAGTATCAGTAGTTGGTTCATTGAAGAAATCCTGGTAGAACTCCTTGAGAGCCTGGATGACGCGCGGATCTGCCGTATTGAAGGGTTCAAAAGATAGCGAATTGAACC
>WOYI011254733.1_pt1 | contig 10843 bp, 20 predicted proteins | sample 6423411 | NCBI WGS metagenome assembly WOYI01 (sample SAMN13441803, study PRJNA592873) | oil field metagenome | biome: oil field; feature: oil-well bore; material: oil-contaminated soil; isolation source: oil-contaminated soil from oil-well borehole | place: Germany: Wietze | collected 2016-10-18 ... | reverse complement strand
GTTTAATTAATTAATTAACTATTTTTCACCTTTAGTCCTTCTTCAAAGAATCCGTGACAGTTATCCATGCCATTAGCATGATTATGTTGAACAGGAAAACATCGGTAACCGTTGTCCCTACGAATAGCCACAATTTGACTACAGATGTTACACTTCATCAGTTCCTCTTTCATTATATTCTAACCTTTCCTAAAAGAGTCATAAGAACGAATCGGGGAACGGTCTTGAAATTTAGCACGTTTGATTTCCACTTTTACACCAAACATGATCTTTTGTGCGTTGATGTAGAGTGGTGCATCACAGTCTTCTTCCAAGTATACAGTATTTCCTTTTGCATAAGAGTAAGGAGACACTTTATCCTCAATACCAAGATCGCGAAGTTCTTTACGTTTAACTGCCAACCATCCATGTCCAGAATCACTATGAAAAAACTTAGAAACAGTTTTCATAAATATATCCTTAATAGGGAATGTTATCTTCGGGATCAAATTCCTTGACATCAATAACTATATTATAACCTAACAGTTCGATATCGTCAACTGTTAATTCGTACATTTCAATGTCATAGAAATCCATTATTTAATTCCTTTATGTTTTATCAATCCTAATTTAAGTTTCAGATCACATGTCACACCACCGTCTTTGAAATATATCCAAGTCCCCCCGTTGATCCCTTTTTCCATTTTTTCAATTGAGTGACTATACATCCTTTCATTGATAACCTCAACCCCATTTTCAACCAACATCTTAGTTTCCTGATATTAAAGATAACCACCAAACTCATTATTAAGTTAAGGATAGAATTTTATTTTTGATAGTGTGATATTTAGGAGTCGCTTTTTAATAGAATTATTCACTATGTCCTCTCATTCCAAGACTTTAATGCTCTCATAAACATACGACCGAGCAACCGTTTACTACCCTTACCCCAATAACAAGGAAGGTCGATCTTCTGACCAATGAGTCCACATTCGGAACACTGACAGGCAAATTCACTGCCACTAACAACATTATAATAGGAAACTCCACCACAACAAGGACAAGGTTTGACGCCTTTATAGATTCTAGTGTAATAGTTCATTATTCTCTCCAAAAGAAAGGGGTTATCAGAACCAACCGACAACCCCATAATATATCATTTACTCATCCAAGTCAAATAAAAATTTAACGTTCTGGTATTTTCGTAATGGTCTCAACCCCTCTTTGATTATTTTTTCATATATTCCGTACTTGTTCGCCAATCCTGAACCTAATTTAGAAATTAGAAATGTTAAATGAGGACAACATTTAATATCTTTTTCTAATCTTTCCATCTCCTCTCTGAATACCCGTTTATATTCTACAGGTCTATAATACGCGCTATCGTCATACGATGGACGTTTCTTTGTAATAAACCCCCGACTTTGATTATGAAACCTTAACGACGCTGCGCCCTTGGTTCCCTTGTGTAAAGTGTTATCGCCAAATACAAAAATATGATCCGGGTGTTTATTTAGATATTCTGAATCAATAATACTTTCACACATGTTATTCATAACTTCCCTCTTTTTGTATCACGAACTTTTTGTTTACACTTTTCCATTTCATCTTTTATTGTCAATTTTATCTTTTTTAATGTCGATAGTTCCATTACTTCATTGTACGAGAGATATCCCCTTCTTTCGTTTAATTTATCAATTTTGTTATCTATTATAGCATATTCTTCCATATATCTTCTAAAAACAGGGTCTTCTCTCAAAGGACTACATTCGTTTCCAAAAAACTTTTTATTTATCATATTATCCTCCAAAAAACAAATTAAACGTTTGATTTTTATTTAAAATATGTTCTCGCTTGGCAGGGGATAACAAAAACCGTAACTTATTTGTCAAAAACTTCTCGATCATTGTGTTAAAATCTGGCTCTACCCCTGCTTCAGTGAATTCTTTTGGCCAACGATCATACATGATACATTTAACTCCATACGGATTCTTCTTCACATATACAAGCTTGTTTTTTGTATCTTCTTCTATTTCCGGGTACTCATCTTGTAGATTTAGTTCTTTTAGCATTTTATGATATGATGCAACTGCTTTTACGTGGTAGGGCGTTCCTTTGATTGGTTCTCCGTTTTTAATGTATTTGTCCAGACCTTTGACGCCTTTGTTTTCGGATATTTCTTCCGGATAAGTGAACTTTATTTCTGATTTTGCTTTCTGGTATGTTTTAAAAATATCATCATCAGATTCATTGCGCAAGATCATTCCTAGCAATAGATTTAATGCCTCCTTAAATGCAGATGGCGTTTCTGACCTAATAATCTCCATACCAGTAACATCGATCTTGTCACATGGCACACCTTCACTGTTTACACAATAAAAGCCATATTTCTTTTTTGTTACAAATAATGCAGACTTACAGACAATCTCCTGCTTGAACATTATACTGAATTCGTCCTTGGACATTCTGGAATTATAGTCACCGACTTGTGTTTCTATATAGGCACTATTATTAACGTATGTTTCAATAATCTTGGAAAACTCTAGCACGAATTCCGTTTTTTCGTCGATTGATAATAAATTCCACCCTTCTTCAGAGACCCCTTGGTCAAGAAAAAACTGTTGACACATAATAAAAACTGAATCTGTATCAATCGTTAAATGTAGGCGACATAATCTTTACGATAGTCGCCTACATTTCTAACCTCCTGTCCGTTCATTTACTACCTCCATGGTTTTTTGTCATATATTTTTATTTGTTGCATTTATTCCTTAATTTATCAAGAAATTCTATCATTTTTGGTTCAAGTTCTGGATTGTTCATTATTCTTTGGACATATTTTTGTCCTGTAATTATTGCTCTACGCCCACAGGAACAAATTGCCTCTGCGGTATGAACATTAAAGAATCTTGAATAAGGAACCCCGGTAACTCCGTATGCCGAGTTGATAACGATTTTCAATGCCCATTGCAGGGCATGATATTTATTAGCTTGAATTTTATACTCCTTTATTTTATCTTTGTTTCTCGCTCGTTCTGCTTTGATCTTAAATTGTTTCTTGAGTGAATTAATTTCCTGTCTTTTTATATAAGTCTGTTGAACAACTTGTGCATACGCACCTTTTTTGTTCTGTAGGTACATTGATCCTGATGGCGCTACAGCTAAAAGTCCAGCTTCCAATGCCTTATTGAAGGTCTTTAACTTATCGCCCTTCATAAGAGTTATGGCATCACCCTTTAACAACTTGAATGACGGGAACTCCCTATTCCTGACAAAATCACAAATTGGCGTTTCTGCACGAGCAATTTCTACTATGTCCATATCACTACGACCTGTAATCGTATCAACCCATTTACCATGAGAGTCTTTGTACCCTACACAACGCCCATAATACGTTTCTGATGACATGTTCAAGGTAATAATGGCTGTCGGATAGGATGATGCTATATCAAGGTCTACGACCCAATCATACTGACCTTTTTGTGGTTCTTTTACAAACGCAGCAGGAAACCACTCTTTGTGACCGCCTACCAGTCTAGGGGCACAAAGATCATTACGTCTAAAATGTGTTAGCATCAATCCTTCAACCAAGTGTGTTGATGCCGTATAGTGTTCCATTTTGCAACGACACAGCAATGACAGTGATTGAGCTAGTATAATGTATCCTAATTTTTCCTCAAGTTCCATGATTCTCTGATTATCAACTACGTTATATTCTACATATAGATTCCAATTTGCGTCATAAAGTGTACGCAAGTCATTGTATTCTGAATAATCTATTTTACCTAATCCTAATTCTTCACGTGCAATCGTATCTAGCTTATGATTTTCTGGCTTGCTGGTAGTATACCATTTGTACAAGGAAAAGTAGTCCAGAACAGATATTCCGGCTATATCAACATACATTGCGCCACTCTTATTATCATCCCAGCAACGAACGATACCAATAGGGGATAGTTTCTTATATACGTCTGCCTTGACCCCAAAAAGGTTCTTGGAACGATTAACGAGGTACGGAAGATCAAAACCCCCTCTCTCGTTGGTCTTGTTATGTGGTGAGATATTCCAACCAGTAACAACGTCGGGAGCATTAACATGCCACCAGTCAAAGAACTGGTTTAAAAGATCATGTTCATTACGACAATGGATAAAATCAATATCATAGTTGCCAGTGTATGGTTTTAGACCCCATGATCTGTTGATGCCTCCTCCAAATTCCCTGACATTAATCAAGACAACGGGATGTGCAGCATGTTCTACACTAGGAAAACCCCCACCTCTAACAAATCTATTTTTATTTTCAGAGTAAGATATCCATGATTGTATTTTTTCGTCCCAAAACTCATATTCTTCTTGACCATCTTCTACGTCCCCAACAGTCATGAATGTTTCATTATTCCTTTTTCTGACCTTTAATACTTTATCTCTATCTAATTTACCAGATACATTTACTTCTATATCTATAGAATAAATTTTAAGCTTCGGTGGTTCTATGGAATCATCCGGAATATTACAATAGGTTTCAGTTAAGAATTGGATAATTGGAGGACTTTCGTTTTCATATATTGTATTCTTGTTTTTTTCTTGATAATCTAGGTATTTTTCATATGAAGGAAATGTCACTTTTTTGACAGGGATACCCTCTACTGTTTCTATATGACCATGAGGATCTGGTTCAAATACATAAGGTATCCAATTTATTATACGATAATTATTAACACCATCAATTTGTTCCCACAGATACATTCTACTTTTTTTGGTGTCGTAATGGGCATTTATAAACAAATTAATTATCTCCGCTTAAATACTTTAATTTTATACCTTCCATGATATCATGGAAGGTATTTTATGTAAATTATGAGATAAGTTTATTTTTTCAGAAATTCAACGTTCTTATCTATATCAAAGGGAGATTTTTTTGGTTTGCGTGTTATTTGCAGTGCAGTTAAGAACCCATAACCATTAAGCTTACTGCTATCTCTTTGTTTTCTTCTGATGCGTAATCTTAATTCTGGGTCGAATCTAGGACATCCTACATTAGCAATATCTTTTCCGATATAATAAAATCCATATCCACCTATTTGAATATAGTTTACACCTTTTGATAGATAATGTTTTTCAAAGAAAGATAAAGGAACAGGTACAAAGGCGTCTTTAAAATGTTCTCGATCATATGCTCTATCCTCTTCAGTGAAATTTTTTGTTGGTATAGTTTCCCTGCGAGGTTGACCATGTTTACCCCATGATTTTTCGACAAAATCTAATATTTTAAGTCCTGAATATAGCTCTTTAGCTTCTTCATTATGACCACCAAATTCCCATTTACCGTGGATATTTCTTAATTCTACTTGTCCATAATCAGCCTTGAGATCAAGTTTTATTTCCAAATTCCATTCACCATTGCGATATATAAACATTCCATCTAGACCATGACCTGACCCGGCAGGTTTAAAGTGCGGCGGAACAAGATCTTCTTTTGCTAAAATATCATAGATAGTTTTTTCGTAAGCAAAACCACCAGCACCAGCTTCAGTTAAATACTCCCTAAATTTCATAAGAACTCCTTGATATACCTAAGAGTATTTATATTACTTTCCTCTCTCTTTAGGATACGGGTATATTTTTGTTTTTTCTAAAAATATTTTTTTCAGTAATCTTGTTTCTTTTTTTGTTCGACCTTTAATGTAGACATATTTATGTTTCGACGGGAATACAAAAAATTTCGATTCTGATTGTATTTTTTTTGAATATTGTCGTAATTGTTGTTCTATATCATCAGGTATATTCTCCCATAACATTGATGTGTTACTGGTCCAGTTTTTATTCCATTTAATATTTAATTGTTCGGCATACTTTTTATAAGCAGTCCTTTGTCTAAAAAACCTGTCAGATACTATTTTACCTGTAAACGGATTAATATACCTTTTTGTAGTTCCAGATTTTTTTCCCATATAATAAAAATTACATGCTTGGTATATTGTCCCTAGCTCTTTTGCTGTAGGATCAGAATACGCAGTAAATACTCTATATTGAGTATTATTAACCATCCAATTAATACTCCACATTAACAATGATGATGCCAAATTTTTTGGACTCCATGAAATACAAGCACCTCTGCTTATCAATCTCTCAAGATCCCTTGTATTTTCTCCGACTATTTTTGAAAATGCATTTGGCATATTCATTAAAATAACACCTGAAAGTCTTCCGTTATAATAAGCACCAAACCAATGTGTTGTATACTGCGAAAGACTGCCCAGCCATTCGTGTCTCTTTATAAACTTTATTGTCTCTTGACGTTCTTTTTTATCTTCTATTACTTTAAATTCAAAATCCGAAACCTTGAGACACTTTGTTTGCTCCTCTGTTAATCCAGCATCAAGTAAATCATCTTTTTTATTATTCAATCTGATATCATATTGCCAGCAGTGAGTTTCTGTATAGTCATCCATTCGCTTTAGTATATCAATATATGTCTCCCCTTGTTTTTTCAGATCTTTTTTATTAATGATCAATTCCGATGAATTCATTTATGCTCCTTAACCTGTTATAATACAAAAAGAAAATGGTTACTATGCACAATACATAGTAACCATTAAAATGTAAATTACATAATAACATCACCCAACGTCTTCGTAGTCTGAAATATCTTCATTCCATTTACGGTGAATTTTATACAAAGTTTTACCACATCTGATACAATTTGTTTTATAAATGTATTCCGTGACCACTTTTGCTTCAATACTGGGATAATGTTCTGCTACAAATATTTTTTCATGTACTCCAAATAAACACAATATATTCATATTAGACTTTTATCACCTTGCATGGATTAAATTTCCTATTTTCTGGAACCATGTATATATTATAAGCCGATTCAGTTGCGACTATATCAAATTTTTCGTGGAAATCTTTAATCTCGGTCTTTGAAACGGCAATTCTCTCGGGATAACCTTGAGGATTACAAATAATTCTAGTATACCCTTTATCGTCACGTGGTACTTGTGGATTACCCCAATTACTATGAACATTATAATCCCATCCAGTATGGGTATGACCGTGAATCCAAAATTCAGGACGGTATTCTTGAATAAGATCTTCCCATGCATTATAGAAGCACACATTCAGCGCAGAACCCTTAAATCTAGGATCTATACTTCCTCTATGGGGGAAGTGGTGAGTTATCACGACTCTTTTCATATCAGGAAAATTATGTTTATAAAAACATAACTTGCTTTCGATGAATGATTTAGCTTTCTGCCCCCATGATATGCCATTGTTATTACTCATGATATCATAAATCATAGAAAAATCATTCAAACCATGTATTGCGTTCATTCCAATAGGACCACTACTACCATCCCACCAACCGGTAGAACCGATGAAGATAATATCATTGATAGCAATGGTATCTTCGATTAGAACATGGAGATTGTTACCACTTACAGACATGAGTTCTTTATCAAGGGTTTTCCTTGAAGCGCCGTAGTAACAATGATTACCCGGTATGTAGATGACCTGTTTGTCATAACAGTCTTCTTTGATCTTTTTTAATGTAGACACTATATTAACAGAAACATCTATATCTCCGGCGAGAACAAGAATATCCGATTTAGTGTTAATCATTTTTTCATAATTAGAGTTTATTTTATCAAACTCAAAATGAGTGTCACTCACAACTTGAACTAACATTTCATCAACCTCCATATTTTATGTATCTTTCGTTCTTTATTTTTATTTCATATCTTCTGGCATAACAAATCGCTATTATAATCAGGACACGTTAAGTCTGGTTTCGTACAATTTACTTATTTGTCTAATACCAGATTCCATTTTCTGACGAGCAGAGGAGTTGGCAGAATGTACTGAAATAAAAGGAGGAGTGAAGTCATTGATTGCCACATGTTCTTCAATCCATAGGATAACATCATTGCCAGTTCCGATCAGATCATCATCACCTAAGTCATGATCTAAGGACAAATGAGTAACCATGCCAGATTTCAGTAAACTGATGGTTTGAATGGGATCATATGTTCTCCACCAGCCTTCGGGAGTGCTTCTTTCATCGTCAAGGAATACTTTCATTAGCTTCGTCTTTCATTAATTAAGGTATCACATCAAAAGTAGCATTGTTACTGGATATACGAAAAACAGGTAAATTATAACAAACACAACAAAAACGCTAAATGTCTTTTCCATCACATTCCTTTTCTTTAATGCAGTAGATATGAATACACTTTATCACAGGTATTTAAAAACCTCAAGCGATTTCTTTACCATGCTATAACCGGGTCCGAATTTTTTTAAATAACTCGGACCCACAGATAAAACACAAGGAATAATTATTCCAGAAATTTTAGGTTTTGTAATAGTAGCATTTTTTTCCACGATTCCACTAAAATCACCAGTTACATGTTCCATTGCAATGTTTCCCATGACTAACATTTTTGGGTTTTCCATCTTCATAATAAATGACCACAACCATTTTTTACATTCTTCTCTGTGTATTTTTGAAGGAGGTGATGTATGCAATTTTCCTCCACGATTGGATGATTTTATTATACATTGAGTTGTATACATGACAACGAACTCTTGTTTTGATAGACCAACTTTTTTGAATAGTTCCCATAAACTATCCATACAGTCATCCATATCATGTTTAATAAAATCTAATAATAGTATATATTGTGCGTACTCTCCTATATAAGGGAGAATTTTACCGTTCCTATATAAATCGCACTTTTCACATTGAAGTATTTCTTCCTTTAATTGATGTAGATTTGATATCAAATCAATCCCACCAAGTGAACAGGTATTTATTGATAATTCTGGTTGCATACTCAAGATCCTGTTTTTGCATATACCTTTCATGATTATACAATCTACGAGAAGCATCACGTTCATACTTAATTTCTTTTTCGGTTTTTACATTATCCCTATGAAACAGCATTTGCGCACTACCAGTGCCATCATTCATAGGTTTCATTTTGGTTTTAAGTTCACCATATTTTTTGTCATGATTTTTGAATACATTTTCATGATAATCATCATTACGAATACGTTCCAATGCCAGTATTGCTTTATGGATATTATCGGCATCACGCTCATGATACACATGATTGCCATAATTTCTAATATTATGTTCCATGTTTTTTAATTTTTTGAGATTAAGATCAATCCAAAAACTCCAATCCCAGTCACGATCATTCCAAATTACATGGAAATATTTGATGAGGTTTTCTACTCCGTACCTAACCTTAAGGTAAGCAGTAACGGGATTCCACCAACCATACTTAAATTTACGGTAACAGTAGTAATAAGGATCTTCCAACCATGTATTCTCGATAAGGTCTTCAATTTTATCAATAAATCGTTCACTATTCAAATATTTATCCATGTATTTGCTTGATCTCAGTTTCTTCATTTTTATTTTCCCTTTCCAGACAAATTTGAAATTGCCCAAATGAAATTACCCGCCAGCCATCTTTGGCGTGAACATTAAGAGTCTCCTCACATACCTTTTTGTTAGGGGGGTTTTCTATGATTTTGTATTCGTATCCCAATTTTTTAACCACTCCTTTAGTGTTTTTTCAATATACTCCTTTCCATCCCAACTTACAAGCAAAATTTCATCATCTTCATCATTATATACGTTAGCATATAAACCACCAGATCCATCACCAAATAAGGTAATATGAACAATATCCCCGTATCTGTTTTCGCATTGATCCACTATTTTTACAATATCTTCTACTTTCATGGCTATTCCTTTTGTATGTGATATTTTATATCAAGTGAATGTTTTAAGATATTTTCAAAAATTTTACTTCTTGTTATACCATATATTTTATATGCCAGAATTCCATGAACTAAAAACAATGTTGAAGGTAGACGATCTACCATGTATTTTTTACCCAAATCAGGCAGTTTATCGTTATCACTTTGATAATATCTTATCTCTTCATTATTGTAAACAGAAAACGTATCGGAAAATTTTTGAAAATGTGGACTGTAAAATTTACAAGGACCACACCATGTTCCGTAGCATTTTACAACAGCAATCCTGTCTTTAGATAGGACATTTAACCAATCCTTATTCAATTCTGTTATCATATATTCTCCTTTTCAAATTCTACTGGACTATTCACCTACTTCTTTGATTTTATCAAAAGTTTCATGCCTTATACTTGAATAATTTTTCTATCCTTGGATATTGAGAGTTTTTATCAAGAATAGTTTTATGTTGTACCTCTTTTACGCAAATAAAGTCATTTGGAGCTGAATATTCGCTTATGAACACAATATGACCGTTTTTCGCTTTACTTCTACACCATTCCCAGAATATATTATGGTTAAAATCATCTTTGTATTTGCAAGTATTGGCATATGGAGGGTCACAGTAAATAATGCTGTTTTCTGGTATATCTAAATCCAGATAACTTCCACACGTTAATATTACTCCTTCTAATTTTTTTGCTTGTCTGACAAGGCACCTGCTACCTCTATCTGCATAATTATTTCCCTTGGTATCGAAAGCATAACCCCCCCCACCATTTACCCCCAAAACTACATAGGAAACCAACAAAACCCACCAATTCCTTGGGATAGTATTGAGGGTTAGATTTGATTTCATAATATAACTCCTTGCTAATGTCAGTTGGTGGAATATACCCATCTCTTAAAGCGATTAATAAAGCAATAAGAAAGCTATGACTATCATTTCCAATTCTATTACCTGTAACTTTATCAATCATATTCGCACCACCGACAAACGGTTCAACCCAAAATTGATTTGGTCTTCTTTCTGCCAGCATAAGTGGAAGAATATATTTCGCTATTCGGTTTTTACTTCCCATATATTGCA
>WOYI010851558.1_pt1 | contig 10844 bp, 10 predicted proteins | sample 6423411 | NCBI WGS metagenome assembly WOYI01 (sample SAMN13441803, study PRJNA592873) | oil field metagenome | biome: oil field; feature: oil-well bore; material: oil-contaminated soil; isolation source: oil-contaminated soil from oil-well borehole | place: Germany: Wietze | collected 2016-10-18 ... | reverse complement strand
TTCTGATTCCAATAGTGTTTGCATACTCCCTAGTATAGACAGATTTTTCTTTCCACACAAATGAAAAAAGAAATCTTGCTGTATTGGGGTCTTCTTGTAGGGTATACTTATTAGAAACTAAGGAGTATGTGAGATGAAACTGAACGAGATTCAGATGCGTGACCCTTTTGTGCTTGCAGACAAGAAAACCCTGACATATTACCTCTACGGGACCACTGACAAAGATCCTTGGAAAGCTCCCGGCGTGAGCTTCGGTATGTATCGAAGCAAAGACCTCCATGAATGGGATGGCCCCTTTACAGTGTTTACCCCTGCAGAGGAATTCTGGGGCACCCATAACTTTTGGGCTCCTGAGGTACACACCTATGAAGAGAAGTACTATCTCTTTGCCACCTTTACAGCTGCTAATCACTGTCGAGGCACCCAGATTCTCGTCAGTGATTCTCCCATGGGTCCTTTCCTGCCCGTTTCAGATGAACCGGCTACGCCTCTTGATTGGGAGTGTCTTGACGGTACCTTCTTTCTCGATGAGGATGCACAACCTTGGATTATTTTTTGCCATGAGTGGGTGCAGATCAATGATGGCGAGATATGTGCCAGGAAACTGAGTAAGGATCTCAGTACACCGCTTGGAGATCCAATCCTGCTTTTCAAGGCTTCTGAGGCTTCTTGGCCGAAAGCACTTCCAAGGAGAGACGGAACAGGATTGGTGGACGCTAAGGTTACAGACGGTCCTTTCTTGCACAGGAATAGGGAGGGGACACTGGTGATGCTTTGGTCCAGCGTATCTCCCTCTGGTTATGCAATGGGATATGCGACCAGCGAGAGTGGAGCCATCCTTGGTCCTTGGAAACAGCAAGACCAACCACTGGTACAAAGTGATGGTGGTCATGGTATGATTTTCGAGACATTTGATTGCAAACTCTATCTCACCTACCACAGTCCGAACAAGACCCCTGATGAACGGCCTTTCTTCGTTCCTCTCATAGAGACAGCAGGAGGTCTTGCATGCCGATAGAGAGAAAGCGTCTTGTAAACGAGATGAATCCCAAGGTACATGCTTGGGATCCTGATTCATTTCTCACAGTGGGCAACGGTAATTTTGCCTATACCGTTGACTGTAGCGGAACACAGAGCCAGATTGCCTACACAAAAGGAAAGACTCCGTTATGCACTATGTCCACCTGGGGTATGCACGACTACCCCGGAAAAGAAGAAAAGCACTATGAGCGGCTCACCTTGAGGCAGTATAAGCATGCAGGCAGGTCAATCGGCTACATGAGTGATGATACTGGACAGGAGACGCTCTTTGGTGACCTCAGGGTGAACCCACATCGGTTCAATCTCGCCCATATTGGCTTACAAACAAGAGATCCATATGCTATGAAAAGCATGGAATCCATCAACCAGGAGTTGGACCTATGGAGCGGAACTATCACCAGTTCCTTCTGTATTGATGATGTACCTATTCATGTTGAAACGCTCTGTCATCCGAAGCAGGACCAGCTCTCTTTTCGCATACAGTCATCCCTACTTGAGATGGGAGTATTGCATCTCGCCTTAGACTTTCCCTATCCGTCACATGCTATAACCGCCAGCGATTACGCAAAGCCCGATGCCCACATAAGTGAACTCAATAGCTACGGAAATGGCCGATACTGCATCAAACGAACCATTGATGCGGTGACCTATGATGTACATTTATTGCTCAGTGAACATGCCTGTCTCAAACAAACAGCTGCCCATGAATTCATACTCTCTTCCAGTGAAAAAATCATGGAGGTAAATGTGTTGTTCCTACCCCAAGGGGGAAAACAAGAGAACGTGGTGACGTTCAACCAGGCTCGTACTGCATGTGGGCTCTATTGGAGTTCCTTTTGGCAGGATGGCGCTTTCATAGATGTTTCATCCTCAATTGATCAGCGGGCATGGGAGCTGCAACGGCGTATGATCCTCTCACGGTATCTGCTGGCCATCCAGTGCAGTGGAAACATGCCTCCTCCTGAGACCGGACTTACCTGCAACAGCTGGTACGGAAAGTTCCACCTGGAGATGCACCTCCTGCATGCAGCTCACTTTGCTCTGTTCGGTCAGCCTGAGTTGTTGGAGCGTTCGCTCTCATATTATCTGGATATTCTTCCCGGTGCATATGAGCGTGCTCAAAGTCAAGGGTACCAGGGTGCCCGATGGCCAAAGATGACCGACCCGAGTGGAAATGACAGTCCTTCTGCTATTGGAACCTTGCTCTGCTGGCAACAGCCTCATCCCATTTTCTATGGTTCGCTTGTACGAAAAACACATCCGGATTCTGCATTGTTGCCTGCTTGGATTCCTGTCATTAAGGCAACGGCTAACTTCATGGTGGATTATGTCACCTGGGATCAGAGCCGGAACGCGTATGTACTTGGCCCGCCGGTGGTTCCTGTACAGGAGAACCATGATCCTGAGCATACGCTTAATCCCACCTTCGAGCTCTCATATTGGAGATGGGCCCTCTCTGAAGCAATTGCTTTCCTGGAAAACCTTGGTGAGCCAAGCAACCCAAAATGGAAACAAGTACTGGACAACCTAGCCCCTCTACCAACGAAAGATGGTCTCTACCTTGCCCATGAGAACTGCCCTGATACGTACGGTGCTTATGCCTACGATCATCCTTCGCTTTTATTCAGCCTTGGTTTGCTCGATGGACGAGATGTCGATCAGACAGTCATGGAGCGATCCCTGCAAATGGTCATGGAGAGGTGGCAGCTGAATGAACTTTGGGGTTGGGATTTTCCCTTGATGGCTATGACTGCGGCTAGATTGGGAAAGACTGACCTGGCTATCGACCTCTTGTTGATGGACTCACCGAAAAACACCTATACTCCAAATGGGCACAATGCCCAGAGACCGAAAGAAGACCTTCCTGTGTACCTTCCCGGAAATGGGGCGCTGCTTCTTGCTGTCGCCCTGCTTGCAGGAGGCTGGAAAGGAAGCAATACCCCGTATCCTGGTTTCCCAAAAAACGGGTGGTGTGTGCAGGCAGAGGGGTTGAAACGGTTTTGGTAGGAGTACCATGAAAAGAGAAGTGGGACGCTTGGTGCGTCTGTTCATAGGTTTGTTCACCTATGCAATAGGTATTGTCCTGACGATGCAGGCTCACATTGGGTACAGTCCATGGGATGTGTTTCATGCCGGACTGTCAGCTCTATTCTCTGTGAAGATTGGCAGTATGACGGTTATCGTTGGTCTCCTGGTTGGTCTCATCGTACTCTTGGGTGGCGAGAAGATTGGGGTGGGAACCATTAGCAACATGGTGGTCATTGGTCTTTTCATCAATGTTCTGCTGGACAGTGGACTGTTTCCTGAGCGTGTTCATCCCGTTTCTGGTGCCATACAGATGATTGGTGGTCTCTTTGTTATCTCGTTTGCATCCTATCTCTATATTTCTTCAGGGTATGGGGCTGGTCCCCGCGACTCCTTGATGGTGTTCCTTTCCAGGAAAACCGGATGGTCAGCCGGTACGTGTCGTGGTCTTTTGGAGGTTGCAGTCTCTTTCATCGGATTTCTTTTTGGGGGTATGCTGGGGTGGGGTACCCTTCTCAGTGCAGTCTTGATCGGGTTCTGTATCCAGATTACCTTTCGTGTTATGCGTTTTGATCCAAAGAAAGTCCACCATGAAACTATGGTGGACAGTTATCAGCGACTACGACGCTATTTTACGCGAGTACGTTGACTATTGTTGCAATTCATTCGCCAATGTGTCGATCAACGCAATGAGCTCTGAAAGGTGCTCCTTGGTAATTGTTGGGTTAAGCAACGTGAACTTCAAATAGGTCTGATGTTTGTATACGGTCTGCCCGATAACCACTTGATGATGGTGCAGTAGTTCCTTTCTGATGCGCTTGTTCAGCTCACTAGTGCCGATGTGACGGAATACTACACTGCTGAGCTCTGGTTCAATGGCAAGCGTGAAAGAAGGATGAGCCAGGAGAGCCTTTGCCAGAAAGGTTGCATTCTCTATGCAGGTGTCGACAATCTTTTCATAGCCATCCTTCCCCCTGCACTGGAAGGCCATCCAGACCTTCAAGGCATCAGCGCGACGAGTAGTCTGTAGGCTCTTTCCTACCAGATTGGTATAACCTTCCTCTTCATCTTCCTCTCTGTTCAGATAGTCTGCATGAAGGGTGAAAACAGAAAAGTGTTCTTTGTTCTTCACGAGGATTGCTCCACAGCTGATGGGGAGGAGAAACATCTTATGGAAATCGACGGTAATGGAGTCACAGAGAGAGAGGTCTCCAAGTCTGGTTCGATAGGTAGGGGAGAGTTGCAGTCCGCTTCCGTATGCGGCATCTGCGTGAAGGAACATACCTTCCTCGTCACAAATCGTTCGTATTGCTTCTACCCGGTCGATAGAGCCATAGTCTGTGGTTCCTATGGTCGCTACCACGCAGAAGGGAAGAAGGCCCGCTTGCTTGTCCGATTCGATCATCCCACGAAGTTCCTGCACATCCATCCTACACAGGTCATCCACTGGTACTTTGCGTACTGCATCATAACCCAGTCCAAGGAGATGGGCACTTTTTTCCATAGAGAAATGGGAGACTTCACTCGTATAGAGCCTCAGCTTGTGATAAGAAGCTGGGAGGCCTTCCTTCTTTACATCATGGTTGAGCTTGCTGGAGCAGTACCAGTCACGGGCCATGGTGATTGCACTTAGGTTTGACTGGCTCCCCCCGGAGGTGAAGACACCGTCACTCTCCTTTCCGTAGCCATACAGGTTACACAGCTGCTGAACCACTGCTACTTCCACCTCAGTTGCAATAGGACTCTGATCCCAGCTGTCCATCGACTGATTAAAGGTTGCGATGATCAACTCACTGGCAATCGATTCCAAGAGCGCTGGGCTATGCAGGTGAGCCATGTAGTTTGGTGACCAGGTTTTGAGAAAGTGAGGAAGAATAATCTGTTTGACACGTTCCAAGAGTGCTTCCCAGCCAATACCTTGTGAGGGAAGGATTGCAAATTCTGCGAGTGATTGTTGCAAGGTTTCAACGGAAGCTCCCTGGTAGGCTCCCTCATCTGTCACCGAGGCTGTAATTGCCTCGATGGTTTCAGTCAAGACTCGCTTGTATTCGTCCTTCTTCTCCTGCTCTTGGCCGAGAACGTATGGAAGTGTCTTAGTTGGCTTTGACATCTTCGTCTACCTTTCGTATGGCTTGTTCTGTGATCTGAAGCATGGTTTCAATCTCTTCATGGGTGACATTGAGTGCACAGAGACAACGCATGACCGAACCATTTCTACCACCTTTTTCCATGATAAGACGATGCTTGAAGCACTCCTGTTGTACACGGGTGGCAATATCTCCACTGTAGGGAAGAGAGCCAAGTTGATCTTTCTCCCCCTTTGGGTCGATGAACTCGATCCCGAGCATCAAGCCTTTTGCACGAATATCTCCTATGATTGACACTTCTTGTTTCAGCTTTTGGAACTGAGCTTCGATGTGTGCTCCTTTCTTCTGTACTTCAGCGAGGAAGGCAGGATCACTGACCCGGTTCATGACCACTGTACCGGCTGCCATGGCAATCTGATTTCCCCTGAAGGTTCCTGCATGGGCTCCTGGTTGCCAGGCATCGAGCTTTTCATGGTAGATGACCACAGCCATTGGCTGGCTTCCGCCAATCGCCTTGGAGGTGAGGATGACATCAGGAGTGATTCCAGCGTATTCAAATGCGAAGAACTTGCCTGAACGTCCGACTCCACATTGGATTTCATCGACGATCATAGGAATATTGAGTTCCTCAGTAACCCTCCTGATAGTCTGAAGGAATTTTATTGGAGCAGGGATAACACCCCCCTCTCCCTGGATGGGTTCGATGATAACCGCAGCTGGTTTGGTGATTCCACTCTCTGGGTCCTTGAGGGTGTGTTCAAAGTATGCACATGCTGCATCCACACCGGCTTCTCCCCCAAGACCAAATGGGCATCGGTAGGAGTATGGGTATGGGAAGAAGTGTACGTCACTCATGAGTCCGTTGACGTTGGTTTTTGCGTTTAGGTTTCCCGTCAACGCAAGTGCTCCGTGTCCCATTCCGTGGTAGCCGCCACTGAAGGCAATGACCGAAGAGCGACCGGTGGCTGTTTTGCAAAGCTTGATTGCGGCGTCGACTGCGTCAGTACCACTTGGGCTGCAAAACTGGAGTTTTCCATGTTCCTTTAGTACTTCAGGAAGCAACGAAAGAAGGGTGTGAACGAAGGTATCCTTGACCGGTGTGGTAAGATCGAGTGAATGTAGTGGTGCTCCACTTTGCAGAAGCTCGATCATGGCTTGATTGATTTCTGGATCGTTGTGACCTAGGGCTAGGGTTCCAGCTCCGCAGAGGAAATCAAGATAGGTGTTTCCTTCTACATCGGTTATTACAGAACCTTTTGCCTTTTTGATGGCAATGGGGAATTTTCTGGGGTAGGTGCGTGCGTTTGATTCTGTTTGATTTTGGCGGTCAAGATAGAATTGGTTGGTATTTTCAGTCATTACCGGATTCCTTCTATTTCATGATTGGGTATGTACTAAATGTAGTATTTAGTCCTTTCCTATGAAGTGTGGTTCATCCCTTCTCAAGAAGGGGAAGTGTGAAATGTCCGCGTTGTATATGCATAGAACGCGCAAGAATGGATAGTATCAATTTCCAGTGTATTTTGCTAGTAATTGGGTAGTATTTGCACGGAATTTTGGAAGATATTTCTCTGTTGCATTGCACTATTTAAAAAAAGTAAGGAAATGTTTGGGAAAGGGGCTTTACAATGCTAGAATATTGGTGTATTAGTTAGCTAGTACAGTAAGAAACTAGGAGGCATGCATGGAACAAGCAATGCAAGAGAATGCGCTTGCCGTTCAGGACGGGCAAGAGGTGGTAGTGCACATGCAGGATATCGGGTTCTCATATACTGAGAATCGTCTATTCAATCATCTTGACCTTGAGATCAGGAGAGGGAACATCTATGGGTTGCTGGGCAAGAATGGAGCAGGGAAGACTACGTTGCTGAAGATTCTCAGCGGGCAACTCTTCATTGAAGAGGGAGAGACTAAGGTATTGGGGGAGAACCCTCAGAAAAGGTCTCCGTCTCTGCTGAGTGAGATTTTCTATCTTCCCGAGGAGTTTCCTTTGCCGAAGATGAAGGCTAGTGAATATCTTGCAATGCGCTCTCCATTTTATCCGAGGTTCGACCATGGAATGTTTGCCCAGTATTGCAGAGAGTTTGATATTGATCTGAATCAGCGACTCGACCAGATGTCGCTGGGACAGAAGAAAAAGGTATTGCTCTCCTTTGGGCTTGCTTCCAATACTGCGCTCTTGATCCTTGATGAACCGACCAATGGATTGGATATTCCTAGCAAGAAGCAATTCAGGCAGACTGTGGCTTCTGCAATGACCGAACAGAGAACATTCATTATCTCGACACACCAAGTTCGGGATATGGAGAATCTGATCGACCCGATCATCATCCTGCATGATGGCAAGGTGATATTCAATGACACGGTCGAATCGGTCAATGAGAAGTATGTACTCACCCTTACTACAGAACAGCCAAAGGCTGATGAGGTGATGTACACGGAGAAGGTCCTTGGGGGTTGGATGGTGCTCAGTGAACGCACTGACGATAGTGAAGGAAAGCCCTTGGACCTGGAGACATTGTTCAATGTGATCATCGAGCAATCGAAGGGTAGTGCAGGAGGTGTGAGATGAATCGATTTTCAGCTTTGGTGAAGCGAGAGGTGAAGACCAGTCAGAAGGACTTATTTACCTATGGATTGGTAATCGTTCTCTTGCTGTTTGTATCTGAGACACTGCGGAGTGTATATGCTCGATATGCCGGGGTTTCGTTCCCTGCTGAATCATACAACGAGATGTTCCCTTCATTCCTGTTGCTTGGGGGGTTTATCATGAGCAGTCTGATATTCAGTGAGGATATGTTCGGAAAAGATACCCAGCATGATTGGCTGATGCTTCCTGCAACGAACCTTGAGAAGTTCCTCTCCAAGGCGCTGCTGATGATAGTGGCATACCCAATTGTTCTCATTGTGTTGTTCTTCCTTACCAGTGTGGTAACTGAACCGATTCAGCTGATTATCTTCGGGAATCCGATGGCTATGTTCAATCCATTCAGGAATGGTAATTTTGGCTTCCTGCTTGCACAGTACTGGGTTTGGACTTCGGTATTCCTCCTTGGTGGCACGTACTTTAGAAAAGCACATTTCATCAAGACAGTGTTGGCCATCGGGATAATTTCCTTAGCGCTTGGAGCCCTCGGTCTGTTGTTTGCCAGGATTGTGTTCGCGATTAGATTTGGTTCTTCCTTGCAGGTATTTGATGCAATGTTCTATCTCAGTCCAGTAAATTTAAACAGGGCGTTGAGTCCACTGAAAGTCTTTAGTGTCATTGGCCAGATTTTCTACTACGTTGTGTTGCCGATCTTCTGTTTGGTGACAGCGTTCTTCAGGGTTGAGGAGGTCCAAGCTACCGATGCAGTTTAATACATATTCTCCAATCTATATGCAAATTGCCGAGTATATTCATGACTTGATCCTCAGCAAAGTCTGGGAGGATGGTCAGAGAATTCCCTCGGTACGCGATATGGCAATGGAACTGGAGGTGAATCCCAATACTGTTATCAGAACATACTCCCTTCTTCAGGAAGAGGGGACGCTTGAGAACCAACGCGGGATTGGGTACTTCACCGCTAAGGATGCACGGACGTTGGTCCTGCAAAAACGACGTGAGCACTTCATCAAACGAGAGCTTCCTGCTCTCTTTGAAACCATGAATCGCTTGGGTCTGACTATGAAAGATTTGCAACAATACGCTGAAAAGAAGGAGAAGGACGATGAAATCGAGCCACAAGAAGAGTAATAGAATGTTGATAGGGGCAGGGATCTTTTTGGTTGTCTATCTCCTTGCCAGTGTAATTTTTGGGTCATTTCTCATTGACCGGTTCTCAACGCAAACTACACCCAATAGGTCTGTCACGCATGTGACGGTTTGGCGGAATTGGTAAGCGTTGTGTATACGTACATCTTTGGAGGGTCGGAGTTTCCGGCCCTCCTTCACTGGTATCCAAGAAAGTTCAAACAGACTGGCTGTTCTATGGCGATTCGATGAGTAGAAGGGCCACATAGCCCTGTCCTGCGATCGATAGGGTAGCTGGTTACTGAGTTGCTGCTACCGTTTGCGACCACGAGATGAGCTCCGGATGGCGAGAAGGTGAAGTTGCGGGGTTCCTTCTCAGTCATGCAATGCCCCTGGAAACTGAGGGTTCCGTTGTGTTTATCGCATCGGAAGATGGCAATACTGTCATGTCCACGGTTGGAACAGTAGAGAAAGCGGTACTCAGAGTCAAAATGAAGGTCGGCAACCGTATTTTCTCCCTTAAATCCTGCTTCAAGCGTGCTGATTCGTTGAATCAAAATAGGTTCACTGGAAAGTTTGTAGACCAATACTTCTGATGAGAGTTCAGTAGCTACATAGAGAAACGTTTCGTCTTTGGATAGTTCAAGATGTCTGGGCCCACTGCCGGGTGGAGTTTTGATGATTGTCTTCTCACTCAGGTCACTGTTGTACCAAAGTACGCTGTCCAATCCAAGATCGGCTACAAAGAATGAGCTGCCATCCTTGGTGAATCGGCTGCTATGGATATGGGACCGCTCTTGTCGGGTAGGGTGAATACTCTTACCTAAAAAGGATTTCTGAAAAAGTAGTGAAGGGGTTTCCCAAACAGAATAGACAGTAAGTACTCCATCAGCATAATTGGAAATGACAAGCATAGTATGATCGGGGCTTAGTGAGAGATGGCATGGAGAGCCGCCACCTGTTGGAAGGATGTAGAGCAGTTTACAGCTGTGGTCAGGGTAGACTTGTATGGCGTATACGTGTCCGTCTGTTTCGGTTTCACTGACGCTGTAGAGAATATGTCGCTCATCATCAAAACACTGGAAGGTAGGTTGTTCAATTTTCATTGAACCTGAGTGATAGGTCATAATTCCCATTCGTTCATCAAAGAGAAAGCAGTTCAGTCCATCAACATCTGCAGATACTCTACTACCAATTACCAGTGTTTCCATGGTTATTCCCTCAATCTATACAGAGTATAGAATATATATAAAAAATTATCTACAATACCAACCCAGAGAAACCCAAAATACCCTCTGGACAGCAAGAGGATATTTCCGTATTATAGTCAGAGTAATTCGGGCGCGTAACTCAGTGGGAGAGTGCTACCTTCACACGGTAGAAGTCGTTGGTTCAAACCCAATCGCGCCCATAAAAGACCAGTCTTCGGACTGGTTTTGCTTTTCCTGGGTGATGGTATGTGTGTTCAAGTGTTACCGTGTGAAGGTAGAAGTTCGAATATAGATGCGTCCAGAAGTGAGATTGGAAGACTAGGAAAGTGTCTCCAAAGCGCGCGCCATCACTTCCAAAAGTGTAAACCAAAGCGTAACTTTATCAATGATTGATGACCTTTCTAGGTTTATTTTGTGTTCCAAATAATATTTACTAGACAATTGTCTAATTTAGTATTAGCATAGCTAACAGCAATTAATATTTTTTGCATCGTTTTGGATTCAGTTGTGATGCTTGTAAGAATTGCAGTATCCGTATGGGATTCTTTAAAGGAGTTGATTATGGGAATACAAGGAAAAATAGGTTTTAGTGGAGGGACGCCCCTGCTGTGGATGGCGTGATGTACGTTTCCTGATACTACAACTTAATACAAGATAGCATTGAATTCCAATTGATGAGATAGGGGCGACGGGGGTCATGCCCCCGCCTCCACATTATTGTCTTAGAGGTTGGTTATGGGAATTATC
>WOYI010101942.1_pt1 | contig 10844 bp, 9 predicted proteins | sample 6423411 | NCBI WGS metagenome assembly WOYI01 (sample SAMN13441803, study PRJNA592873) | oil field metagenome | biome: oil field; feature: oil-well bore; material: oil-contaminated soil; isolation source: oil-contaminated soil from oil-well borehole | place: Germany: Wietze | collected 2016-10-18 ... | reverse complement strand
CCGCACATTTTAATCAATCTTTTGGTACGCTGTCAAACAACATCTGGCACTTAACGGCTTGGCGTCCCTGAATTGTTACCAATGTAGCGCGTCGGATCAGCAAGGTTTGCGTTAGCAAACCCATCCTTGCGCAAACGGCAGGCATCACAAATACCGCATGCCCGCCCCAGTTCATCGGCCTGATAGCAAGACACCGTCAAGCTGAAATCAAGGTCCAAGCTTGTTCCTGTCGTGATAATTTCCGCCTTGTTCATCGCCATCAATGGCGCATGCACCCGCAGTGCCTTGCCCTCAACAGCAACTTTGGTCGCCAGATTGGCGAGCGTTTCAAAAGCCCGGATGAACTCAGGACGGCAATCGGGGTATCCGGAATAATCAACCGCATTTACCCCGACAAAAATATCCTGGGCACCCAAAACTTCCGCCCATGCCAAGGCCAGTGAAAGCATGATGGTATTACGCGCGGGGACATACGTCACAGGGATTCCCGGGCGCACACCTGTTGTCGGCACGGCAATTGATGCGTCCGTCAAGGCTGAGCCCCCCAGTTGCCCCAGATCAAGCTTGAGCACGCGATGCGCCGCAGCCCCCAGCGCAATAGCCACGCGATGTGCCGCATACAGTTCGGCATTATGGCGCTGACCGTAATCAAGCGACAAACAATGGCAGGTAAAACCTTGCTCGTTTGCCAGTGCAAGCACGGTGGCCGAATCAAGGCCTCCTGAAAGAAGAATAACAGCAGGTGACATAGTCACGGTAGTGCTCTCTCATAGTAGGGATCGGAATGACTGCTCTATAATCTGTGACCTCTTTCCTAACAATCCCTCAGGCAATGACCAAGAAAGTGTTTATTCGCACCTTTGGCTGTCAGATGAACGAATATGACTCCGACAAGATGGTTGCCAGCCTGGCCAGTAACGAGGAGACGATCAAAACAGACAACCCTGAAGACGCAGATATCATCCTTTTTAACACGTGCTCAGTACGCGAAAAAGCACAGGAAAAGGTGTTTCATGACTTGGGTCGCGTGCGGCATTTGAAAGAGGCCAGACCGAATCTTATCATCGGCGTTGGTGGCTGTGTCGCCAGCCAGGAGGGTGCCGCCATTGTCAGCCGTGCGCCTTATGTGGATGTCGTATTTGGCCCGCAAACCTTGCACCGCTTGCCACAGATGATTGATGCCCGCCGCGCCAGCGGGCGCCCCCAAGTCGATATTTCCTTTCCGGAAATCGAAAAATTCGATGCCCTGCCCGCTGCTAAAAAAGAAGGCCCATCCGCCTTTGTTTCAATCATGGAGGGCTGTTCCAAATATTGCACATTCTGTGTTGTCCCCTACACGCGAGGCGAAGAAATTTCGCGGCCATTTGCTGATGTATTGACCGAAATTTCTGGTCTTGTCGCACAGGGCGTGCGAGAAATCACTTTGTTGGGCCAGAATGTCAATGCCTATTGCGGCATGTTGGACGATGGCGATACCGCCGATCTGGCGCTGCTCATCACAACAATTGCCGAAATTGAAGCACTGGACCGGATCCGTTACACCACGTCGCATCCACGTGAAGTCACCCAGCGTCTGATAGACACCTACCGCACCACGCTCAAACTCGTTTCCCACCTGCATCTACCCGTACAGTCTGGCTCGGATCGCATCCTTGCCGCAATGAAGCGGGGATACACCGCGCTCGAGTTCAAATCACTGGCACGCAAACTGAAAGCGGCACGTCCAGATCTTTCTCTGTCATCTGACTTTATCGTGGGATTTCCCGGTGAAACCGAGGAAGACTTTGAAAAGACCATGCAACTGATTGAAGAACTAAATTTTGATAACAGTTTTTCCTTCATCTACAGCCCGCGGCCCGGTACGCCTGCGGCAAACCTGGGTGATACCACCCCGCAGGATTTGAAATTAAAACGTCTGATGCGCTTGCAAAAAAGAATCGAAGCCCAGGCAATGACCATCAGCGAAGCAATGGTCGGCAGCACCCAACGGGTTCTCGTCGAAGGACATGCCCGCAAGAATGCAGAAGAGTTAGCCGGGCGTACCGAAAACAATCGCGTCGTCAACTTCGCCGGGCATGGGCGGCTTATTGGTCATTTTGTTGCCGTTCGCATTACTACCGCACTCCCTCATAGTTTGCGCGGTGAAATCATTACCAGCGAACCTGCGCAAGAAGCATCTATCGCACTACATGCCTAATGCCACCACGATCTGTCGCCGTTCCGCCAGCGCCGACTTTTTTATCGACTACCAACAGCATCAATACATTTTTTTGGAGGGGTATTTGTTTTGGAGGATAATTAGCCACGCAATGTCTTTCGTCGCCGTTTTACCCACTTTTCAACAATAAATCACACTGGAGCAGGCATGAGCACGTCTTTTATCAAGGTTCCTTCGCAAGGCCAAAAAATTACTCCCGGGAAGCCGGTTCCTGATAACCCCATCATTCCCTTTATCGAAGGCGATGGCATCGGTGTCGATATCACGCCGGTTATGCAAAAGGTTGTCGATGCTGCAGTACAAAAGGCTTACAGCGGGAAACGCAAGATATCCTGGATGGAGATTTACGCAGGCGAGAAAGCTACGCGCGTTTATGGGCCAGATGTCTGGTTGCCGGCAGAAACGATTGCTGCCTGCAAAGAATACTCAATCTCCATCAAAGGACCGCTGACAACGCCGGTAGGTGGTGGTATCCGCTCGCTGAATGTCGCCCTGCGCCAGGAAATGGACCTGTACCAGTGCCTGCGCCCGGTACGCTACTTCAAAGGCATTCCTTCGCCATTGAAAGATCCATCAAAAACTGACATGGTCATTTTCCGGGAGAACACGGAAGATATTTATGCCGGTATTGAATGGCAGGCTGAATCAGAAGGTGCCAAAAAGGTCATCAAATTCCTGCAGGAAGAAATGGGTGTCACCAAAATCCGCTTCCCCAATACCTCCGGCATCGGCATCAAGCCAATCTCGCGGGAAGGTACTGAACGCTTGGTCCGTGCCGCCATCAAATATGCAATTGACAATAACCGCAAGTCGGTGACCATCGTGCATAAAGGCAATATCATGAAATTCACTGAAGGTGGCTTCCGGGACTGGGGTTATGATCTGGCCAGGAAAGAATTTGGCGGCGTCGAAATCGATGGTGGTCCATGGCTCAAACTGGCCAATGGCATCGTTATCAAGGACGCTATTGCCGACGCCTTCCTGCAACAAATTCTGCTGCGTCCGGCAGAATATGATGTCATCGCCTGTTGCAACCTCAATGGTGATTACATTTCCGACGCACTGGCTGCCCAAGTCGGGGGGATTGGCATTGCGCCAGGTGCAAATATTTCCGATGACTATGCTGTTTTCGAAGCGACCCACGGCACGGCACCCAAGTATGCCGGCAAAGACTATGTCAATCCGGGTTCGCTGATTTTGTCAGCTGAAATGATGCTCCGCCACATGGGATGGGTCGAAGCGGCTGACCTGATCATCCACGCCATGGAAGCCGCCATTGGCGATAAAGTGGTGACCTATGATTTTGCCCGTCTCATGGACGGCGCAAAGGAAGTGAAGTGCTCGGCCTTTGGGCAGGCGATGATCGATCGCATGTAAAAAGACGTAACAAAACCCTCCCAGTACCGTAGTCGCTGGGAGAGGTAAACTTCTTTTTCTGACTAGCCTAGTACCAGATAGGCACTATTGGCTAGCTTGATCAAGAAGCGCGCTGAATGTTGGATGCCTGCTTGCCTTTAGGGCCTTGCACTACATCGAATGACACTTTGTCGCCTTCTTTCAGCGACTTGAATCCTGCCATGTTGATTGCTGAGAAATGAGCGAAAAGATCCTCGCTACCATCATCAGGTGTAATGAAACCAAAACCTTTAGCATCATTGAACCACTTAACTGTACCTGTTGCCATTGTAACTTCTTCCTTAATCAAACCAAAAACGAACGAATCGGCCACCGCTGCGGGCTAGCTAAAAAGAAATACCGCACCCCGGCCGGGGCATGTTTAACATTCAAGTGCTGCTTAGCGAGGGTGCGCTGAAATAAGTCCAGAACCATTGCATAGAAACTTGAGAGCTAACCACGGTTTGCGTTTTACCTAGTAAGTTCCCCAGCGTCAACTACTTTTTATGCTGCATTGCACATCTCCCTTACTTGACTTTTTATCAAGCGTCCCAAATTATGTGAAAAGCAACGAGCAGATTTTTCAACTTTCACCCCTTTTTACACATCACTTTCTTGGGTTGCGTCTACCCGAAAACGCATTAGAATGTGTTTTATGGTCACACGAAAACAGAATGAGACAGATGGTGGCGCAGCGCTAGCCCCAGAGAAAAGCAAGGCGAATCCACCGCCTCTGCACAAGGTATTGCTGCTCAATGACGACTTTACGCCTATGGATTTTGTCATTATCGTTCTGGAAAAGTTTTTCAGTTTGTCACGCGAACAGGCAATACAGATTATGCTTAAGGTACATCGGGAAGGGAAAGGGGTCTGCGGTCTATATCCTTTCGATATAGCTGCGACAAAAGTTGAACAGGTAAGCGCATTTGCGCGGCAGCACCAGCACCCGCTGGCTTGTGTAATGGAGAGTAACTGATGATTGCCCAAGAACTTGAAGTGAGCTTGCATCTGGCCTTTGTTGAAGCAAGGCAGAAACGCCACGAGTTTATAACTGTCGAGCACCTGCTCTTGGTGTTGCTGGACAATCCTTCTGCCGCCGAGGTTTTGCGTGCATGCGCCGCTGATATAGACGGCATGCGCAAAGAGCTTGTCACATTTATTGCCGATCACACACCCACTGTGGCGGGTAACGACGAAATCGACACCCAGCCCACCTTGGGGTTTCAGCGTGTTATCCAACGCGCCATCCTTCACGTGCAGTCGTCTGGCAAGAAAGAAGTCACAGGCGCCAACGTGCTTGTTGCGATTTTTGGTGAAAAGGACTCGCACGCCGTGTACTTCATCCAGCGTCAGAACATATCGCGACTGGATGTGGTCAACTTCATTTCCCATGGCATTGCCAAAACACCCCAACCTGTCAGCAAGGAAGAAACGGCAGAAGGTGAATCTGAAAACCAGGAAAAAGGCGGGCCGCTGGAAAGCTTTGCACAAAATCTTAATCAACAAGCGCTCATTGGCAAGATTGACCCATTGATTGGGCGTGACAAGGAGCTTGAACGGGTCATACAAACATTGTGCCGCCGTCGCAAAAACAACCCGCTACTGGTCGGCGAGGCTGGTGTAGGCAAAACCGCCATTGCCGAAGGTTTGGCGCATCGCATCACTGAAGGCAGGGTGCCCGACATCCTCTCCAAGGCGACAGTCTATGCACTTGACATGGGCGCCCTTTTGGCTGGTACGAAATACCGCGGTGATTTCGAGCAGCGCCTCAAGGGAGTTCTCAAACAGTTGGCCGATACGCCAGATGCCATCCTCTTCATTGATGAGATTCACACTTTGATTGGGGCCGGTGCCGCCTCGGGTGGCACGCTTGATGCGTCCAATCTCCTGAAACCTGCATTGTCGTCTGGCGCGCTGAAATGCATTGGCGCCACAACCTACAACGAGTACCGCGGTGTTTTTGAAAAAGATCATGCGCTCTCGCGTCGGTTCCAAAAGGTGGACGTGAATGAGCCTTCGGTTGATGAGACCGTCTCGATCCTGCGCGGCCTCAAATCCCGCTTTGAAGAACACCACAATGTGAAATATTCTTCGGCAGCCATCTCCAGCGCCGCCGAGTTATCGGCAAAGTACATCAATGACCGCCATTTACCGGACAAGGCGATCGACGTGATCGACGAAGCGGGTGCAGCGCAACGCATTTTGCCGAAATCGAAACAAAAGAAATTGATTGGCAAAACGGAAATCGAGGACATTGTCGCCAAGATTGCGCGTATCCCGCCGCAGCATGTTTCCTCAGATGACCGTTCAGCACTAAAGAATCTTGATCGCGACCTGAAGAACCTGGTTTACGGCCAGGATGCCGCCATTGATGCATTGGCCAAGGCAATCAAAATGTCGCGCTCCGGGCTTGGTGACCCGCAAAAGCCCATTGGCAGTTTCCTCTTCTCCGGCCCAACAGGGGTTGGCAAGACGGAGGTGGCTCGCCAACTGGCTTACAGCATGGGCATTGAGCTGATTCGTTTCGATATGTCGGAATACATGGAACGCCACGCCGTCAGCCGGCTTATTGGTGCCCCCCCGGGCTATGTCGGATTCGACCAGGGCGGCCTGCTCACCGAAGCCATCACCAAAAAACCGCATGCCATCCTGTTGCTGGACGAGATCGAAAAGGCCCATCCGGAAATATTCAATATCCTGTTGCAAGTCATGGATCACGGCTCGCTAACGGACAACAATGGCCGCAAAGCAGACTTCCGCAATGTAGTCATTATCATGACCACCAATGCAGGCGCTGAAGCCTTGCAGAAAACCAGCATCGGCTTTACCAGCAACAAGGCACAGGGTGATGAAATGATGGATATCAAGCGCTTGTTCACGCCTGAATTCCGCAACCGCCTTGACGCAATTATTTCCTTCCGTGCGCTGGATGCGCAAATCATCCTGCGTGTGGTGGATAAATTCCTCATGCAGCTTGAAGGCCAACTGCACGAGAAGAAAGTGGAAGCTATCTTTACGGATGCCCTGCGTGCCTGGCTGGCTGAAAAAGGGTTTGACCCATTGATGGGCGCACGTCCGATGGCGCGGCTGATTCAGGACACGATTCGCTCCGCCTTGGCGGACGAGTTGCTGTTTGGCCGCTTGCTGCATGGCGGGCGGGTGACCATTGATTTGGACGAAAACGAGAAGGTCAAGCTCACTTTTGAAGATAGCGTCGGCGCGCCCGTTGCGCCATCCACGCTTTGACCTGCCTTCATAGGTAAACTCAGCGCCGTCTTACCAGCGCCGACTTTTCGGGTAATACGCAAAAAGGGTTACGGTTCATCCCGTAACCCTTTTTGCGTCTATACCAACCTGATGTCAATCGCAGACCAATCTCGCAAACCACTTGCGTCGCAAACCACTTGCAGCCGCTCCCGCAATGATTCGCCATCCAATTTAGTTGTTTTATGTCTTATATAAAACACTTGTTGCGTTGCAAAATATTATTTATACTGCCAATGCTTTCCTCGATTTCATAGATTTCCTTTCCCCATCTCCCCTCTAAAAGGACTAGAAATGACCGATCGTAAAGACACCGCAGCAGCCCTTGCCAAGGACTGGTCAGAAAATCCACGCTGGAAGGGTATCCGCCGTGGATACTCTGCCGAAGATGTCGTGCGCCTGCGCGGATCGTTCCCCATTGAATACACGCTGGCTCGGCGCGGTGCTGAAAAGTTGTGGGATTTGCTGCACAACCAGCCTTATGTGAACTGCCTTGGCGCATTGACCGGCGGTCAGGCGATGCAGCAGGTCAAGGCCGGCATCAAAGCCATTTACCTGTCCGGTTGGCAGGTAGCCGCAGACAACAATAGCTACGCATCGATGTATCCCGATCAGTCCTTGTATCCCGCTGACTCAGTGCCCAAGGTAGTCGAACGCATCAACAATTCATTTCGCCGCGCCGACGAAATCCAGTATTCCAAAGGCATCGAAGCAGGCGATAAAGGCTATATCGATTATTACGTCCCTATCGTCGCCGATGCCGAGGCGGGCTTTGGCGGTGTGTTGAACGCATTTGAGCTGATGAAGGCCATGATCCGCTCAGGTGCGGGGGCCGTACATTGGGAAGATCAATTGGCTTCCGTCAAGAAGTGTGGCCACATGGGTGGCAAGGTGCTGGTGCCAACACAAGAAGCCGTGCAAAAACTGATTGCCGCGCGCCTGGCGGCTGACGTCTGCGGAGTACCAACACTCGTCATCGCGCGCACCGATGCCGAAGCGGCTGACCTCCTGACTTCGGATTATGACGAAAATGACCAGCCATTCTGCACGGGTGAGCGCACCAGCGAAGGTTTTTACAAGACGCGTAGCGGTCTTGATCAAGCCATTTCGCGGGCAATTGCCTACGCCGCCTATGCCGACCTGGTGTGGTGCGAAACCGGCACACCGGATCTGAATTTCGCACGCAAATTTGCCGAGGCCGTGCATGCCAAACATCCGGGCAAGATGCTGGCCTACAATTGCTCCCCATCCTTCAACTGGAAGAAAAACCTTGACGATGCGACCATTGCCAAATTCCAGCGCGAGTTGGGCGCCATGGGCTACAAGTACCAGTTCATCACGCTCGCCGGCATCCATTCGATGTGGTACAACATGTTCGATCTGGCGCAGGATTATGTCGAACGCGGCATGACCGCCTATGTCGAAAAAGTGCAGGAACCCGAATTTGCGGCCCGTGATCGCGGCTATAGCTTTGTCTCACATCAGCAGGAAGTCGGCACAGGCTATTTTGATGATGTCACCACGATCATTCAGGGTGGCGCCTCGTCGGTTACCGCCCTGACAGGATCGACTGAAGAAGAGCAGTTCCATTAAAACAGCGGGATCCCGGCTGCATGTTTGCTGACTATATGCAGCCGGTTCCCGGCTTCAAGCCAATCTCATCAAGGAATCCCCATGAGCCTGCCCATTACCCTGCCCATTACCCTGCCACAAGGTGTTCAGATTAACGCACCTGTCACGCCTGAATACGCACAAATTCTCACACCCGAAGCGCTCGCCCTGGTCGCGAAACTGCATCGCGCTTTCGAACCTCGCCGGCAACAATTGCTCGCCGCACGCGTAGCACGCCAGGCACGGATTGATGCCGGCGAGATGCCGGATTTGCTGCCGGAAACCCTGCATATCCGTACCGGTGACTGGAAAATCGCGCCGTTGCCCAAAGCGCTGGAACGTCGCCGAACGGAAATCACCGGACCCGTCGAAGCCAAGATGATCATCAACGCCTTTAATTCTGGCGCTGACAGTTACATGACTGACTTCGAAGACTCCAACAGCCCCAAGTGGGAAAACCAGATACAGGGTCAGGTGAATCTGTACAAAGCCATTCGCCGCCAGCTCTCGTTCAAGAATGAAGCCGGCAAGGAGTACAAACTCAACGACAAGATCGCCACGCTGCAAATCCGTCCCCGTGGCTGGCATCTCGACGAAAAACATGTCTTGATTGACGGTCAGCGCGTTTCTGGCGGGCTGTTTGATTTTGCCCTGGTGTTTTTCCATAATGCCAAGGAACAGGTTGCTCGTGGCGCCGGGCCTTATTTTTATCTGCCCAAGATGGAAAGCCATCTGGAAGCACGCCTGTGGAACGATATTTTTGTCATGGCGCAGAATGAAATCGGCCTGCCGCAAGGCACCATCAAAGCGACCGTGTTGATAGAGACCATACTCGCCACATTCGAGATGGAAGAAATCCTGTATGAGCTGCGTGAGCATAGCGCAGGATTAAACGCTGGCCGCTGGGACTACATTTTTAGCTGCATCAAAAAATTCAAGCGCAACAAGGATTTTTGTCTCGCCAATCGTAGCGCCATCACGATGGAAGTGCCCTTCATGCGCAGCTACGCGCTGGCGCTCGTCAAGGCCTGCCACAAGCGCGGCGCACCGGCCATCGGCGGCATGAGCGCGCTGATCCCGATCAAGAATGATCCGCAGGCCAATGAAAAAGCCATGGCAGGCATTCGCCACGACAAGGCACGCGACGCGAAGGATGGCTTTGATGGTGGCTGGGTCGCCCATCCAGGGCTCGTCTCGATTGCTGCGGAAGAATTTCAGAAAGTGCTTGGCGATCGCCCAAACCAATGGGAAACACAGCGTGAAGAAAACTTCGGCGCCAAGGACTGGCTTAACTTCCAGCCTGAACAACCGATCACCGAGGCAGGGGTACGCAACAACATCAATGTAGGCATTCACTATCTTGGTAGCTGGCTGGCCGGCAATGGCTGCGTGCCCATCCACAACCTGATGGAAGATGCAGCAACGGCAGAAATCAGCCGCTCGCAAATATGGCAATGGACCGTGTCGCCCAAGGGGAAACTCGACGATGGCCGCAAAGTCACCGCCGACATGGTGCGTGGTTTCATTGTCGAGGAACTGGCGAAGGTCAAAGCCACTGTCACCGCAAGCGGAGAAAACACGGCAACCTACGACCAGGCTGCGCAAATCTTCGAGGAAATGTCACTTGCCGACAACTACCCGGAATTTCTTACTCTGCCGTTATATGAAGCGATGGAATAACCGGCTCTTTTGAAAACCGCGCGGGTTAAGCGGCATGGGGGTTGATCTTGCGGGAAACCCGCCGTACCACCAGCGCCGACTTTCTCGTCATTCCCTCTCTGGCGCGCGGTAAAACTCAACAGTGAAACGTACCGGCCCCAGCGGTTCTACGCTGTGCAACACTTGTGGCACGACGATGCCTGTGACCTGCGGTGAGAGCGCCATGTCGATACCCAAAGCCTCGGCGCGATAGCGCAATCGGCCTTCGCTGACGATGATCTTTGCCCAGATGCCGGGCTTGGTTGAATGGTCTTTGCGCAGCCCCGCTGGCAGCGATTCGGCGGTGAATTCAGGCGTTCTTTTATAGGCGACGAAATGTTCCGGCCATGCGGCTTGATCACAGCGCACGCAGTTGAGTTGCTCGCCGAGCATCTGCTGGCGGCCTGCTGCGGTTTCTGTCCATGGCCGGTTGATGAAGGGCGGGTTGTGGCGCACATGCTGGCGGTGGCCACAACCGAGTAGTGCGATACGCTCGCCTTCATCATCAAAGCCAAACCCGGTAATTGGTCGTTCCATGCTGCGCTGTCCTCGACAGATGAATGTGCGGAATTCCGGGGCTGATTCTATACTTGGCAAATTTGCATTCCATTCAGTCTGCCATGTTTATCGCCGAGCCAAGTTACCAATCCCTGCAAGC
>WOYI010035441.1_pt1 | contig 10845 bp, 9 predicted proteins | sample 6423411 | NCBI WGS metagenome assembly WOYI01 (sample SAMN13441803, study PRJNA592873) | oil field metagenome | biome: oil field; feature: oil-well bore; material: oil-contaminated soil; isolation source: oil-contaminated soil from oil-well borehole | place: Germany: Wietze | collected 2016-10-18 ... | reverse complement strand
AATGTATTGTTTAAACGCCCTTCGTTTTTACACGGCGCAGGGAGAATGACGGCCGGGCAGCAGTTTCATTTGATGCTTTCGCTTGAGCAGAAGACCCCTGTCCAGAGATGATTTCATCTGCTCCAGAACCACCATGTTCGTCCCTGTCGCTAAAGCGTCCTTTAAAAGTTCTCTGAATTTTTCTTCAAAGATGCCGCCTTCGACCTCGGCGTGAACGGGAAGAACGTGGTTGCCGCCTTGGCTGATCAGCCGGCGGATAACGGACAGGTCGCTTTGAGGATCCAGTTCCTCAAAACAGGGCAAATCGGAGGGGATTTCCGGAATACCAAGCGCTTCGTGAATAAAAGGTTCTTGCGCCCGCGTACAGCTGAGATAGTCGAACCGGTATTTATCGATAACGCGCAAAACGCGATCATCGATCAGCCAGGAAGGCGCTCCGAAAGCATTGGGCTTTCGTCCGGTCAGCTTTTCAAAACCGCTGATCCCCGACTCAAACCATTTTTCAATCCATTGCTCCGATTTTTTCGGCAGGTCATCCTGCCAGCGGCGGTGATCCCAGGCGTGAAGCTGAACTTCATGGCCCTCATCCAAAATGCGACGGACCCCGTCAGGAAAAGACAGAGCAATCATAGGCGCTGGCAAAAGCGTGCCGTAAAGAGCGGTTTTCCAGCCGTAAAGGCTTGCCGCTTTTGTTCGCAGCATCTTTTTCAGGAAAAGCGGATTTTTGATGAGCTGCAGCGCGGCCCGCCCGGAGTTGTCGGGCCCGATGCTTAAAAAAAAAGTCCCTTTAACCCGGAAATCTTTTAAGACCTGTAAAAGACGGGGAACGCCGTTTTTCATGCCCCAGTAAGTGTCCACATCGATTTTTAATCCGAGCATCGCCATAAAGCATCCCGCGTCAAACCTTTTAAAGGGTTACCGCTTTATTTTCTTCCAAAAACGAATTAAGCGTCAGGCGCATGGATTCCAGCAGATCAATCTTCGGTTCCCAGCCCAGAAGATTCCGGGCCTTTTCAATGCTGGGTTTGCGTGTGTAAATATCCTGATAGCCCTTTCCGTAATAGGTATCCGCGGGAACTTCAATGATTTCCGAATAGATCGAATCATTTTGATGGTCGGGGTGTTCCTGAAACAACTTTTTGAGAATGCCCGCCAGTTCCTGAACCGAACACTCATTGTCCGGATTGCCGATGTTGATGATTTGATTTTTACAGACATCATTTTTATTTTCCAGAATTTTCATGAGTGCGGCAATGCCGTCATCCACATACGTGAAACAGCGCTTCTGCCGGCCGCCGTCCACCAGATTAATCGGACGCTTCAAGAGCAATTCGGCAATAAACTGCGTGACAACCCGGGAACTCCCTTCTTTCGCCGTATCCAGAGAATCCAGCCGGGGTCCAACCCAGTTGAAGGGCCGGAAAAGGGTAAACTCCAGGTGCCCCCGTGTGCCGTATCCATAAATCACGCGATCGAGCAGCTGTTTGCAGCAGGAGTAAATCCAGCGCTCTTTGCTGATGGGCCCCACCACCAGGTAGCTTTCGTCTTCTTTGAATTCCGGATCGGCGCAGGCCCCATAGACCTCCGACGTGGAGGGAAATACAACGCGCTTGTGATATTTGACGCATTGTTTGATGATCTGGATGTTCATTTCAAAATCCAGGTTGTAAACACCGATGGGATCTTCCACGTAGGCTTTCGGGGTGGCAATCGCCACCAGCGGCATAATCACGTCGCATTTTTTGACGTGATATTCGATCCACTCTTTGTTGATGGAAATATCACCTTCCAGAAAATTGAAGCGCGGATTATGAAGCGCGGCGCCAATCCGCTCCGTCCCCAAATCCATCCCGAATACCTGCCAATCGGGCTTTTCGGCCAGGATTCTGTTGACCAGATGATGTCCGATAAAGCCGTTCACGCCCAGTATTAATATCTTCATTTTAACCTCATCACCTTTCCTCTCTTAAAATATTCGCCAATCCGCGCACCCTGCATTCTTGTGCCGGATACTTCGACATCCAGAAGTTTTACAGCACCCTCGCCCGTATGCACAAGAACTTCCTGATCCAGAACGATGACGTCTCCCGGATGATTGCCGGCAACCGCCTCCGCGGGCTTTCCCCGCCAGACAATCATCTTTTCATCATTTTCCAGGAGGGAAAACGCTCCCGGATAAGGATCCGTTACCGCGCGAATCAGATTGTAAATCTCGAGGGCCGACCTCGTCCAGTCAATGCGGCCGTCTTCAGGGCGCCGCCCGCCGTAATAACTTCCGCGGGAGAGATCCTGTTTCGTGCGCGGGATGGGGCCGCTTTTCATATCCGGCAGCACCTCGTCAAGCAAAAGGCCTGCCGCCTGACAGAGCTTGTCATACAGCGTCCTGGCCGTATCGTCGAAATCAATTTTTACAGCTCTTTGTCCGACAATATCGCCCGCATCCGGTTTTTCCACCATGTAATGAAGGGTCACGCCGGTTTTTTCCTCGCCTTTCACCAGCACCCAGTTGACCGGGCACCTCCCGCGGTAAGCCGGCAGCAGCGACCCGTGTAAGTTAAAAGCGCCGCTTTGGGGAATGTCCAGAATCTCCGGACGGATCATTTTGCGGTAATAAAAGGAAAAAATCATGTCCGGCTGCCAGCCGGTTATTTTAGCAATCCATTCCGGCGCATTGATATTTTCCGGCGTGTAAAAAGGGATGTTATGCTGCAATGCCCATTCCTTTACGGAACCGAACCAGCAGTTTTCACCGGGATCATCTTCATGGGTGAAGACGGCGGCAATATCGAAGCCATGCTTTAAAAGAGCCGCAAGTCCGGCAAGTCCCATATTGTGATAGGCCAAAACGACTGTTTTCAACTTGCTTCGCCGTCCCCCTTTGCGCCGTGGATATTTTCTATCACATATTCGGGCCGCTTGCGGACTTCGCGGAAAATTCTGCCGATGTATTCACCGATAACCCCCAGAGCAAAAAACTGGAGCCCCACAAAGACGAATAAAATGGCAAACAGCGTAAAAATGCCTTCCGCCGCCCAGCGCACGCCGTAAACCAAACGGGCGATGGCCAGAAAAGCGCCGAAACACACGCCCAGGAATGACATCAAGATGCCGCCATACATGATCAGTTTTATGGGCAAATCCGAAAAAGACGCCACCAGATCGAATTGCAGGTTGATCAGTTTTCTCAAAGGATAATTGGATTTACCGCCGAACCGTTCCTCATGCATCACCTCTATTTCCGTCACGCGCTTGGCAAAGACGGTCGCCAGGGCGGGGATAAATGTCGCCTGTTCATGGCAGGCAATCATCCGTTCAACAACCGGACGGCTATAGGCGCGCAGCATGCAGCCCCAGTCGCGCATACTGACGCCGGTAATTTTGCGCGCGACCATATTGATGATCTTGGAAGGGAAGATACGCAGGAAAGAGTCTTTGCGGCCCTTGCGAATGGTGCCGACGACATCGTAGTTTCCCTCTTCCATCACCCGAATTAAATTCGGTATTTCTTCGGGCGGATTCTGCAAATCCGCGTCCATCGTGACCACCCTGTCGCCGCGCACCACGGAGAATCCCGCCATGATGGCCGCGTGCTGGCCATAATTCCGGGTCAGTTCGACAACTTTTACAAAAGGATGGGATGCAAATTGCTTCAAAAGGGAAAGTGAGTTGTCACGGCTTCCGTCATCGATCAGGACAATCTCAAAAGGCCGCCCCATATCCGTCATGACCGGTATGAGCCTGCCCATCAAGGCCGCCAGATTTGCTTCTTCGTTATAAACCGGTATAACTACTGAGATCTGAACCTTACCCATTTTTCAAAATCTCCTTTATTGCATCGCAAACGTACTGAACATCATCTTCCGTCATATCAGGAAATAATGGCAGGGATATTATTTTATCCGCCACCCGGCTGGTTTCCGGAAGCGAGAAAGCCCCCGCCCCGTATCTTTTTTTCACACAGGTCAATTCGTGCGCGGGAGGAAAATGCAATCCATAACCGATGTTGCAGTCCGCCAGCTTCCGCATGAATTCATCCCGGGGAATATCTTTTATTTTAATAATGAACAAATGCCAGGCATGGAGATGATCATACGGCGGCGCCTGCGGCAAATCCAGTCCTTCTACTTCATGCAGGCCATCCAGATAAAGTCCGGCTAATGTCTGACGGCGCGCATTCAATTCTTGCCAGCGTTCAAGTTGAGCCAGCCCCAGGGAAGCCAGGAGATCCGGCAGATTGTATTTGTAGCCCGGTTCCATAATGTCATAGGAGGGATTACCGCCTTTGCCATACCTTTTCCAAGCGTCTCTTTCTATTCCATGAAATCGCAGCAGACGCAATTTTCTTTCCAACTCGGCGTCATTGAGCGTAATCATGCCGCCCTCGCCGGTCGTTATATTTTTTATCGGATGAAAAGAAAAGATCGCGGGGTGGCCGAAGCCTCCGGCATGAATTCCTTTATAATAGGTGCCCACTGCATGAGCCGCATCTTCTATAACCGTTAAATGGTATTTGCCGGCAAGATGATTGATTTGATCCATATCCGCAGGAACTCCGGCAAAATGAACCGGAATGATCGCTTTCGTTTTTGATGAGATTTTCTCTTCGATCAAATCACAATTGATATTGAGCGTATCGTAATCAATATCGACAAACACGGGCTTGGCCTGACGCAAAGCTATCATATTGATGGTTGATGCGAACGTCATGGAAGGCGTAATGACTTCATCGCCTTGCTGCAGGTTCATGGCCGTTAACATTAAATGCATGCCGGCCGTAGCCGAGTTCAGTGCGATAGCCTGACCGGCGCCGGTCAGGCCGCAGAACTTATCTTCAAACTCCTTGCAAAGAGCGCCGGTGGTGATCCAGCCTGATTTCAGACAGGCCACAACACTATTTATCTCCGAGTCACCAATGGACGGGCGGCTGAAGGGTAAAAAATCTTTTCGAATCTTCATTGATCATTCATCCTTAGAAATTAATTTCTAATCCGCAAAAGAAAAAACTCACCATTTTCCCAGAGAACATTTATCTTCCAGGGATTCGCCTGAAGTTCTTTTAATTTTTTCGGACGCTTTGTAATGCAGTAGATTTCCTTTTCCTGCCTGATTTTTTCATGGAAATCATTAACCGACAAGAAATATTTTTTTCTTTCCTCTACCGGCATTTTTAATACACCGTCCCTCAATTCGCCAAAATCTTCGACAATTGGCGTTCGGATCTTATTATAAAAATCGATTCCGTAATAATTGACTTTGTACTGATATAAGAGTTGACCCGGCGGCACATGCCGGGCAATCACATCTCTGGCCACAAAAGTGCTGCGATAAGGTGAAAGAAAATCATTGAGTAGAAAAATCATGCTCGCTAACAGTAAACAACAAAGCAGATAGATCGTTAAAAACCAGCCGCTGCGATACTTACGGGCAATCCAATCCGGAAGAAAAATCATCAGGACCACCGCTAACAGTACCGGCATCGCATAAAGCCACCAATAACCGGATGTCATGATGACAAGCCCTTTGTCGGGATCAGCATACCTTTTCAATATCGGCACCACAAAAAGAGCCGCGAGGACAATGAACGACTGGATAATGACAATAAGACGGTAAAATATCTTTCTCTTACCGGCTGGTTCCGTCAAGTCTTCCTCATAGTTACGAAATATGCTGCCGGCGAAAAGAGACACCGGCAAAAAAACAGGCACAATATAAGTCATGAGTTTTGAAGACGAAACTGAGTAAAAGATTAAAATTAATAAAAACCACACGACTAAAAATTTATTTTCATCCTTGCGGTACAGCCATTCTGTAGTCGCCTTGCGCTGCCAGGCCCGAATTAAATAAACAGACCAGGGAATCGTTCCGGCAAATATAATTGGTAGGAAGTAATAAAAAGGCTCCGTCTTGCCATGCATCTGTGTTGTAAAACGCAGGAAGTGTTCACGCACGAAAAAGAACCAGAGGAAATCCGCATTCTCTTTTTGTGCCAGATAAAGCCACGGACAAACAGCAGCCAGAAAGATCAGGATTCCCACAGGCGAAATCAATCGCCATATCTGCCGCCATCGTCCTGCCCAGATCATCCATAAAACAAGTATCCCGAAGGGAAAGACAACGCCGATAATGCCCTTGGTCAAGAAAGCAAGGGCGCAGGTAAAGTAAAACAAGTAATAAAGATATTTTCTCTTTTCTCTGATGATGGACAAATATCCCAACCAGATGGAAAGACATAAAAAAAACGTCAATGGCATATCCAGTATATTGATTCGGCCTATCATAAATGGATATACGGATATAGTTAAGATTGCGGCAGAATAAAGTCCCGTTTTTTCATCACGGAAATGCCTGCCGATAAAATAGACCAGCAGTATGCAGCCCCAAGCGCAAAGACCGGTAAATAATCGTGCTGAAAAATCGTTTTCACCGAATATTTTAAAAGATATAGCCGTTGCCCAAGATGCCAGCGGTGGCTTTTCCAGGTAAATCGTATGCTTAATGTGGGGCGTGACATAGTTGCCCGTTTCATTCATTGCGCTGGCAATCAAACCGTAACGGGCTTCATCCGGTTCCATTAGGGGCATAACTCCCAGCAGGGCTATATAAAGTATGAATGGAACCAGCAGCAGGATGTATATTTTCTTCATACAGTCACTCTCTTCAACAGGTAAATCATTTAAAATGTGACAGGAATATAGGCAAAATGAATTCAACTGTCAACAAAACAATACGGGGTGGCCGACAAAAGCTATTTCGGCCATCCGTTATGATTTGCCTGTTCAAAATCATCGAACCATGCTAGTTTTTTTGAAAAATTGATGCCGATATGAAGAAAATTATTAACCGCTACATATTCCGGGAAATTGCCATTCCCTTTATCATTATTCTCTTCGTCCTGACCTTTGTCCTGCTGATGGGGAAAATACTGCAGATCATGGATCTGATGGTCAATAAAGGCATCCGCGCCCTGGATATCGGCCACCTGATCGTCCTGATCATGCCCAACTTCATGTTATTTACCATTCCCGTCGCACTATTGGTGGCCATCCTCATCGCCATGGGCAGACTTTCAGCGGACAATGAAATCACGGTTCTCAAGGCATCCGGCGTCAGCCTGATCCAGCTTTATTATCCGGTGGCTGTCGCCTCTCTGCTGGCTTTTGTGGCCGCCATGGTCATCGGATATTTTCTTGTGCCTCAAAGTAATTTCGCCACCAAACGGCTCCTTTTTGAATTGGCCTCGCAGAACGCCAGCATTGGGATCAAGGAAAAAGTATTTAACGCTGACTTTAAAGGCCTTCTATTGTACGCCGATAAAATTCCTGCAGACGGCGAATACATGGAAGGCGTTCTGATTTTGGACAATCGCATCATGGGCAAAACAAACACCATCCTGGCGAAAAAGGCATTTCTTGTCGCCGATCCGAAATTGATGATTGTTAAACTGCGGCTGGAAAACGGTTCGATTCATACCGTCAGCTCCGATCTGAAAAGCTACCGGAAAGTTGACTTTAAAAGCTACGACATCAATCTTGATTTATCCACCACGCTGGCTTCCGTTACCGACGAGCACAAATCCAGTACGGACATGACGATGACGGAGCTTCTGGCGCGCATGAAGAACACGGAACTTGGCGACGCGGTTGTGCGTGAACTGGCGATTGAAGTGCATAAGAAATTTTCCATCCCTCTGTCGTGCATCTTCTTTGGATTGCTGGCCCTGCCGCTGGGCATTACCGGCCACCGCGCGGTAAAATCACGGGGGTTTGCCGTCGGCATCATCATCGTCTCCGCCTACTATCTGCTGCGCATCGGAGGCGAGGCGCTGGTGGAAAACGGCCGTCTTGCCCCGGCCATCGGCGTCTGGACGCCCAACGTCGTATTTGCCCTTTTGGGAATTTATCTTTTTTACATGGCACACAAAGAAAGATCTCATTTCCAGATCATTTATAACCATATTTTTAAAAGCCGGATCAAAACTTGAGGACAAATGATTGAAGCTGATTGATCAATATATTCTCAAAGAATTCATAAGGTTTTTCCTGATTACTTTCTTTGCGTTTATCGCGCTTTATCTGATTATTGATTTTTTTGAAAAAAGCCGCATGTTCATGAGCAACAATGCCACGGCGCTGCAAATGGCATCCTACTTTTTGTATTCGATTCCCATGATCGTATCCCTGACCGTGCCGGCGGCCATTCTGCTGTCCACGCTGCTGACGTACAGTTTTCTATCCAAACACAGTGAAATTACCGCCATGAAAGCCAACGGCATCAGTCTCTACCGCATTTCCCTGCCCGCGCTGGCCGTGGCGGCCGTCCTTGCCGTATTTTTATTTTTTTTCACGGAACTGGTCACGCCGTCCTCCGTTCAGAAAACGGAAAATATTGTCAAGGTGGAAGTGCAAAAACAAAAAGCCCTGGGATTTTTCAAGCAGGACGAAATCTGGTATCGCGGCCATAACGCTATTTACAATTTTAAAATGTTCGATGTCGAAAAAAATATCCTGCGCGGCATCACCATCAACCAGTTGAATCCCGATTTCACGATGAAAATGCGCATTGATGCCGAAAGAGCGGAATGGAAAAATAATCAATGGTTATTTTTCAACCTGCTCATCACAACCTTCGATCCCGACAACACCCCCGCGCTGGAGTGGTCCAAAGAGAAAATCATTGCCCTCCCGGAAGTTCCGAACGACTTTAAAATCATTCAGAAAGACGCGGAAAAAATGGGATATTTCGAGTTAAGACGCTATGTGAAGAAAATTCAGGCCGAAGGTTATGATGTTTCCCGATACCTGGTTGATCTTTACGGCAAGGTGGCTTTCCCGTTTGTTTGCCTCATTCTGGTTTTGATCGGCATGTCCTTTTCCGTGCGGCTGGAAAGAAGCGGCGGCCTCATGCAGAGCCTGGCTCTTGGGCTGGTAATCGGCTTTTCTTACTGGATTGTCCACGCCTTCAGCATGTCGCTGGGAAAATCCGGAATATTGCCCGTTATCCCCGCCGCCTGGGCATCAAACATTTTGTTTGGCGGTCTTGCGGCTTTTCTGTTTTCCCGCGTCAGAACGTAACGGGCATAAAAAAACGCATCCCCGGGGCAACGTCGGCCATGGGGATGCGTTAATCAGTGCAACGTTAATATCGGTAATAATCCGGTTTAAAGGGGCCTTCCACCGGCACGCCAAGGTACTCGGCCTGTTTTTTCGTCAGTTTGGAAATTCTGGCATCCAGACGGGCCAGATGCAGCAGGGCTACCTCTTCATCCAGCTTCTTGGGCAGTGTATAAACACCGACATCATATTTCTTTGTGGCCAGCTCGATTTGCGCCAGCGTCTGATTGGTGAAGCTGTTGCTCATCACAAAGCTCGGATGCCCCGTGGCGCAGCCCAGATTGACCAGGCGTCCCTCGGCCAGAATAATGATGGAACGGCCTGATTTCAGCGTCCATTTATCCACCTGCGGTTTAATATTCTCTTTACGGCAAACCTTGCTTGTTTCGAGGTAATGCATGTCGATCTCACTGTCGAAATGGCCGATGTTGCAGACAATGGCTTCATCTTTCATCATTTCCATATGCCGGCCGGTGATGACGTCACAGCAGCCGGTTGCCGTCACGAAGATGTCGGCTACCGGCGCGACCTCTTCCAGGGTTTTCACTTCGTAGCCTTCCATCGCCGCCTGCAGGGCACAGATGGGATCAACCTCTGTCACGACGACGCGGGCGCCGAAGCCCCGCATGGACTGGGCGCTGCCTTTTCCAACATCGCCATAACCGCAAACCACCACCATCTTGCCGGCCATCATGATGTCCGTCGCCCTTTTTATGCCGTCCGCCAGCGACTCGCGGCAACCGTACAAATTATCGAATTTTGACTTTGTGACGGAATCATTCACGTTGATGGCCGGAAACAGGAGTTCTCCCGACGCCTGCATCTGATAAAGGCGATGAACGCCGGTGGTGGTTTCTTCCGACACGCCCCGGATTCCGGCGGCAACTTTCTGCCAGCGTTTGGAATTTTTTTTGTACGACTGCGCAAGGCGGTCCACAATGACTGCAAATTCTTTATTATCGATTTTTTGCTTCAGCAATTGCGGATTCTTTTCAATTTTGACGCCGTGGTGAATAAACAAGGTGGCATCGCCGCCGTCATCCACAATCATATCCGGCCCCGAGCCGTCCGGCCAGGTCAGGGCCTGCTCCGTGCACCACCAGTATTCATCCAGCGTCTCGCCTTTCCAGGCAAAAACCGCGGCCGATCCGGCTTTGGCAATTGCCGCCGCCGCATGATCCTGCGTGGAAAAAATATTGCAGGACGCCCAGCGCAGATCAGCGCCCAATGCTTTGAGCGTTTCAATCAGCATGGCCGTCTGGATGGTCATATGCAGACTGCCCATAATTTTCAACCCCTTCAGGGGCTTGTTGCGTCCATACTTCCTGCGCACCGCCATCAGTCCGGGCATTTCGTTTTCCGCCAGATCCATCTCTTTTCTGCCCCAGGCGGCCAGAGACAAATCCGCCACTTTATATTTCAAGTTTTTATCAATTTCCTGAAAAGCCATTTTTCCTCCAATTAATGTGAAAATTCTTTAATCAATTGCGGACTCTGTTAACATACTCATCGAGTCAGTTCAATATCTTTATTCTCACAAGCCACGGTAAACCACTTCACAATTCTACAACCAGCATTATTGAATCAGCAGGCGTTTAACCGTGCATTTCTCCCCTTCCAAAAAACTGTCAATGAGCCAGATTCTCCTTGACAAACAGAACGATCGTTCTACATTATGGCGGCATGATATTCTCGAAGGAGAGAGATCGTGTCGCTTCCCGCCGCCGTCTATCGC
>WOYI010664648.1_pt1 | contig 10847 bp, 10 predicted proteins | sample 6423411 | NCBI WGS metagenome assembly WOYI01 (sample SAMN13441803, study PRJNA592873) | oil field metagenome | biome: oil field; feature: oil-well bore; material: oil-contaminated soil; isolation source: oil-contaminated soil from oil-well borehole | place: Germany: Wietze | collected 2016-10-18 ... | reverse complement strand
GATGCGCCCGTCGTGGCGGCGCTCTCTCCATCCGGGTCGCTGGCGGGCCTGGTCTCGCTGCGCGGGGGAGTCGCCCGCGTGCTCGTCAACTTCCCGACCGCGGAGGTGCTCGGATGATCTGGGGGTACACGATCGCGCAGGTGGCGCTCGCCTGCGCAGCCGGCCTGATCTGCGTCATCAGCGGGCTCGCCGGCCGCAAACCGAACGACCCGAGCCTCGGCTCGCTCGTGCTGGTGGAGCTGGCGCTGATCGCCCAGCTCGTGATCGCGATCATAGCCCCAGGGCTCGGCAACCAGCCGGTCGGCAGCGTGCCCGAGTTCTACGTCTACCTGATCAGCGCGCTGCTGATCCCGCCGCTCGCGGTCTTCTGGGCGCTGATCGAGCGCACCAGGTGGAGCAGCGTCGTGCTCGGGGTGGCGGCGTTCGCGATCGCCGTCATGGTGTTCCGCATGCAGCAGATCTGGGGGCTCGGATAGTCTGGACCGCGATGTCCGAGCACAGTCCAGAACCCGATCCGGCCTCCGCCGCGAAGGTCTCCGCCCGGGGGGGAGCCGGGGTCGGCCGAGTGCTCGTCGCGGTGTATGCGGTCCTCGCGATCGCCGCAACAGGGCGTTCGGTCTTCCAGATCATCGATCGCTTCTCGGAGGCGCCTGTCGCCTTCGCCCTGTCCGCTTTCTCAGGGGTGGTCTACATCGTCGCGACGATCGCCCTCGGCGCCCGGCTGCGCGGGCTCGCCTGGGTCACCATCAGCATCGAGCTGATCGGGGTGCTCGTCGTCGGCACCCTGAGCCTCGTGGCGCCCGCCGCTCTCGGTCTGGACTCGATCGACCCATTCGGCCGCGAGTCCACGGTGTGGAGCGCCTACGGCGCGGGGTATCTCCTCGTGCCCCTCGTACTGCCCGTGCTCGGCCTGCTGTACCTGTGGCGCAGCGGGCGCGCGCCCGCCGCATCCGGAACCTCGCCGTCCGAGGTCGCGACCTCGAGCCCGAAGGCCTGACCGTGCAATTCTTCGACCGGCCCGGCGCTGTGCCGCCCGGCTTCGGGCCATCGGCCGTCACGATCGGCAAGTTCGACGGGCTGCATCTGGGCCACCGCGCCGTGATCCGCACCCTGCGGGAACTGGCCGATGAACGCGGACTGCTCGCCACCGTCGTCACATTCGACCGCAACCCGCTGAGTCTGCTGGCGCCCGAGAAGAGCCCGAAACCGCTGGTCAGCAACGCCCAGAAGCTCGAGCTGCTGGCCGAGGCCGGTGTCGACGCGACCCTGATGCTCCACTTCGACCGTGCCCGCGCCGACGAACCGGCAGAGGATTTCGTCGCCTCGGTGCTGCTCGGCGCCCTGCACGCGCAGCTGGTGCTGTGCGGCGCGGATTTCCGTTTCGGCGCCCGCGGTGCCGGCGACGTCCACCTGCTGCGCCGGCTCGGTGTCGAGCGAGGATTCGACGTGGTGATCCTCGGCGACCTGCTCGCCGAGGATGCAGCGGGGTCCCGCCGTTCCTCGTCCACCTGGGTGCGGGAGCTCCTCGCCGGGGGCCGGGTGCGCGAGGCTGCGCGGCTGCTCGGGCGGCTGCCGAGCATCCGCTCGACCGTCGTGCACGGCGAGCAGCGCGGCCGAGAGCTCGGCTACCCGACGGCGAACCTCGATCCGGCGATCGAGGGATACCTGCCGTTGGACGGCGTCTACGCGACCTGGGTCATCGTCGACGGGGTGCGCTACGGGGCCGCCACCTCGATCGGCAACAATCCGACCTTCGACCGGGTTCCCGATCATCAGGTCGAGACCCACCTCTTCGACCAGGACCTCGATCTCTACGACAGGCCGATCGTGCTCGAGTTCGTCGAGTACCTGCGGCCGATGAACAGCTTCCCGTCGGTGGAGGCGCTGGTCGCGCAACTGCGGCGCGACGACGAGAGCATCCGGGCGATCCTCGCGGCCGAGCCGGCTGCCGAGTGAGCCTCCCTGCGGCTCAGGCGGCGGGCACCAGCTCCGCGCGGTGGACCAGCGCGGCTGCCCCGATCAGCGGTCCATCGTCGGACAGCCCGGAGGGGACGACCCGCACCGCGCGGACATAGGCGAACTCCCGCCGCTCGACGATCGGCTCGCGGATGAAGTCGAACAGCTCCGGCGCGACATGCGAGAAGCCGCCGCCGATCGCCACGAGCTCCAGGTCGACGAGCGCCGTAGCTGAGGCGATGGCGCGGCCGATCGCCGTCCCGGACCGCTTCACCGCAGCCCGTGCTGCCGGGTCGCCCGCCGCGTACGCCGCGCCGAGCTCCTCGCCCGTCGATCCCGTGAAGCCCTGCGTGCGCGCCCAGGCGACCGTGTGCGGGCCCGATGCGATCGCCTCGAGGCAGCCGCGGCCGCCGCACGGGCACGGGTCGTCGAAGCCTGCGACCTCGACATGGCCGATGTGGCCGGCGTTGCCGCTCGGGCCTGCGACGGCCCGGCCGCCGAGGATGAGACCGCCTCCCACGCCGGTGGAGACCACCATCCCCATCACGTTGTCGGCACCCTGCGCAGCGCCGACCCAGTGCTCGGCGAGGGTGATGCAGAGGCCGTCCATGCGGAGCGTGATCGGAGTGCCGGGCAGCATCGCCTGCAGCTGCGCCTGGAGCGGATAGCCCCGCCATGCCTTCAGGTTGAGGGGTGAGACGGCGCCGTCGCGCAGCTCGAGCGGACCGGCCGAGCCGATGCCGGCGCCGAGGAGTTCGGCGCCGGCCGGAAGGGTCGCGATCGCCTTCCGAACCACCGAGTCGACGGATGCCGCGAGCTCCCGCGAGCTGCGCCCCTGCCCCGTCGCCTGCCGGAAGCGCGTGCCGGGCAGGATCGACCCGCCGGGATCGACCAGCGCGGACTCGACCTTCGTGCCGCCGAGATCGAGCGCGAGCGCGAGCTGTGCCACGTCAGGCAGCCCGCGCAGGTGCAGTCGCGCCCCGGCTCGCCGCCCGGGTTGCGGAACTCGAGAAAGGTCCCGGGGCGGCGGAGGTCATAGGGGCCAGCGTAGCGAGCCGTCCGACGGCATTGGTCCCCCCGACCCGCATCGCGCGCGCGAACTAGACTCGGGGGATGGATTCGACAGGGCCGTCAACTGCGGCGCCGGCCACGGCATCCCCCGCCCCGGTCCTGCTCGCCCCTGCCGAGCGCGCGGTGCGGATGCTCGGCGGGGATCTCACCGAGCGCGGACTCCGCCTGCATCTGGAGGGACTCAGCGGGGTCGACGCCGTCGGTCTCGAGCAGCGTGCCGCAGCGCTCGGCGCCCGTTCGATCAAGACCAGCTCCAAGGCATGGGCGCTCGACAAGATCATCGAGCTCATCGACCTGACGACTCTCGAGGGCGCGGACACGCCCGGCAAGGTGCGCTCGCTGGTCGCCAAGGCGCTGACCCCCGATCCCTCGGATCCGAGCGCACCGCGGGTCGCGGCGGTCTGCGTCTACGGCGACATGGTCCCGGATGCCGTGGCCGCCCTCGGCAGTGCGCACGGCGATCCGGTCGACTCCGGCGGCGGGCGCAGCGGCCTGGTCTCGGTCGCGGCGGTCGCCACCGCGTTCCCGAGCGGACGCGCCAGCCTCCGGGTGAAGCTCGCTGACACGGCGGATGCCGTCGCCAACGGCGCGGACGAGATCGACATGGTGATCGACCGCGGCGCGTTCCTCGCGGGCCGCTACGGCGAGGTGTTCGAGCAGATCGTCGCCGTCAAGGAGGCGTGCCGTCGCGAGGATGGCAGCTATGCCCCCCTCAAGGTGATCCTGGAGACCGGCGAGCTGGCCACATACGACAACGTGCGCCGGGCATCCTGGCTGGCGATCCTGGCGGGGGGCGACTTCATCAAGACCTCGACCGGCAAGACCGCCCCCGCCGCGACGCTGCCGGTCACCCTGCTGATGCTGGAGGCGGTGCGCGACTGGTACCGCTTGACCGGGGAACGGGTGGGCGTGAAGCCGGCGGGCGGCATCCGGACCTCGAAGGACGCCATCAAGTACCTCGTGACGGTGGCGGAGACGGCGGGGGAGCAGTGGCTGCAGCCGCACCTGTTCCGCTTCGGCGCCTCCAGCCTGCTCAATGATGTGCTGCTGCAGCGCCAGAAGCTCACCACCGGCCGCTACAGCGGCCCCGACTACGTGACATTGGACTGAGGCCGCCATGACCTTCCTCGACTACGCCCCAGCGCCAGAGTCGACGAGCATCCTGCACCTGCGCACCAGCTACGGGCTCTTCATCGACGGCGCATGGGTGAAAGGGCACGGCATGCCCTTCGCCTCGATCTCGCCCGCCACCGAGCGGCACATCGCCGAGATCGCCACCGCGACGGCGGATGACGTGGATGCCGCGGTCGCGGCGGCCCGGCGCGCCTACGACCGCACGTGGTCGAAGCTGAGCGGGGCCGACCGCGGCAAGTACCTGTTCCGCATCGCCCGGCTCGTCCAGGAGCGCGCTCGCGAGCTGGCGGTCGCCGAGAGTCTGGACAACGGCAAGCCGATCAAGGAGAGCCGTGACGTCGACGTGCCGCTGGTCGCGGCCTGGTTCTTCTACTACGCCGGCTGGGCCGACAAGCTGGATCACGCCGGCCTGGGAGCGGATCCGCGGGCTCTCGGCGTGGCCGCGCAGGTCATCCCGTGGAACTTCCCGCTGCTGATGCTCGCCTGGAAGATCGCCCCCGCCCTCGCCGCAGGCAACACCGTCGTGCTCAAGCCGGCCGAGACCACCTCCCTGACGGCGCTGCTGTTCGCCGAGATCGTGCAGCAGGCCGAGCTCCCGGCCGGGGTGGTGAACATCGTGACCGGCGCCGGCGAGACGGGCGCGGCGCTGGTGCGGCATCCCGATGTCGACAAGGTCGCCTTCACCGGCTCCACCGCCGTCGGCCGGGAGATCGCGAAGGCGGTCGCAGGAACCGGCAAGAAGGTCACCCTCGAACTCGGCGGGAAGGCCGCGAACATCGTGTTCGACGACGCGCCGATCGACCAGGCCATCGAGGGGATCGTCAACGGGATCTTCTTCAACCAGGGCCACGTCTGCTGCGCCGGGTCGCGCCTGCTGGTGCAGGAGAACATCCACGACGAGGTGGTCGACCGGCTGAAGTCCCGGCTCGCGACGCTGCGCCTCGGCGATCCGCTGGACAAGAACACCGACATCGGGGCGATCAACTCGAAGGAGCAGCTGGACCGCATCCGGGAGCTGAGCGACATCGGCGAGGCCGAGGGCGCCGAGCGCTGGACGGCGCCCTGCGCCATCCCGGAGAACGGCTTCTGGTTCGCGCCGACGATCTTCGACAACGTGTCGACCTCATCGCGGATCGCGCGGGAGGAGATCTTCGGCCCTGTGCTCTCGGTGCTGACCTTCCGCACCCCGGCCGAGGCGGTCGCGAAGGCGAACAACACGCCGTACGGACTGTCTGCGGGCATCTGGAGCGACAAGGGGTCGAAGATCCTGGCGGTGGCCGACAAGCTGCGCGCCGGAGTGATCTGGGCGAACACCTTCAACCGCTTCGACCCGGCCTCGCCCTTCGGCGGCTACAAGGAGTCCGGCTACGGCCGCGAGGGCGGCCGCCAGGGCCTCGCCGCATATCTGAAGGCAGGCAAGTGATGGCACGCCTTGTGGTTCCGAAGACCTACAAGCTCTACATCGGTGGCGCCTTCCCGCGCAGCGAGAGCGGGCGCACCTACGAGGTCACGACCACCAAGGGCGCCTTCATGGCCAACGCCGCCCAGGCCAGCCGCAAGGACGCTCGGGATGCCGTGGTCGCCGCCCGCGCGGCCCAGCCCGGCTGGGCGAACGCCACCGCATACAACCGCGGCCAGGTGCTGTACCGGATCGCCGAGCTGCTCGAGGGGCGGCGCGCCCAGTTCGTGGACGAGCTTCGCGCTTCGGAGGGTCGGACCGCGGCCGCCGCCGTCAAGCAGGTCGATGAGGCCATCGACACCTGGGTCTGGTACGCGGGCTGGACCGACAAGTTCATCCAGGTCGCCGGATCGGGCAACCCTGTCGCCGGCCCGTACTTCAACCTCTCGGTGCCAGAGCCCACCGGTGTGGTGGCGATCGTCGCTCCACAGGGCGCCGCGAGCCTGCTCGGGCTGGTGAGCGTGCTGGCGCCCGCCCTGGTTCCGGGCAACACGGTGGTCGTGGTCGCCGATCAGGCGCATCCGCTCAGCGCGATCAGCCTGGCCGAGGTGCTCGCGACCAGTGACGTTCCCGGGGGTGTCGTGAACATCCTGACCGGATCGCCGGCCGAGATCGCGCCATGGCTCGCCGCCCACGCCGACGTGAACGCGCTCGACCTGGCCGGTGCGGGGGAGCTGGATTGGGTCGAGCTGCAGATCACCGCTGCGGACACGCTGAAACGCGTCATCGAGCCCGAGCCGGGCGTTCCTGCCCGCTCGCTCGATCGCATCCTGGCCTTCACCGAGACGAAGACGGTCTGGCACACCAAGGCGCTGCTGTGACGCGCCCGCGCCCGAACGATCCGGACCCCTGCGTCTGACCCGGGCGACCGTCTGCCGGTACCACAACCCTCGGCGGGGCGTGAGTTGCGCCTCACGGTGAGGCGGTGCTCACCCCTTTCTCGAGGCAGCCATGACTCTCGAGGCCGCCCTGACTCTCGAGGCAGCTTCGCCGGCGCCGCGCCGACCGGTCGCCACCCGCTAGAGCAACTCCACCAGCCGCCGGAAGAAGCGGATCCCGTCGAGGTACGTCGACACCCGGATGCTCTCATCGATCGCATGCAGGGATTCGCGCTCCTCGAGCGTCAGATCGAAGGGCAGAAAGCGGTACACCGAATCGCTGATCCGGGTGAAGTGCCGAGCATCGCTGGCCTGGATCATGATGTATGGGCTCGGGATGGTGCGGGGGAATACCTCCGCGATGGCCCGGGTCAGCGCATCCCAGGCCGGTCCCTCACGCCGCGACACCGGCGGCGGATCGCTGCCGTAGACCAGCCGCACCCGGATGCCGTCCCCCACCACCGCGCGGATGTCGGCCACCGCCCGCTCGACCGTGGACCCGGTCGCGATCCGCACGTTCACCATCGCGGCCGCCCGCTCGGCCAGCACGTTGTCGCCGGCGCTCCCGCTCAGCCGCGTCACCGCCCTGGTGGTCCTGACCACTGCGGCCTGCTCGGGGCCCGAGCGCGCCAGCACCCGGGCGAGCGGCCACCGCAAGGCGCGCGCATGCCGGTAGAGCCAGCCGCGAGCTCCTGAGGCGCGTCCCGACGCCGCCTCCAGCATCGCGATGCTCGGCTCCGGCAGCACGGCCCGCGAGGGATGCGCCTCCAGTCGCAGGATCGCACGCGCCAGCACCGCCGTCGCCCCGTTCGGCGCCGGGGTCGCCGCGTGCCCGCCCTGCTTCTCGGCGATCAGCTCCACGCCGGCGATGCCCTTCTCGCTGAGCCCGATCATGGCGATCGGGCCCTCGACGCCCGGCAGCAGGCCCTCGACGATCGCGCCCCCCTCATCGATGACCAGGCCGCACCGGATGCCGCGCGAGGCCAGGAGCGCGACGATCGCCTCCGCCCCGGCCCCCTGGGTCTCCTCGTTGTGGCCGAAGCTCAGATAGATGTCGGACGCGGGCGCCACCCCCTCGGCCAGCGCCGTCTCGACGGCCTCGAGGATGCAGCACAGCATCCCCTTGTCGTCGATCGCGCCCCTGCCCCAGATGCGCTGCTCGGCGCCGGCGCCGAGGAGCTCGCCTCCGAAGGCGTCATGCGTCCAGCCCGGCTCGTCGGCCGGCACCACGTCGTAGTGCGCCATCAGCACCGAGGGATCGCCCAGCCCCCGCCCGGGCCAGCGGAACAGCAGGCTCCCGCCCGCCACCACCGCGAGCTCGAGGGTGTGGACCCGCGGGTACAGCCGCGCCAACTCGGCCCTGAACTCCGCGAACGCTGCGGCATCCACCTGGGACTCGTCGGCGCGCGAGACCGTGGGGATGCGGATCAGCGCCCGCAGGTGCTCGATCGCCGCGTCCTCCGGAGACTGGTTCGCCACGCTGCCAATCTACGTCCCGTCATCGCGCGGATAGGCTGGGGCGATGAGCAATCGAGGCGCCGCCAGGAGGAGTGACCGCTACGGCGCCCCCACCGTCCGGCGCCTGGCGCTGGCACCCGGCCTGCTCGCCGCCATCGTGCTGATCGCGGGCTTCGCCCTCATCGAGGGCAGCGGGTTCATCATCATCCGCTACGCCGTGGCGATCCTGGCGCTGATCATCGGCTACTTCGCTTTCCAGGCCAAGCAGTGGTGGTGGCTGCCGCCGATGCTCGCCATCGCGGTGGTCTGGAACCCCGTCTTCCCCTTCGGGTTCACCGGCATCTACTGGTACGGGGCTCAGTACCTGGGCATCCTGGTCTTCATCCTCGCCGCGATCCTGATCAAGGTGCGGTTGACCGAAGCCGAGAAACCCGGTCGCGCCCGTTGAGCGTGCTCGAATCGATCCCGGTGCGCTAGACTGGGTTCGCGCCCTTCCCACCGGCAAAAGCCGGGTTCTGGGACCACGGTTCTGATGAAGAACAGGGCAGCAGTCCTTCCCTCCGGGTTTCACGGATGCCGCAAGGCGTCACCGCTAAGGCGAAAGCCGGAGATTCATCACAGCCGGCGGGGATCCGCTCCCCGCCCGAGGAGCAGCATGGCCACATCCGGCCACGATTCTGGCAGCACCAAGTCCGGCAACACGAAGTCCGGCAACAGGCAGGGGGCGCGGCGCGGCGCCCCCCAGCAACGCCGCCGTCAGCACCAGGACGAGGCAGGTGTCATCCCTGTGCTCGCCCGCACGGTGCGCACGATCGAGAACTCCGCCGAGCGCGGCAAGGTCAGCCCCGCCAACCGCACCCGTTTCCGGGTCGTCGCGGTGCTGGTGCGCGAGGAGCGCGCGCGCATCAAGGCGGACAAGAGCCTCAGCGACGCCGAGCGCACCAAGGAGCTCACCCGCCTCGACGGCATCGCCACGATCATGGCCAAGACGGCCGCGCGCGACACCACGCTCATCCAGCTGCTGACCGACACCGCCCCGCTCAGCACCTCGGCACAGGAGCTGCGGCGCGCGCTGCTGATGGAGGCCGGCGGCGAGCTGGCTCCCGACGACCTGATCGTCGTCACCGAGGCGCCGCTGAAACCCATCGTCGAGGAGCGCCAGGTCGTTCCGCAGTCGGTGAAGCAGTTCCAGATGTCCAATCCGTTCCTCGCGCCCGACTTCAGCTCGGTCGGAGCGGCGCAGGCCGCTCACGGCACGCGGTTGGCCAACTGGGAGCTCATCGAGCCGTTGTTCCGCTCCTTCGAGGTCGGCGTCGGGGGCGCGGCCAGCATGGAGCTGCCTGAGGCGCATTCGCTCGCGACGCCGGGCGGCATCGAGCTGATGCGGCACCAGGCGCAATTCATCGAAAGCGCACGAGCCGGGCACCGCAGCTATCTGCTCGCCGACGAGCCAGGACTCGGCAAGACCGCCCAGGCGCTGCTCGCCGCCAACGTCACGGGCTCCTATCCGCTGCTGGTGGTCGTGCCCAATGTCGTGAAGGTCAACTGGGCCCGAGAGGTCGAGAAATGGACACCTCGGCGCACGGCGACCGTCGTGCACGGCGACGGCGATGACATCGACGCCTTCGCCGACGTGGTGATCGTCAACTACGAGGTGCTCGACCGGCATGTCGCCTGGCTCTCCCGTCGCGGATTCAAGGGCATGGTCGTCGACGAGGCCCACTTCATCAAGAACAAGGAGTCGCAGCGCTCCAAGAACGTGCAGGCGCTCTCCAAGAGCATCCGCGCTGTCACGCCCAAGGCGCTGATGATCGCCCTCACCGGAACCCCGCTGATCAACCAGATCGAGGACTTCCGCATGATCTGGCAGTTCCTGGGCTGGATCGACGACAAGAAGCCGCTGCCCGAGTTGATGAGGCGGCTCGAGGAGACCGAACTCGATCCCGGCGACCCGGGGTTCTTCAGAGCGGCCCGCGACGCGGTCGTGGACATGGGCATCGTGCGGCGCAAGAAGGTGGATGTCGCGGCCGACATCCCCGCGCGCCGCATCGCCGACATCCCGGTCGAACTCGACGGAGAGGCCGGGCGCTCGATCCGCGAGGCGGAGGCCGCGCTGGTGGCACGGCTCGTGGAGCGCTACCACCGGGTGCTCGCCGCGCGTCCCGAATCGGATCCGGCGGAGCTCATCCGACTGGTGGCAGCGGCCGAGCTCGAGGAGAGCCGTCAGGCCGGGGCGTCCGATGGGCGCAGTGGGAGCGGCGACAACGTCTTCACCATGGTGCGCAAGATCGGGCAGGCCAAGGCCACGCCCGCCGCGGACTACACCGTCAATCTGGCCCGCAACGTCGGCAAGGTGGTCTTCTTCGCCAAGCACATCGACGTGATGGACCAGGCCGAGAAGTACTTCGCAGCAGCGGGCTTGAAGACCGTCTCCCTGCGCGGCGATCAGACATCCAAGGCCCGTCAGGCCGCGATCGACGCCTTCACCAACGACCCGGATGTCGCGGTCGCGGTGTGCTCGCTGACCGCGGCCGGTGTCGGGGTCAACCTGCAGGCGGCGTCCAACGTCGTGCTCGCCGAACTCAGCTGGACGAACGCGGAGCAGACCCAGGCGATCGATCGGGTGCACCGCATCGGCCAGGAACTCCCCGTCACGGCCTGGCGCATCATCGCGGCGGGCACGCTGGATGGGCGGATCTCGCAGCTCATCGACGAGAAGGCGGGCCTCGCCGCACGCGCGCTCGACGGGGGTGCCGCGCTCGAGGCGGCGGAGGGCTCGGTGCAGCTCGAGGCGCTGGTCGCGGTGCTGAGGGATGCCGTCGGCCAGCTGTAGCACACCTGCTCACGTGTACCCCGTTCTATCCGCACTTCAGTGGACACCCCCTCTGGGG
>WOYI010203114.1_pt1 | contig 10860 bp, 11 predicted proteins | sample 6423411 | NCBI WGS metagenome assembly WOYI01 (sample SAMN13441803, study PRJNA592873) | oil field metagenome | biome: oil field; feature: oil-well bore; material: oil-contaminated soil; isolation source: oil-contaminated soil from oil-well borehole | place: Germany: Wietze | collected 2016-10-18 ... | reverse complement strand
GTACGCTCCCAACATGAATATCTCGCCGTGGGCGAAGTTGATAAGCCTCAGGATACCGTACACCATGGTATATCCGATAGCGATAAGCGCATAAAGGCTCCCAAGGGTGAGTGCATTGAAAAAGTGCTGTACGAACATTGCCAAGCTCATATGAGCTCCCCCTTGTTATCACGTAAAAGGCGGGGGAGGAAGCCCCTCCCCCGCAAAAAAGCCGGGTCTCCCGTCAAGGGAGATCCGGTTCGGTCTAGAGTTCCGGAGTTATCGTTGCGATGTACTGTTTTTTGCCGTCCTTGATCTGGACAATACCGATCGGCTTCTCTGCGTCGTGGGTTTCGTTGATGGTCGTAAGACCTGTTACGCCCTCGAAGTCCTTGGTCGCGGCAAGAGCGGCAGTGATCGCTTCGGGATCTGTGCTGCCGGCGCGGCTGATGGCGTCGAGGAGGATCAGGTAGGAGTCATAGCCCAGAGCCGCGTTGACGTTGGGATCGTCGGTGCGATTCTTCTTCCAGTCATCGGTGAACTTCTGGGCAACGGGATTCATTTCCGTCATCGACGGGTCATACGGGAATGTAGTGTGTACGAATCCCTCAACAGCGTCTCCGCCGATCTCGACGATCTGCGGGTTGTCCATGGCGTCTCCGCCCATGATCTGGAAATCAACACCAAGCTCCTGGGCCTGCTTCATGATGATGGCGCCTTCAGCAAAGTAGGATGGGACAAAGAGAATGTCGGGGCTCTTGCTGATGATCTCCGTGATCTGGGCTGTGAAATCCTGGTCGCCCGAATTGTAGTTGAGCTTAGTTACTACCTCTCCGCCGAGTTTCAGGAAGGACCTCTCGAAGAATCCGGCGAGGCCGACAGAATAGTCGTTGGCTACGTCGATCAGCAGGGCGGCCTTCTTGGCTCCAAGAACCTTGTAGGCATAGGTCGCCGCACCGGCGCCCTGAAGCGGGTCGATGAAGCATACACGGAAGATGTACTTCTTGCCCTGGGTCACGAGCGGGTTGGTGCAGGAAGTGCCGACCATCGGGATCCCGGCGCTCTCGGCAACTTCTCCGCCTGCCATGGCAAGAGAGGAACCGTAGGTACCGATGACCGCAACAACATTCTCCTTCTCGATCAGGCGCTTGACAGCGTTTGCAGATTCAACCTTGTCGGACTTGTTGTCTACGACAAAAAGCTCGACCTTCCTGCCCAGGACCTCGGGCATCTCGGTCTGGGCCATCTTGACTCCATCGAGCTCAAGCTGCCCTCCAAAAGCGTTCTGGCCTGTCAGCGGGAGGAAAACGCCGATACGAACCACTTCTCCCCCGGCAGCCGGCTCCTCGGCGGCCGGTTCCTCAACAACAGGCGCTTCCGGGGCCTTCTCGCCCTTCATCATCATAAACCCGATCACCGCAATTACTACTATCAGACCTATCAAAAGACCTTTCTTCACTTATGCTCACCTCCGTATGGATGTAGAACCTGCACGATAATTTTACACGAAATCAATCACAATGCTACACCTGCGAATCCCTTGCCCCGTGTATAAAACACCTCTTTTCCTCCGGATCTATTGAGGAAGCGGCCGGAAATGATCCTCTGTCTATTATTGACGCACAATTATTATACTCCAGTCACTTCAATATTGTGCCCGGGAAACGTTTTTTCAACTCTTCAATATTCGGGACGGATCCGTTCCTGAGAGAGGGATCAAGGGTCTCTCCAGGTCGGAAGAGCTGTATGACCCACCTGACATCAGGACCGATCTGCTTTTCGATATCGATGAGATCCTCAATTTTCATCAGGTCAGGGACAAATGTTGTCCTGACCTCGAGAGGTATCCCGGAAGATCGCAGCAGTTCGAGCGATTCACTCACCGGACGTCCGTACCCGCGGACTATTCGGGGATAGTCGCTCCAGGAAGCCTTGACGTCAATTGAAACGGCATCCACAAGAGATTTCCCGACAAGTGCACCGAGCACATCGGGACGGCTTCCGTTGGTGTCAAGTTTGATGTCAAGTCCCGTTTCAGACTTGATCGACGACAGAAAACCCGGAAGTCCTTCGTGTATCGTAGGTTCGCCACCGCTTACGACAAGACCGTCAAGAAAAACAGACCTCTTTTTCATATCCTCCAGGATCACTTCCAGGTCAAGCCTGCCTGACGTCATTTCGACAAGATCACCGTTATGACAGTAAGGACAGCGGAAATTGCACCCGCAAAGGAAAAGGACCGGAGCAACATGTCCGGCCCAGTCGATGAAGGAAACGGGAAGGTAACCCCCGATGGGAACAGCTTCGCTCATATTTCAACCGCAGTCCTTACTCTGTCGCGAAGTTCCGCTCTTTTACCTGCGTTCCAGGAGGAGATCTTTGTAAAATAGCCGGTAATACGCGTTATTCCGTCCACATCCCCGCTATTGCAACCGCGACAGGAATCAAGGAGTCCTCTTTCGATCCGTCCGCAATCGTTACAGATGGTGAATTCGGGGCTGAAGGCTATCTGCGCACTCTCGGAATGATTGAAAGCCTTTCTGACGAACGAGGCCAGCGCTCCCGGATCCGGCCTGTGCTCTCCCAGCCAGACATGGGTTATCGCTCCGGCGCTGATCATAGGATGGAACATACCCTCCCTGACGACCCTCGAAACCGGGTCCAGGGGTGCGTCGTAGGCAAAGTGAGTGCTGTTGGTGTAATAGACCTCTCCGCGATCGAGGTTCCCCTTGACGAAACGCGCCGCATCATCCCCGAAGAACCTGAGGTCAAGTCTCGCAAGCCTGTACGCGGTACTCTCGGCCGGGGTCTGCTCCAGAACGATCTTCAGCCCCAGTCTCTCCGACAGCTGGTGGCACTTGAGGTCCATGTATCTGGTCACCGCGAGACCAAGATCCATGGATCCCGGGTCTTCGTGCATCTGCTTCCCGGTGACGCACTGGACCATCTCGTCCAGTCCCAGGATGCCGATAAGGTGACTGCTCTTTGCCATCCGGAGGTAGGGCTCCCCGTCGTGATCCACACAAAGGACCGAAAGCGGCCCTTTTGAGCCAAGCGCGAGGATCTCGCCGAGAAAATTCCTCTTCTGCACGTGGGCATCGGCGGCAAGCTCCATCAGCCTGTCGAGGATCTCAAAGAGTGCCTCTCTGTCGCTTCCGCTTCTGTAGGCGATCCTGGGCAGATTTACAGTCACGTTCTGGAGCGCACAGTAACGCATCTTCCACGGCGTTGCCGCCTCCGCGAGGTCTTCTTCGGATAGTTCAAAACTCAGCCTGCAGCACTCACTGAGCTTGGCTACTCCTCCGCGGTCAAAGACAAAATACGTGCTGCCCTTCTCAGAGGCCACAAGGCAGGCCAGGTGAAGGAATTCCTCCCACCCCGGCTCTTCGAAGAAGCGGTCGGTGATGTGAAGCAGAGGTTTGGGGAAGAAGAATGGCTGGCCGCGGCAGTCACCCTCAAGGTAGACCTCGAAGAGGGCCCTGAGAAAATCTTTCGATTCCGCGGAATAATCAGCATAGGTCTTGCCCGTGGGGACGCCTCCGGGTCCCAGGGCAGGCACATTCCTGAAGTGGTCGGGGATCTCGTAGTAGAGGTTGATGTCGGTGAAGGCCACCTGGCCGCCCCGGCCTCCCGCCAGCTGGTTGAACTCGAATATCAGCATCTGTGCAAGCTGCCTGATCCTCTCGAAGGGCAGGCCCACGAGGAAAGGGGCGAAAAAGACGTTCACGGCATCCCAGCCGATCGCGCCCGCGAAGTTGTTCTGAAGAACGGATGTCATCTTGAGAATATGCGCAAGGAGGACATCGGGGTGCCGGGCAGGGGCTGAAACACTTGTTATTGATGGAATGTCCAGCCCGTACCGGATGACATAGGCCATGCTCTGGCCTGAACAATAAGGGCGGTTTACCATGCCGAGGTCGTGCAGGTGAATGTCTCCTCCAAGATGGGCATCGGCCACCTCGCGGGAAAAAACCTTTTTCAGGGCGTACTCCTTGAGGATCATCTCGGCTACAGAAAGGTTGATGGACTCCGGGTTGTGGGAGGTATTGCTGTTCTCCCGGTTGGGGTTGAGCATCATGGATTCCAGGTCATATACAGGGAGCCCCAGTCGTGAATGATCGGCAAGTTTGGCGTCAAGTCCACGGAAGAAGAGCTTGACGTTGACCATCTCCCTGATGATGGTCGTCGTAACCCTCTCCCTGCCGTGCCTTAGGATATCCGTCTCGACCTCCGCGGCGATCTCGCCTGCTATCGCAGGGTCGACACCGGCCTCTATGACGAGCGCATCCCGGATACGCGCGGTATCCCAGGCTGAGCGATCCTCCTGGCCGAGAGCCTCTACCATCAGGGAAAGGTCTGTGGACTCCCCCTTCCCTGAGAATATTAGCATCTGCCTCCCGCTGGAACTGCTCATTGAAGAAAAGAGCTCGTCCTGAGTGGTCCTTTCACGGGGCTTCATATGTGACCATTCCTTTCCTCATGAAGTCTCGAAATTTCGTCTACAAAACTTGAGATATCCGTGAACTCCCTATAGACCGACGCAAACCTGACATAGGCCACTTTGTTGATATCGCGGAGTTCATTCATGGCCAGTGACCCCACCCGAAGGCTGGATATCTCTCCCTGACCCGTTTCTCTCAGGGTCTCCTCGATCCTGGTAGCGGCTTCCTCGATCTGCTCAAGAGTGACAGGCAGTTTCTCACAGGCCTTTGCCAGACCTTTGAGAAGTTTGGTCCTGTCAAAAGCCTCTCTCTGGCCGCCTTTTTTCACGATCCAGAGGACAGGCCTCTCTTCAAGGCGTTCGTATGTGGTAAACCGCTTCAGACACTCGGGACACTCCCGGCGGCGCCGGATGACCCTTCCTTCGCCGGCGGTCCTTGTCTCGATAACACGCGTCTCCATTAAGCCGCATTTGGGGCAACGCATGCGAACACTCCCCATATTTAGGATGTTGCGGCTAGTATAACACTACATTTTGTGTTATGCGCGATCTAAAAAAACAGAAACCGGGCTCCGCCTTTCAGCGAAGCCCGGCCTGTACACTACAGGAAAATTATAGCGAACGAAGGATATCCGTCACTGCGTTCCTTACTCTCTCACCTTCGACCCTGCCCTTGAATTCGGGCATGGCCCTCCCCATTACAAGCCCCATATCAGATGGTCCTTTAGCCCCGGTCTCCTCCACGATCCGCCGGACTACCGAAACTATCTGCCCATCATCAACGGGAGCCGGGAGAAAAGCGGAAAGGAGAGCAGCTTCCCGGATCTCCTCTTCGGCACGTCCTGGCGCTCCTCCTGCCGCGAACTGCTCCGCTGCTTCCTTCCTCTGTTTTACCAGTCTCCGGATCACAACAAAAACATCATCCTCAGCAAAAGGAGCGTCACGCCCCCTCTCGATCCTGGCGTTGTCGACAGCAGCCTTGAGCATCCTTAACGGCACAAGCGATGCCTGATCCCGCCTCTTCATAGCCGCTACGATATCGTTATGGATCCTCTCTTCCAGTTCCGTCATGCCCGTTCTACTTGCTCTTTCGCTTTCTCGAAGCGTCTTCCCTTTTTCTTTTCTTCGCCTCGCTCGGTTTTTCGTAGTGCGTGCGTCTGCGTGCTTCGCGCAGGACGCCTCCTTTCGATACTTCACGCTTGAATCGCTTCAGGGCATCTTCGAGGGACTCATTATCGCGTCGAACGACTTGTGTCAATTGCGTTCCCCCCCTTCTCTCTCACTCAGGGTCAACCTGGAGGCCAACTGAAAGACCGACCCGACATCAGGTGAATATGCAGGTGAAAAACCGTCTGCCCGGCTCCCGCGCCGCAGTTGACGACAAGGCGATACCCGTCTGCGCTCAGCCCCAGATCACGGGCTACCCTTGCGGCCGCGCCCATAAGCGGCGACCAGAGGGACGGATCCTTCACGTCGTCAGCGGAATCGACGTGGATTTTCGGGAACACCAGAAGGTGCACTGGGGCCCTGGGGTGAATGTCGCGTATTACTATAACATCATCATCGCTGTACACGACATCCGCCTTTTCCAGATCTTCCACTATTCTGCAGAAAATACAGTCTCCGTTCATCAGGCCAACTCCTCTTATCATCCCTGAGCACGATCCATTATAAAAAAAATATACCTCGCAGGACAACAGGGACCGGAAATTGATCAGGAACGGAACGCGGTAATACCTGGTTGCGCATTATATCATACGAAACCCTTCAGTATTCCATCGACTGCATCCGTCACGGTAACAGTCGTGGATCTGCCAGGAGAAGACAGGCCCAGAACTTCCACCCTCAGGTAATGTGGGGAAAGCCCTTCGAAATGCCCTTCCCCGCACTTCTCGACAAGGACATCGATATTGGAGCCGATCCATCGGCGGCAACAGGCATCCAGCAGATCTCTGCCTAGCGCAAGCGCCTGGCTTACGCGCGAACGGATGGCACCATGGGGGATGCGACCCGCCAGCCTTTCGGCCGGTGTTCCATGCCGCGGGGAGAAGGGAAAGACGTGAAGTCTTCCTGTTTTTACCGCCTTAAGGAGTGAGAGCGTCGCATCGAAGGCTTCATCGCTCTCTCCAGGAAAGCCGGCGATTATGTCCGTGCTGATATGAAGGTCTTCACCGAAAAAGTCCCTGGCCAGATCTACACAGCGGGCAAAATCTTCCGAAGAGTATCCTCTTCGCATCAGCCCCAGGATGCCATTGTCCCCGCTCTGCAGAGGAAGATGCAGGTGGGGGCAGAACTGGCGGGTTTGCGAAATATCGCGAAGAAGGACTTCATTTATCGCAAACGGTTCAAGGGAACCGAAACGTATCCTCTCGATGCCTGAAATATCACCTGCCCTGCGGACAAGTCCACCGAGGAGCATACCGGAGGTTTTCCCGAACATGCCGAGATTTATTCCGGTAAAGACAACTTCGCTGCAGCCGGAGAGCGCTACTCTTTTTACCTCTCTCAGAACATCTTCGGGAGGTCTCTCCACGGATCTCCCTCTAAGATCGGGAATTATGCAGTAGGAGCAGCGATGGCTGCAGCCATCCTGGATCTTTATAAAGGCTCTGGTGCGGTTCTGTGGTGTGGTTATGAAAAGGGGATCCCATCCGTGATCATCCTGAACGTCAATTCTTTCGATCCTGGGTGAAACGGACGTTCTGCCGCCGGAAAGCATCTCCCGCACGATCTCCGGGATCCTGTGCTTCAGCCCATTCCCCACAATGCAGTCGATCCCGAGGGATCTTGCATCTCCCGGTTCCGTGCCCTGGGCCCAGCATCCAGTTGCAAGAATGACGGCCTGGGGATTTTCCCTCCTCAGGCGCCTGAGCGCCTGTCTGCTCTTTCTGTCGGCTTCGGCGGTTACAGAGCAGCTGACCAGAACCGCCACGTCCAGAGGTCCTTCGGGGACAAGAACGGCGCCTGTCGCAGCAAAGGAAGAGCAAAGGGCCTCCGACTCGGAAATGTTCGTCCGGCACCCCATGGGAATGATCCGGACCCTGATCCCCTTAAGGCGGTCACTCATTGATCTTCTCCGCGGTGGTGATAAGCGAAAGACAGGCTACTCCTACAACGGCCGCGGTCTGCGATCTCATGATCCGCGGACCGAGACGGACCGGAACGAAACCCTCCCGTACGAGGGTGTCGACCTCTTCTTCGGTCCAGTCCCCCTCCGGCCCGACCGCAATTGCGGCTTCCCTCGAAGGATGGAACCTGAAGATATCGGTAGTTCCGGATGTCATCGCGGCGAATCGTGAGGATGGAAGTCCCAGCGACCCGATCCCGGAAAGCTCTACAGGTTCGAATATCTCCGTCGGTGTAGCGGCACCGCACTGTTTTGTGGCCTCCAGGATCATCCTGTTCCAGCGATCCATCTTCCGGCTGGTTTTAGAGGAGGAGATGCTCACAACGGAGCGTGAGCACAGAAGGGGAACAATGACCGATGCGCCAGCCTCCACAGACTGGACCACAAGCCGGTCAAATGCCTCTCCTTTGAGCAATCCCGCAAGGAGCCATATCCTTGGGCCTGCCTCTTCGAATGAAGAGGACACAAGAACTCCTCTGGCCTCGGATCCCGATATCTCGAGTCTGAGAGTGAGTCTTTTCCCGGGGAGCAGGCCCTCGAAAAGGTCCCCCTCCCTGCATCGACGGACTGTTACAAGGTGACGTCTCTGTTCCTGGTCCAGAAGCCAGAGTGAATCTCCCTCACAGCGGGCTCCTTCAAGGCGTACGCGCGGCAGCGACACCCCACCACTCTCCCTTACGGGTCTCCTTCACTGGTGAAAGGCCTGCGCCCGAGAGTAGTGCGATAAAAGCATCCCTCTCACTGAACGTCAACCCCGAAAAAACAGCTACTCCTTCATCCGAAAGCACGGTGGTGACAAGGGGCAGCATCGACGCCAGGGGATCGAAAACAATGTTGGCACAGACAAGATCAACCGTTCCTTCGAAACCGTTCAAAAGATCTCCAGTTACAACAACAACCTTTTCCTCGCCTATTTCGTTCAGGCGGAGATTCTCCCTGACCTCCGGCAATACGGCCGGATCGTGATCCCTGGCCTGCACTGTCTCGGCGCCAAGCTTTATCGAGGCTATGGAAAGTATTCCTGAACCGGCCCCTACATCAACGACTGACATGCCCGGCTTTACATACTCCTCCAGAAGTTCCAGGGCTATCTGTGTGCTTTCATGGTAGCCGGTGCCAAAAGCGCTTCCCGGGAAAATATAAAGGGGAACCGTTTCAAGGGGTTCGTTTCCCCGATGCCATGGAGCCATGACGATAAAATGTCTCCCTACCCTGAGTGGAGGGAATGCCTCCTTCCAGGCCGTGTGCCACTGTTTGTTCTCGATCCGGCCCATATCTACTATCCTGATCCCGGGCCACGGAGAGATGATCCCCTGGACCCTTTCGATCCAGGCGCCCAGATCCTGGGTCGTCCTGTAATAGGCCTTCAGTGCTACCCTGCCTGAATTCTCCTGTATCTCGGAGCCTATACTCCCGGAAAGATCTGCCAGGGCTGAAAGATCCTCTTCGTTCTCCAGGTTCCCTTCGAGCGTTATATACCACCAGAAACCCTCTTTGGCTGACATCGGCTTTCCCCCCCGGCTTCTTTGTCGTTATCGATGAGAAACGGGAGGCTTCAATGCCTCCCGTCCATGGAAAGTCTACCACGATAAGCCTTCAATAGCATCAGGAAAAGAACTGTCTGATCCTGTCGATCAGTCCTGCCGACTGAACCTCGACGTCCATTTCCCGGGCAAGTCCTTCCATGAGAGCTCTCTCTCTCTCGGTAAGGCTCTGCGGAACATCGATAACTACATGCGCATAAAGATCGCCCCGGCCGGAACCCTTCAGGCGCGGCATTCCCTTCCCTTTTATGCGAATGGCCTTGCCACCCTGAGTTCCGGGCGATATTTCGACCTTTTCGGTCCCTTCGATGCTAGCGACCTCTACAGAGCCTCCGAGAACTGCCTGCGGATATTTCAGGATGACCCTGGTATGCAGATCATCCCTGTCGCGTTCAAAAGAGGGATGGGACTCGACCTTGATCGCAAGGAACAGATCACCCGGCGGCCCTCCATCTGAACCTTCCCCGCCTTCCCCTGCCACGCGAAGCCTTGTGCCGGTATCTACACCAGGAGGAATTTTCACATCGACCCGGTGTTTTGCACGGACCTTTCCGGATGCTCCACAGTTCCTGCACCCGCTCTCGATCTTCTTTCCTGATCCTCCGCACTCGGAGCACTGGCCGACGCTCACGAACGTCCCGAACGGGGTCCGCTGCTCTCTCTCCACCTGTCCGGATCCGCCACAATATGGACAGCTTTTAACTTCCGTGCCCGGCTCCGCTCCAGAGCCGCCGCAGCGGTCGCACTTCTCAAGCCTGGGGATGGAGATCTCTCTGCCGATACCGCGGAAAGCCTCTTCAAGCGATATCCTGATGGTCATCTCAAGGTCCTGCCCTCTCAGGGGCCCCCGGGCTTCGCGACGTCCTCCGCCGAAAACGCTTCCAAACAGGTCTCCGAATATGTCCCCGAAGGGTTCGAACCCCCCGCCGAACGGACCGCCCCCCGGCGGTGCATCGCCGATAGTGCCGAACTGATCGTACCTTGCCCTCTTCTGGGGATCCTGAAGGATCTCATAGGCAAGATTTATCGACTTGAACCTTGCCTCGGATTCGGAATCACCGGGGTTTGCATCAGGATGATGTTTTCTGACCAGCTTCCTGTAGGCTTTCTTGATCTCTTCCTGCGAAGCGCTCCTCGGTACCCCGAGGATCGCATACAGGTCCCGGCTATCCCCATCTGGCACAGTTCGTCACTCCTCAGTCTTTCCCGTTTTCTTCGAATTCCGCATCAACGGTCTCTCCTTCGGCGGCCCCGGATGTTGACCCTGGATCGTCCGCCTCCCCGGTTCCAGCATCCTGGTAGAGGCGCGTGGATATCTCATGCAGGCTCCCGGTCAACTTCCCGCAGGCTTTGCGGATCTCTTCGGGATCATCTTTGCCGAGTATATTCCGGACATCTTCGATCTCGGCCTTGATCCTGGTTTTTTCATCATCTGAGACTTTTTCACCGAGGTCGTTCAGCATTTTTTCCGTGTTGTATATGAGAGAGTCACCCTCGTTCCGGGCATCGACAAGTTCCTTCTTTCTGCGGTCGCTCTCCTGGTTCTCCTCGGCCTCTCGGCTCATCCTCTCGATCTCGTCCTCGCTAAGCCTGGATGACTGGATAGTAATATGCTGCTCCCTGGATGTTCCCTTATCCTTCGCCCGGACGTTAAGTATACCGTTGACATCGATGTCGAAGGCAACCTCGATCTGGGGGATACCTCTCGGTGCGGGCGGGATCCCGTCAAGGAAGAATTTGCCCAGCGTGACATTGTCGCCCGCCATTGA
>WOYI010147479.1_pt2 | contig 10860 bp, 8 predicted proteins | sample 6423411 | NCBI WGS metagenome assembly WOYI01 (sample SAMN13441803, study PRJNA592873) | oil field metagenome | biome: oil field; feature: oil-well bore; material: oil-contaminated soil; isolation source: oil-contaminated soil from oil-well borehole | place: Germany: Wietze | collected 2016-10-18 ... | reverse complement strand
AAATCATCTTTTTCTTTCGAAACAAGAATCTCATCTTTTACCATATCAAGAATGACAATTGAACCATCTTCAATCTTTTCTGCCATTTGTGCCCAGAAGTTCGGAGCAAGATCGAAAGGATAGTATTGTTCCTGTGGAGTAATCAGTATGTTGGAGTCTATAAGAAACAATTCTTTATCAGGCATCAATCCAACATCCTTTCTGCCAGCTTAGAAAATGTTATTCGGTTTGTGTTTGTGAGTCTGAAGGCTTCAGTATACTGGGTTTTTCCCTCAGAGACACTCTTAAACAATAGGTTAAAGAATCTTCGGTCCACACGGGAAGAAAGTGTTGCATAGTAATTGCCTCCAGAAGGCTGAGAGTTTTTCTTTTCTATGAAATGTCTGGTAGCTTCCTCGGAAATGTGCCTGTATTGGTTGCTATCTATTTTTCTTGCATCCAGTGCTTTTCGAGCGATGACAACAGGACCACAACTGAAGAACAAAGCTAGTTGCATTATTCGATTGACCAGAGAAGCTTCATCAGTTCCACTTTCTTTCCACTTGGAGAGGAATACGTTACTTGGGACAAGGACTTCTGCGGCTACAGCATTACAGAGGGTTTCAATTGAACTAACGTTCTTCCCAGAGCTATATCTGTCATTGAAAAGATTATTGACTCCCAGGCAAATATGAACAAATTCGTGAAGCAGGGAAAATAACCTACCATTGGTTGAATCATTTGTATTAATAAAAATCAAAGGAGCATAATCATCAATAATGGTCAATGCTCGGAACTCATGTACATCCAGAGGCCTGTGCGTATTACCACGAACAATGCCATTCATCATTACAACAATCCCTGCATCACTTATAACAGTTCTCAATTTCTTAAAAGAGTCTTCAGCATTTTTGGTTTTTTCGAACCAGTTCTCTGCTAATCCGAGAGTATCCCGGATGTAAGTGGAAATAGTGCCAATATCTGTGATATCCTTGAGCTTCCCAACAACAGAATTTATATCAGCACCTTCAGCATTGAGATTATTCTTGGTCCAATCAATTATCTGTTCCATATCTTGAATGGTATCTATCAAATCCCTACTTGGTTGCTCAAATTCCTGACTTTTTATTGTTCTGTATTCGAGCAGTGTAATTTTTTCCATGGGTGGAGTCTTAAGGAAAAAATATCCTAATGGAATACGAGTGTCTCTACTGGCTGCTTCAATCTGATTGTAGGTCGGGATCTTAGTACCTCTTTGCCATTCTTTAATCATTGGCAAAGTTTTCGGAATAACACTATCGGAAGTGGTTTGTTTAACCACCCAATCGAGGATATCTTGGGATATGGTATAATTTACCTGCATGTAAAACTAACTCCATTAAGCTCAGACAAAAACAGATTTGAAACCTGTTTTTCTGATAAAAACACTATCTACAAATCAAATCTTCTTCAAATATTATACCATACTTCCAGTTCTTCACGAAAAAAACAAGAGGAAGCAATAATTGCAATCCATCCCTGAGACGTCTCAGAAGGCTTTCATACTGTTTGACAAGCCCCTTGTACTTGAATCGGGCTTTTCTCTAGCCTGTTTGAGATGAAGGATCTATCTGCAAGTGTTCATAGGGTTTGTTGAATATGAAAAAAGCCGACCTCCTCATTTCAATGAGTAACTGACTTTTTTCTGTGTATCCAATACATCCAACAACGTTACCCAAGTCAGGACTCAATCTTCCCTGGAAACCTATTTCGGCCTTCCTGGGAAGAGAACAAGCTTATACTCTACCTGTTTTCCCTACTTGTCCCCATACTCAGGCACAATGCAGATGAACACGAAAGGTTCGTCCCCTGTTTGGGAAATCTGATGGAGGATATCAGAAGGAATATAGGCTGTGGAACCTGAGGTGAGAGGATAGTCCTTGCCATCCATGAAGAGCATTCCCTTGCCTTCCACACCATAGATGATATGTTGCCAGGGATGGGCATGACGGGGTGCAAAGCCTCCCTTGCCCAGGGTGAACATCCTCATGACGTGGTCCTTCCACCCTTGGGCAGGACCTACGAGTACCTGTTTGGTAACCTTGTTGGAAGAGGGGCTCTCTATCTGCTTTTTTTCAATCTCGTCACGATGTGATACAAACATAGCGTTTCTCCTATTTGCCTTGCAGCTTTTCCATGACCCAATCGGTTCTCGATCCACTCTCACCTGTGCTGGGGCAGGTACCTTTTCCCAAGAGCTCATCCACCACTGTCTGGATCAGAGGTTGGGCAACATGCTCAGGTGGATCATCTACAGCTATGGTCTGTTCCCCTTTTTCAGTTCTGATATATATTGGCTCTTCAAGCGAAAGGACCGAGTAGGACAATTCCCCTTTGCTACCACAGATGATGGTCTTATCCTCATCCTTGTACGTATTGAAGCAGAAGATGCCGCTTCCCATGACATTGTTCGCATGCTTCCAGCTACCGCTGACGATATCTTCAGCAGCATAGGCCTTGCTCTGGTTCTCTGCAAATCCCTGGGCTTCCTTGATGGGTCCGAAATACCAGTCTAAAAGATCCAGGGCATGCGAGCCGACATCCAGCAGGAGTCCGCCTCCAGATAACTCGGGGTTGACTCTCCAGGAGCGCTCCTCCTGTTTGTCCGCCTCTGGAAGGCTCTGGTGCATTGAAACATGCACATACCGAATCTCACCAATGATACCGCTATCGAGCAGAGCCTTGATCTTCAGGAACTTGGGAAGGGCTCTGCGATAGTAGGCACTGAAAAAGGGAACCCCCCTCTCCTTACAGAAGGCGGTAATCCTTCTGCTATCTTCACTGGATATGCCCAAGGGTTTCTCGCAGTACACAGGTTTGCCTGCCTCTGCGACCTTGAGGGTGTATTCCATATGGGAGGAGGGATGGGTGGCGATGTAGATGGCGTCCACTTCAGGATCGTCGATGAGCTTCTGCTCATCATCATACCAGCGTGGCACATTGTGTCTCTTTGCGTAATCAGCAGCTTTCTCGCTGTTTCGGCGCATTACAGCAACCAAGGAGGACCCCTCGGCTTTTTGCAAGCCCGGACCGCTCTTCTTTTCGGTCACATTCCCACAACCTATGATGCCCCAACGGATCGTTTTCACATACTCCTCCTTGTTGTTCTTTGTATCCTAATTCTATTTTTCCTGTTGTATTACTTCTGCTCCCACCCAAGCAACTTTGAAAGGTTATTGCACTCACTCAGGATGGAAGCGACAATACGCTTCTTGTTCTCAGGATCGAATCTGAACAGGGGCCAGGAAACGCTCATCGAAGCAATTGCCCTTCCCGTATAGTCCCTGATAGGTGCCCCTATGCAGAGCGTTCCCATCTCATGCTCCTCGTCATCAGAAGCCCAGCCCTGATTTCTGACTTTTTCCAACTCAGACAGCAATGCCTTCTCATCTCTGATGGTATTCGGGGTGAAAGGCTTGAGCGGCACCTCACCAAGATATTGCTGAAGCTCGTGCTCAGTCATATCGCTGAGCAGGACCTTCCCAATGGCAGTGCAGTAGAGGGGAATGGTTTTCCCCACTCTGCTGTACATGCGAATGGTGAAGGAGGACTCCTTCTTCAGTACATAGACAGCTGTCTTGCCCTCAAGTACGCCCATGTGAACCGTCTCCCCCAGTTCTGTGCAGAGCTTCTGGGCAACAGGGTTAGCCAAACTGATAAAATCAATGTGCTCCAATCCATGCGAACCCAAGGAGAACAACTTCAGAGTCAGACTATACAGGTCAGTGGGGTCTCTGTAGACATAGCCAAGGCTGACAAGTGTAGACAGGAATCTGAGCAGGGTAGCCTTAGGCAATCTGGTCTCCTTGGCAAGGTTCTCAAGATTGATATGTTGGTATTGTGAGAGTGTTTCCAGTATGGCAATGGTACGTACCACCCCACTGGTCAGTTGTTTGTCCCCCTGCAGTTCAGATCCTTTGTCATTCATGTTTTTATCCTTCAAAATAGGCCTTAGCATTCTCAAACGAGATGTTCTTCACAACACTGCCCAGCATCTCCCTGTCGGAAGGGATCTCACCATCTTCAGCCCAGGTGCCGAGTATGTTACAAAGAATTCTCCTAAAATACTCATGTCTGGGGTAGGAAAGGAAAGATCGGCTGTCAGTGAGCATACCGATGAATCGTGGCAACAGACCAAGGTTTCCTAAGGTTTTCATCTGCTGTTCCATCCCATCCTTATGGTCTGTAAACCACCAGGCTGAACCCAGCTGGATCTTTCCTGGTATTCCACCCTGATAGCAGCCCATCAGGGAACCTAGGGTATAGTAATCCTTGGGGTTGAGGCTGTATAGGATGGTCTTGGGGACATCTCCTGTTGAGGATAGGGCACTGAGGAAGGCTGAAAGACCCTCTGCAATTTCCTTGTCATGGGATGCGTCGAATCCTGTATCGGGACCGAGAAGCTTGAACATACGCCCGTTGTTGTCCCTGATCGCAGCAAAGTGCAGCTGCATGGCAATGTCACGCTTTGCATAGGCGCGGGCCAAATGTGAAAGGACGAACGTCTTATAGGCCTCGACCTCCTCCTTGTTCAGGGTTGCACCAGCAAGCTTCTTGCCAAAGATGGCATTGACTTCACTCTCGCTTCTGAACACAGCAGGAGCTGTCACCAAAGCGTGGTCGGAGGCCTTACATCCATGTGCAACAAAGAAGTCCAGGCGCGCGATAAGGGCAGTGACAACATCTGTTGCTGAATGGATTTCCATCGAGGCAGCTTTTGAGAGAAGGGCAACATACCCGATGAAGGACTCCTTCTCGATGGCCAAGGCCTTGTCTGGGCGGTAGGAGGGAAGCACCTTTGCAGGGAAGTCCTTCTGGGAAGCAATATTCTGATGGAAGGCTAGGTCATCGGCAGGGTCGTCGGTAGTACCCACTGCGTAGACCTTGAACTGTTTCATGATACCTGTAACCGAGAGGTTTGCATCGCTTGCGAACCTACGGTTGGTCTCCTCATAGATAGCCTTTGCACTCTTGGTGTTCAGCGGTTCGTGAATGTCAAAATAGCGCTGCAACTCCAAATGGGTCCAGTGGTAGAGAGGATTGCCCAGGGCATTCTCCATGGTTTGGGCCCAAGCATAGAACTTGTCGAACGGATCGGCCTCTTTACCGGTGATAAGCTCTTCGGATATTCCATTGGAACGCATTGCTCTCCACTTGTAGTGGTCACCCCCTAGCCAAGCATCGGTGATGGTGGTAAAACGCTTATCAGTTGCAATCTCCTGAGGGATAAGGTGACAGTGGTAGTCGAAGATTGGTTGGTCTTTCGCAAACTCATGATACAGCATCTCTGCTGTCTTGGTCTGTAAGAGGAAATTCTCACCCATAAATTGTTTCATAGCAGTACTCCTTCCTAGAGGATGACCCCATCCTTGAATAGGGAAATCTCGGCGTAGCCGTTTATTTCATTCTTAGTCTGTTCCTCACCTGAGGCAACCCTTCCCATCAAGGCAATGAAGTCATTGAGTACCGCTTCGTTGTCTTCAGATAGCAAGCGACCTGCATCAAAGTCAATCCAGTTGGCCTTCTTTGCAGCCAAAGCAGTGTTTGAGGCTATCTTTACCGTAGGAACCGGGGCCCCTAAGGGAGTTCCTCTGCCTGTAGTAAACAGGATGATATGTGCACCGCTTGCACTAAGGGCTGTAGTCGAGACAATATCGTTGCCAGGGCCCGATAACAAATTCAAACCTCGCTTGGAAACCTTCTGCCCATAGTCGAGCACCGCCACTATTGGGGCCTGTCCGCCTTTTTGGATAGCGCCGATGCTCTTATCTTCCAGGGTGCTGATACCCCCTTCCTTGTTGCCAGGGGAGGGGTTTTCATAGATGGCCTGGTCATGGGAGATGAAGTAATCCTTGAAGTCGTTGATGAGCTTGACGGTCTCTTCAAATACCTGTCTGGTAACTGAGCGGTTCATCAGGATCTGTTCGGCACCGAACATCTCAGGGACCTCAGTAAGGAGAGAAGTCCCCCCCATGGCAGTGAACTCATCGCAGAAACGCCCGACCAGGGGGTTTGCTGTGATGCCGCTGAACCCATCAGAGCCACCACACTTGAAGCCTATGACCAGTTCTCCCATGGAGACGCTCTCGCGTCTGTCTTTTGAGAGGGTCTGTACCAATTCAGTGAGAAGGAGCTTGCCGCTTTCTATCTCATCATCAACTTCCTGGCAGGTGAGGAACTTAACCCGTGAAGGGTCAACATCGCCTACCAAAGCCTTGAAGGAGGCTGGTGTGTTATTCTCACATCCCAGCGATAGGACCAGGACCCCACCGGCATTGGGGTGGTGCACCAAGTCCGAGAGTATGGTCCTGGTTGTCTCATGGTCGACTCCAAGCTGGGAGCACCCGTAGGGGTGTGTCCAGACATGGATGCCATCATACTCATAGGAGGCAAAGGCACCCTTTGCCCAATCGATCAGATTTTCGGCAACCTTGTTCACACACCCGACGGTGGGGATTATCCACAGCTCGTTACGGATGCCTATCTGGCCATTAGTACGCCTATACGCCTGGATGGTGGGGATCTTCCCTTCCCAACTCTTGCGCTTCTTTTCAGCCTTTTCCCTGTAGGAGGCGCTTTCCTTTTGGTCATACTGGTACTCAGCTTTCTCACTCAGCAAGGTGCTGATGTTCGTAGAATGGACATGACTACCCAAGGCGATTGCCTCTGTAGCCTTTCCTATGGGATAGCCGTACTTGATGACGTGCTCTCCTTCCTGGATATCCTTGAGGGCAAACTTGTGCCCTGCAGGGATATCAGAGGCAAGCGTAATCCTCTTGTCGCCAACCTCCACAACCTCACCTTTGGTAAGGGCCTTGATGGCGACAGCTACGGTATCACTCTCTGCTATTTTCAATGTTGAAAATGTCTGCATGTTACTTATTTCCTTTAGAGTGCTGAAAGGGCACCCTTCATCCCATCCTTCCAGATAGAGAGGAGGTTCTCAGTGACCTGCTTGTGCAGGCCTTCTATCAGGGAAAGGTCAGTCCCCCACCAAGAGGTTTCGCTGAGCACTGCCTTGGAAATTGCCTGTGCATCCTTTGTCTTGTAGAGCTCGGCAAACTTTGTCAGCACCTCAGGACTATCCTGGATGAGGTACGTCTCTCCATCTCTACTCCCCTTAAGGGCAGCGCCCTCGAACTGCGTCCCCTCATAGAAGCTGATAAGAGCCGCTAGGGAAAAAACAAGGCGCTTGGGAAGTTTCTTGTACGTTTCATGGTAACCCAAAAGGGAGGGTAGGTCACGGGTCTTGAACTTACTTACCGAGTTCAGCGAGATGCTGAGCAGCTGATGGGGGTTGAACGGGTTTTCAAAACGCTCAAGCACATCGGATGCGTACTTTTTTAGCATCTCCTTCGAGCCATCCATCGATGGGATGATCTCATCAAATATACCACTGTGCATGAATGGGTAGACCAAGGCCTTGTCAGCTATGCACTGCTGCACGGTATCGAAGCCCCCTTGGTAGGCAGCAAGGACGGTGAGGGTGTGTGCCCCATTGAGGATACGTACCTTGCGTGTCCTATAGAAGCTCATGTCGTCAGTCCAGATTACATTCAAGCCGGCTTTGGCGAATGGAAGCTCATCCTCATGGAACTCTTTGTGGCACTCGATGACCCAGAGGTGGAAGATCTCAGCAGATACCAAAAGGTTGTCCTGATAACCAAGCTTTGAGCAGAGTTCCTGGGCTTCCGCCTTGGGGTAGCCGGGGACGATGCGGTCGACCAGGGAGTTACAGAAGTCACAGGCCTCGTCCAGCCAAGCAGTAAATCCTACCTCAAGCTTCCACTCAGTGGCATACTGCTTGACGATACGCTTAAGGTTGTCTCCGTTCTTGTCGATGAGTTCACAGGGGATGATGATGAGACCCTTATTCTTGTCACCCTTAAAAGCCTGAAAGCGCTTGTAGAGAAAGGCACATACCTTGCCTGGAAAGGAGCTCTGGGGCTTGTCTTGTAGCTTGTCCCCCTCGTGGTAGGTGATGCCTGCTTCTGTGGTGTTGGAGAAGACGAAGCGAAGGTCCTCACTGGAGGCAAGCTGCATATACGCTGTATAGTCATCCTCATGGTAGGGGTTGAGGCAGGAAGACACACTGTTGATGGTCCTGTACTCCTCTACTGTCTTTCCTCCCTGCACGCCTCTGAGGACTGTGGTATAGAGACCTTGCTGTTCGTTGAGCATATCACCAAGACCCCTTTCGAGAGGTTGGACGATTACAACGTTGCCGTTGAAATCGGTCTTTTCATTGAGAATGTCAATTTTCCAATCAGCAAAGGCTCGGAGGAAGTTCCCTTCCCCATATTGGAGGACACGAACGGGTCTCTTTACTGGTTTCTTTACGTCTGTGATTGCTTGCATGGCTTACTCCTTAGATTATGTCGAAGAATAGTATTTTGTCCGAATAGGAAGTACCCCATAAAGGCACATACGGTCTGTTGAAATACAATTCCAAAGATTACAGGTAGGGCTGTCTGGGCGGGAAAGAACTCGATGGAAAGCACGAGGGCCGCACTGATGTTTCTCATGGATGTGGCGAAGGTGATGCTTATGTTCTCCTCGTAGGGGATCTTGAACAACTTGCCTAGGGTATAGGCTATGGGGTACCCGCTGGCAGCGAGGAACGCACAGAGCAGTGCTATGGGAAGGTAGGCCCAGGAAGCGTCTGTGAGCAGACGCTCTGAAACCAGAGAGATGTTTATGATGATGACAAAAAAGAGGGCAATTTTGGAGAACGGCTTGAGAGAGGGAGCCAGATGAACGGTTACCCTTCCTTTGGTGAGGCTGTTAAGCGATATGCCCAACAGCGAAGGTATGACCACCATTTTCAGTAGGGAGAGCATCATTGAGGTACTGTCGATGGTTACGCTGCTTTGGGTAAGAAAGCTTATGGTTAAGGGAGTCAAAAGTGGTGCCATGATTGTAGATACGAGGACGAGGGTTAGCGAAAGCGCTCCGTTACCCTTGTAGATGGCACTCCAGATATACCCTGAGACTGCTGTGGGAATGGACAGTAGCAAGACATAACCGGTCACAACAGCAGGCTCAGAACCAAAAAAGAGGGATGCAAGAGCCCAGGCGATGATCGGCATGATGACATTCGTACCTAGGAAGAAGACGAGGATGTTCTTGGGTTTCTTGACTACCTTCAGGAAGCTCGAGGAGCTGATGCCCAAGGCTCCGCTAAAGGTAAGGAAGGCAAACAGCCACGTAACCGAGGGTTTCATCCATGAGACGCGAGATCCCAGGATGAAGCCGACAAGTACCCCAAGCGGGGTGATGATCGGCATAAGACGATCTAGAGCTTCGTTCAGTCTGGTAAGACTTGTCTCGATGGTTTGAAAATGAAACATTGTTCCAATGATATCCTTGAGTAAGTTGACCTGTCAAGCTTAGTGTTGTTCTAAGGCATGTAGTATACAGGCTGAATAGTGCATGTAATCGTATGCCTTCTGCAATTGATAGTGACAAAAGAGAGAAAAAAACTTTCATCTTTTGGTGTGTTTTTGCCAATGTCTGGGTATTCGATGCACAAGAATCTGAAATATGCAAGAATTGTGCAGTGGTTTTCAGAGAGAAAACTTGGATCCAGTGCATTGCCTTAATTGCAAGTAAAGAATAATGGCATCTCTGGCAAATGGATGATACTGTAGAGCTTGAGGAGTTACGCTTGGAAACAACAGAGAGCAAGAGAATAGGACTCGTTCTTGCATCAATCCATACAGGGGCTGCAAATGCCCTCTGGTCTGATGTAGCCCGATTCTCTCAAGAGGGGAACAACACACTTTTTGTCTTCCCTGGGGGGAGGCTGGAGTGTCTGGAAGACCACGAGCATCTTCGTAACTCCCTGTATCCATTGGTGCATAGTGGTAATCTTGACGGCATCATCGTCTGGGGCTCCTCCTTGGGGGGGGCTGTTAGCATTGAAGACGTACAGAACCAGTACAGTCGGTTTGGACTACTGCCCTGTGTTACCCTGGGTTTGAAGCGTGAGGGATTTCCCGATATAGCGTTTGATGCCTACTGTGGGGTAATGGGAATCCTTCAGCACTGTATCAATGTCCATGGGGCAAAACGTATTGCCTTTATTCGAGGGCCTGAAAACCACCTTTCCTCGAATGACCGCTACCGAGCCTATATCGATACTCTCAATCAGAAGGGTTTTGCGTATGATCCCCTTCTGGTGACCGATCCCTTCCCCTGGACAGAGGGGGACAAGGGTGTTGAACAACTCTTGCTGGAAAGGGCTCTTCAGCCAGGGGTGGATTTCGAAATACTTGCCTGTTCCAGTGACATGATGATGTTTGCCGCTGGCAAGAAGCTGGAGGAGCTGGGATATAGCATACCTGAAGACATCAAGATCATTGGATTCAACGACAGTAGTGAAAGTCATCTTTTGAAGGTGCCTTGCACTACAGCAAAGATGCCTGTCATGCAGATGGCCCTGATGGCTTGGAGTATGATTGCGCAGATGGTTGAAAAAAAGAGTGATTTCGCTCCTGATATCCTCCTGCCTTGTGAATCGGTAATACGTCAATCCTGTGGATGTGAGTACACACTCGGAGAATATGAGCATGCTAAAGGGATATTTACCGACAAAGAGGGTTTTTTATCCTACTTAGCTGATACTTTTGCCCTGGAAGCGCAGGTATCGAAGGAGATTGCAGAGGTATTTTCCCTCAGTTCAGGGTTGTCGGGAAAGGGGGACGACAAGGTCATCTCTCAAATCTTGTCCAAGGTTGCAAACTTGGCCTATACCTTCCTTGACAGGGGAGGGGACCCAAGCCAACTCAGTGAAGCCTTGCACTGGTATTCACTCTTTTATGCAAATGAAACTTTCTTGCT
>WOYI010874330.1_pt1 | contig 10862 bp, 7 predicted proteins | sample 6423411 | NCBI WGS metagenome assembly WOYI01 (sample SAMN13441803, study PRJNA592873) | oil field metagenome | biome: oil field; feature: oil-well bore; material: oil-contaminated soil; isolation source: oil-contaminated soil from oil-well borehole | place: Germany: Wietze | collected 2016-10-18 ... | reverse complement strand
CCCACATCTCGGGCATCTCCGCCCTCATCGCGCGGGCGACGATGAACTCGTTGGCCGAATCCACGATCGGCTTCTTCCTCTCAAAAAAACCATAGGGCTTGGCCTGCTGATACATCGTGATAGCGTCGCCACCGTAGAGGGAGACGAAGGTTCCCACCATCGGGTCGCGCATCGCGGAGCCGATGTAGTTCCGGTAGTCGCTGCTGTTGTAGGAGGTGAGAATGGGCTCCGAGATCTGCGGCGTCTTGCCGGCGATCTCCGGATAGAATTGCTGCAGCCCGTGCCTGAAGGAATCCCAGGTGCTGCGCCCATATTCGTGATCCGGAATGAGCCCGCCCCAGGCCGTGGTGTCGGGATAAAGTTCGGCAACCAGCTTGGCCTGCGCGCGCTGGCGCATGTAGGGGTTATCGGTGATGCGGAAGTAGTGGCGGTTGAAATCCTCATGCGTCAGGCGGAGCGAATGCGCCGCGCAGGTGATGAGAACAGCATTCTCTTGCTGCAGGATGCCGTTGATGCCGAGCGCGACGGCGCTCGATACCACGCCAAGCAGCAGGTTCGCACCTTCGCCGACGAGTTCGCGCGCTGCGATGGTGCCAGTATCAGGCCTGCCCTTGGAATCCCGCACAAGCAGCTCGATCATGCTGCCGTTGATCCCGCCCGCGGCGTTGATCTCCTCTGCGGCGATCCTGGCGCCCTCGAGCATCGGCGCGCCGAGCGGCTCGGAAGGACCGCTCAAGGCCCCGACAAAACCGAGCTTGTAGGGCTGCCCCTGCGCGCGCGACACATAGGGCATCCCCAACGCGCTGACGGCAGCGCCCGCGCCCAGGAACTTCAGCAGATTTCTTCTGTTCGCCTGAACCATGGTTTCCTCCTCTGAATTCAGATGGTTGATGCGCAGACAGATCCGGCGTCCTGACGCGCCTTTTCCCGCAGGACGTTCTTCAGCACCTTTCCGGTCGGATTGCGCGGCAACTCGGTCACGAAGACCCATCGGCGCGGCACCTTGTAGTCGGCTATTCGCTCCGCGGTGAACGTCGCCAGTTCGTCTGGCGTGGGCGCGGCCCCATCCTGCGCCACGACGAAAGCGCAGAGATCTTCGCCGAGCTTGTCGTGGGGCACGGCCACCACGGCCACCTCCTTGACCTTCGGATTCTCGAAGATCGCGTTCTCGACTTCCATCGAGGCAATGTTGAAGCCGCCGCGAATGATCACGTCCTTGCTGCGGTCGAGGTAGTAGAGGTAGCCATCCTCGTCGCGCTGGCCCAGATCGCCTGTCCAGAGCCATCCGTCATGGAAGGTCTCCGCCGTAGCTTCGGGCCGTTTGTAATATCCGCGCGATACGGTCGGGCCGCGCATCACGATCTCTCCCATTTCGCCGACCGCGGTTTCGGTCAGGTCCGGTCGCATGACCCTGACGTCACAGAGCGGCATCGAGGTGCCGAGAGAGCCGAGTTTCCTCAACGCATCCTCGCCGGCCAGGAAGGTGCCCGACGGCCCTGCTTCGGTGAGGCCATAGGTCTGGCGAAGCTCGACATGCGGGAATGTTTGCGCGAGCCGCCGGATGACTTCCCGCGCCATGGGCGCGCCGCCATAGTCGAAGACCCGCATCGACGAGAGATCGTGCTGCGCCGGATCATATACGTCGAGCATGAAGATATAGACCGCGGGAACCGCGACATAGACGGTCGTGCGCTCGCGCGTCATCCGGGCGAGGGTCGCCTCGATGTCCACCCCGGGCTCGACGATCATGGTGGCGCCGGCCCACCAGGCGGCCATCAGCGTGAAGTGGAAACCCGACGACGTGAAGAGGGGGAAGGGGCTCTGATAGGTGTCCCTTGGTCCGAGATCGACTCCGCCGGCGACGGCGCACCCTGTTGCGACGGCGTTCGCATGCGTGAGCATCACGCCTTTGGAGCGGCCCGTGGTTCCGGATGTGAGGAGAATGTCCGCGAGGTCGTTTTCCCCGATCTCCGGAAACCCGCCCCGGGCCGGCAGTCCGGCCTCGTAGCGATCGGCCCAGTCACCGCCGGGACCGACCCGGATCGTCCGCCCGGTGAAACGGGCCGAACCCTCGGTCAGCTTCGCGACCGTGGCGTCGAAAGCGACCTCGTGCACAAGGAATTCACAGTCCATGTCTTCCACCGCGGCCAGCAACTCGGGCACGGCAAAGCGCGTGTTGAGGGGCACGACGACCGCGCCCAGACGCATCGCGCCAAACGCAATCGGCAGGTATTCACCCGCCGCACTATTGGTCAACAGGATGGCCAGCTTGTCCCCCGGCCCAAGCCCGGCCGTGCGGAGGGCGTCGGCCGCCCGGTCAACCGCGAAGGCCAAGGCGGCATAGCCGAGCCGTGTCTCGCCCCCCATGGCGCTTTGGGCCACGAGGGCGAGCTTGTTCGGATAGAGCGCCGCATTGCGCGCCAGAAGCGCAAGCGGCGTGCGCCACTCGATGCCGTCGGGCAGCGGGTGCGAGGCTGCGGTCATGCGATACTGTCGGGTTCCGGCAGCGCATTGCCGCCGAACGCGACCCAGCCGCCATCCACCGGGAGACAGACCCCGGTGACGTAGGAAGCGGCTGGCGAGCACAGAAACTGCACTGCTGCGGATATCTCGGACGGCTGGCCGAAGCGGCCCATCGGGGTTCGGCGCAGGATCGGCTCGGTGCCCATCCGGCCGCGCACCATCAGGCCTTCGACCATCGGCGTGTCGATGTAGCCAGGTGCGATTGCGTTCACACGGATGCCGTAGCAGGCCCATTCCGACGCGAGTGCGCGTGTCATTATCACGAGACCAGCCTTCGCGGCGCTGTAGGCGTTCCGGCCCGGAAGGCCAACAACGCCCGCGATGGATGAAAAGTTGACGACGGCGCCGAACTTCGCTTTCGCCATGTGGCGCCCAACCTCGCGTGTCATCAGATAGCTGCCCCGGAGGCTGACGTCGACAATCCGCTGCCAACGGTCGATGTCCTGCTCGAAAGTCGGCTTCATCTCGTCGGCGATGCCGGCACAGTTGACGAGGAAATCGATATCGCCCCATTCACCGGCAACCTTGTCGGCGATGCCCTTCGCGGTAGCCTCGTCCGTCACGTCGCCAGGCACTGCGAGAGCCGACGAACCCAGCTCTGCAGCGAACTCGGCCACCTCTGCCGGATCGAGATCGTTGATCGCCACGCGCGCGCCGGCAGCGATGAAATCACGCGCCGTCTGACGCCCGATACCGCTTGCGGCACCCGTAACGATTGCGGTCATGCCGCTGAAGTCGAAGGTCACCCGACCTTTTGCCGTCCCGACCATTTCCGTTCCTCCTCCCGAAAGGGCGGCCAATCCGGCCGCGTTACTTCTTTGGTAATCCCATCCAGTTGATGATGTTGTTGCGCTGGATCGCGGCAGAGCCGCCGATGATCGGCATCAGGAGGCTATCGCGGACGTAGCGCTCCACGTCGAAATCCTTCGCATAGCCGTAGGCGCCGAAGATCGTCTGCGCGTCGAGAGCGATCTTCTTGCCTGCCTCGCAGAGGTGAAGCTTGGTCATCGACGTTTCGAGGCGGCAGGTCTTGCCCTGCTGGGCCAGCCAGGCGGCATGCATCATCATCAGCCGGCAGGAATGGAGCGAGGTCCGCATGTCCGCCAGCATGTGCCGGATCGACTGTTGGGTGCCGATCGCCCGCCCGAACTGCTTGCGCTCCTGCACATATTCCCAGCTGTCATCGAAGGCTGCAGATGCGATGCCGAGAGCAATAGCCGCAACCTCAAGCTTCTCGACATCAAGCCCCGAACCGACGATGAAGTCCCAGCCGCGGTTCCAGCCGTCCTCGCCGCCAATGATGTTCCAGGCCGGCACGCGCACATCGGTGAACGAGACATCGGTCGTCGCCGCGCCCTTCATGCCCATGCAGTCGATGCCAGTGATCGAGACACCCGGAGCCGTCGGCGGGATCAGCACGATCGAGAGGTTCTTATAGCGCGCATCGGCCGGACCGGTGCGCACCAGCGCATAGATATAGTCCGAGATCGCGGCCCCCGAGCAGAAACGCTTGGACCCGTTGATCACCAGTTCATCGCCGTCGCGAACGGCCGTCGTCTTGACCGAGGCGAGGTCGGCGCCGACGTCAGGCTCGGTCCAGCCATAGGCGAAGAGAACCTCGCCCGCCGCCACCTTGGGGAGAAGCGTGCGCTTCTGCTCCTCGGAGGCGCATTCGCCGAGATTCATCCCCGCGTAGCAGGCAGACATGATGTAGGGGACCGCGACGGCAAGGCTCCGCCGCGATAACTCCTCGATCACCACCATCGTGGCCGGAATGTCCCGACCGCTGCCGCCGTATCCCTCGTCGACCGTCAGGCCCATCATCCCGAGCCCCGCGAGCTTGTCGAATACCGTGCGCGGGAAGTGGTTTTCCTTGTCCCACTTGCGCGCGGCCTCGCGCGGCATCTCGGTTTCCACGAAGCGGCGAACCGTGTCGCGGATCATGGTGATGTGTTCGGGCTCCTCGAAATTCACGGCTGCTGCCCCCTGCCTTCCGCCTCAGCGCCCGGTGAATACGGGATCGCGCTTCTCCCGGAAGGCGTTCACCGCCTCCTGGTGATCGGCGGTCTTGTTCGAGAGCGCCTCCATGCTGAGCGATGCATCCATGATGCTGTGGGCGAGCTGCTTGAGCGCGATGTTGACGGACATCTTGCTCCAGCGGATCGCCTTCTTCGCGCCCCCCTGGAGGCGAGCGACGAACTCATCGACGCGCGCGTCGAGCTCATCGCGCGGCACCGCGTAATTGATGAGGCCGATCTCCGCCGCCTTGGGCGCCGGGATCAGTTCGCCGGTCATGAGATATTCCTTGGCGCGCGCGAAGCCGATCAGCTGCGGCCAGATCACGGCGCCACCATCGCCAGCAACGAACCCGACGGAGACATGTGGATCGCCGATCTTAGCGTTCTCGGCCGCGAAGATCACGTCGCAAAAGAGCGCGAGAGTCGCCCCGAGTCCGGCCGCATGACCGTTCACCTTGGCGATGATCGGCTTCTCGCAATCCAGCATGGTGAAGATGATGCGTTTGCCCTCGGCGGCGGTCTTCTCGAAGGCGCCGTCCTCGTCGATCATCTTCTGCATCCACTCGATGTCGCCGCCGGCGGAGAATGCGCGGCCCTCCCCGGTGAGCACGATCACGTCCACGGCGGGATCGAGCGCGGCATCGGTGAAGACCTGGGCCAGTTCCTCATGCATCCGTTCGCCGACCGCGTTCAGCTTCTCCGGCTGGCTCATCGTGATGGTCAGGACCCGATCGCGGTTCTCAAGTCGCAGCGTGCGATAGCTGTCATAGGCCATTCGTTCCTCTCCCTCGCTCGTATCTGTCCGACCGTCCGGCCGGTGTGCGCGCTTTCTGTCGTCGCCAGCGCTAAGCGAGAACGATTCTTTCGTCAATAGAATGATCCATGACTCATTGTTCACCAACGCGGCTCCCTGTCAACGGCGGAGTAATTCCAGGCCAGTGGGGCGGTGTAAAAGCGAGCCACGGCAGGAGGGGGAGCGCCGGCGTCTGGAGGACTGCTTCAGGCGATAGCTGTCGCCGTTCATGGTCAGGATATGGACGTGGTGCGTCAGCCGATCGAGGAGCGCCCCGGTGACGGCTTCGGTGACGGTGCGCATCGGGCAAGTCTTCATCAGCCGCAGGACCTGGATGAACTCCCCTTGCCACGGTTGCCCCTGCGCGCCGCGATGGGATGACGCAGATGCTGGAACGTCTCGGGCGAACTGGCGGGCGTGTCGATGTCCGGCATCGAGCAGGCCACGAAGGATCTGATCCGGAACTTGATGTCCGGATGCTGGGTGCTCAGGCGCGAACTGACCAGTGAGGCGGTTCGGCGCCGCGAGCCCCGCTTGCATCATGCGACCACCGGGTAGAACGGCCGTCCCCAATCCTCCTTCGGATGGTCCATCATCAGGTCGACGAAAACCGGCATCAGGAAGGCAAGTATTGCTGCACCGTCGCGCACCTGTGCCCGGTTGACCCCACTGTTCCAGGTTGATCCGCCATGGACCAGCTGGTTGCGCAGGACGTAAAGCCGGTCAAAAACGAAGCTCAGAACGCGGACGCTGTCGCCCGCCTGGAATGCCTGCGCGAAGCTGCGGGACGATGCCCTGAACTTCTCCTCCCAGTCCTCGAAGCCCTCGATCCCGTTGTGGTGCTGCCAGAACGGATTGAAGACGTAGCGATTTTCCATGAGCATTCGCACAGGGCCCGAGAAGCGCTGCCACAGCGCCTTGTAGATCCGGCGACCTTCGTCGCGCGCCACCAGCCTGCCGAAATAGTCCACGAAGGCAGCACGTTCGCCGGGCGCCACCGACTGGAATTCCCGCTCGTCCGCGTAGGCGGCATTGAACGCGATCCAGAGGAAGATGAAGCGGGCGTCATCGTCGTCGTCGCACGCTTCGGCGCGTCCGATCCAGCTGATGGCGCGATGCGCGCGCAGACCCATTGTCTCGGGAAAGCCACTGCGAATGGCGCGCTGCTTGGTTTTCAACGCGGCGTGGTCGAGAATATCCTTCATTCACAATCCCCCTCTGAAAATCCCGTCACGGTAAGGCGTCAAAGTCCGGCCTCTGATACCCTTCGACCAAGGCCCGCAACCCGTCAGGCGCGATCACCTTGACCTTGTCGCCCCACTGATAGAGATGCCAGGCCATCTCGAGCCATCCGGCTGCCTTGAACCGGACGATCAGGCTTCCGTCATCCTGTGGCTCCAGAACCTGCGTGGGGTGAAAGCGAAACTCGGCGGCACGCGCGGCGGCCTCGGGCGCGAAGCGCCAGATCACCTCGCCGTATTGCGCCGGGTCCTGATAGACGCCGAAGGCCTTGGCGGCATAGTCCACCAGCGTGAATCCCGGTGCGAAGGCAAAGCTTTCGTCCAGCACGGCTGCGGCATGGATCCTGTCCATGCGGAAGTTCAGGATCGTTTTGCCGCGCGCTGGCTGCCGCGCCACAAGGTAGCTGCGGTGTCCCAGCAGCAGGCCGTGCGGTTCGATCACCCGAGGCGCGGCATCCACAGATCCGTAGGTAACGCGCAGACGAAACGGACCTCGCAGCGCCTCGATCACGGCGTCAGTTACCTCGGGACGCAGGGCGACGGTCGGACCGGGACGCATGACCTGGCCGAGGCCGGCCAATACCGCCTCGGCATCGGCCTCGGACCTCGTTGCGTCACGGGGTGTCAGCCGCGCCAGCAGCCCATCACGCAGATCCTCGAGCGCGCGAGCATGGCGCAGTCGCGCCTGGTCGCGGGCGGTGCGGGCTGCGATTTCCAGCGCCTCGATGGTGGTTTCCTGTCGCGGCTGCAGGCGCTCGGGCGGGGGCGTGTCCAGCCGCCAGTACCGACGGCGGTCCCCGGCGTCCATGGTGGTGACATTGGCGAAGGCGGCGTCCAACGCCTCTGTCATCCGTTGCGCCGTTCGGTGCGAGACGCCGAACTCGGTGCAGATGTCCTCAAGGCTGACGCCACCACGCCGGGAAGCGGCCATCTGGGCGAGACGGAGCAGATCCTGGGCCTTGGAGAAAGACATTTGACCTCTATGCCAGAAATTGACACCATCATAAGCTATTGATCAGCTTGCGGTCTGTCGAGGCGATTCCCTCGGGGATCGAGTGTCGCAAGTATTGGAGCATTAATGAGGGACCTCGACGGCCGCACCTTCCTGTCCGCCTCGGATCTCATGCGCTTCATGGGGTGCGCGCACGCGACCACCCTCGATCTGGCACATATGCGCGGTACCGGACCGGAGCCGCGCGAAGACAGCGAGGACGCTGCGTTGCTGCAGAAGCAGGGCGATGCCCACGAGGCCGCCCATCTGGCCCGGCTCAAGGACGCCGGGCGCACCGTCATCGAGATCGAGCGCGGCGGACTTGGCAACAACGCCGAAGCGACGCGCGCGGCTTTGGCCGCTGGCCCGGACGTGGTGTTTCAGGGCGCATTCCTGTCGGGCAACTGGGGCGGCTGGTCGGATTTCCTCGAGCGCGTCGAGCGACCCTCCGCGCTTGGACCGTTCAGCTACGAGGTGACCGATACCAAGCTCAAGCGTCGGCCGCATCCGAAGCACGTCCTGCAACTTGTGCTCTATTCCGATCTGCTGACCGAGGTTCAGGACGTTGCGCCCGAATTCGCCCATGTCGAATTGGGGGACGGCACCCGCGCGACCCTTCGGCTGTCCGACTACGCCGCCTATGCCCGCATGGCGCGGGCGCGGATTGAGGCCTTCGTGGCCGATCCGCCGCCAACCCGTCCGATCCCCTGCGCCGACTGTGGTCTTTGCCGCTGGGGCGACCATTGCGCCGAGGTCTGGCAGGCTGAGGACAGCCTTTTCAATGTCGCGGGCGTCAGCCGTGGGCAGGTGAGGAAACTGGAAGCTGCGGGCATCCAGACCATGGAAGCTCTCGCCAGTCTCGATCATCCGATCCGCGGCATGGCGGAAAACACACGCCTCCGGCTGGTGACGCAGGCCCGCCTGCAACACGCCCGCAAGACCGCGATGCCCGCGTTCGAGCTGCGCGCCCCGGAACCCGGCAAGGGGTTCGACCTGCTGCCCGAGCCGCAGGCCGGCGACCTCTTCTACGACATCGAAGGCGACCCGCATTTCGAGGGCGGCCTCGAATACCTCCACGGCGTCTGGTTCGACGGACAATTCCGGGCGTTCTGGGCGCATGACCATGCCGCCGAGGCGCGTGCGCTCGCTGAGCTGCTGGAGTTCTTCCGTGCGCGTCTTACGGCTTATCCGGACGCGCGCATCTATCACTATGCTCCCTATGAGATCACCGCCCTGCGCCGACTGACCACGAAGTACGGGATCGGCGAGGCGTTCCTCGACCGGCTCCTGCGCGAGCGGCGGTTCGTGGATCTGTTCGCCGTCGTGCGCGGTGCGCTGATCGGCTCTGAGCCAAATTACTCCATCAAGTCGATGGAGGCCTTCTATGGCCGCACGCGCGATGGCGAGGTGAAGACCGCGGGCGGCTCGGTCGTCGCCTATGAGCGGTGGCGCGAGACGGGCGAGCAGCAGATCCTCGACGAGATCGAGGATTATAACCGCGTCGACTGCATTTCGACCGAGGAGCTGAGGGATTGGCTGGTCGGTATTCGACCCAGCGGCCTCTGGCCGTCGCTCGGTCAGGATGCGGGCACCAAGGAGGTGGAGGAGGACGCCGACACGCAAGAACTGCGTTCGGCCTTGGCGGCCTCCGACCTGCCCGAGGACCGGCAGGAGATGCTGTTCAACCTCGGCCTCTTCCACAAGCGCGAAGCAAAGCCCGCGCAATGGGCGGTGTTCGACAGCGTTGGCAAGGACGAGGACGATCTGATCGACGATCTCGACGCGCTTGCCGGGCTCGAGGCCGTGGGCGCGGCTGAGCCCGTGAAACGCTCCATGGCGCGCACCTATCGCTTCCCGCAGCAGGAGACGAAGTTGCGGGGCGGCAAAAACGCGACGGTGCCGGTCCTTGACGGGCCGCCCGCCACGATCAGCATCGCCGCTCTGGACCGGACCGCACGTGAGATCACCCTCAAGGCCGGGGCAGCGAAGGCGCATCTTCTCTCGGACAGCCTGACGCTCCACCCTGACTGGCCGCTCAACACCGGTGTCATCGCCGCCGCGCTTCGCGATGTGATTGCCGACCAATGCGGGCCGCGCCGGTTCACGGCCGCGGGCGATCTGTTGTCCCGCGCGGCGCCGCGCCTGACGACCGGCACGAAGCCTGACCTGTTGGATGGCGCCGATCCGGTTGCGGGCGCGATTGCGGCCGTGGGCGCGATGGACGGCACCGTGCTGCCGATCCAGGGGCCGCCGGGCACCGGCAAGACCTATGTCACCGCGCGCGCGATCCTGTCTCTGGTGCGCAAGGGGCACCGCGTCGGCGTCGCATCGAACAGCCACGAGGCCATCCGCAACGTGCTGATGGGCTGTCTCGCCGCGCTGGAAGACGACGATCCGGACATCACTCTGGAAGACGCCGAACTGGCCCACAAGGTGAGCGGCGACGAGGATGGCTATCCCGAAGGCTTCACCGGCATCACGCGGGCCACGTCCAACGACGACCCCGCGCTGATAGAGGCCCGTGTCGTTGGGGGCACCGCTTTCTTCTTCTCGCGCCCGGAGTTCGAGCAGACCCTGGACTGGCTCTTCGTCGACGAGGCAGGACAGGTTGGCCTCGCCAACATGGTCGCCATGGGGCGTGCCGCGCGGAACATCGTGCTGGTCGGCGACCCGCGCCAGCTACCGCAGGTGATTCAAGGCGCGCATCCGGACCCCGCGAACCTCTCCTGCCTCGAATGGATGCTGGGCGATCACGCGACGGTGCCGCCCGACCGCGGCATCTTCCTGCCTGTCTCGCGCCGGATGCATCCAGACGTCTGCCGCTTCATTTCCGATCAGGTCTATGAGGGACGGCTGACCAGCCACCCCGACACCGCGCGCCAGGCCGTGGCCGGGACCGCGTTTCCCCCGGCGGGTGCGTTCTGGGTGCCGGTCCCGCATGAGGGCAATGCCCAGATCGCGCCAGAGGAAGTCGCGGCCATCCATTCTGCCGCTCATGAACTGCTGACAGGCGCATGGACGGAGAAGGACGGCACGACGCGTCCCATGCGTCAGTCCGACATCATAGTGGTCGCACCCTACAACGCACAGGTGAACGCCCTGCGCGAGGCGCTGCCCGAGGGCATTCGCGTCGGCACCGTGGACAAGTTCCAGGGCCAGGAAGCGCCCGTCTGCCTGGTCTCGATGACAGCGTCATCGGCCGAGGAAACGCCCCGCGGCATGGACTTCCTGTTCTCCCTCAACCGGATCAACGTGGCGGTCTCGCGCGCCAAGGGGCTGGCGCTGGTCTTCGGCGC
>WOYI010471281.1_pt1 | contig 10863 bp, 10 predicted proteins | sample 6423411 | NCBI WGS metagenome assembly WOYI01 (sample SAMN13441803, study PRJNA592873) | oil field metagenome | biome: oil field; feature: oil-well bore; material: oil-contaminated soil; isolation source: oil-contaminated soil from oil-well borehole | place: Germany: Wietze | collected 2016-10-18 ... | reverse complement strand
GGAGAAGACCGTGGCCTCCACCTGCGATGTCTGCGCCAAGCGCCCGAGCTTCGGCAACACCGTCTCGCACTCGCACGTGAAGACCCGTCGCCGCTGGAACCCGAACATCCAGCGGGTCCGCGTCGTGGTGGCGGGCACGCCGAAGCGCGTGAACGTGTGCACCTCGTGCCTCAAGGCCGGCAAGGTGGCGCGCGCCGTCTGACCTGGCACCGACGAAGGCCCGTGGGTCGCACCCACGGGCCTTCGTCGTGTGCACCGGTACCCGCGCGCGTCCATGCCGCGGGCCCTCCGCGTCCCTCCCGCGCGAGCCTGTGGCAGGGTGACGTCCATGGAACTCAGGGGCGAGGTCTCGATCCGCACGGCCGGTGTCGACGACGCCGCCGCGATCGCGGCGGTGCACGTGCGGTCCTGGCAGGAGGCGTACGCGGGCATCGTCCCGGCGTCCCACCTGGCCGGCCTCGACCCCGCCCAGCGCGCCGCCGAGTGGGCCGACGACCTGGGCCGCGCGGCGCAGTCCCAGCTGCGGGTGTGGGTCGCGCAGCAGGACGGCGAGGTCGTCGGGTTCGTCGCCGTCTGCCCCTCGCGCGACGAGGACGCCCGCCGGGGCGAGCTGGAGGTGCGCAGCATGTACCTGCAGCCCGAGCAGTGGGGTCGCGGCACGGCGCGCGACCTGCTGCGCACGGCGTTGGCCGACGCGGGCGACGGGACGCCGATGTCCCTGTGGGTCCTGGCCGACTCCGAACGGGCCCGGCACTTCTACCGGCGACACGGATTCCAGCCCGACGGAGTCGAGCGGTACGAGCAGATCGGTGGTGCCGACCTGCTCTGCCTCCGCTACCGCCGCGGCTGAGCCGGTCCCGCGGCCGGCCGCTGCCCCGCCGCCTTCACCGCCCCGCGAAGTGGTCCCAGCCGCCGCTCCCCGACGGCACCTGCCCGCCGACGAGCACCCTTCCCGGCTCGCCCGCGTGCACCCGACCGACGGGGACGAAGCCGTCCGGCAGGGTGGCGTCGCCGGGGAAGGTCGCCAGCAGCCCGTGATCCTCCCCGCCGTCCAGCACCCACGGCTCCGGGTCGACCCCCAGCGCTCGGGCCGCCGCCTCGAGCCGGGTCAGGTCACCGGCGAAGGCCCGGCGCGGCGGGTCGAGGTCGAGCAGCATGCCCGAGGCCGACGCGATCCGCCGGGCGTCGCGCACCAGCCCGTCGGACACGTCGAGCATGGCGTGGGCACCCGCGCGGGCGGCCGCCGGGCCGAGGGCCAGCGGCGATCGCGGCCGCAGGTACGCCGCCACCAGGCCCGCGTCGACGTCCGCCCGGTCGGCCGCCAGCAGCGCCAGGCCCGCGGCCGACCAGCCGCGCACGCCGGCGTGCGCGACCACATCGCCCGGCCTCGCCCCGGACCGCAGAACCGGCGCCACGCCCTGCAGGTCGCCGTGGGCTGTCACCGACACCACGATCACCGGACCGCCCGACAGGTCCCCGCCGACCACGCCGGCGTCGGCCGCTGCGCACTCCACGGCCAGACCGCGCGCGATGCCCTCGACCCAGGCGACGGGCACGTCGGCGGGCAGCACCAGCGCGACGACCAGCGCGGTGGGCCGCGCGCCCATCGCGGCGATGTCGGCGAGGTTCTGCATCGCGGCGCGGCGGCCCAGGTCCTCCCCGCTGGACCAGCGGGTGCGGAAGTGCCGGTCCTCGACGAGCACGTCCGTGCTGACCACGAACCGGCGGTCCTCAGCGGCGACGACCGCCGCATCGTCCCCCGCGGGAACCAGCGTCGCCCGCCCGACGGGCAGCAGGGGCAGGATCCGGGCGAGCAGGCCGTCCTCGGTGAGGTCACCCACCCGGCCGCTCGTCATGACGGCCACGGTAGCCCGTGCGGCGCTCCGGACCGCCTGCACCACACGGCTACGGTGAGGCGGTGGCCCGCACCGCGCACCTGGGGATCGCCGTGGTTCTGGGCGGGGTGGCGGTCGGACTCGTCGGGTGCACCGCCGCGGTCCCCGTGGCCGCCGCCCCCGCGGCGAGCGATCCGCTGTGCGCCCAGGTGGTCCTGGCCACGCCCACCTCGCTCGGAGCCGGGCTGGACCAGGTGCCCACCACGGCCCAGGCGACCCGCGCCTGGGGCACGGCGCGCTCGGCCGTCGTCCTGCGGTGCGGGGTGGAGCCGCCCGGACCGACGACCGACCGGTGTGTGGCGTACGAGGGTGCCGACGGCGTGCGCGTCGACTGGCTCGTCGTGCCGAGCTCGGACGGCACGCCGGTGCCGACGACCGACGGGCCGGCGCCCGTGGGCGGGGACGCCGACTGGACCTTCACCACGTACGGGCGCGAGCCGGCGGTCGAGGTGTTCGTGCCGGCGGCCGTCGCGGCGCGGCACTCGACGTCCTTCCTGGACCAGCTGGCACCGGCCGTGCAGCTCGTCCCCCAGGGGCGGCACTGCCTGTGACGTCGCATCCGCCGGGTCGCCGCGAGGGGCCCGGCGCGGCGCCGGCCGGCGCCGACCCGGTGCGTCGGGTCAGCGCAGGCCGGTGGGGCGCTCCAGGGCGAGCTGCAGCAGCTCGTCCACCAGATCGCGGTAGCCGATGCCCGAGGCCTCCCACAGCCGCGGGTACATCGAGTACGGCGTGAAGCCGGGCATGGTGTTGATCTCGTTGACCACGACCCGGCCGTCGGGGGTGACGAACACGTCGACCCGGGCGATGCCCTCGCCGTCGATCGCCCGGAAGGTGCGCACGGCCACGTCCTGCACCTGCGCGACGAGGTCGGCGCCCAGGTCGGCCGGGACGACGAGGTGCACGGCGTGCTCGTCGAAGTACTTGGCCTCGTAGTCGTAGAAGCCGTGGGTGGCGTCCGTGACGACGATCTCGCCCGGCAACGAGGCACGCGGGGGCCCACCGGCGCGGCCGCCGAGCACGCCGCACTCGATCTCCCGCCCGACGATCGCCGCCTCGACGACCACCTTGCGGTCGTGCACCGCGGCCGCGAGGACCGCGGCCGGGAGGTCGGCCCAGTCGTCCACCCGCGAGATCCCCAGCGACGAGCCGGCCCGGGCGGGCTTGACGAATACGGGGAGCCCGAGGTCCGCGAGGGACGCGACGACACCCGCGGGGTCGGCCTCCAGCTCGGCGGCCCGGACCACGCGGAACGGCCCGACGGGAAGGCCGTGACCCGCCAGCACCACCTTCATCATGTGCTTGTCCATGCCGACGGCCGAGGCCAGCACGCCCGCGCCGACGTAGCGCACGTCGGCCAGCTCCAGCAGACCCTGCACGGTGCCGTCCTCGCCGAACGGCCCGTGCAGCAGGGGGAACACCACGTCGACGTCGCCCAGCACGCGCGCCGGCAGCCCCTCGCGCAGAACCTGCACGGAGCGGTCGTCGACCCGCTGCGGCAGCACCACCTGCAGGCCGGTGTCGGTCACCTCCGGCCGCCGGCCGCCGGTCAGGGTCCAGTGGTCCGGGTCGTCGTCGGCCAGCACCCAGCGGCCGTCCCGGGTGATCCCCACCGCCGTCACGTCGTACCGGTCGCGGTCGATCGCGCGCAGCACGCCGCCGGCCGTGGCACAGCTGATGGTGTGTTCACCGGAGCGGCCACCGAACAGCACCATGACGCGCGGGCGACGCGCCGGGCCGTCGGGGCGGGCGGTGGGCTGGGGGCTGTCCGCGGCGTCCATCGGCCACGACCCTACTGCGCCGGCCCGGACGCGCCGCGCGGGCCGCCGGGCGCCGGTTAGGGTCGCGTGCATGGCCTCCTGGAACCCTCGTACCCTCGCGGTCAGCGCCGGACGCCCGGTTCGCGAGGCCGGCGCCGCGGTGAACCCGCCGCTGGTGCTGTCCTCGACGTTCGTCTCGGCCGGCGTGCCCGGCCCGCACGACCTCGTGTACGGCCGGTCCGACACGCCGGCGTGGCACCCGTTCGAGGAGGCGCTGGCGCAGCTGGAGCAGGCGCCCTCCCCGGCTCTGGTGTACGCCTCGGGTATGGCCGCGGTCGCTGCCGCGCTGTCGCTCGTCCCGCCCGGTGGGCGCCTCGTGCTGCCGCGGCACGTCTACCAGATCACCGCCCAGCTGGCCCACGACCTGGCCCGGCAGGCCCGGGTGCGGCTCGCGCTGGTCGACGTGCAGGACACCGAGCAGGTGGTGCGGGCGGTGCAGGGCACCGACGGATCGGCGCAACCGGCCGCGATGCTGTGGGTGGAGAGCCCGAGCAACCCCATGCTCGAGGTCGCGGACCTGCCGGCCCTGGTGGCCGCCGCCCACGCGGCCGGGACGCTCGTCGTGGTGGACAACACCTTCGCGACCCCGCTGGGCCAGCGGCCGCTGGTCGTCGGCGCGGACGTCGTCGTGCACTCCGTGACCAAGTACCTGTCCGGGCACAGCGACGTGGTCCTGGGTGCCGCACTGGCCGCCGACCCCGCCGTGCGCGACCGGCTGCTGGCCTACCGCACGCTGCACGGCGCCATCGCCGGGCCGGCCGAGGTGTGGCTCGCGCTGCGCGGGCTGCGCACGCTGGCGCTGCGGGTCGAGCGCTCCCAGGCCAACGCGGCGGTGCTGGCCCGGCGGCTCGTCGAGCACCCGGCGGTGACGCAGGTGCGGCACCCGTCGCTGCCGGGCGACCCGGGGCACGACCGGGCGGCGCGCCTGATGGACGGGTTCGGCTCGATGATCGCCCTGCGGGTGCGCGGCGGCGCCGCCGCGGCCGACGCGGTCGTCGCCGCTGTCCAGCTGTGGCTGAGCGCCACCAGCCTCGGCGGGGTCGAGTCCAGCCTGGAGCGCCGGCGCCGGTTCGGCACCGAGTCGCCGACCGTGCCCGACGACCTGCTGCGGCTGTCCGTGGGCATCGAGGACGTCGACGACCTGTGGGCCGACCTCGACCAGGCGCTCGGCGCGGGCCGGTAGACCCTCCCTCGCGCAGGGCCGACGACGTCGCCGAGCAGGCCGCCCGAGCGTTCGACCACGGGCCGCTGCGGCCGGCTACGCCTCGACACCCTCCGCCTCGCGGGGGCGGCCCAGCAGCGGGGCGTCCAGCTCGTCGACCGGCCGGCCCTCGTGCAGCACCCGCACCACGGCCTCGGTGATCGGCATCTCCACGCCCAGCGACCGGGCCAGGTCGAGCACCGGGCGGCACGTCTTGACGCCCTCGGCGGTGCCACCGGTGGCCGCGACCGCGTCGTCCAGCGACATGCCCCGGCCCACGTGCACGCCCAGACGGTGGTTGCGCGAGTCGGGCGAGGCGCAGGTGGCCATGAGGTCGCCCATGCCGGCCAGGCCCGGGAAGGTCCGGGCGTCGGCGCCCACCGCCAGGCCCAGCCGGGTGATCTCCACCAGCCCCCGGGTGATCACGGTGGCCATGGTGTTGAAGCCACGGCCGCGGCCCTGCGCGATGCCGACCGCGAGGGCGATGACGTTCTTCACCGCCCCGCACAGCTCGACCCCGACGACGTCGGTGCTCGTGTAGGGGCGGAAGTAGCCGGTGGCGCAGGCGTGGGCCACCAGGTCGGCGGTGGCCTGGCTGGTCGAGGCGACCACGGTGGCCGTCGGCTGGCGGTCGGCGATCTCGCGCGCCAGGTTGGGGCCGGACAGCACCGCGACCCGCTCCGGCGACACCTGGAGCGACTGCGCGATGACCTCGCTCATCCGCCGGTCGGTGGCCAGTTCCACGCCCTTCATCAGGGAGACGACGACCGCGTGCGCCCCGAGCGCGCCGGCCAGCGGCGTCAGCAGCGCCCGTGCGCTCTGCGACGGCACCGCCACCGCCACCAGGTCGGCGCCCGCGAGCGCGGCGACCGGGTCGGCGGTCGCGGTCACCGTGGCGGGCAGCTCGATGCCCGGCAGGTAGGCGTCGTTGTGGTGCGCGGTGGCGATCTGCGCGCACACCCGGGGGTCGCGGCCCCAGACCGTGACGGACCAGCCGGCATCGGCGAGCACGGCCGCGAACGTCGTCCCCCAGGCGCCGGCGCCGAGCACGGCCGCGCGCCGCGGGCCCGTCCCCGCCGGCCCGGTCGCGTCGAGCGACGAGGCCGTCACGACGCCGACGGCCCGGCGTCCCGCCGCTGGCGCGGGTCGAACCTCGTCGCCGGGGCGCTCTGGCCGCGGGCCTGCTCGACGAGGGCGGTGATCGCCGCCATGATCCGGTCGGTCGCCGCGCGCAGCGTCGCGGCCTCGACGGGCCGGTCCCGCAGGTCGTCGAGCGGCACCGGGGGCCCGGCGATCACGACGACCTGCTTGCGCGGCACGGGGTGCAGCATCTTCCCGTAGGGGGCCAGGATGCGGTGCGCGCCCCACTGCCCGATCGGGATCACCGGGGCGCTGGTCGCCAGCGCCAGGCGGGCGACGCCCGTCTTGCCCACCATCGGCCACAGATCCGGGTCGCGGGTCAGGGTGCCCTCGGGGAACACGGCGACGCACTCCCCCGCCTCGACCGCACGCACGCCGGCCTGCAGCGACTGCCCCGCGTTCGCCGAGCCGCGGCTGACCGGGATCTGGCCCGTGCCACGCAGCACCGGGCCCAGCACCGGGACCCGGAACAGCGAGTCCTTGGCCAGGATGCGCGGCACGTACCCGTGGTCCCACAGGAAGTGCGCGAAGGTCAGCGGGTCGAGCTCGGTGACGTGGTTGGCGGCGGCGATGAACCCGCCGTCGGCGGGCAGGTGCTGGGCGCCGCGCCAGTCGGTGACGCTCATCGCGCGCATCGTCGGCCGCACGATCCGGGCGACGTTGCGGTACGTGCGGTTGGAGCGGGCGGGCGCTGGCACGAGAGCCGATGGTAGTCGTCGGCCGCCGCTCAGCGGCTCCCCGGCTCCCGGCTGAACTGGGCCCCGAGCGCGTCGAGCTTCGCCGTGAAGTGCTCGTAGCCGCGGTCGATCAGGCTGATGCCCCGCACCGACGACTGGCCCTTGGCCGCCAGCGCCGCGATGAGGTGGCTGAAGCCGCCGCGCAGGTCGGGCACCTCGATGTCGGCCGCCGACAGCGGCGTCGGGCCGGAGATGACGGCCGAGTGGTAGAAGTTCCGCTGCCCGAACCGGCACGGCCGCCCACCCAGGCACTCCTTGTACACCTGGATCGTCGCCCCCATGCCCAGCAGCGCGTCGACGAAGCCGAACCGGTTCTCGTACACCGTCTCGTGCACGATGGACAACCCGCGCGCCTGCGTCAGGGCGACGACGAGGGGCTGCTGCCAGTCGGTCATGAAGCCCGGGTGCACGTCGGTCTCCAGCTGGATGGAGTGCAGGTCGCCGCCGGGGTGGAAGAACCGGATGCCCTCGTCGTCCACCGCGAACTGGCCGCCGACCTTGCGGAACGTGTTGAGGAACGTCGTCATCGTCGGCTGCTGCGCGCCGCGCACGTAGACGTCGCCGCCGGTCGCCAGGGCCGCCGACGCCCATGAGGCGGCCTCGATGCGGTCGGCGAGCGCGGTGTGGGTGAAGCCGACGAGGCGGTCGACCCCCTCGATCCGGATCACCCGGTCGGTGTCCACGGAGATGATCGCGCCCATCTTCTGCAGCACGTTGATCAGGTCCAGGATCTCCGGCTCGATGGCCGCGTTGGCCAGCTCGGTGATCCCCTCGGCCCGCACGGCCGTCAGCAGCAGCTGCTCGGTGGCGCCCACGCTGGGGTAGGGCAACGCGATCTTGGTGCCCTGCAGCCTCCGCGGGGCCGACAGGTAGATGCCGCCCTCCCGCTTGTCCACCTGGGCGCCGAACTGCCGCAGGATGTCCAGGTGGTAGTTGATCGGCCGGTCGCCGATGCGGCAGCCGCCCAGGTCGGGGATGAAGGCCTCGCCCAGCCGGTGCAGCAGGGGGCCGCAGAACAGGATCGGGATGCGGCTGGACCCGGCGTGCGCGTCGATGTCGGCCACGTGCGCCGACTCCACGTCGGTCGGGTCCAGGCGCACGATGCCGGCCTCGTCGTTCCGCTGGACCCGCACCCCGTGCAGCTCCAGCAGGCCGGTGACCACATCGACGTCGCGGATGTGCGGCACGTTCCGCAGCTCGCTGGGGGTCTCGCCGAGCAGCGCGGCGACCATCGCCTTGGAGACGAAGTTCTTCGCCCCGCGCACGGTGATCTCACCGCGCAGGGGGTTGCCGCCGTCGACGTAGAGCAGATCGGTCATCCGGCCATCCTCCCCCACCGTCCGGCGGTCGACCCGCGCCACCCCGACGACCGGCCCGCAACACCCACACGATCTCCACAGCCACGACGGGCGGCCCGCCGGGTCGTCGGACCGCGCGGGGTCAGGCGCGGGGGGTCGGGCCCGGACGGACCGGGACGCCGACCGGCCGGGCCGGGGTGATGGGCCGCGGAGGCAGGTGGCGGGCCGGCAGGGTGCGCGGGCGCCACGCCTCGCGGGAGGCCTCGAACTGCGTGATCTCGTCGGCGTGCTGCAAGGTCAGGCCGATGTCGTCCAGGCCCTCCATGAGGCGCCAGCGCGTGTAGTCGTCGATGGTGAACGGCACCGTGACGTCGTCGCAGTGCACGGTGCGCGCGACGAGGTCGACCGTCACCTCGGTGCCCGGCCGGGCCTCGAGGATCTTCCAGAGGATCTCCACGTCCTCGCCGGCCAGCTGGCCCGCGACGAGGCCCTGCTTGCCCGCGTTGCCGCGGAAGATGTCCGCGAACCGCGGGGCGAGGACGACGCGGAAGCCGTAGTCCTTCAACGCCCACACGGCGTGCTCCCGTGAGGAGCCCGTGCCGAAGTCCGGGCCCGCGACGAGCACCGAGCCGGACCTGTACGCCTCCTGGTTCAGGACGAACGTGGGGTCGCCGCGCCACGCGGCGAACAGCGCGTCCTCGAAGCCGGTGCGGGTGACCCGCTTGAGGTAGACGGCGGGGATGATCTGGTCGGTGTCGACGTTGCTGCGGCGCAACGGCACCCCGACGCCGGTGTGCTGGGCGAACTTCTCCATGGCGGGCTCCTGGGCTCTCGCGGTTCAGACCTGGACGAGGACGCGCGGGTCGAGCGGCGCCAGCGGGGTGCCGTCCAGCGTCGAGGCGTCGATGTCCTCGCCGAGGTCGGCGACCGACGACAGGGTGCCGCGGATCGCCGTCGCGGCCGCGACCAGCGGGGACACCAGGTGGGTGCGGCCGCCCTTGCCCTGCCGGCCCTCGAAGTTGCGGTTCGAGGTGGACGCCGAGCGCTCCTGCGGGGCGAGCTGGTCGGGGTTCATGCCCAGGCACATCGAGCAGCCCGCGTTGCGCCACTCCGCCCCGAAGTCCAGGAAGATCCGGTCCAGCCCCTCCGCCTCGGCCTGCAGCCGCACGCGGGCCGAGGCCGGCACCACCAGGACCCGCACGTCGGGGTGCTTGCGGCGGCCGCGCATCAGCTTGGCCACCGAGCGCAGGTCCTCGATGCGGCCGTTGGTGCACGAGCCGATGAAGACGGTGTCGACCGCGATCGAGCGCAGCGGCTGACCCGGGGTCAGACCCATGTACTCCAGGGCGCGCCGAGCGGCGGCGCGCTCGTTCTCGTCCGCGATCTCCTCGGGCACCGGGACGCGGCCCGACAGCGGCAGGCCCTGGCCCGGGTTGGTGCCCCACGTGACGAACGGCTCCAGGTCGGCGGCCCGCAGCACCACCTCGGCGTCGAACACCGCGTCGTCGTCGCTGCGCAGCGTGCGCCAGTACGCCACGGCGGCGTCCCAGTCGGCGCCCTGCGGGGCGTGCGGGCGGCCCTTCAGGTAGGCGAAGGTCGTCTCGTCGGGCGCGATCATCCCGGCGCGGGCGCCGGCCTCGATCGACATGTTGCAGATGGTCATCCGCGCTTCCATCGACAGGGCCCGGATGGCCTCGCCGCGGTACTCCAGCACGTAGCCCTGGCCGCCGCCGGTGCCGATCTTGGCGATCACCGCCAGGATGATGTCCTTGCTCGTCGAGCCGGGCGGCAGCGCCCCGTCGACGGTGATGGCCATGGTCTTGAACGGCGCCAGCGGCAGGGTCTGCGTGGCCAGCACGTGCTCGACCTCGCTGGTGCCGATGCCGAACGCGATCGCCCCGAACGCGCCGTGGGTCGAGGTGTGCGAGTCGCCGCAGACGACCGTCAGCCCCGGCTGGGTGAGCCCGAGCTGCGGACCGACCTGGTGGACGATGCCCTGGTCGGCGTCGCCGAGGGAGTGGATGCGCACGCCGAACTGGGCGGCGTTGTCGCGCAGCGTCTGGATCTGCGTGCGGCTCGTCGCGTCGGCGATGGGCAGGTCGATGTCGAGCGTCGGGGTGTTGTGGTCCTCGGTGGCGAGCGTGAGGTCGGGCCGACGCACCGGGCGCCCGGCCAGCCGCAGGCCCTCGAAGGCCTGCGGGCTCGTCACCTCGTGGACCAGGTGCAGGTCGATGTACAACAGGTCGGGGGCCCCGTCGGTGCCGCGGCGCACGATGTGCGCCTCCCAGACCTTCTCCGCCAGCGTGCCGGCCATGGGTGCTGTCCGTTCTGAATGCCGTCTCGGGTGTCGATCTTGCATCTCAGCCTGCGAGACGGCAATATCGACCTATGGACAACTCTAGCGGAGTCGGCGTGCTGGACAAGGCTGCCGCCGTGCTGAGCGCACTGGAGGCCGGCCCGGCCACCCTCGCACAGCTCGTCGCCGCCACCCACCTGGCCCGGCCCACGGCGCACCGGCTCGCCGTCGCGCTGGAGCACCACCGTCTGGTCGCCCGGGACATGCAGGGCCGGTTCGTGCTCGGACCCCGACTGTCCGAGCTGTCCACCGCCGCGGGCGAGGACCGCCTGCTCGCCGCGGCGAACCCGGTGCTGATGGCCCTGCGCGACCACACGGGCGAGAGCGCGCAGCTCTACCGGCGCCAGGGTGACCAACGCATCTGCGTCGCGGCGGCCGAGCGCCCCGTCGGCCTGCGCGACTCGATCCCGATCGGCGCC